>Ga0351867_10035_pt1 | contig 49647 bp, 34 predicted proteins | sample TotcelHFGM3001M8_FD_206779 | JGI IMG/M metagenome (GOLD analysis project Ga0351867, IMG submission 206779) | Enriched cells from coal bed in the Powder River Basin, Montana, United States - Total cells FGM rep2 HSBNCT.FGM.300.1.M8 ...
GCTGCGGAACTGCATGCCGGCGTTGACGTTCTCGCCGCGCAGCCGGAACTTCAGACGCAGCTCGAAATCGCGGTAGGCCTTGGTGGTGCACAGGTATTCGTTCCGCGGCACCGGCTTGTCCAGCTGTCCGCCCACGATGGCTCCGTCTTGGATTCTGAACGCCTGCAAGTTGCCCTCCCACCCGGCAAAGGACTTGCCGTCGAACAGTGGAGACAGCGGTGTCTTGGGCCCAGGGTCAGCCCCGACAGCAGGCAACGAGACCAGCATCCAGATAACAAAAGTAGCAGCAATTCGCATGACAAAACCTCCGATTGATGCATTCATCGTAGCATGCAGTCCCGGCGCCGGGTACCAATGTGCCAGGACGCCGCGGTCAGCCAGGGACCGAAGGTCCCGGATGATCCCGGTTCACTAACGGCTCGCCTCCACACAGACGACGGCTTCGTACTCGGAGACCGTCTCCCCCGTCCGCCAACTCCGCTCCCCGTCGACGTAGTTCACGTACAGCAGATCGGTGGCCCGGGATCGGCTCGGCTTCGCGGCGCCGACGTATCGTACGCGCAGGGGCCGGGCCCCGCGAATGCGAAGCACGCCGTCGATGGCAAGCTCCCGAGTCCCCTCAGCGCTGAGGGTCTTGCCGCTCAGGGCTGGAACGTCCTCTTCCCGTCCGTCGATCGCCACCGTGCGCCGCCCACGCTCGTAGACCCAGCCCGGATTGTTGAGGATGCCGATCTGCCCGGTGGCGATCCTCGTGGTCGTAACGTCGGTCAAAGCGATCAGCTTCTCGCGCATTGTAAAGCTGCCGTCTTGGTTGGAGGCGAACAGCAACTCAGCACGGACGTGTTCGCCGTGATCGACCGTCAGCTCCGCCTGGAACCAGTCCTCGCCGCTGGTCACCTTCACGTCGCGGAGGCGGATGGGCAAGGCCTTCTGCTGATTTGCTAGGACGACTTGCCCAATCCCGTTGAGTTGGTCCGGCGAGACCATCCGGTCGAGCCGGTAGGGCACGCACTGGGCCATGACCTTGGGTCCCCAACTGAACGTGTGAATGGCCGAGCCGGTCCGGCGGAGGATGATCTTGCCCGATTCCAGCCGTCGTACGCCCACGCGGTCGCGCGGCGCCCGCTCGATGCGGTCCGCCAGCTTTAGGACCAGCCAGCTTGTCGCCAGCGAACTGAGCAGATCCGTCTGGGTGGAGGCGAAGAACGTCTCATCCGGTGCGTAAACCGTGCCCGACTGCGAGCGGGCCTGCATCCTCTCCAGCGTTTCGAGGCAGGGGCAAGCCAGCGACCAGGCGTTCGGGTCGCGCAGGAAGCCCGCCATCATCAGACTCTTGACGGTCCAGTCGGCGTTGCGGAACAACTGCCAGTCCTGACCGTTGGGATACACGAAACCGCCGTCGGGCAGTATGAACCACTTCAGGTTTTCGTAGATCCCGGCGACATTATGGCGCAGGCACTCCGGCGGCCGGCGGCCGCTCAGGGCATACTCCAACTCGGCAGCCAGGCTGAGCGAGAAGCAGGTCATGTAGTCCGGGTGGACGATGTTGTGATTCTCCAACGTGAAGTCGTCATAGATATTGGCTCCCGTGAACTGCGCGGCGACGGTCTGGCCGTCGACCATCGCCTGCGACTGCTCGTCGGCCGGACGTAGAAATGACGACATGGCCCACTTCGGAAACGCCACCTCCCAGTCGGACCGCCGAGAGTCGTTCGGCAGCAGCAACAGGGCCACCGAGAGAATACGGCTGTTCCAGGCGTTCTCTTCCGCCTTGGTGTCGAGTTGGATCTGGTGCGGCGGGGTGCTCCTGGCGATGCGGTCTGCCTCATGGGCCACGATACGGCGGACGCCTGACCGGACGTCCTCCGGCAACTCGTCCCACACGTACCAGGCCCCGCAGCCGAGTTGCTGTGCCCAATGGGCCGACTGCCAAGCGTCGCCCCAGCTGCGTTTGTCGCTGGTGGGCCGCGTGCCGGTCACATGCGTGGCGATCAGGTAACGGATCATGGGGATCACCGTCTCGCTGAGCAAGCGGCTCCGCGCGACGCCCACGACGGATTCATCGTAGGGTCCGAAACGGCACAGGAAGCAGAAACCATGAACCGCCCCGGTGTTGGGCCGGATGTGGTGCTCGCCGGACCGGCTGTCCGTCAGCAGGAGCAGCGCCGCGTCTTCGTGCCAGGGATGAACCAAGGTGCGGAGGTATCGAGCCAGATTCTGGGCCGCCAGGTAGACCCGCTGGTCCATCTTTTCCAGGTCGGCCTGCCCGTGTGGCTCGATCAACCGCAGGACCTCGCCGGTCTGGACCGGTGTCGCGGTCACCTGTTCGCCAACGGCAGCCCGTGGGGCGATAGCCAGCATGGCCGCGATGGCCAGGAAGCCCAAGCTCCTGGTCCTGGTGCCTCCATACGAAACAACGAATGTCTGTTTGCGGATCGCCAGGCGCATGGTCTCGGCTCCTTGGTCTCGTTCGTCACAGATTCCCATGATACAGCGGATCCGTCGACGTGGACATCGACGCGGGCGGAGCCGCGTTTACGATCCAGGCGAAAGAGATCCGCGACGACTGCAACGGGCCGCCGCCGACTCGCGTGGCCATTGTCCTCGACCAGCCGGTTCAAGCGGCGACCGTGCGGTTGACGATCCGGCCGGCTCCTTAAAGGCGGCTGTTTCTTGCCGCAAACGCTCGCCCCGCCTTGCCACGAGCGGGACCCGGTGTCTCAAGTTCCGGCCACCGATCCCCAAATCGCCTGCAGCAAGCTGAAGATCTCCGGTTCAGCGGTCATCAATTCCGCCCGGTTGAAAGGGAAAAAGTCGTTGATGCCGAAGTATGCCTCGGTCATTTCGGCAAAAAATTCCTTGTGGTCGGTCAGAGCATAATGCCGCACGGTTTTGCCGTCGTACCGCAGCGCCGCGACGCCGCGGCCGCTGTGCTTGAACTGCTCGTAAGCTGCGAGGATCCGAGGTTCGTCGAAGCCAAGTACCTGATCGTGATACGCATGGGCAAGTTCGTGCAGGATAACCCACGGCTGCTCGTTGATGCTGCGCGACGTGGGCAGCGCAACCGCTTCCGGGATATGCACGCATTTTTCCAGGTCCCGCGCATAACCATGCGCCTGCAACCAGCCGGCATTGGGATGATATTGCATCGAACGCAACTTGCCGTGGCTCAGATCCAGCACCAGCGTGACCGCCTGTAACTTGGCCAAGCGGTCTGCGTTCACCACGTACGTGATGTCGACCAGTTTCGCTTCGAGCAGGCCGAGAGCCCGCGCGCCGAGCTCGTCGTGCGGCGGCTGGAGCAGCCGCTCGTCTACGCGGACCGTCCAGCCTTGGATGTTGCGGGCCGTCTGCGAGGCCGGTTTCGGCGCCTCGGGCTCGGCCGCAGCCCAAGCGTTCGCGCACCACGCGCACGTGATCGCAACCAGGGCCAACACGTGCCTGCCGGCGGCCCTGGGGCACGACGTCTCGAACCGACGCAGTCTGGAAGATTGGACTCGAATCTGCATGGCTGCACCTTGGATGATGTGGAATTCGATGTTCATTGTAGCCGAGGGCCATCGCTCGCGTTGAAGGATCTGGTTCAAAACCGCTTGCTTGCTTTTGTCCAAATTCTAGCGTTCGTGCGAACGTAGCGGTTCCCGTTGCGAGAAATACGTTGTTTCTCGGAAGTCGGCGAACGTTGGAAATTCGGAGGCGTTGCCTTCCTCGGCTTGTCTTGAAAATCATCGTCTGTATACTGTCGGTTACGATCGAAATCGCCTCCAGTCAGTATGACCGCGACAGCCTGCTCGGCGGTCGGGTAGCCGGAAAAGCACCGTTCGAGGGCGGCAATCCACCCATGCCGAACGAAAAATTTACTGTCGATACACATCTGTTCCGCGAGTTGGGGGAACTGCTCGTCGGGCGGAACTCGACGGCCCTTGTGGAGTTGATAAAGAACGCCTACGATGCCGATGCGACCGAGGTGGTCGTCGACGGCAGATTCTTGGATGACCCGAAGCGGGGCGTAATTACGATTGCCGACGACGGCATCGGCATGAGCCCTGATCATTTCCGTGAAGGTTTTCTTCGGATCGCGTCGAGACGGAAGGATTCAGGTCATCGCAAGTCGGCTCGCTTTCAGCGGACGTACACGGGTGCGAAGGGCATTGGCCGGCTGGCGGCGCACAAGCTCGCGCGATTCATCGAGATTGAATCGCGTCCCGACCCGGGGCACATCTCGGGGGATGGGAGAATTCTACGCGCAACCATCGACTGGGACATGATCGAGAGCCTGCTCGTGCTCGACATGGTTGAGGAGTCGGGGGCCGTCAAATTGGAAACTCAAGCTCGTCGCAGAAAGACCGAAGTCGGCACCACTATCACGCTGCGGCGTCTACGCAAGAAGTGGACGCAGGCGGACTTGGTTCAGCTTCAATCCGAAGTCGAGAGCTTTCGGCCTTCGTCCGTCTTGGTTGACGTTCCGAAAGGAATCGTCCAGAGCGACTTGCTGTTTGCCGAGCCTCTCGTGGCGGAGGTCAGTGGAAGTGATCCGGGAATCGATTTTGAACTCAGCGGCGACTTCGACACCGGCGAGGACTTCTGGCCTCAGGTTGCGCAGACCGCGCACTGGCTGATTGAAGTCGATGCCAGCAGTAAGGACCGTCCGATCGGAATCAGCATCGCTCCGACGAAGCACGGACATGCCGAGTTCCCCGATGCCCGTCCGAGCCGGTATGACCTGGATCGCCGGGCGCAGGGGCACGGACCCCTGTTCCAGTCGCGGGTGTTCGTTCGTGAGGGCGGGGCGGGCAGCCGAGCCCTCAGGCAATGGGTCGATCGGGCGTTCGGAATCCGCGTTTACTCCGAAGGCTTCCGGGTTTTGCCCTACGGCGAGCCCAAGAATGACTGGCTTTCCCTTGACGCCGATTACAGGACTCGGCCCAAGAGCTTGTCGTTCCTGTCCGATCGTGATTTTCCGGAATCCGAAGACAAGGATGAGGGCATGGTATTCCTGGGAAACAGATCCTACTTCGGAGCCGTGTTTCTGACGACTTCCGGTGCTCCCTCGCTCCGCATGCTGGTCAATCGCGAAGGTTTTGTCGATGATCCAAGTTACGAGCACTTGGTCGACGTCCTGCGCACGGCAATCTATCTCTCTGTTCGAGTTCGCGCTGCCGCGAAGCAGCGAACGCGTGTCGAGCGACGGGAGGTGCGTCAAGGCAAACCGCCACCGAGAATCGAACTCAAGCAGGCGGTCGAGCATTCTGTCGGGCGGGCGGCCGAGCTTGCCCAGGAGGCCCGACAGTTGGCGGTGCAGGGCGATTATGGAGCAGCGTCATCCAGAATCGAGCAGGCAGCGGCGGCGTTTTCGCGGGGGGCGGAAGTCTCCGAACGGTTGATGACGGAGGGCGCCGTGCTGCGCGTGCTGGCCTCAGTCGGCACGCAGATGGCTGCGTTCGTCCACGAAATCAACAACGTCCTGGGAATGTCGAAGGCTTTGGAAGCCGCGGTTGGCGAAATCGAGCGTGAACTGAGCCCAAATGCCGCTCAAAGGAAGAAGCTAACTCAACTGCGATCCGCGATCGAAGATCTGCGACGTGGAATCGAGCGGCAGGCATCTTATCTGACAGACGTCATTTCACCCGACGCCCGTCGGCGTCGTTCCCGGCAGAAACTCGCCGAACGCTTTGATGTCGCGCGGCGACTGGTGGCGGCTGTGGCGGCACGGCGGGGCGTGGAGATTCAGAACGAGATTCCGGCCGACTTGAAATCGCCGCCGATGTTCCCGGCCGAGTTGACAGTGATCTTTTCCAACGTATTGACCAATGCCGTCAAAGCGGCTGGAGAAAGCGGCTGCACCCGAGCCTCAGGCCGTCAAGCTGCGGAAGGCCCGACCATTGTCCGGGTTGAGAACACCGGAACCGGCGTGGAACTGGACGAAGCGGAGCGATGGTTTCGGCCGTTCGAGTCTACCACTCTGGAAACCGATCCTGTGCTGGGACAAGGCATGGGCATGGGACTGCCGATCACGCGGAATTTGCTTGAAGAATACGGAGCCTCCATTCGATTCACGCCCCCCTCGCGCGGGTTCGCCACCGCGATCGAGATTGTGTTCCCCCGGTGATGACATGTTAGCCCCCAATCGCCCGATAACCCTGATCATCGACGACCATGCCGACGACGAGCGAGCGAAGCTTCGGCTTGGGGAGCCAGACGTGGAATTGCTCGTCCGGCATCCTCAGGATGTGGATGAGGCCGACTTGCGAGAAGCCGACGTCGTCGTAATCGACTACATACTCGACGACTGGCCCGACCGTGACGCAACTGCAACCATTTCGCTTCAACCGCCCGACGGACTCGCATTGGCTTCCGTTCTGCGCGGGCACGCCGAGAAGCTCGCGGGAAGCCCAACCGCCTTCGTGCTTCGGTCTGCGCACCTTCCAGAACTGTCACCGGGCTTTCCGCCGGAAACGCGTTTGCACGTCATCGCCCAGCAGCATAATCTGGAGTGGGTGCTGAACAAGAATGCTGCTTTCGACCGGCAGACCACTCTGATCCGGAGCCTCTCGGCAGCTGTGAAATCGCTGCCGGAAACCTGGCCGACCGACGATGCGGACGCGACACGGCGGCTTGTCGAACACTGGTTGGCCCTGCCCGACCGGCGGTGGCAACATCTGGCTTGGCAGGATATCGAAGATTGCCGTCCGCCGTGGCACCAACTCGTCGAGCGGAAGCACGGCCTCCGGTTTGTTCGCTGGTTTGCACAGCGGATTCTTCCCTATCCCTGCTTTCTCTGGACCACAGGTCGTCTTGCGGCCAGACTGCGCGTGACACACGAGTCCCTGCTGGATGGGCTCTCGAAGGGTTTGAACGACGTCTTCGAGTCGGCGCAGTACGTCGGCCAGCTGTACGATTTTTTGGGCGATCGTTGGTGGGGAAGCGGATGCGAGGCGATCCTGTGGGGCATCACCGGCGGCAACTCTTTTGACCCAGCTCAAACGCTGGCCGCGACCAATCAACATTGCGGTAACGTGCTGATGAGGTCTCCTGAATTGGAGCCCGTGTTGTGCGTGGACGAGAATTTCGAAATCGGAGTTGACGTCTGCGAGATCGCGAAAGCCGTCAGGGTTCAGCCGGACGACTGGCCTCCTTACGCCGAGCAGGCATGGGTGCCGCTGGAAACCGCCCGGGAGAACGCACGGCTAAGGGCTTGTGTCATCGCGATGGATCGCGAACTGGTCAGCGACGAAGGCCAGACGGGCGGGGAGGTGGAATGATGCCAGTTCCGCTCCGCTTTACTTTTGACCAGTTCCGTAGAGAAGTCGATTCGATGAGGACAATCTCCCGCCAATTCATGGATCGCGGGGCCGAACGCGTCTTTCCGGACTTGCTCGAGCATCTCGACCAGATTAGAACGGCGGGCCGCACCGCCTGCTGGGACGCTCCGCTACGAAGCCCTCTGATCACGCAGCCGAGCAGAGAATATGAACCTGAGGGGAAAACGGCGTTCGCCGTTCGCGGCGAAATATCTTGGACTTGGGAGATCTCGCCGCTGCGTCTCAAGGCGAAGCCCAAAGCTGCGCCGGATGCGTTTGAGGTAACAGGGATCGCGTCGGCGAAAATTCAAATCAGGAAGGCCACGGTGGAAAACGCCGATGTGCTCGCGACCTGGAAAGTGGAACTTGGCGCGGTCGATTCACCGGGCTGCTACTTCCATTCACACATCGCTGGGGATCTGAGCGTTCCCCGGATCCCGTCGCTGTTTGTGACCCCGATGGCTGTGCTGGAATTCCTGCTCGGCGAGTTATTTCAGGATCGCTGGGCAGAACACGTAAGCAGAGACAGCCCCGACGTACAGTTCTGGCGTTCAACTCAGTTGAAGTCGCTCGTTCAGGTGTTGGACTGGAAGAAGAACAAGATTCAGTCCGGGGTGGGTTCCCCTTGGGTTGCCTTGAAGAGAGCCAAGCCCGAAGCAGCCGATGGATTATTCGGTGCGACAAAGTAACCCAGCCATGAGCAATATTGTCAATCCAACGCCGTCGTTCAACGTTTATACTCCGGCCGTGCTCGCCCAGGCGATGGTTCGCGCTTTGGACGATGTATCGGATGCGCGTTGGCTGGAGCCCTGCGTAGGCAAGGGAGCTTTTTTGAACGCTCTAGCGCTACACGGTGTCGAGGCAAGTCGGATTTTTGGACTCGATCTCTGCGCTTCCCCCGAACCGGCCGACGATCGTGCGGTGGTCTGCCGCGGGATTGACTTCCTGCGGTGGTCCATTTCGACGACGGAACGTTTTGATCGGATTGTGGCCAATCCTCCGTTTGCGGCGCTCGGCAAAATGCCCAAGCCCATCCAGAAGGCTGCGATTCGGGTGCGCGCTCCCGATGGGACGCCGATTACGAGAGGCGGGAACTGTTGGAATGCCTTTCTCTGTGCCAGTCTGAGATTGCTGAACGACGGCGGGGCGATCGCGTTCGTCTTGCCGGCCGCTTTCGATTACGCAAACTATGCTCGGTCGCTCAGAACAGATTTGCCGACCCTCTTCGCTTCACTGGAGATCCATCGCTGTCGAACACCGATCTTCGATTCCGTCGAAGAAGGCTCGATCGTGTTACTTGGCCGCGGCTATCGTGGACAAACGAAAGCTGCCTTGCGATATGAATATGAAGCGCTCACTGATCTGGTTCGAGGTTTCGGTCGTCTGGCCCAGCCCAGCCGACAAGCATCCATTTCCGGTCACGTCGCCATTCAAGGCCAGGGGGTCCGCTTGGGCGATATCATGGCCGTCGGCGTCGGGGCAGTCACGGGCGACGCTTCCTACTTCCTGATGACCGATGAAGAGCGCCGACAACACGAATTGCCCAAATCGGCTGTCGTACCAGTGGTTTCAAAGTCCAAACACATTCGCGGTGCAGCCATCTCCGCGGAATACTGGATGCAGTTGTTGTCTGCAGGAGAACGAGTCTGGCTGTTTCGGCCGCGCACCTCAGTGCTCTCTCACCCGGCTGTTCAGTGCTATCTGACGTTGCCTGACGCGGACGGCGGCTGCCGAAAAAATGCCTACAAGGTTCGGAACCGCGCCCCCTGGTACTTGACGCCCTTACCTCCGCGACCCGACGCGTTCATGAGCGGCATGAGCCAGTTCGGTCCCTGGATTTGCCTCAACGGGATGCCCCGATTGTCCGCCACGAACACGCTATACACCGTCCGGTTTCGGCGCCGGCTTTCTTCGGACGAGCGCTATGCCTGGGCCTTAATGCTGCTGACGAGCGTGGTGCGAGAGCAACTCCCATCCGCGATTCGCGAATATGCCTTGGGTTTGTCCAAACTGGAGCCGGGTGACCTGTCGCAATTGCGCTTACCGGCGCCGCGGATCCGTGACGCGATGCCGCGTCTATATCAAACAGCACTCGAGGCACTATTAGCGGGCGATGCCGGACGAGCCTGTTCCATTGCGAACCGATTCATCGCAAATCCGCGCGGCGGCGTCCGGTAGGCCCTTGACCGGGCAGCAATTGTCCGTGTCCGCGGGTGCGGCCACAATGGAAATGTGCGTTCAATGCGTCAAGGGGCCGGTTCAATCACAGGCCATGTCGTGCCGCACATTCCAGAATCAAGTGAATCCGCGAACCCCGTGCCAGCCTACTTCAGTTCCTTGATCCGCATGTTCCGGAAGAATACCTCGGCGCCGTAGTTGCCGTGGGCGTGCAATCCGATGTGGCCCTTTTCGTATTTCAGGCCGGGGTGTTCCTGGCCATCGAGCGGCTGGACCTGGTCCAAGTCGGCATCCACGATTACGGTCCCGTTTAAGATGACTTTGAGATGCCGGCCGTTCACGATCACCTCCTGGTCGTTCCACTGGCCGGCCGGTTTCAAGTGACCGGTCTTGGCGGGGACCACGCCGTAGATCGAGCCGTGATGCTGGTAGTCCTTTAGCTTGATCGGGTCGCCGTCGGCATAGTATTCGTCTTCCAGGATCTGCAGTTCCATGCCGTAAATGTGCGGCTGGCGGGACATCTGCGTGCGGATGCCCAGGCCGTTGTTGCCGCCCGGATCGAGTTTGATCTGCAGCCGCAGCACGAAGTTGCCGTATTCCTTTTCCGTAAAGATATGCACTTTACCCGTCGCCGTGCAGATCAGCATCCCGTCCTTGACATAGTAGCTGCTGGTATCGCCGTCCAGTCCCGCCCAGCCGGCCAGTGAACGGCCATCGAACAGCGGCACGAAACCTCCTGCGGCTTCCTCGGCGGTCAGGCCCGTCGGCGCGGCGTCGTCGGACGCGGCATGGGCTGTCGAGAACAAGCCGAACGCAGTGAGCAGAGCGAGGAAAGTCGGACGCATGGTGGGGTCTCCTGATGGGTGAGGGTTAGTAAAGCCGGGCATTGCGTGCCCGGTACTGCGGGGCACCGAAGTGCCCTCGCCTACGCTTCGACCGCCGGCAGCTGCCACGGGTCCCGCCGGGGATTATCGAGGAACTTGTCGTTGGCCTCGTCGTCGCCGACGAACCGCCAGTTCTGCGGGTCCCATTTCAAACGGCGGTTGTGCCAGTACGCGAGGTTGCCCAGGTGAACGACGGTCGCCGTGTGGGCGCCGGCCTCCACGGGCGCGACGCATTTGTCGCGGCTCTTGATACAGTCCAGCCAATTTCGATGGTGGCCCGGCGAGCGGAACAAGTGGACTTCATCGTCCCGCAACGGTTCCTTAACGATGCTCTCCGGATCGCTGGTCAAGACGCCTCGGCCGATGTGCAACGTACCCAGCGCACCTTCGAACACACAGCCTTGCGGCCCGCCGTGAACCATCTCGATCCCGTTGGCGTACAAATATCGCACGCCTTCGCCGGCCTTTTCCGGCGGGATGATTTCGACGGGGCCCGCGTGGTCCATGTCCAGCGCCCACTGGGCGATGTCATAGTGGTGCGCGCCCATGTCGGCGTGGCCGCCGCCGGAGTACTCGCGATAGGCGCGCCACGCCGGGAAGTGGTTGTGGACGCCGCGCGGACTGAGCGTCGAATGGTACGGCCGCAGGGGCGCTGGGCCCAGCCACATGTCCCAATTCAAGCCCGGCTCGAGCGGTTCTTCCGGCAGGTCGCACCAGCGGCTGGGCCCCCCCACGCCAACGGTGACGCGCCGCACCTCGCCCAGCCGGCCGCTGCGGATCAATTCGCAGCCCAATCGGAATTGACCGAAGGTACTCGACCGCTGCTGGCTTCCCGTCTGGAACACGCGCTGATGCTTGTTGACCGCTTCGATACAGCGTTGGGCTTCCAAGATGGACAGCGTCAAGGGCTTTTCGCAGTACACGTCCTTGCCGGCTTTGCAGGCTTCGATCACCGGGATCGCATGCCAATGTTCCGGCGTGGCGATACAGACGGCGTCGATATCCGGCCGGGCCAGGATCTCGCGAAAGTCGTCGGTCGCCGCACAGCCGTCGGCCGCTTCCACGCCATAGTGTTTGTCGACGCGGGCCTTGGCGTGCTCGCGCCGCGTCCGATCGACTTCGCACACCGCAACCAGTTGAACGTCGTCTATTTTCAGCAGTGACGGCAGGTGGTAATCGTTGGCCATCTTGCCGCAGCCGATCACGGCCACAGCAATCCGCTCGCTGGGCGCAACTCGCTCGTCGGCGCCCCAAGCGGTGGCGCGGATGATCGTGGGCAAGGCGGTTGCCGCGGCAAACGTTTTGACAAAGGTGCGGCGGGTGAGGCGGGGAGGCATAAGGCAGGCTCCTTTCCGGCTGGTAATCGTGACCGTTGCAGTATACGCAGCATGCATGACAGGTGCAATCTAGCGGACCGCTGGAAACGGGCAAGAGCGGCAATCAGGGCCAGCTCGGTCCCTTCGTCCGAGAGCTGCTAGCGTTCAAGGGAATGCAAGCAATCCGGCCAGCTGCCGTGCCCGCCTTGTCCCGGACCACCACGACGTTAAAGTCCCAGCCTCCCAACGCCCGATCCAAGAGAAGATGGAGATCAACAGGATGGGCGAAACTGCAGCGTGGGACCAAGGCGCCGCCGGCGGCACGTCCGACGCCGCCGCCTCGGTGCCGTTTCCGGCCGCCGCGATGCGTTCCGCAGCGTTGCTGCCGCCTCGCGCAGATCTGCTCGTCGCCGCGGAGAACGCGACAAAGCCCAATGCTTCGCACCCTCGTCCCGAGGTGACGCAGTGGGATTTGCAGATCGCGGTGGCCCCGTTCCATACCGGCTGGAACGCGGCTCTGGCCCGTCCACCGAAAATCGTTGTGGAATCCGTGCCGTTCGACGGCCAGACGCCCAAGATCCTGTCCGTCCAGTTTCGCCGAACGCCGGTCAAGACGTTCAGCTTCATGTTCCCCGAAGCGCCGGCCTGGGGCCTGAACAAAGCGGCGAAGAAGCCCGACGCTCGCTCGGCGCCGGCCGATCCGGGAAGGGCCGATCCGAAACGTGCCGATCGGGAGTCCGGCGAGCGGCCGGAGCGGAAAGTCACCCGCATCGCGCCGCCAGAGGACGTCATCAAGCTGCAGGACCGGCTGTACTATGTGCTGCAACCGTCCCTGGAATCCATCGTCTCGGCCAACTCGCTCGAGTTTCCGTTCGAGCCGTTTCCGTACCAGTTGGAAGGGATCGCATTCCTGTACTCGCGCTATACGGCCATCCTGGCGGACGAGATGGGACTGGGCAAGACGATGCAGGCCATCAGCACGATTCGGCTGCTGTTGTACGCGGGCGAAGTCCGCAATGTGCTGCTGATCTGCCCCAAACCGCTGGTCACGAATTGGCGCCGCGAGTTTCAGCTGTGGGCCCCGGAAATCCCGCTGGCGATCATCGAAGGCGATCGCGTCCGCCGCGAGTGGCAGTGGCGGCAAGAGCAAACGCCGGTCAAGATCGCCAACTATGAACTGCTGATGCGGGACCGCGATGTGATCGTCGATCCGGACCTGCGTTTCGACTTGGTTGTCCTGGACGAAGCGCAGCGGATCAAGAATCGGTCCAGCACGACCAGCCAGGTCGCCCGCGCGATCTCGCGGACGCGGAATTGGGCCTTGACCGGCACGCCCATCGAGAACAGTTCGGACGATCTGGTCGGAATTTTCGACTTCCTGGCTCAGGGCTATTTATCTTCGGCCATGAAGCCGCGGCAGATGGCCAAAGCCACCCGCGACCACATCTTGCGACGAACCAAAGATATGGTTCTGAGCGATATGCCACCCAAGCTGTTCCGGGACGCCGAGTTGGAATTGACGCCCGAGCAATGGTCGACGTATCAAGCCGCCGAAAACGAAGGCGTGCTGCGGCTGGAAGGCATGGGCGAGGGGATTACCATCCAGCACGTGTTCGAGCTGGTTCTGCGGCTCAAACAGGTCTGCAATTTCGATCCCGTAACCGGGGCCAGCAGCAAGCTGGAGCGTTTAGAGGCCGACATGGAAGAGGTCGCCGCCAGCGGTCAGAAGGCGATCATCTTCAGCCAGTGGGTGCACTGCCTGGACCGGCTGAAACAGCGTCTGGAACGTTTCGGACCGCTGGAGTACCACGGGCGGATTCCCTCCAAGCAGCGGGACGGCGTGATCGAGCGTTTCCGCAACGATCCCGACAAGCACGTGATTTTGATGAGCTACGGCGCAGGCAGCGTCGGCCTGAATCTGCAATTCTGCCGCTACGTGTTCCTGTTCGACCGCTGGTGGAATCCGGCCGTCGAAGACCAGGCGATCAACCGCGCCCACCGCATCGGCGTCGCCGGCTCCGTAACCGTCACGCGGATGCTGACGCAGGGCACGATCGAGGAGCGGATCAACCAGGTGCTCGAAGAGAAACGGGCCTTGTTCGACCAGATCTTTTCCCAGCAGGAAGGTCCGCGGCAAAACACCGGCTTGACCCAGGACGAGATCTTCGGCCTGTTCAATCTGCGGACCCCCAAAGGCCCGCTGGGAGCCGCGGCGTGACGGCACGCCTTCGGGGCTCAGGCTGCTAAGGCCGCCACAATCAATAATGGTCGCCTTTCGCTCCGCGAAAGTCGCGTTCTTTCGCGGAGCGAAAGGCGACACTTGCCCGCACGTTGCGATAGCTGTTGTCGAACGTTGGCGGACGTTAGAATAACCAGCGCTGGTTTCCACGTCGTCGTACTCGCGACCGGCTAGTTCGGGCGACCAGTGGCCAAGGGAGGAGTTTTATGTCCAAGGCAACCCATCAGGTCTTTAAGCGGATTGTGCTGCACAACAAGCTCCTGTCCGAGGCGGAGGTGGACGAACTGCTGGCCGAGGTCGACGATCCGGAACATGCCGTCCAACAGCTGGTCGACCGCCACTTGCTGAACGCCAAAGCGGCGGAACAGTTCCTGGCATTATACAAGAAGCAGGTCGACAAGCTGTTCCTGGAAGAGCTGGATGGATTGGCCGAAGCGGTGACGGCGCCCGCGGCGTCTCCCGCGGAGCCCGAGCCATCGCCGGCTTCGAAGCCGGAGCCCCAACCCGCGGGACAGCGTCGCGCGGAAGCTCACGTCGCGGCGGTGACCAAACCGCTGCCCCAGCCGGGCATCGAGATGCTGCGCCATCTGCTGCTCGAAGCTCGCGACATGGGCGCCTCGGACTTGCATCTTAAAACGGGCATGGCTCCGGCCGTCCGTGTCCACGGCGGGCTGCAGGATTTGCCCTATCCGCCCCTGCCCTCGGACCACTGCGAAACGTCGCTGCTGGCGATCCTGGACGACGAACAGCGGGCCCAGTTCGCCCGGGAGCATGACTTGGATTTCTGCTACGACGGCGGCGAACTGGGACGATTCCGCACCAACTATTTGAGCGAACATCGCGGCCTGGACGGCGTGTTCCGCTTGATTCCCGCCCACGTTCCCAGTCTGGACGAACTGCAACTGCCGCCTCAGGTCAAGCGGTTCACCGAGTACCGCGTCGGCATCGTCCTGGTGACGGGCCCCAAGGGCAGCGGCAAGACGACGACCTTGGCGGCCATGGTCGATATCATCAATTCGTCCCGCGCTGAACATATCATCACCGTCGAGGACCCGATCGAGTTCGTCCAGGTGTGCAAAAAGGGACACGTCAACCAGCGGCAGGTAGGTATCCACACCAAGTCGTTCAGCAACGCGCTGCGGTCGGCGCTGCGCGAAGCGCCGGACGTGATCATGGTCGGTGAAATGCGCGATTTGGAGACGACGTCGCTGGCGATCACGGCCGCCGAGACGGGGCATTTGGTGCTGGCCACCCTGCACACGCCCGACGCCGTCCGCACGATCGGCCGCGTGCTGGATGTGTTTCCGGCCAAAGAACAGCCGCAGATTCGTGCGATGCTGTCCGAATCGCTGCGCGGCATCGTCTCGCAGCTGCTCGTGCCCGGCGCCGACGGCCGTTCGATGGTGCTGGCTACCGAGATCCTGGTCAATACGCAAGCCATCGGGCATCTGATTCGCGAAGAGAAGGTCCATCAGATTCGCGGTCTGATGCAGACCGGCAAACAGTACGGCATGACGCTGATGGAAGAATCACTGGTCCGCTTGGCCAAAGAAGGCCGGATTACCAGACAAACCGCCTTGGACTGGGCCGAAGACACCAAGATGGTGGTGCGCGAATTGGGGGTGTGAATCGCAGAGGACAGCCCATGAGTGGATTCATCGGACATGCCGTCTATGCGGCGCTGGCGGTCGAGCGGGCGGAGCTGCGCGGCTCGGATTTCGCGCCGCTGGCGCGCCGGCATTGGGCCAACTTCTTGGCGGGATCGTACTTGGGATGCGACATCCAGACGATGCCGGAAGCGATTTGCGCCGACACGGGGCGCGAGGTCGGCTACGGCACGGTATCTTTGGATCGCAGTCCGATCACCGGCGGCGCGGTGCGACCCTACCGATTCCGGTTTGGAGGCGAAACGTACACGCCGCGGCAGATTTACGATCTGTTTTATGGCCGCAGCCACCTCGTGTTCGGCTGGAGCGCCGCCGAACGGACGTGGACGCTGCCCTGGGACCATCTCGCCGAATACTGCACTCTGGTTTGGCACGACGCGGCCGAGTTGTTCGGCCCCAGTGATCGGCCGCGCGCCTATGTGCTGGGCTGGATCGCGCACGTCGTCAGCGACGCCTTGATCAAGTCCGTCCGGCCGGGCGTCGAGCTGCACCTGCTCGACGGCAAGTACACGCCGAAGAATCGGCCCGTTCAAGACCTGTTCGCGTTTCACGCGATCGGCCGCCGGGAGTTGGGACTCGATTGGCTGGCCTTGATCGACGCCATCGCCGACACCCCCGTCGAAGTCGTCCAGGCACATGCCATGCGTGTCGCCCCGCCGCGGGGCCGCTTGGCTGCCGCGTACCCGGACCCTTGGCTGCCGCAACGGCGCGATTTGCTGCTGGCCGTAATGGCCGAGAACCGGCGTTACTTTCGCATTTGGAGCCGCCACGAATATGACTTGCTGCAACTGCGTGAAACGGCCGACGGCCGGGAGTGCCACGAGGATTTGACCCGCGCGACCGGCGGCTTGACGTACGCGGAAATGATGCGTGCCGCCGAACAAGCCGGCCTCCGCCGAGCGATCGGGCAAATCGCCGCTGCCATCGTGGACGTCTGGGAGCAAGTTGACCGGCTGCATCGTTGGCAGGCGAACGCCGGCCGCGGATGAAAATGCGAGTCGATTCTATGCTGCCGTCCGCACTAGGGGGACCCAGACCGAAACTCCGGCAAGGCGCGGATCTCTTCCCAGACCTGGCGGTACATCCTGTCCTGGGGCCGAAGTCTTACGAGTTGCTCGGCGAACCGCAGGGCCAGTTCCGGTTGGTTCCGCTCTTTGTAGAACAGGGTGAGGCCCAGCAGGAACTGGGGGTTGTTCGGCTCCACGTCGGCCGCCTTGCGCAACGCCTGCTCGGCCTCGTCAAAACGGCGGTGCAGGTACAGCAGCATGCCGTAGCGGTATTGGACGAAGGCGGCTTCCGGCGCCAAGCGGGCGTCGCGGGCGAACAGTTCCAATTCCTGGTTGCGCAGCCGGGCGGCTTCTTGACGCAGCCGGGTCGCCTCGGCCGTCGCCTGGTCGACCGTCGCTGCATCGCCTCGCGCCGCCGCTTGTTCAGCGCGGCGCTGCTGCATTTCGATCAGCCGGTCGTACAAGGCGGCCAGATTGGTCCGCGGGCCGCTCGTGCCCGGCTCGACGTGCAGCGCGTCCTGGTACGCGCGGATGGCCCGCTCGTCCTGGCCCTGGCCTTCGGCCAGGATGGCCCGCATGACGTGCGCTCCGGCCCGGTCGTTGTTGATCATCAGGCCGCCCTCGAACTCGGCCAACGCGCCCCGCAACTGCTGCCGCTGAGCGCCGCGCAACAGCCCGTCGGGTACGCCGCTCAAGATGCGGGCCGCCTCGTTGCGCACGACCCGCGTTGGATCGCCCAGCAGCGGTGCGAGCGTCTGGGCCAACCGCTGCTCGTCCAGCCGTCCCTGCAGATTACCGATTGCCGTCGTGCGGATCTCCGGGTGCGGGTCCGCCAATAATTCCAGGATTGTGCCGGTGCTCTGCCGGCTGTCGAATTGTCCCAGTTCCAGCAGCGCGGTGGCACGGACAACCGCCGGCAACCGCGCATCGCCGGCCACTCGGACCAAGCCCTTTTCCGCTTCCGGATCGCCGCGCCGGGCCGCGTCAAGGATGGGGGCAAAGTACTTGTCAAAGCGGCGTTCTTGCTGGTGCTGCTTGCCGTACCACTCCTGATACGCCTTGTTCATCTCTTGGTCGAGTTCGGTCAGAGCCGCCCGAACGGGCTCGTCGCCGTTGCGGGCGGCCAAGATCCAATCCAGGTACTGCCGCAAATCGTCCCGGTCCTGCAATCCGGCCTTCTCTTTGTCCAGATGGCAACGGGTACAGGCATTGGGCGTGCCCAGTTGGATGCTCAGGTCGGGCCGCGGATTGCGGAGGCTGTGGTCGCGCCGCGCGTGAACTTCCATGTACGTGGTCTGCGGCATGTGGCATTCGACGCACGCCGCGCCGGTCGAATCGGGCTGGTGGAAGTGGTGCGCCGGCGAATCGTACTTGCCCGCCGGATGCTGGTGGCACGACGTACACAGCGCGTTGCCCTCATGTTTCGGCCTCGCTTTATGGGGGTCGTGACAATCCGTACAGCGGATCCCCTGATGATACATTTTGCTTTGAATAAACGAGGCGTACTCGTACACCTCGTCCAAAATCTGGCCGTCGGCATGGTAAGTCGTGCGGAGCAGCAGTTCGCTGTTGAAGTGATCGTGGTAACTGTCGCCGGGCAGAAACCCCGGGTACACGTGCGAGCGACGGGAATGGCAGGGGGCGCAGCTTTCGATCAGCGTTTGAGCGTCGTCCTTCAGCCGCGCCAAACCATAACCCCGTTTGCGGTCCCAGAACAGCGATTTGCGGTTGGCCAGTTCGACATGGACACTGGCCGGCCCGTGGCACGCTTCGCAGCTGACATCGATCTCCGAAAACGTCGTGTGATACGTGTTGGTGGCGACGTCAAAGTTCTTCTGCAGATTCGTCGAATGGCAGTCGGCGCACATGTTGTTCCAGCGCTGGGCGACGCCGGTCCAATGCAAATCGTCGTCGGGCGCCAACCGCTCGCGGACGTCCGGCGGGTGCAGATAAAACCACTCTTTACGTTCCGTGTCCCAGCAGATCCGCAGGACTTGGACGCGGGCGATCTCGTGGGCGGGCATGTCGGGGGGGCGGTCGAACTCAACCATGTACTGCTGTAACGGCTTGACGCCGAACACCCACTTGACTTCAAAATCCGCCATCGCTCCGTCCGGGCCTTCGGTGTGGACCCAGTACTTGCCGTCGCGGCGAAACAAGCGGGAATGGATGCCGAACTGGTCGAATTCCGCGTCGTTGAAATCGCCCAAGACGGTCTCCGGTGTCGCGACGTCCATCGCCAGATCGTGATGCGAACCTTGCCAGTCTTCGTACTCCTGGCGGTGGCACTCGATGCAGGACTGGCGTCCCACGTAGGTTGCTTGGACGTCGTCCGGCAGACAAACCCACCAATCGGCCGACACCAGGGCTCCGGCTACGATCGACAACACCGCCGCCCCTAGGAGAACTCGGCGCCAGCGAGAGGCGGGACGCCGTGGTTCGGGCGCGGGAATCACGGGGGCAGAAGATAGGGCGCGAGGCTTTTTGTGCATGGAGACGGAAAGATTGCGAACGGGTCGAGTCAGTGGCAAGCATTTTGATCGGCCGCGGCCTGGGACGCAACCCGGTCTGCGGCTTTCCGTCTGCAGACCGCTCGACAAATCCGTCGCCCGCGCTAGGCAATCACCTCCACCGCCAGCCCCAGCATTTCACCGACGTCGCGCATCTCGGCCGCACAATCGCCGTAGACCCACTGCAAGTGGTTGCCGTATTCCAGCCGCTTCTTCAGGAACTCGTCGCAACGGCCTTCCGGCGGCGCGATCACGGCTTCGACCGAACATCCGATCAGGTCCTGGTTCCAGCCGCTGGACCCAACCAAGCGGCCGCGCATCACCAGCAACTTGCGGGCCGTCGGATCCACGCGCGCCACGGTTACCGTCTTTTCTTGGTTGTCGAGGAAGTCGACTACGACTTTGGTGCCCCAACCCGAAGCGACGAAGCGGCCCAGCTGGAACGGCACATCGGGCTGATCGAAGCCGTTCATCTTCATGCTGGGCACGCTGTGATTGATGCGAAACGTGCCCGCTTCGCGAGGATCGGAGTTTCCTTGATGGCACGACTTGTCCGAGACGGACATCAACAGCCGCATCGCCAACAACGACCCCAAATCGCCTTCGCAGGATGAAGCATGACCCAGGTTCCTTTGCAGCGAATGGATCAAGCAGGGCGTGATCTTCCACTGCTCCGGCAACTGGCTCGAGCAGAACTCGAAACACTCGATCGTAAACGCGTTACAGGCGTGCTGCTGCATCAGCTGGCGAATCGTGCGATAGAACTGCAGACTGCGCACCACGTAAGAGCGGTCGACGTACGATTTGTCCGCTTGCCCCAGCAACTGGTCCGCCGCCTGCTCCGCTCGTTTCGTCAGCGCTGCGTCGGACACCGCGCGTCCCATGTGCTCGGCCAACTCGCGGTACGGGATGATGGTCACGGCGACGCCGAGTCGCTTCTCCAGATCCGGCAAGTCCCAGATACTGCCTACGGAGCACGCGGCAGGCAAGCCGCGTTCGGTCGGGAACAGCACGCGCGTCTCTCGAAAGGCCTTTCGCGTCCGCAACAGCGTGACCGTCCGCTGGAACTCGTTTTCGTCGGCCGACACGAAGACTTCCCTGCCACGAGCCTTGGTGTATGCGGCGATATCGACATTGCGGCAGCCCAGGCCCTTGAGCAAGATGGGTTTTTTGAACCGCTCGGCGATTTCGTACGCAGAGACCGACGAGCCGGCGGGATACACGAAATAAGCGTCCGTCCGGTCGCTGTCCGCCGCCAGCTTGGCCCACTGAGCGTCGCTGATGACGAACCGCTCGTCAAACGTGAGCTGCGCCGGTTCCAGCAATTCGACATCGCCCGGTCGGCCCAGCCCCTTGTCCTTCAGCTGCTGGGACCAGTTGGAAAAACTGGACGCGGCATATTTGGCTTCGTCCTCGACGCTGACGGACTTCCAGCGGCACGGCCCCTCCCAAACGCCGGTATGCACGATGTTCGTCATCACCGGTTTGATCCGCAGCCGCACGTCGCGCGGACTGACCAGCCCGTCTCCGGCCGTCGCCTCGTCCGCTCCGAAAGCCGCCAGCATCGGCCAGGAACCGACTGTCGTCGCCGCGATCGCCGAACCGACACCCACGCCCAGAAAGTCGCGCCGCTTCATCTGCATTCTCCTTTGCCTACTGAATTTGGAACGGGTTCCTTTTCGGCCATCGGACCGCGGCTGTCAAGATGGCAGCGGTGGAGATTCCCGCCCGCCGGGGCGAATGGCGGTGACGAAGCGTCTTGCCGCGGGGCCTCCCACATCTGCACCCATGCCTCCCAACTGAGCTGGCGGCGGCTGAAGAAAATCTCGTCCAGCGTCGTCGGCGGGACGGGGCACACACGGTACGGGAGTTGCGTCCATGACGGGTTGGCGGCCGCGTCGCGGAACCGATACAACTCGCCGGCCGCCAGTCGGTGGGTTGGCCACAGCACCAGGCCTTCGGTGCGAATGTCATACCAGACCGCATGCGGTCCGAATCGCGCGATGACCGGCTCCCAGATCAAGTCGACTCCGGCCCCATGATACAACCCAAGCAGGGCCTGAAAGAACACTTCGCGCTGCTCTCTGGGCACGGTGTCCAGCCAACCGCGTTGGGACAGCGACGCGATGATCCAGCCGGCTCGCTCCTGGAAAACCAGCTGTACCGGGCCGGGCCCGCCGTCGGGATGACCGATTTCCGCCAGCACTTGGTTCGTCGCCAAATGAATCCGGTCCACGCTCAAACGCGTCCCCCGCCACGCGTGGCTTTCGGCCAACAACGTCACCAGTTCGCGATCCAGAAACGCCCGAATCGCCTCTTCCACCGCCCGCAGACCAGTTCGCTGTTTGTGGACGAGGTGCCATTTGCCCGTTTTGTGGGCGCGGCGTCCGGCGCGGCGCAGCCTTCGGAACAGCCGCGGCAGCGTGCCCGAGTGGATGCCCAGCCGCAGCAATCGCAACAAGCTTTCACCATGCCGGCCAATCGGGACCGGTTTCAGGTACCGGGCGCGATTGGCGGCGTACAGGCGCCAGTTTTCTTTCAGTTCCCATACCAAGAATCCAAACACGCCCGGGATCAGCCAGATCGTGGACCAGACGATCGTGTTGGCCCGCGCTGCGCCCACGTACGGAGTCAACTGGCTGACGATCATCGGACCGGCGGGGATCAACAGCTTGTGGGACACCGTCACGACGGGAAAATGCTTGATGGGGTTGATTTGCGGCTCCAACAGCAGCGTGAACACGAACACGGTCACGTAGGACACCACCATCCATACGCTGCTGCCAACCAGTTTCACGAAGACCGACCGCCGGCTATCACCGGGACGAAACCGCAGCCATTCGTCCACCGTGTAGAGAACTCGCTCCAGCCCGTTCAATAAATAATGGAACGAATCCATGATGGCGTGGAAGACGGCCGCGAAGACCCGGATTTGCAGTTCGCGCCAGCCTCGCACCAGTTGTTCGGTGAGCCACTGGTCGAGGTAGCGTCCCAGCGGCAGGTTGAGGGCCAGATTGACGGCCAAGAAGACAATCGCCCAGGTGCTCCACGCCAGTTCGCCGTGAAACAGATGGAATGGTAATAGCAGGCAGCCGGCAAAGGCCAACGGCTTTACGCCGTAGCCGATCAACGCGGCATAGAAATCGCTGGCGAAGAACTTGCGAACCCACGGCAACTGAAAGAACGAGAGCGGCCAATCATACGCCAGCCGGCGTACCGCCTGGCCCAGTCTGTGCAACGTGGCGACGCAGCCTCGGCGGAAGCCCTCGCGATCGATCAGCAGCGCGAGGAAGGTCCCCAACAACAGCACGGGCAGCCACGACCACCCGCCCGCTGCGGCCTCGTGAGCGGAAGACAAACTCCCTGTCGTCCCGCCGGTTACTCCGACCTCCGGGGCACCGGACGGGTGCTGAAGACCGTGCGTCACATGCTGGCCGAACTCCACCAACAAGAAAGCGCCGCCGTACGGGATCGCCAGATAACGGGTCAGCAGACGCCCGTACTGCGTGCCGAAGGCGAGGGCACTCAACTGGTGCGACCCGCGCAGGTAGACCGGCCCGCGGGAGTAGACCCCCGGCAGGTCCGCCGCCAGGCGGCGGTCGAGGCGGAGCAGTACGTCGCCCGTCAGCAACTCCCAAGGGCTGGCCAAGTCTGGAAGTTTCAAGTTGTTCTGGGACAGCGCGTCGCGCAGATGGCCTAGGCTCAAATAGCCTTGCCGCACGATTCGGTCCAGCAACTCCTCGACGATCTTGGCTTGGGCCACGCGTTCGGGCACGTTCTTGGGCCGCAGGCCTTCGGCTGTCAACGCCTCGGCGATCTGCGGCCGAATCCGGTCCCGCAACCGCTGCTGAGTCTGGCCGACCGCCGTCTCGATCAGAGACGCCAGCCGCGTTCGCGCTTCACCGGTCAACCGTGCGGCCGCCAGCTTGCCGGCCGCAATCCGCAGGTGTTTGACCGCCATGACCGCGGACAGCAGCGGCAGCGTCTGGCGGAGCGGTTGGCGTCCCCACGAACGCAACCAGCGGAACAGCCGAAACTGGACCAGCCCGCGCTCATGTTCCAAGCAGACTTTTTGCAGGTCAAACAAGACACGCGATTCGGCCGTGCGAAACCCGTGGTCGGCATGTTCCAGCAGCGGACTCAATGCCTCGGTCCAGAGGCCGATCTCGTCGTCGCGCAGTCCGAGGGCCGGTTGAAGCCGTCGGACCAGACGCTCTAACTCGGCTTGGGCCAGCACCCCGGTTTCCCGGGCACGACCGGGCAAAGCGAGTCGAGACGCCTTTTGCCGCAAAATCGCCGCTTTGGCCACGTTGCCCGCCGAACCCACCTTCTCCGCGCGGGCGATCAGCCGCCAATAGGCCGGCGGCGACGGACGCAACGGATCGGCTTGCTCAACTTCCGGCATGCTCGGCTCTGAGAAGTCATCGCCGCCGTGCGCCGCGAAGCTGTCGGCGGCGGGCTCGTCCGCACCGGGCACCCGCGTCGCTCGATACAGCGTCCGATGGTCCAGGTCCCAGGCAAGCAATCCGGCGATTTCGTCGCGCTGCAGCAGAGCGGGAAAATGCCAAGGCAACTGCTCCGGAGCGAAATAGAACAACTCCAAGAACACCGCCGCGAATTCGGCATAGGTCGCGAGGTCCGAGCGGGGGGGAAGGAGCATGTTGTCCCGGTGAAGCACCTCGCGGATTTCCGCGTATTCCGGCGAGCCGATCCTGCGCAGCCGCTCCAGGAGGCTGTCGTCCGTCGGCGCTCCAGCGGCGATTTGCCGTTCCAACTCCTGATGCACCCGAAGATGAAAGACCAGCCGCCAGCAGTCGCGGAGAATTTCGCCGGCAGCCCGTTTCTGTAGCGTTTCCTCCTCGGGACGTTCGATCAGCAGCACCACGTCCGGCAAAGGCCGCGACAGGGCCAACTCCAGTTCCAATCGGCTCACACAATCCAGCAGCCGGTCGCGAGGGATGAGATAGCTCTTGGCGTGTGGTATGTAGAGGCCCAATTTCCCAATCCGGCGATCCAGCCGGATGACGCGGCGCAACAGACGCGATGAAACCGGCAGAATCGCCGGATCCACCGCGAACAGCTTGGTTTCAAGTTCCTTGAACGTCAGACTTTCCGGCACACTGGCCCCTCTCCTTGTGCGTTTCGATCCGCGGCGCATCCGGCTCTCGATCGTCTTCCAAGAGTTGTACGCCCTCAACGGCGAGGACCGCTCAATGCACCCGCGTCATTTCCGGCTCGAACGTGCGCGGAATACCAAGCTGTATCGTAGGCGACGAACGTCCCGAAGGGCAGAGGGCATGGGCCGCATCCCTGAGGTGTTCAGTTTGCGTCATGAAGATCGTGAAATGGCATGTTGACACTGTTCGGTCTTTGTTCTCACCTGACCCCCACGAGCTTGCCTCGTGGGTGAAGAAGATTTGCAGGCTAATCGGTCACCGTTTCCCTGGCGCCTCTCCCGTCCCCCCGGCCCGATTCCGCCGCCGGAGGCGGCGGAATCGGGCCGGGGGGGACGGGAGGGTTGTGGCGTTGCCGGGTTTAGCTCGACAATCTCATTCACCCACGAGGCAAGCTCGTGGGGGTCCGGGCGTTGAGCCTTGCGGCGGAAATCCGTATACTGGGTGGCAATTCCACCGCGTGGCGCGGATCGTCGCCAGGCGAGGCGAGCGGTTGATTTCAGGCAGGCCAGACGCTCCGAGGCTGATTTCAGTCAAGCCCCCGCGCGGCGGCGGCAAATCTCGAACGAAGGAGTGCAAGATGATTACGGACGAGTCGATAACGGTTTCGGCAGTCGAGCAGATCGGTCAAGTCGCCGGGCTGGTGTGGCATGCGCTCAATGAAGGAGGTCCTCAATCGCTGACCAAATTGGTCAAAACGATCGGCCTGCATCGTGACCTGGTCTTGCAGGCCCTCGGCTGGTTGGCTCGCGAGGACAAGCTGTGGATCGACGAGACCAAACGCGGCCGGACCTTTCGCTTGCGGTAGCCGTCGAACGGTCCCAAGGGGTTCAACTCATGGGGGGGCTCGCCCGCGGCGGCGGTGCAGCGCGGCGAGTTCTTCCGGGAACAGCGACCGTTTCTTGCGTGTGGCGTAGCGGCGGACCAGCGGCAGCAGCTGTTGGGCCGCGTGGTCGCTCACGGCCAGGCCCGCCTCGCCCAGGACGTGGCGAACAGCCGCCGTCCCGCTGTGCTTGCCAATCTCGACGGGAGACTCCCCGCGTCCGACGCGCGCCGGGAGAAACGGCTCGTAAGTCCGCCGATCCTGCAGGATGCCACGTACATGGATGCCGGATTCGTGGCGGAACGCGTTACGGCCGACAATCGGCTTGTGGGGCGGTACTTCCCACCCAGCCGCCCGGAACACCGCGTGACATAATTCCTGCAGCCGGGTCGTGTCCACGCCGCTCGCGATACCCAGCGCGACCTCCAGCCCCATGACGACCTCTTCCAGGGCGGCATTGCCGGCGCGTTCCCCTAACCCGCCCACCGTCACGTCGACGCCATCCGCCTCGGCCGATACGGCCGCCAGCGTGTTGGCCGTGGCCAGGCCCAGATCGTTGTGCGCGTGGAAGCCGAGTTCGATGGCGGTGGCCAGCGGGCGCAAGGCGGCAAGCACCCGGGCTGTTTGAAAGGGATGCCATACCCCCACGGTGTCAGCCAAACGAAAACGGTCGGCGCCTGCGGCTTGCGCGGCTTCGAGACACTGGCGCAGAAAGCCTTCGTCGGCCCGCGATGCGTCCTGAGCGCCGACCGAGACGTAATCGAACGACTGCCGTGCTCGGGGGACCAGCTCCGCCAGACATGCCAAGACCCAGCGTCGATCCTTGTTCAGAGCGGCCAGCTGGACCGCCGAGACGGGAACGGACAAATGGACGGCGGCAACGCCGCAGCGATCCGCTTGTTCGATGTCGGCGGCCCGCGCGCGGCACCACGCGGTCAGGCGGCAGGGCAGGCCGAGCCGAGCCACGGCGCGGATGGCGGCGATTTCGTCGTCGCCCATTGCCGGCGTACCCACTTCCAACTCGGCCACGCCGACGGCGGCGATCGCTTCGGCCAACGCGCGTTTTTCCGGGCGCGAAAACGCCACGCCGGGCGCCTGCTCGCCGTCGCGGAGCGTGGTGTCCACCAGCCATACTTGACGAAGGCCGGTCGGTGAGCAAGGAGGGCTGGAGTTGCTTACGTTCATGCCGCCCACAAAGCCGGTACCGGCTTGTCCTCTTCCAGCGCGTCCAGAATCTGCTCCAGCTTGGCCTCGTCCACTTGAGCGTACCACCAGCCTTGCGGATAGACGATCAATACCGGGCCTTTCTCGCACGCTTTCAGGCAGCCGGTGCTGGAGACCATTGCGTCCAGGCCGCGATCGGCGATTTCAGTTTCCAGCGTCTGGAGCAGATGGACGGCATCCTTGCGGTTGCAGACGCCTTGCGGATCGCCGCCGACACGAAAGCTGTTGCACACAAAAATGTGGTATTTCGGTTTTTGCATTTCGGTTTTCTCTTGTGTTTGCGGCTCAAGCCGACGATTCCGTCGTCGTGTGCCGAAGGTCTCATCCACATCCCATTCCGTTGCCGCCGCAGGTAACGCCGGCGGTGCAGACGTGGTCGCGCCGCAGCGGGGCGCGGACGTCTTGGCCGTCGTAGATCGCCCGGAGGCCATCTTCAACCAGGCCCTCCATCATCACCACGCGAATGCCGCGGCGTTGCAGCACCTCGCACGGCGCGGAACCGGCGCTGGTGGTCAGCACGGCGCGGCAATCTCGCAACGTGTCTCCCAACTCCTCCCACCGCCGGGCACCACCACCACCGGCCGGCGGCGCCGCCCGTGTTTCGACGAATTCGTATCCGCCATCCTGTTGGCGGAAGATGTACAGCTGGGAGGCTTCGCCCAGGTGCAAGTTGACCAGCATGCCTTCCCGCGACGCGACGGCGACGTGGGGCCGAGATTCCTGCGGCACCAGCGGTTGGCGCGCGGCCGACTGCAACAAGGTCGTCTGCTGGTCGGTCATCTTCTCGTGAATCAGGCCGCAGGCGTCGGCGCGGCAGCGCGTGCAATGTTGCATCAGCGGCAAGTGGGTGCCTGCCGCGCCGCGAGCCTCGGCCAGCATCGCCGCCGTCGGTTCGCCCAAGTCCGCGAACGGGGTGCTCTCGACGCAGTACATGGGAATGCAGTTCAGGATGTCGGCCCCCAGCTCGCGCGTGACGCGGGCCACTTCGCCCACGTGGTCCTGGTTGACCGTGGGGATCAGGATCGTGTTGATCTTGACGAGGACTCCGAGAGATTTCAGCCGCCGGATTGCCGCCAGTTGCCGATCCAGCAGCAGACTCGCCGCCTGTTCCCCGCGGTAAGCCCATCTCCCGTCCCGCACCCAGGCGTAAATCCTGGCCCCGATTCGTGGATCGACCGCGTTGACCGTCAGCGTGACGTGACTGACCTGCAGCGCGGCCAATTCGCCGGCCTGCTGCGGGACGTTCAGGCCGTTGGACGCCACGCACAACAGCATGTTCGGGTACTTGTCCCGGACCAAACGCAGCGTGGTCAGCGTCGCTTCGGCGTTGGCCAGCGGATCGCCCGGTCCGGCAATCCCGACCACGGTGATCCGCGGGTCGCGCTGCAAGGCTTGATCCAGGTACGCCAGGGCTTGATGCGGCGACAACACGGCGGTCGTCACGCCCGGCCGGCTTTCGTTGACACAGTTGAACCGGCGGTCGCAGAAATTGCATTGGACGTTGCAGTCCGGAGCGACCGGCAGATGAACGCGTCCGTAACGATGCCGCAAGGCGTCGTTGAAACAGGGATGTTGCGACAGATCCAGGGGCATAACGGAACTCACATGTACATGTATCCGACCTCGGAACCGTTCTGCGCAGCGGCGATCAACGCGTTGGCAACGCGGTCGAACAGCTGCTGCGCCCCGCGATACCCGATGTGCAGCAAGCGGGCTCCGCCGATCCGGTCATGGATGGGAAACCCGGTGCGGACCAGGGGGATTCCCAGCTTCCGTGCGATCGAGTAGCCCTTGCTGTTGCCGATCAACAGATCCGGCTGCAATGCCGGCAGCATTTCCTCCAGTTCGGCAAAATCGGCTCCGGAACGTACGTCGACGCAGCCCCCGGTCTGCGCTGTCACGCCGGCCAACGCGCGCGCCAGCCGGCCGCTGTTGCCGCCGGAAGCACAGACGACCGGGACGACGCCGATTTCACTGAGCAACGCCGCCACGCCGATCACAAAGTCCTCCTCGCCATAAACCACGGCCCGTTTCCCGAAGACGTACTTGTGTCCATCGACCAGGGCGTCAATCAGCCGCCCCCGCTCTTGAGCATGTTTCAGCGGCATCGTGCGGCCGCTCATCTCCTGCAGCAGGTTAAACAACGCGTCCGAGCGGGCAACGCCGACGGGCATGCCCAGACGGCGTTGCGGGACGTCGAACGCGTCGGCCAGGAAAGCGCCGGCGGTGGCCTGCTGGTCGCAGACGTCGGAGAACTCGACGCTCCCTCGAGCTTGCCCGGCCGCACGGATTGCACTCAGCGGCGTTCCGCCCCGCGGGATCAGCTGGTATTCTTCCCACGTCGGCGCGTCCAGTGTGTCGCTGTAGTCGGGCAAGACGGTGCTTGGCAACTCGAAATCCGCGAGGATCTCGTTCAAGTACCGCAGGTCCGCAGGGGAGACCATCGGCGGAAATACGTTGATGTGCGCGCCGCGCGGGCCCGGTTCGGCCAACTGTTCGACCAGCGCGCGCACGGTCGCGTGAAACCCGTCGGCGTGGGTGCCGCAATAGCTGGGCGTGGAAACATGGACGACCGGCGGATGCGAGCCGGCGTTTTCGCGTTCCGCCGCGATCTCGCGGAGGTACATCCCCACGTCCTCGCCGATGGTCTCGGCCAGACACGTCGTCGCCACGCCGATCACCTGCGGCTGGTACTGCCGAGTGACGTTGTCCAGGCCCAGCCGCAGATTGTCCCGTCCGCCGAAGACCGCCGTGCTTTCGGAAAAATTGGTCGAGGCAATGTCGACCGGTTCTTTGAAATGGCTGATCATGTATCGCCGGATGTAAGTCGAGCAGCCTTGCGAGCCGTGCAGGATCGTCCGCGCGCCCTCGACGCCCGCAAACGCCAGGCAGGCACCCAGCGGCGTGCAGAGCTTGCAGGCGTTCCGCGTGGCGGTAAACGTCTTGGGCGGCTTGGCGGTCGAAGCAATCATGGAAAGTAACTCCATCGTTCAGGAAACGGTACGCAATGAGGCGGTGAAAAAATTGGGACGGGCACCTCGCGACGAAGCAGATTCCCCGTGTTTTCGCGGGTGTCAGCTCGGAGCCAGTCCCATTCCTTCACCGCCTCCTCCTCAGAGCGTGCCTATCGTTTGTTCTCGTGTCCGCCCGCGGCGAGGCACGAATCTCCACACCGGGCTCATCACCGTGGCGTACACCTCTTGAGCGAATTCGCGCATGCCTTCGAAACCGGCCAAGCCGTGTTTCCGTTCGTGGTTGTGATCGCAGAAGCCGACGCCCAGCTTGTAGGCGATCGGCCGTTCCTTGACACCTCCGATGAACAAGTCCACTTGCTTTTCCTGAATAAACTTGGCCAGTTCCAGCGGGTTCGTGTCATCGATCAGAATCGTGTCGTCGTCGCACAGGTCGCGCAACAGCTGGTAGTCCTCCCGGCTGCCGGTCTGCGAGCCGGCCAGCACGGTCTTCATCCCCAAAGTCCGCAAGGCTCGGACCAGCGAAAACGCCTTGAACGCGCCGCCCGTGTAGACGGCGGCATGTTTCCCGTTCAAGTCCTGCCGGTAACGCCGCAGGTCAGGCGTGATCGCCGCGACTTCGTCGCGCACCAGTTCTCGCGTGCGGGCGTGCAGGGAATCGTCATGAAAAAAGGCCGCCACGTCATACAACGCCTTGGCGGTGTCTTCGATGCCGAAATAGGATACACGCAGCGACGGCGTGCCGAACCGCTCCTGCATCATCCGCGCCAAGTGCGTCATCGAGCCGGAGCATTGAACGACGTTCAAGCTCGCGCCGTGCGCCCGGCGGATGTCGTCCACCCGGCCGTCGCCGGTGATCGTCGCGACGACTTGAACCCCCATCTGTTCGTAGTAGCGGCGGATCAGCCACGTCTCGCCGGCAATGTTAAAATCGCCCAGGATATTGATGCTGTGCTTGGCAATGCCCTCGGTCGCGCCCATGCCGACCAGTTGAAACAGCGCGCTGCAGGCGGCTTGATAGCCATCCTTTTTTGTACCGCGGAATCCTTCGGAATGCACCGGCAGCACCGGGAGCCCCTGCTCGGCCTCGACCCGCCGGCAGACGGCATCGACGTCGTCTCCGATGATGCCGACAATGCATGTGGAGTATACGAAGGCCGCCTTCGGCCGGTACTCGCAAATCAACTCGGTCAAGGCCTGACAAAGCCGCTTCTCGCCACCGTAGATCACGTCCTTTTCCTGCAAATCCGTCGAGAAACTCAGGCGGTGCAACTCCGGACCGGAGGATAGCGAACCACGGATGTCCCAGGTGTACGCCGCACAGCCGATCGGTCCGTGGATCAAATGCAGTGCGTCGGCGATCGGATACAGCACCACCCGCGACCCGCAGAACACACAGGCCCGCTGGCTGACGGCACCCGCCAGGCTCTGCCTGTCGCAGTCCATCTCGAACGGCTCCTTGCCGGTGCGATGAATCTGGCGTTTGCGGGCATCGAGGATTTGCATGGGATGATGATTGGTCACTGGTCACTGGTCACTGGTCACTGGTCACTGGTCACTGGTCACTGGTCACTGGTCATTGGTCATTGGTCACTGGTCACTGGTCACTGGTCACTGGTCACTGGTCACTGGTCACTGGTCATTGGTCATTGGTCATTGGTCATTGGTCATTGGTCACTGGTCACTGGTCATTGGTCACTGGTCGGGCAGTTGCAGCCTTGGCCGTCCTGGCAGACGCCTATCAGGACGCTGGACGCTTTGATTACGGCACAGGCGTGGCCGCCCTCGGTCAACTCCAGATCGTCGACGGCGTCGTTGGTGATCATGGCGGTGATCGCCGGCGTTCCGGATAACTCGATCTCGACCAAAGCGTTGATACTGCCTTTGGTGATCTTGGTCACTTTCCCCTGCAATTTGTTGCGAGCGCTGATCTTCACGTTCAGGTCTCCTATTTCCGTAAGACGAATCCAAATCGCTCCGAGACTCGCGACCGGCCTCGGCGAGACCGGTCCTACGTGGTGGGCCGGTCACATCGTCAATTCAAACGTCTCTTCGCTGCATTCTTCATCCTGGCGGTCCAGGAAGGCGTCGAGGATCTTTTCCAGCAAGCGAATTGCACCGAGATAGCCGACGGTCGGAAAATACTGATGGCCGACGCGGTCGAGGATCGGGAACCCGTGCCGCACGAACGGAATCCCCTCGTCGCGGCAGAGGTATTTGCCGTAGGTGTTGCCGAGCAGCAAGTCCACCGGCTCGTTCTTGATCCACTGGTGCATCAGAAACATGTCGGCGCCGGAGCCTTCGCGAACTTGCACTTCATGCTTGCGATCCTGCAACACCTGACCCATCTGTTTGAGAAAGCTCTTCCCCGGAGTCCCCGTGACGACGTATTTCGGCAAAATGTCCACGGTCAGCAACAATTCACTCAAGCTGACCAGCGTGTCCGGATCGCCCCACAACGCGGCCGTCTTGCCGAAGAAGTACTGGTGCATGTCGGTAATCAGATCGAGCAGCCGGCCCCGTTCGTCAGCGATCTCTTCGGGAACGCGACCGCCGTTGTGCTTGCGCAGCTCCATGATGAAACGGTCGGTGGCCTGCAATCCGATCGGCAACGGCAGGATCGTGGACGGGACGCGGCACTTGACCGCCAGGTGCTTGGCGGCCGGTCCCGAACACACGGGCCCCAACGCGATCGTGGCCGATGAATCCCCGCTGGCTTTCAATTCCTCGACCCTCACGCCACCCTTGGGAAACATGGCATGCAGACCGGTCTGGGGGCAATCGAGCACGCCGGACGTATCGGGAAACGTGATCGGATCCAGGCCCATCAGCCGGACCAGACGCTTGATTTCCCGCATATCCGCCGGTTCGACCCAGCCGGGAAGGACGTTCACCCGGCCGGGTACCTTGGCGGGCAAGGTCGCCTCGGCAAAGTACTGGACCATCGCCTTGGTCATGTTCGCAAAGCCGGTCGTGTGCGAACCGACGTAGCTGGGCGTGTTGGCATGGATCACGACCTTGCCGGCCGGAATCAGGCCCTCTTCCGCGGCCTTTTCGACGATCTGCGGAATGTCGTCTCCGATCGTCTCCGACAGGCACGTCGTGTGAACGGCGATCACGTCCGGCTGGTACACCGTGAAGATATTCTGAATGGCCTGCAGCAAATTCGCCTGGCCGCCGAAGACCGACGACCCTTCGGTAAAGGAGCTGGTGGCCGCCATCACGGGTTCTTTGTAGTGCCGACTGAGCGTGCTGCGGTGGTACGAACAACAGCCCTGCGAGCCGTGACTGTGTGGCAGGCAGCGATGAATTCCCAAAGCGGCGTACATGGCGCCGATCGGCTGGCAGGTTTTGGCCGGATTGATCGTCAGGGCGTGCCGCTCTTGGACCTCGCCGGCATGGGTATGGCGTAACAGCGTCATTGTTCCTCTCCCTCGCGTTCCAGGTTTTCGGGTGCGGTCCCAGACGGTGCGGGTTCGCGATCCCAGGGTGGCTGGATCAAGGACCAGACCTTGGCATTGACCATGCGATCGACTTCGGCATAGAAATTGATCGCGCCCTGGAACGCGGCGTAGGGCCCGCCATAGTCGTAACTGTGCAACTGCTTGCAGGGCACGCCCATCTTTTGCACGGCGTATTTCTCTTTGATGCCCGCGCAGAAGATGTCCGGTTTGACCGTCTGGATCAGTTGCTCGGTTTCCCAATGGCTGATGTCGTCGACGATCAGCGTCTGGTCCTTCATCTCGGCCATCATGCCGGCGTATTCTCGAAAGCGGTAACCGGTCGTTTGCCGCAGGCTGGCCAGATCCTGTAATTCCGGGCGATACTTGTCGGGGTCCCGATGGACGTGCAACTCCTCGATATTGCGGCTGTCCGCATCGACTTTGATGTTCGGCAGCACGGGGCGGCCTTCGTAATCGTCGCGGTGCGCGAACTCGTATCCGGCGGCGATCGTCTCCATACCCAGTTCGGCGAACAACTCCTGATAATGGTGCGCGCGGCTGCCGCCCACGAACAGCATCGCCCGCTTGCCTTCGCACCGCGGCTGGTGATTCTTCAGCGCTTCGAGCACCGCCGGGTATTCCTCCCCGATCACCCGTTCGACGTTTTCGATCAGCTGCCGATCGCCGAAGAACTCCGCGATCTTCCGCAGCGACTTGGCCGTCGCCTTGGCGCCGATGAAGTTCACCTTGATCCACGGCGTCCCATACTTCTTTTCGATCATGTCCGCGACGTAGTTGATCGAACGGTGACACATCACCGTGTTCAGCCGCGCCATGTGGGAATTGGCAAACTGGTCGTAGGTCGAATTTCCGGAGAACGTCGCCACCAGATCGATACCGCAGCGGCGGAACAGGTCTTCGATCAGAAAGGCGTCGCCGCCGATATTGTATTCGCCCAGCAGATTGATGCTCCACTTGCCGCGCGGGGTGTCATCCTCGCCGACCACGTGCTTGAACACCTGGTTGTTGGCGATGTGATGCCCGGCCGATTGCGAGACGCCGCGATAGCCTTCGCACGAGAAGGCGAATACGTTGATCCCCAGCTTCTCTTTCATCGCCGCGGCAACCTGATGCACGTCGTCGCCGATCAGGCCCACCGGACAAGTCGAGAAGACGGCGATGGCCTTGGGCTGGAACAGGTCATAAGCCTCTTGGATCGCCTGCGTCAGCCGCTTCTCGCCGCCAAAAATGATGTTTTCCTCCGTCATGTCCGTCGAGAAACAGTACGTCATAAAGTTGTCGTGCTCGTCCGTCGGCGCATGCGTCTGGTTGCGGCGGGTCAGCCACGAGTAGAACCCGCAGCCGATCGGGCCATGCGTGATATTCACGATGTCACGCGTGGGTCCGAGGATCACGCCCTTGCAGCCTGCATAGCAGCAGCCGCGCTGGCTGATGATGCCGGGAATGGTACGTGAGTTGGCGCCGATCTCCGGGACGGTGACTACGCCGTCCGCGCCCGGCAGTTTGGCATTGACGACAATCTGCTTCTCGCGTTTGCGGCGCGTCTTCTTGGGATAAACGTCCAACAGCGACTCGCGGATTCCGGCCGCGGTCAGCGGCACTTCGGCGGTCGCCGGGTTCGCCGGATCGGCAACAGGGGGGGCGGTGGTTTCCATCATGTGTTAACTCCTAACGCGGCCTGGAGATTGCAGCCAAACTCGTGAAACGGAGACTCTCGTGCTTCGGATGTCCCTCACGCTGCGATGCCTTCGAGCACGCCGAAATCGAGCAGCAGGGACTCCAGTTCTTCGATCGTGAGCGGCCCGGGGATGACGAACATGTCGTTCTCGTCCATCCGCCGCGCCAGTTCGCGGTACTCGTCCGCCTGCGGGCAGGCCGGATTCCAATCGATGACCGTCATCTTGCGGATCTCGGCCCGCTGGACGTCGTTGTCGCGGGGTACGAAATGGATCATCTGGGTGCCCAACCGGTTGGCGAACTCCTCGATCATCTCCCGTTCGTTGTCGACGTTGCGGCTGTTGCAGATCAGCCCGCCCAATCGCACGCCGCCGGCTTCGGCGAACTTGCGAATGCCCTTGCAGATGTTGTTGGCGGCGTACATCGCCATCATCTCGCCGGAGCAGACGATGTAGATCTCCTTGGCCTTACCCTCGCGGATCGGCATCGCAAACCCGCCGCACACGACGTCGCCCAAGACATCGTAGAACACGTAGTCCAAGTTCTGCCCCGCGTCGTAGGCGCCCAACTGTTCCAACAAGTTGATCGAGGTAATAATGCCGCGCCCCGCACAGCCCACGCCTGGTTCCGGGCCGCCCGACTCGGTGCATAGGCATTCGCGAAAACCTTCGCGCAGCACGTCGTCCAGCTCGACGTCCTCGCCTTCTTCACGCAACGTGTCCAGCACCGTTTTTTGAGCCAGTCCGTTCAACAGCAGCCGCGTCGAATCGGCTTTGGGATCACAGCCGACGACCATGACCTTCTTGCCCGACTCGGCCAGCGCGGCGACCGTGTTCTGGGTCGTGGTCGACTTGCCGATTCCTCCCTTGCCGTAGATTGCAACTTTACGCATGTGTCTCATTCCTGGTAGCAGCGACGAAAAAAAGCGAAACCGAAAACCGAACCGCACGGTCGCGATTCAACCCCTCGTGGTGCGGCTTTCCTGATGAGAAGACGCACTTCGCAATCGCTGTACCAAAGTTCGCGACGGCGTGCATTGGCAACGGGTTTTCGAATCGCGAACGCGGGTCGCAAGCGACGATAACGTCTTGGTAGTCCGATGCTTACGCTTCAGCTTTCCGGTGATGCATTTTGCCGCCAAGCGTCTGAGCCGTGGTTCGTGCGAGGGAAATGCAGGCCGGAACTCGCGCGCCCCGCCGACAATAATGTCGCGCCGCAAAGGCCCTCGGGACCCGGGTGGACGAGGTTTCAGCCGTAACGCGATGCCGCTGTGCGACTTACTTCCTGGGCGACAAAAACGTCGCAGCGTCCGGGGCGTTGGGAAAGAAGTGTTGGTAGTCGATGCCCAGGTTTCTGATCTTGTAACGGATCATCCGGGGCGTGATGCCCAACTGACGGGCGGCCGCGCTCATGTTGCCTCCGGTGCATTTCAGCGCGTCGACGATCAAGTCCTGCTCCAACAACCGCACCTGCGCGCTCAACGTGCGGCGGCTCACCGTATTCGAGCCTTCCGGCGTCTGCAGCGAGGGCGGCAGATTGTGACCGTGGATGACGTCGTCGGTGCTCATCAACACGGCGTACTCGATGCAGTTCTCCAATTCGCGAACGTTGCCCGGCCAGTGGTAGGCCAGCATCATGCTGATCGCGGGCGTGCTGATGCGGCGCACGCTCTTGGCCAGGCGCCGGGCGTACTTGGCGACAAAATGGTCAGCCAGCAGCAGGATGTCGTTGCGGCGGTCGCGAAGCGGAGGCAGAAAGATCGGCACGACGTGGATGCGATAGTACAGATCTTGACGGAACTGGCCCTGTTCGACAAGTTCTTCCAGGTTGCGATGCGTCGCGGCAATCACCCGCACGTCGGCCTTCTGCGTCCGATTCCCGCCCACCCGCTGGTATTCGCGTTCCTGCAGCACGCGGAGCAGTTTGACTTGGATGACCGGCGAGAAATCCCCGATCTCGTCCAGGAAAAACGTGCCGCCCTCGGCCTCTTCCAGGCGGCCGATCCGCTGGCCGATCGCTCCGGTAAACGCGCCTTGTTCGTGTCCGAACAACTCGCTTTCCAACAGCGTCTCGCTGAGCGCCGCGCAGTTCACCTTGACAAACGGTTTGTCGCGCCGCGGACTGGCGTAGTGGATCGCCGAGGCGACCAGTTCCTTGCCCGTGCCCGATTCGCCGCGGATCATCACGGTCGTGGTTGACGCGGCTACTTGATGGATCCGCTGATAGAGGTCCTGCATCGCCTTGGCGTTGCCGAGAATGTTTTCCGGGCGAAAGGTTTCCCCCAGCGCATTCCGCAGACGCAGGTTTTCCGCCTCGAACTGCTGTTGGGCTTGCACGGCTTGCCGCCGCGACTTGACATCATAAGCAATCATCCCGGCGATGATCTCCAAGACGCGGGCATAGTCCTGCAACGTCTCCGGCGTCTGCGCGGCGACGTCCACCGACAGCGTACCCACCGTGTCGTTCTCCAGCACGATGGGCACGCAGATAAAGGCTACGGTCTCCGCTTCCTCGGGCGATCGTTGATGAATCCGGTTGCGAAATTGCGGCTCCTGCCCCACGCACGGCACGATCGCCGGCAGGCGCGTCCGCACGACGGCGCCCGTGATGCCTTCGCCGAACTTGTAACGCAGACCCTGCGCCCGCTCGCGATGCACACAGCAGGAAGCCTCGACGACCAACTCCTGCGCGTTCGGAGACAGCAGCATCACGGTCGCGCGGCGCATGTCGAGTTTCGTTTCGAGCATCGCCAGCGTTTCCGCTAACAACTCGCGCTGGCCGGCCCGTTCGGCCAGCAGGCGGCCGATGGCCCGCAGCGCATCCAACTCGTGCTCGTGCCGCACGAGGTGCTCGGCCGGATAGGCAACAGGCCGCTCCATCCTGGCGGGGGCTGCTGATCCGGTTTCCCGGCTCGATATCGAGGCATTATCCGAGGCATCCATTTTGTTGCGTCTTCCTGCGCGCAAACAGAGCACCGATTGCCTGAGGATCATGCAATCATGTGCCGAAATCACGTCGCACGTGGTATCCGCACGGGGAATGCAAACCGCAGGCCATCGCACTTCGACCGGGCGAAGCAATGCTGGGCACGGGAGTGGACGGACGGAGTATTCTTCGCACCAAACGCGCCCTGTCACTCGAGCGCAGGAAAGACGATCTCGCCCCGTGCCTGGGCCTCGGTGTCCTCGTAAGCACCGTAGAATTCCGAGTTGGCGTCGAGCCAGACGATCACGCGGCGGAGTTCTTCTGTATCGAGTTGCACGCCGTAGTGACTGTCGCCGAGGAACTCCGTCAGCTTGGCAGCGCGGGCTCCGAAGCGGCCGGCTTCGGTCCGCGCCCCGCCGCGACCCGGGCGATGGAGCGAACCGAGGCTGGAGTCGTAATAGAATCCGTATCGGCCGGCGAGATTGCTGTAGGAACGGCTGAAGCCGTGCCGCCCCTCGATGACTCCGCTCAGATCGACGGCGCCCTCCCGGCGGTGGCACTCGACACAGTGCCGGTCAAGCACCGGCTGGACGAGCCGCACGTAGCTGAAGGGATTGGATCCCGCGGGTTCCGGCGCAATCGGCGATGGGGGACGCAGCAGGGCCAAAGGCGTGCCGGTTGCAGGGCGCGGCGGCGTGTGCTTTCGCTCGTGGCAGCCTTGACAGACCAGGCGTTCGCCGGGGTGAACATAGGTCGCCGAACGCATCGACTGGACGGCCATGCCGTCGGCATCCAGGGCTTGGAAATAAATCGGCTTGCCCACCGGCGCCTCGAATAACGCGCTGCCGTCGGCCTCGACCGGCACGGTGCCCAGCACGGCCCGAGCATTCGTCTGATCGGCGGCTCCGATCCGCGGCTGGTTCGTCGGCGAGGTGGCCTTGGGCAGCACCTGGATGATCCGCAGCGCGCGAATCTCGGTCCCCTTGGGCCACGGAAAATCGCTGTCGTAGACGTTCATCACCGTGATCGTCGCCGGGGGAACTTGGCCTCCGGCCGCCGCCACGTCGCGCGCCGCCTGGACCGTTTGGCGCGGAATCACCGGCGGCACCGGCCGCGGCCGCAACGGCATGGGGGCGTAACACGAGATCTCCGGATCGCGGTAGATCAGTTCGCGGTTGCCGTCGCGGTCGATCCAGTAGATCCCGCGATTCTTGGTGTCGGGATCGTAGACGACCAGGTAATCGTCTTCGCTCAGTGGCCAAGGCGTGCCGTACACCATCGCCGACGCAATGTCGCCCTTGCGGGCTTCCGACTCGGGAAACGGGACCTCGGGCGTCAGCCGCGTCAGCTGGGACAGGGCCCCATCGTCTTCCAATCGCGGGTCGATCAGCACCAGCGAGCCGAACTCCTGTCCGTGGTGGGCTGCAGCCACCGCCACGTAGCGATGTGAATCGGGGATGGCGCGGATCTGCATCTCCATCCAAGGCCGGCTCTCGCGTTTCTCCGGGTAATTGCCGTGATAGGCCCGGGCATCGCGACCGTCGGGATAGGAGATCCATTGGTGGTGGGCGATGTCGGTATCGCGATCGACGTAGTCCCAGCGGGTAAAGACCAGCATCCCATCGCGATTGACGCTCGGGTTCCACTCGTGGGTCTCGTGAAAGCTCAAGGCGATCACGTCGCTGCCGTCGGGCTCCATCGAGTGCAGCGTATACGTCGGCGACGGCCAGCGCGGGGCCGAGGCGCCGCAGCGCAAGTAACCGCCCCGCCGCTCGGAGATGAAGGCGATCCGCCCGTCGGGAAGGAAGCAGGGGTCGAATTCGTTCCATGGCCCGTCGGTCAACTGGACCAATCCCGTGCCGTCGGCGTTCACGCGAAAAATGTGGAAGCAACTCTGAGGCGACCATTCCGGCTTCTCGCCCAAGGCCTCCGTGTACGCGAACAGGATCGTGCGGCTGTCGAAGGAAACTTCGGGACGCAGGAACGTTCCCGCCTCGAGCCGCCGCCCGGCCAAACGGCCGTTCTCGACGCGGCTGTCGGCCAACAGATCGATCAGCTGCGGGGTGTCGGAGAACGGGTCGGACAGGACATACAGACCGCCGCCGGGAAGGGCCGCGTAGCCGTAGTACTGGTGGACCATGTGCCGCGACAAGTGCAACCCGGCCGGATCGTGCCGCTTGACGAACAGGATCTTGTCGAAATCCAGCCGCGGGTTGCTGAACGCGATTTGCCGCGCCAGCCGGCGGGCCTGCAAGTAAGCTTCGTGACGAACCGCGGCCGGCGCATCGCCGCCGGATTCCAGGCCGTCGAGGCGGTTGTCCAACTGCCGCAGGGCAAGCACCAACGGCTCGAGCCGAGTCGGCTCGGCAGCGGCTCGCAACCGGTCGGCCAACTTCGCGGCCCGACCGACGACCTCCCTGATCTGGGCCAGCGAGAATTCCGGCGCATCCGAGGCGTCCGCGCAATTCTCCACCCGCGCGGCGCAGGCCGCCACCAGCACGGCAAACCCTGCTGCCGTAAACCACCGCCTGCGCAAAACATCGCCGCTCTTGTGCATCGTTCGCCTCCCGAAGTTACGCACCCTGGCCTGCCGGTCTTTCCGCCGACTTGCCTCTGTTGTACTCGGGCGCAACGCAAATGACAATTGATGTTTGCCTGTGATTCAATTTGCCCCGCGTGGCTTGTGCCGCACCGTCCAGCTACAATGGCTGTACGCTTCATTTGTAGGATTTGGGAGCGCCCCGCGCGAACGGAGTCGAAAGGGAGCTGAGCATGTATGAAGTCTTCGATCACACGGCCGATATCGGCCTACGGATTTGGGCCCCGGACCGCCCGTCGCTGTATGCCGAGGCCGCGCGAGCGCTGTTCTCGCTGGTCGTCTTGAACTTGGATGCCGTGCGCCCGGTCGAACAGCGCCGTTTCGTGATTGCGGGCGAGCAGGACGATTACCTGCTGTTCGACTGGTTGAACGAGTTGCTGTACACATTTGAAACGGAACATTTGCTGCTGTCGGAGTTCCAGATCGAACTGGAACCCGCCGGCCTGCGGGCAACGGGCCGAGGAGAACGGCTCGATCGTTCGCGGCACGAACTGGATCATGAAGTCAAAGCGATCACGTACCACGGGTTGAAAATCGATTCTGCCCCCAGCGGCTGGATGGCGGAAGTGATTGTGGATATTTGAATTCTGCAACCTTGCAGCGAGTCACAACGATGGAATCTGAAACGGGAGAAATCGAGGCCGACAGCGGCCGTCGCGTGGAAGTCCCGCCGTGGCGTTCTTGGCGGCCCGCCGTGGGCCGCTTGGCACGACTGTGCCTCAAAGAGCTGCGCGAGACCCTTCGCGATCGGCGGACCATCGTCACGCTGGTGCTGATGCCACTGCTGGTGTATCCCCTGCTCAGCCTCAGCTTCCAGCGGCTACTGCTCACGTCGCTGGACAGCTCGCGCCCGGTGCGCGGCGTGATCGTCGTCCCCTCCCAGTCGGCCTTCGATCACGTGCATCCAATGCTGCGTTACGGCGAACTCCTCCTGCGCGACCAGCAGCCGCCTGCCAACGGGGACAAGCAGGCGAATGAGCGGCCGGGCGCGGAGCGAGCCGAGTTGCTGACGCTGGAACCGACGATCGAGATGAGCTTGATGATCCGGGCCAATCCGGAGGATGACGTGGCGTCCGGAGCAGCCGATTTGGCAATTCTCGTCAAACGCGAACCGGCGCCCTCGCCCTCCGGCGGAGTTCCCGCCGCGTTGCACTGTGAACTGATCTCCCGCCAAGGCTCGATGCTCAGCCGAGCGGCCCTGGATTACGTTCAGGATCGATTCCAGGCGGTCAACGAATTTTCGGTGCACCAGCAGCTGCGAGCCGAAGGATACGCACTGGAGTATCCTGCCCAGGTAACCCGTCGCATCGTTCGCGGGTCGGACACCGCGCTGTCGCTGACGACGTTGATTCCTCTGATCCTGATCCTGATGACCATCACCGGCGCCGTGTATCCGGCGATTGACCTCACGGCCGGCGAGCGGGAACGAGGGACCTTGGAAGCCCTGATGGCCGCGCCCGTGCCGCGATTGGGCCTGCTGGGCGCCAAGTACGTCGCCGTCGTGACGGTGGCCCTGTTGACCGCCGGCGCGAACCTGCTGGCGATGACGGTCACGTTGAGCGTCACGGGATTGAGCGAACTGTTGTTTGGCAAAGCCGGTTTGTCCCCGTCGCTGCTGGGCTGGATGTTCGCTCTATTGATTCTGTTTGCCGGGTTCTTTTCCGCCGTCTTGCTGGCGCTGACTAGTTTCGCCCGCAGTTTCAAAGAGGCGCAGGCGTACTTGATCCCGGTGATGCTGCTGTCGCTGGCGCCGGGTTTGATCAGCCTGATGCCGGGCGTGGAATTCAACGCTTTGTTGGCGGTGACGCCGTTGATCAACATCGTGCTCCTGGCCCGCGACCTGTTCGAGGGCCACGTCGATCCGACGCTGGCCGCGGCGGCGGTGCTGACCACGGGATTGTACACCCTGGCCGCGATCGGTTTGGCCGCCCGGGTTTTCGGCACCGATGCGATCCTGTACGGCAGCGAGGCCAGTTGGTCGGACCTGTTCCGCCGTTCGCCGCACGCGCGCCCGGTTCCCAGCGTCTCGGGAGCCATGTTCTGTCTGGCGTTGCTGTTTCCCGCCTGCTTCCTGCTCCGCGGGTTACTGGCCCAATTGCCCTACGATTCGCTGTCCAGCCGGCTGGCGTTCAGCGGGTTGGCGACGGTCGTGTTATTCGGCGGTTTTCCCCTGCTGGCAACGATCCTGCAGCGGCTGCCGCTGCGGGAAACACTTCGCCTGCGAAGCGCACGGCCCGTGGCCTTCGCCGGCGCGATCCTGCTGGGGTTCAGTCTTTGGCCGCTGGCGCACGAGGTTTACTTGCTGAACGAGGTGATCGGCCTGAAAACGTTGAGTCCGGAGCAGATGGACTATGCGGAAAAGCTGCTGGCCGGTCTGGCCAATGTCCCGTTGTGGCTGGTCCTGGCGACGCTGGCGGTGGCTCCGGCGGTGTGCGAAGAGCTACTGTTCCGCGGTTACCTGCTGCGGGCCCTGCTGGCCGCCACCTCGCAACGCAACGCGATCGTGGTTTCGGCCTTCCTGTTCGGCGGCTTTCATGTGCTGACCACCGATGCGTTGGGCGCCGGACGACTGTTGCCGAGCACCTTTCTGGGTCTGATTCTGGGCTGGGTCGCGTGGCGCACCGCGAGCGCCGTGCCCGGGATGCTGCTGCACGCCCTCCACAACGGCTTGCTGTTGGTGCTGGCCTATTATCGGGACGAATTGACGGAACGCGGCTGGGGAATCCAGGAACAGACCCACATGCCGGCCACTTGGCTGGCTCTGGCCGCCATCGGCGTGGTTGTCGGGTTATCGTTGGTGTGGAGGGGGCCGCGTGCCTGACGCTTCAATACCGCCGCTCGCCGCCGCGGCGGCCGCCGCCTCCTCCTCCGCCACGGTCTTCCCGAGGTCGCGCTTCGTTCACGGTGATGTTACGGCCGGCGATCTCCGTGTTGTTGAGATTCTCGATCGCTTCCGCAGCCTGATTGGCGTCGGACATCTCGACAAAGGCAAAGCCTCGAGCGCGTCCCGTATCCCGATCCTTGATCACGCTGACCGACGATACGTCGCCGAATCGGCTGAACGCTTCACGCAGGTCGTCTTCCGTCGCGTTGTACGACAAATTGCCGACGTAAATGTTCGTCACAATACCGTTCCTTTCCAAAAAACTCGAACTCCGAGAAGGCGGCTTCCGGACCATCAGCAGACGCCGACCCCAATAGACCTAGATTGTAGCATCGCGCGGCAATGGAACAACGCCGCTACGACTTTTCCAGTCCAAAGTCATTGGCAAACAGCTGCACGAGTTCATCGAGCACTTGCTCGGCATCGGGACCATGGGCGATCAAGCTGAGTTCCCGGCCTTTGCCCGCTCCCAGCGAGAGCAATTGCAGCACGCTGCCGGCGTCCGCTTGATCCCGGCCGGACTGAATGGTGACTTGGGATCTAGAACGCTGAACCGTTTGGGCGACGACCAGCGCCGGGCGCGCGTGCAAGCCGGCGGAGCGTTGGACGACGACTTGGCGAGTCGCGGTGTTGTCGAGCATGGCCAGTTCCTCCAGCCAACCACGAGGGAGCAACGTGCGGTACGGACAGGCGAAAGCCTGGACTCCAGTTCGCCAGCCAACCACAAGGGGTCAACATGCCACCCAGGGCAGCAGAACTCGCCTTGCCGAGAAGGTGCCGTCCGGTGCCATCCAGATTGGATTCTACCGAGCCGCTTTGCGAAACGATAGCACAGGACGACCAGAATTAAATGCGGCAAGTGCTAGCATTTTTTTTCGAGTTTTTCCGTCCGCTTTGCGCCGGTTCGGGGACGCGGCATGCTATATTACCGACCGTCGTGTGCGAGAGGATCGAAGTCCCCTGCCGCCCGATCCGCTCGCGTTTCACCAGGCAGGTTTTGTGTGGGGGAGGGAGCCCATGGCCAGGACACGTATTCCGCTGAGCAAATCCGAGGAAACCGCTCGAATTCTGCGCGAACGATTGGAGATGAGCACGGCTGAAATCGGATTGACCGTGCGGACGACGAACTGTTTGGAAGAGCGCGGCATCTTTACGGTTCGCGACTTGCTGAATTGCACGCCCGAGGACCTGTTGAACATCTCGAACTTCGGCGAGAAAACGCTGGAGGAGGTCTATCAGGCGCTTGCGGACTTCGGATTTCCCCGCCGAACGAACCAGCCCGTCGGCGTGTGACGCCCCAGCGACCATTGCCAATTTTCCTGTCAGCCCGTTTTATCGTCACCAGCGGTACAATTCCTTCAAGCGTCACACGCCCGTTCGCCGATCGAAGTTTGCAGGGGGCTCGATGGAGTCGCCTGCAGATAAGAGGGGGGGACATGCAAACGCCGCAATTGTCGATCGCTGCCGGGAAAACGGAAATGCGCGGCCGACCTCGGCCGGCCTTGTTTCGCGCGTTGGGTATCGACAATCCGCCGGATGAGATCGTGGTCGAGGAACGGACGTTTCGCCATGTGCGAACGTTCAAGCACGACTCCTGGGCGGCGACTGCCCTGTACGTATCGGACGGCCGTTGGATCGTCTGCAAGTTCAATCGCCGGCAGTCGATATTCGGTTTTCCCATGCTTTGGCTGGGCCGTCTCTTGGCGCGGCGCGAGGCTCATTTCCTGGAGTTGCTGGCGGATCTTCCGAGCATTCCCGCCAGCTGTGGACCAGTCCGCTGTCAGGGGCAAATCCTGCCGAACGCCGTCGCTCATCGCTACGTGCCGGGGCTCCCCTTGCGTCCCAACGCAGCGGTCGGCGACGACTTTTTCTCCGCACTTCGCGAGGCATTGAACGAACTGCATCGCCGGGGCATCGCGTACGTCGACCTGCACAAGCTGGAGAACGTGATCGTCGGGAACGACGGCCGCCCGTACTTGATCGATTTCCAAATTTCGATGCGTTTGCCGCGATGCTGGCCATTTTCCCCGCTGCAGCGAATCCTGCGGGAAAGCGATCTGTATCACTGGCGGAAGCACGTCTCCCGACTGCGTCCGGACCTGTGCGGTTGTGGTGATGCGAACCTCGAGACGCGAATGCCGTGGTGGATTCAGCTGCATCGCCAACTCGCCGTACCGATTCGTCAAGCGCGCCGGCGACTGTTGGTTCTCTGGGGTATCCGCCGCGATGCCGGTTCCGCCCGAACGGAACACTGTCCGGAGGAGGCGTTCCGCACCAGGCCTGAAATGGCCTCTCTGGCACCGTAATCCGGTTATGTTCCGGGTTTTGTCGGCAGCGCTCCGATGACCAGCAAGGTTCCGTCGGCCGCCGATACCAACAGGCGGCTGCCGCCGGCGAACGCGACCGGGCCGGCGCCCAGCGATTCGCCGATTTCGATCTTGCCCGATTCCGCGCCGTCCTGAGCGGAAATCATCCACACGGTTCCGGACAGCGAGGCCAGAATCAAGTTGCCGTTGAAGGACAACGGGCGGCCGACCAGCGGGCCGTAGCTCAGCGGACTGGTCCAGCGCTGTTTCTGTCCCGCTTCAAAGGCCACCAGCGTCTGGCGGTCGGTTGTGACCAGCACCAAGCCGTCGACGGCTTCCGGCCCCCACACGACTCGGCCTTCGAGCGGCCACTCTTTGCCGGCGCCCAAATCGGCCGCAGCGAACGACAGCACCGTGTCGCTGTTCGGGCCTCGGATCACGCCGTACACGGTGTCGCCGGCGGCCGCCAGAGCCGAAACGATGTCGACTTCGAGTTGGACCTGAGCCAACTCGGCTAGATGCGGCTCCGGCTGGTCCTTGACGCCGACGCGGAACAGCTTGCGACGATCGTCGGCGATCACAAACTCGCGCTGCTCCGCGCCCACGGCCGCCGCCCGCTTCCAAACGACCTTGCTGCCCGCCTCGACGGTCGGCTGGAACGGCAAAATCTTGTTGTCGCCGGTGGTGGCATCCAGCAGCAGGACTTGGCCGTTATCGAGCGGCGCGATCAGGCCGCCGAGGCCGAATGCCGGGGCGGCGGTGACCTGGGCAGAGCCGGCCGCTTTGAGCAAAGTGTCCCGCAGCCGGGCTGCGGGAGTTGCTGCGTTGGGATCGTACACGACCACATGTCCGCGCTCGCGGGAACTGGCCAGCGACCAACGTCCTTGATCCAGCGTCTGCACCTCGGTGAAGGATTTGCCGCGGGCCGCCGTGCCGGCAGCTGAACCCGGCTGGTCCACGACCGTCGTTTGTCCCGCCTGCATGTGTTGGGCGGTCAACTCGAACAACTCGGCTTGCGCGGAAATCGAATGGACTTGCTTCCGCTCCATATCGACGGCCAGCAGCGATGTGGGAACGGCCAAATCGGTTTCCCAGAACACGTTGCCGTCGTCGCCGCTGATGGCGGCGGCCGTGTACGCCGGCGAATCTCTCCGGCGCCGCAAGTGATAGACGGTGTCGCCGATCACCACCGGCGGAGCTACGAACACGTCCCGCTCGTCCTTGATCCATTGGCGGATCAAGCGGTTCCGGGAGGTTTGCACGTCGTACTTGGTAAACCGCTCGTCGCCGATCCACAGCCGGCCGGCGTCGAACGCCGAATAGCCGATGACCGGCGTCTTGTACGAGGCGACGATCGCTTCCACAATGTCGGTCACCGGGTTCTTGGCGTTGGCCGTGTTGACTTCGAACACCCGTATCGCCCCCAGATCCGTGACGATAATCACGCGCGCCGCCGCCACGATGGGGGCCGCCAGCACGCGGCCCTGCAAGCGAATCGGCTTGATGGCCGGCTTGGGAGACAAGCCGTTGGCGTCCGTCGCCAGCACGTGCAGATCGCTGTGTGACTCGCCGCTGTTCTCGACCAGGAACAGGTGGCCCAAAGCCATCACGGGCGGCGCGGCGACGGACCCGGGCTTGTGGCCCAAGTAATAAACATCTTTGCACTCCAGCGTAGCTTCGTCCAATAGGTACAGGTTCGAGTGCTCGCCGGCTTGGTACAGATGTCCCCGGTCGCTGAGCCCCGGACTTACGGACAAACGTTGCGGGATCTTGGCGTGCCGAGCCGCGTTGCCCGTCTCGGCGTCGATCTTCAGGACTCGCCCGCCCTCGGTTGCAACCAGAATCTGGCTGCCCTGCAGGACCGGTTCGGCGAACGGCTCGTCGATCGGGGTTCGCCACACCAACTGGCCCGTGTCGCCCTGCAGCCGCAGCAGCTCTTGATGGCGGCCATCGACAGCAATCACGTCCGCGCCCGGTTGTTTGGCCAGCAGCTGTGGGTTAGCCAGCGTGTCATAACCCACGCTGCGGCGCCATTTCAGCCGTCCCGTCGAAGCCTGCAGGCCGAAGATCGATCCGCGGGCCAAGAAACATACCATCTGCAGGTCGTTGCCAGGCTTGCCGGCCCCGCGATGGCTAGCCAACGCGACTTTGAATTCTGCTTTCGACGGGCGGTCCTCGCGGATAGCGGCCAGCGGTTCTTCCACAAGCTGGACCAGTTCCCGCTCCCGTAGCGTGATCGCCAACACCGCTTCGATCAATTGCGGATTCTGGTCCAAGCCGGGATACTCGCCCAGCAGACGGCGACGGACCTCGTAGGCTTCGGCGGTGTTGCCCGCCTGGGCGGCTTGGCGAATCGCTTCGACAGTTTCATTCAGCCGCTTGCTCTGGTTGATGTTTCGCCGAGAGAGTTCGATATCCTCCTGAACGTTCTCAATTCGCGTCTCGACGGGCCTCCGCAGCGACGTGGGAATGTACGCCGGATTATTCACCAGCTGCAACGCTTGCTGAGCCAGATCGACCAGCGTCTGCGCTTTCTGCATGTCCGATTCGAGCTTCGCGGGCTGCGAAAACCCCTCGGCGATTTCCGGCAGGATCGAAGCCAATTCAGCCCGGGCTTCGTCGAACGCCGCCTCGTTCTCGATCGTCGGCAGGATTCCTTCGGCCGCCTTTAGCGCGGGTCGCTTGTCCTTCGAGCCTTCGAGCACCTGCCGGATCTGCGCAGTTCCGATTCGCACGCGGGCCAAGCTGACGTTGGGATCGTCCGGGTATTTGGCGAGAAACCGTTCATAGTTCGGGATGGCTTGGATGTACGAGCCGGAACGATACGCTTCGTCGGCCGCCTGCAGCAACTCGGCGGCGCTAACCCGGGTCAGCAGGTACCAGAGGACCACGCCGACAATCATCATCAGCAACAGGCCGCCGCCGCCCGCGTACATCAAGGTGGAATCCCAGGGGCTGCCCGCCTGGCCCTTCTTTCCCACGCGCCGGCCCGCCCGCAAGGAATCCGACGGTGCCAGGCCGCCTTCGGCCATTGTCTGCGAATCCAGTTCTTCCAGCTCGTCGCTGCCGTCCAACGGCTCCAAAGCGTCGGCGATGTCCAGCGGCTGCAGGCCCGCGACGGGCTCCAGCGGCGTCAGCCCTGCCGGTTCCGGCTGACGCGGCCGCTGTGGCTTGGACACCTTGCCGCTGGCGTCCTCCAGCATCACAACCTCTTCCTCAGGCGGATTCGCCGGCGCATCTTCCGGCAGCGGTGCCAAGCCCAAGTTCGCTTCGTCGTCCAGCGGCGCTAGGCCCAGCTCGTCATCGATCGACGCGGCCGGCTTGGGCGCGCTGCGGCCCCCCGCCGACTTCGGCGGTCCCGCGGGCGCTCGCCCGGCCAGCTCCCGACGTTCCGCCCCGTCGTCGGCGTCGGACAGCAACTTCGCGGCTTGCAGCTTGGTCAGATGGCCGCTCCGGACCAGCCGCTTGGCGATCGCATCGGCCGTGACGGGCGTCTTGGACGCCGCCGTCTGGTCGCGGAGGGTCTGCAGAAACCAAGCCTCCAACAGGCCGGTCTTTTCCAGGCGGTCGAGAAAACGGTCCGCGGACATCGGCGTCATTCACTTTCCTCAATAGTCATCAGTTGGACCTGTTCCATGCCCACTTCGGTCCCCGCGTCCAGGGCTGCGACGACCTTTTCATGCAGCGAATCCCCGTGCGCTTTGACCAGCAGCTTCGTCGGTACCACGCCGCCGCTGCCCGTATTGCGGGCCTCACGCATCTTCCGCAATAACTCCTGCTCGCTCGGAGCCTCGACGTCCCAGTCGGGAGTCACCACGCGGTACGTGTTGAACTCGTCCACATAGACGATCACGTACGAGGGGTCCTCCTCCGGATTCTTGGCCACCACCTGCGTGCTGGCCTCGTCTTGTTTCGGCTTCGGGATCTCGAACGACTTCTGCAGCGCAAAGGCGGCGGTCACCATGAAAAAGATCAGCAGTTGGAACGTGACATCGCACATCGGTGTCATGTCCAACTCCGCATCCGGCGGCTTAGAACGCGTCACCGGAATGAGGGGCTCCTCGTCCGCGCGAGCCTGCTCCGCCGTGACCTCCCGCGTCTTCTGCGGCGCCGGGAGAGCGCCCGCCGGCTGAGGCACCACAATCGCCTGGCCGCACTGTCGACAGCGGACGCGGCGGCCGATCAAGTGCTCCGGCACCGAATGCTGCACTCGGCAAGATGGGCAGGAAAACGTGTAAGCCACCGCGTTATTTCACCTCCGTTACCGCGACGTACAACTGCTGGACGCTCTCGTTGCGCGTCGCCGCCTTGGCGATCCGCGTCACTTCCCGTGTCTTGATCCCGCTGGCCGCCTTGATCAAGACGTTCTCCTTGGACCCCGCCCGAAATTCCTGCTCGACATAGTTGGCGACGCGCTCCTCCTGGTCTCCCAAGTCGTTGCCGCTGACGCGCGTGTCCTCGACGATCCCATTCCCGCAGTACACGATGGCTTTGCCC
>Ga0351867_10032_pt2 | contig 45709 bp, 25 predicted proteins | sample TotcelHFGM3001M8_FD_206779 | JGI IMG/M metagenome (GOLD analysis project Ga0351867, IMG submission 206779) | Enriched cells from coal bed in the Powder River Basin, Montana, United States - Total cells FGM rep2 HSBNCT.FGM.300.1.M8 ...
GCGGGACGACGATCAGTGCGGGGACACTGCAGGTGGGGGAATGGTCGAGCAGCGGGACGCTGGGTTCGGGCGGCGTGGTGAACAACGCGGCCCTGATGTTCAGCCGGACCGGGACGGCGACGATCGGCAATGCGATCTCCGGCAGCGGCACGGTGGCGCAGACGGGGGGAACGCTGATTTTGACCGGGGCGAACACCTACAGCGGCGGGACGACGGTCGCGCTGGGGGCCGCGCTGCAAGTGGGCAACGGGGGAACGAGCGGGTCTTTGGGATCGGGCGAGGTCACGTGCGTGTATGAATATCCGTACTACCCGGCCGCGCAGCTGGTGTTCAACCGCAGCAACACGATCACGGTCGACAACGATATTTCGGGCTTCCTGAGCGTCGCTCAGCAGGGTTCGGGAGCGTTGGTGCTGACGGGCAGCAACACGTACACGCAAGGCACGACGATCGCCTCCGGCAAGACGCTGCGCGTGGGCAGCAGCGACCCGGACGTACTGCCGCACGGCGCGGGCAGCGGGACGGTGACGGTCAATGGTACGCTGGACCTGAACGGCTACGACGCCGCGGTAGGAGGCTTGAGCGGCAGCGGGACCGTGACCGCGGGCGTCAGCGGCACAGCGACGCTGACCATCGACAATGGCGATTACGAGAGCAGCATGTTTCCCGGCGTCATCGTGGACGGTTCGGGAACCGTGGCCGTGGGCAAGACGGGATCGGGTGAATTGTACCTGACGGGGGCGAACACCTACAGCGGCGGCACGACGATCAGCGCGGGGACGTTGTTTGTGGGCTGTGGCGGAGCGAGCGGGATGCTGGGCACGGGGGCGGTGGTGAACAACGCGGCACTGGTGTTCAACCGGACCGGCACCACGACGATCGGCAATGCGATCTCCGGCAGCGGGACGGTCAAGCAGACGCTGGGGACGGTGATCCTGACGGGCAGCAACAGCTATTCCGGAACCACGACCATTGCGCCGACATGGTACGTGGATGTTACCCTTCAGATCGGCAACGGGGGAACTGCAGGGACTCTCGGTTCGGGCACGGTGACTTCCGACGGCGACTACGGAAACTACGCGCAACTGGTGTATAACCGCAGCGACGGGATTACGGTGAGCAACTCGATTACCGGCACGGTGAACGTCACGGTCGCCGCGGGAAGCACGCTGCGCGCGGGCAGCAGCAGTGGCTGCGGGCTGCCGGACGGGACGAACGGCACCGGCTACGTGACCGTCAACGGAACGTTTGATTTGAACGGGTACAGCCCGACGGTGGGTATGCTGAAGGGCAGCGGGACCGTCACATCGGGTGTGAGCGGAACGGCGGCCATGACCGTCGACGTTCCCAGTTCCTGGACTGGCTTCCCCGGCGCGATCGAAGACGGTTCGGGAACCGTGGCCGTGACCAAGGTGGGCGAGGGCGCCTTGTACCTGACGGGCGCGAACACGTACAGCGGGGACACGACGATCAGCGCGGGGACGCTGCAGGTCGGCAGCGGCGGAGCGAGCGGGACGCTGGGCAGCGGCGCAGTGGTGAACAACGCTGCGTTGGTGTTGCACCGCAGCGGGACGACGACAATCGGCAATGCCATCTCCGGCACCGGGACGGTCACGGTCAGCATGGGAACCGTGATTCTGACGGGGACCAACACGTATTCTGGAACCACGACGATTGCGCCGACGTGGTACGTGGATGTTACCCTTCAGATCGGCAATGGGGGAACGGCAGGGACGATCGGTTCGGGCACGGTGACTTCCGACGGCGGCTACGGAAGCTACGCGCAACTTGTGTACAACCGCAGCGACGGGATCACGGTGAGCAACTCGATTACCGGCGCGATGAATATCACGGTCGCCGCGGGAAGCACCTTGCGCGCGGGCAGCAGCAGTGGCTGCGGTCTGCCGGATGGGACGAACGGCACCGGCATCGTGACGATCAACGGAACGTTTGATTTGAACGGGTACAGCCCGACGGTGGGTATGCTGAACGGCAGCGGAACGATCACGTCGGGTGTGAGCGGGCCGGTGACGATGACCGTCGAAGTTCCCGGTTCTTGGATTGGTTTCTCCGGCGTGATCGAAAACGGCTCGGGAACCGTAGCCTTGACCAAGACGGGCGAGGGCGAACTGAAGTTGACGGGAACGAACACGTACACCGGCGGCACGACAATCAGCGCAGGGGTGCTGCAGGTGGGCAGCGGCGGAGCGAGCGGGACGCTGGGCAGCGGCGCAGTGGTGAACAACGCTGCGTTGGTGTTGCACCGCAGCGGGACGACGACAATCGGCAACGCCATCTCCGGCACCGGGACGGTCACGGTCAGCATGGGAACGGTGATCCTCACGGGGACCAACACGTATTCCGGAACCACGACGATTGCGCCGACGTGGTACGTGGATGTTACCCTTCAGATCGGCAACGGAGGAACGGCAGGGACGCTCGGTTCGGGCACGGTGACTTCCGAGGGCTACTACGGGAACTACGCACAACTGGTTTACAACCGTAGCGACGGGATTTCGGTGAGCAACTCGATTACCGGCGCGATGAACGTCACGGTCGCCGCGGGAAGCACGCTGCGCGCGGGCAGCAGCACCGGCTGCGGTCTGCCGGATGGGACGAACGGCACCGGCATCGTGACGATTAACGGAACGTTTGATTTGAACGGCTACAGCCCGACACTGAGTATGCTGAACGGCAGCGGGACGATCACGTCGGCTGTGAGCGGGCCGGTGACGATGACCGTCGAAGTTCCCGGTTCTTGGATTGGTTTTTCCGGCGTGATCGAAAACGGCTCGGGAACCGTAGCCTTGACCAAGACGGGCGAGGGCGAACTGAAGTTGACGGGAACGAACACGTACAGCGGCGGCACGACGATCAGCGCGGGGTTGCTGTCGTTGGGCAACTGGGGAGCGACGGGAACACTGGGCAGCGGCGCGATCATCAATAACGGCTCGCTGGTGTTCCAACGAAGCGGCACGACGACGGTTGCCGATGCGATCTCCGGCGGCGGGACCGTCACTCAGGCCAATGGAACGCTGATCCTCACCGGCGCCAACACGTACACGGGCGGTACACGGATTACCACGGGGGCCACGCTGCGAGTGGGGGGGACGAGCGGGACACTGGGAACCGGTGAGGTCACGGGCGTCTACGACCCCTACCACTGGGGAGGGCAATTGGTGTTCGAGCGCAGCACCGATGTGCCGGTGAATAACGACATCTCGGGATTTCTCGGCCTCGTGCAACAGGGTACGGGGACCCTGGTGCTGACGGGCAGCAACACGTACGATCAAATCACGACAATTGACTCGGGTAGCACGCTGTGCATCGGCGACCGAGGGACAGCAGGCACGGTTGGCCAGGGAAATATTACCGTTGGCAGCGGCGGTATGCTGGTTTTTAACCGCAGTGATGAACTCACGGTCGGCAATGCGATCAGCGGCTTGGGAAGCTTGAGCCAAGACGGGTCCGGCACGCTGGTCCTCACGGGTACGACGTCTTTGCAGGCGGCGACGATCACCGCGGACGTGCTCCAGGTGGAGGGGTCGATGACATTGACCGATTCGCTGACCAATGAAGGGACGCTCCGGGTGGTCGGCTCGGCGGTGGTTACCGATGCCAGCAGGCGAATTTCGGGGAACGCAGCGGCGGTTTCGGCCGGGGAGGTTTTCCTGTCGTCGACCGGGCTGGGAAGCGAAAGTGCGACGCTGGAATTTGAGATCTCGACCGATGGCGTCAACTACTACTCCGTCGCCACTGGCGGAGAAACCGACGCTCAGGCGATGTTATCGGGTTTGCAGGCAGAAACGGAGTACTACCTCCGCGGCCGAGCGATTCATGGGGACGGAAGCCAGGAAATCTATGATGGCGGAGTCGTGTCTACATTGCAGGGGCCTGGTCCCGGCGTAGCGGATCCGTCAGGCTGGTATCGAATCAGCGCCATCATTTACGACTATAATGGGTCCGTGTTGGAGCCCGCCCCTGGATCGACGGCCTACGTCGAACCGCGGGAACTGCCACAAGCTACGGCGGAGGCGCTGTTGTCGCGTGATCCCCGAGTGCATGTATTCGGGGAGACCGGCGCGCCACCGACTTCTCAGGATGTGTTCCAGCTTGACCATTCCTGGTTCTTTGCGGAGTCGCCCCAGGCAGCAGTTCTCCAAGCCATAGTGGGTCTGGTCCGTGATCAAACGGTGCCCATCCTCACCAACGATGTGATCAAGGTCTCGCATATTGTCCATGTTACGCACTCTCAAGGAGTCTTGTTCGAGACTTGGACGTTTGACGAGGGTAGGTATCCCGTGGGCGGGTATAGCGACTCCTGGTACAGCTATCCTTATACCATCGACATCGAGCGACTCGATCCGCCTCCTCCCTGCCCGGATCCCGGCGGGTGCTGCGCGACGGGCGGAGCGAGTGCTTCGCTCAGTGACGGTTGGAGCAGTGGCGGGGCCGCGGGAGACTGTGGCGCACCGGCTCCCTCCGGCGCGGTCGCGATGCCCATGCCCGCGATCACCAGCACCGGCGGACCGCCGTCCTGCGGCGGCGGTTCGGGCGGCCTGACGTACTCCAGCCGTGAGGTGAGCATGGACACCGGTTTTGGGCCGGGCTGGAGCGACGCCGACGAACTGCCGTATCTCACGGGCGGGGCGCAAAACATGGTGGCTCGCTTCGGGACCGAGCAGACGGTGTGGTTCGACGCCCAAGGCGACGGCAGCTATACCGCCCGCTACGGCGCTACCGACACGCTAAGCCACGACGACGGAAACGACCTCTTTATCCTCACCCGCGCCGACGGCACGCGGTACGAATTCTTCGACACCGAGCAAACCGCCCGTCCACCCGGCGGACTGTACCGCTGGGTGCAGCCCGGCGGGGCCACCGTCGAGGTGACCGCGTGGACCGAGGCCGGAATCTATGGCCAAATCACAGAAGTCCTGGACAAGACCACGCCCGCCGGTCAGGCGACCTTGAAACGCGAGTTCACGTACGCGGCCACCTACGGCGGGCGCGAACACGTCCACACGCTGACGCTGTCGCAGTACGATGATGCCGCTTCGGAATGGGTCAACGTCCGCCGCCTGAGCTACGACTATTACGGCTACGACGCGTCCTACGGTCTGCCCGGCGATTTGAAGACGATCGTCACTGGACATTGGGACGCGGGCGAGGAGGATTGGGTTGGCGACGATACGAATTACTTCCGCTACTACACGGACGCGGCCGGGGCCCACGGCCTGAAGCGAGTCCTGATCCCCAACGCCTACGCCGCCTTCGTCGCCGCTTACGGCGATCCCGACGACGCGTACAATTCCTACGCGGGCGATACCCAGAACGACCCCATCGCCAACTACACCTGCTTCTACTACGAGTACGACGCCGACCGCCGCGTCAGCAACCGGATCGTGTTCGGCCAGAGCAATCAGTCCGAGTTCGCGGTCACGCTCAGCACCCACAGCCGCAGCGACTACAACAACTGGATTCGCAAGACGGTCGAGGCCCGGCTGGACGGCAGCACCCACACCGTGTACGTCAACTATCTCGGCCAGCCGATCCTGAGCGACCTGTACGATCCCGCCTCCGAGACTCACACCCTGACCTACCACCGGTACGACGCCGACGGCCGCCGCGTGCTGACGGCCGAGCCCTCGGCCTTTGTGCTGTACGCCAGTGCGTACTATGACGAAGACCTGCCCGATCTGATCGACTTTGCCGGCGGCGACTCTCCGTACCTGAGCGACGCGGCCGGCCTGTTCCGGATCACCGCGTACTACGCCGCCACGTCGCAAGACATCGACGAAGACACCGCCGGGGGCGTGCAAGGCTATCTGCACCAGACGGCCGTGGTCCCGCGGCGAGGACGCCGCACGCCTTGCGCCCGGCGCCCAGGACGGCCCGATCCTGCTGGCGACCTATACGTACTATGCCCGCACGGTCGGCGACGTGACGGTCTACCCCGTCGCCGGCCAGACGAGCTATGCAAACGAAGACGGCAGCGGAGCGGTCAGCACCGAATACGCCTACACGTGGCACGCCGATTCGTTCCAAGTCCGGGAGCAGACCACCACCCTGCCCGTCGTGCCGACGGGCCAGAACGGCTCGGGCGTCAGCGCCACCAGAAGCCTGGCGTTCGACGAGCGCGGCAACCCCACTTGGTCGATGGACGAACGGGGCCGGGTAGCGTACCGTGACTACGATCCGCTCACCGGCCGGCTGCGGCAGAGCATCGAGGACCTGGACGACGCCCGGGCGGACGAACTCCAGCTCAGTCCGCCCGCCGGTTGGACCCTGCCCGCCTCCGGCGGCGCGAACCAGGCGACCGACTATCAGTACGACGCATTCGGCCGCCTCACCCAGACGCTCGGCCCCGCGCACGTGTCCCTGGTCGACGGCACGTCGACCGACGTCCGCACCGCCGCGTGGACGTTCTACAACGACGCGGCCCACCAAACCCGCGCGGCCCAGGGCTACGCCCGGTACAACAGCCAGAGCGGCCAGTGGGACCTGTTCACCATCCTCGGCCCGATCTCGATCACCAAGACCGACCGCGACGGCCGCACGACCGAGCAGATCCAGGCGGTGTACAGCGGCACCGTCGCCGGCCTGGCCGCAGCCGCGATCCCGCAGTCCGACTACACGGCCTGGACCACCTACCAGTACAGCAAGACCCGGCCGGTCTCTGTGCGGGGCTACCACGACATCCCGGCGTCGGGCAGCGGCGCCGCCGGGGTCAACTACCTCCAAACCGCCTACGGTTACGAGACGTTCGATGCGGCGGGCAAGCTGGGCCGGCAGAACCGGATCGTCGCCCCCGACGGCACCATCACCCGCGTGGTGCTCGACGCCCGCGGAAACGCGGTGGAAACGTGGCTCGGCACCGACGACACCGCTGCCACCGACGCCGACCCCACCGGCGGCGCGGCCCAGGGCAACAACATGCTGCTCGTCTCCAGCGCGACCTTCAATACCGCGGGCAACCTGCTCGAATCCCGCGCCCACTTCGATTCGGGCGCCAACGACTACTACGCCACGCTCTACCAATACGACTGGCGGAACCGGCGGACCGACGTCCTTGCGCCGGGGGGCGTGGTGACGCACTTCGACTTGGACAACCTCGGCCGCGCCGTCTGGTCCAAGACCTACGCCAGCGACGATTTCACGCTGGCCGCAGGCGAACTCCGTGCGCAAACCCAGAACCTCTACGACGCACGGGGCGGGGTCTACGAGTCGCGGATGTACCAGGTCGATCCGGACGATGGCACGGTGGGCGATTACCTGCCGAGCCGGACATGGTACGACGCGCGCGGCTACGTGGCGAAGACGGCCACGGGGAACGGACTGTTCCAGAAATACGCGTACGACGGCGCGGGCCGGATGATGGCCACCTACATCAGCTTCGATCTGGACGAGGAAGACTACGCGGACGCGCTGAACGTGGCCGGCGACACGGTGATCGAGCAGACTCGATCGTGGTACGATCCGGCAGGCCAGGCGGTGGCCACGGCCAGTTACCAGCGGCTGCCGGACGACACGAGCACGACCGGCCCGCTGTCGGCGGGCGACAGTTACGCAGTTGCCGCCGTGATGTGGTACGATAGCATCGGCCGCGTCGCGGCGACGGCCAACTACGGACGCGAGGACGTGGGTTCGGGCCTGACGCACTACGTGTTCGACGGGACCACGGGCGAGTTGATCGACCAGGACGAAAACGGCATCCCGGATGTCGCGGAGGATTCGCCGCCCGAACCGTACCCGCAGGACCCCAATTCGCTGGCCGGCATCGACTTCCAGTTGCAGCTGACCGAGTACGACGCGGCCGGTCGGGCGTATCGCACCATCGACAACCTGGGCCGGATCAACCACACCGAGTATGACGGCGCCGGACGCACCGTCCGCACGATCCAGAACTACGACGACGGCGAGGTGGGCGAAACCGATACCGACCGGGACGTGAGCGTCCAGTATCAGTACGACACCGGCGGCCGGATGGCGACGCTGACCGCCTACAACCCCAAGGGCTCCGGCCACGGTGTGCAAGCCCAGGCGACCAAATACCTGTACACGTCGCCGATCAATGCCGCCTGGCAGACGGCCGCGGTGTATCCCGACAGCGACGACGTGCTGTCGCAGAACGAAACCACCAAGGCGTGGACCATCACCGCCGACAACGGCGACCGCGTTTCGACGGAGTACGACCGCTTGGGCCGCGCGACGGCCGTCACGGACCAGCGGGGCGTGGTCCGCGAGTACACCTACGACGACGCTGGCCGCCTTTCAGGCGACATCGTCACGAGCCTCGGCTCCTCGGGCATTGTCGACGGCTCGATCCGCCACATCGGCCGGACTTACGACGACATCGGCCGGCTGTCGACGGTCACCAGCTACAGTGATACCTCCGGCACGACCGTCGCCAATCAGATCGAGTACGCGTATAATGCGTGGGGCTGGTTGGCCCGCGAGTACCAGGCGCACGACGGCGCGGTGGACGGCAACACGCCGTACGTCAAGTACGAGTATGACGACGGTGCCGTCAACGGCGTGGCCCGCTTCGTCCGCCTCGCGCAGGTCGAGTATCCCAACGGCCGCCAGGTTCAATACGGCTACGGCACAACGCAGGCGGTGGACGACATCATGTCCCGGCTGGCAACCATTGGCGACGGCGCGAACACGTACGCCGCGTATAAGTATCTCGGCGCGGGCCGGATCGTGACCGAGGACTACGAGGACATCGAGGTGAGTCTCGACCATGCGGCCGACGACTTCGCCGCCCTGGACCGCTTCGGCCGGATACTCGAGCAAGTTTGGACCGACTACGGCGCCGATCCCGACGTGGTGCTCGACCATTACTCCTACACCTACGACCGCGCCGGCAACCGGACCGCTCGGGCCAACGAGTTGAACCACGATTTTGACGAAGTCTACGAGTACGACGCGACCGACCGTCTGATCTCCGCCACGCGCGCCGACGAGTTCGACCAATCCTGGACGCTCGACGGGTTGGGCAATTTCGCCGAGTTCGACGACGACGGCCAGACTCAAACCCGCACCGCCAACGCCGTCAACGAAATCACCGCCATAACCGGCGGGTGGATCACGCCCGCGTACGACGCCGCAGGCAACATGATCGCGGGCCCGCGGCCGAGCGACGAGACGACTCGCGTTCACTATGCGTACGACGCCTGGAGCCGCCTGGTAAGAGTGTACACCGACGACTCCGGCGCGCCGGGTGACCTGATCGCCGCGTACGAGCATGATGGCGCCAAGCGGCGCATCGAGAAAGTGGTCACCGCCGAAGGCGGCGGCCCGACGCACGCTCATTACTTCTACAACCACGAGTGGCAACTTCTCGAAGAGCGTCTCGTGGACGAGGAGGATGAGTTGCTGGCGTCGAATGAGTACGTCTGGAGCCCCCGGTACATCGACGCCCCGATCGTCCGTTTCCACGACGCCAACGGCGACGGCGACCTGCTGGACCTCGACGACAACATCCGCTACTGCACCTGTGACGCCAACTACAACGTCACCGCCACCATTGACGCCGTGACGAGCGATATCGTCGAACGTTACGCCTACACCGCCTACGGCATGACGACCCTGTACTCCCCTACTTGGAATGAACCAGCCGCACTCACGACGAATGGCCCGCTCTACGGCGGCTACTTCTTGGATGTCGAGACCGCCCTCTATCAAGTCCGCAACCGCTATTACGATCTCCGCCTGTCAACGTTCATCAGCAGAGACCCGCTCGGATACAGCGAGGGAGCAAATCTATATCAGTACGTTGACTCCACTCCTATCATCAAGGTCGACCCTTCCGGACTGGGAGGAATGGTTGAGCCACCAATCAGTTGGACAGGTGGCCGGGAGTTGAGTCCCGAGGATAAGGCGACCCTACAGCGTCTGCAGGATCTCGATGACAAGATACGAAACCAGTTTGACCGTTGCGTTGGTCGATGTCTTAATGTGAACGGGTTCAAATGGGCGATCGTAGTCACATTGGGGGTAACGCCCACGATTTCACTGCCGCTGAAGCCCCCAGGCCGCCCATTTGGTGCGCCTACGCCTGATTATACTACGCTATTCCGAAAGTATGGCGGCAAGAACTGTCGCGTCATTAGCCGACGGCTTAATCCCGCGAGCAACGTGTTATTCGTTGCCGGCGTTTGTTACGGCACTGGCGTGGCTTACAGTTGCTGCTTCTTGTGTACGGCTAATCCATACGCTTATTGATCGCGGAGCAGCGAATCGTGGGGACGACCGGCCCAATAATCACGCTGGTACTTGTGCTGGCCTCCATCATCCTCGGATGGGGTATTGAACGACATAGACGGCGACTGAAAGCGTCACGATTTGCGGTGCGTGAGGCCGTATCCGTTGAATGTCAAGTCGAGGCATGCTTTGGAGGCGATGTCGAATCGCGACGCTCGCTCGAAAACTGGTGGAAAAAGCTCGCGCATATTCTGCGGATAGCTCCCGACCTACTGCGTGCCGATGATCGGTTCGATCGCGAATTGGCGCCGTTGGCGGGTTTTCCCACGGAGGATGAGCTCGACGAGGTCAACGACTTAATCATTGACCTCGGCCTCGCAGACGAGTGCCAACGCCAACAGATCGAGACATTTGGTGAATGCGTAAGGTTCCTTTCGGAACACGGTAGCGAAAATGGTAGCGGAAAGGGGGGAAGAAAGCGTGAAACAGAGCGTGAAACGGGGGAGCGTGAAACGCGCGGAAATGGGTCAGGAATGAATGGCACTGTCGATGGTGCGGGCTCGTGACGGTGACGCCCTCGGCTTGCCCGGGGGAGCTTCACGTTAGCCGCTACAAAGGCGGGTACCTCGAATCCTCATCTTCCCCGTTCCCCAGCGGCGGCTCCGCCGCCGCTGGGGAACGGGGAAGAGGATGGAGAGAGCGCTCGTGTCTAGCAACAAGCCTAACCATCCCCCGGCCAAGCCGGCGGCATTCGCCGATGCTGGCACTGACTGCATTTCGTAAGGTTGCGATCGAGGCCAACTGCTGCGTCCAGCCAGATGCCACCGAGTTTACCTCGGCGGAGTTTCACTCTCCGCCTAGAAACGCGACCGCCGACATCCCACCCTTTCCCTACCACCCCCGGCGGCGGGGAAAGGGTGTTTTGTGTGGGATTCTCTGGGTGGATGGTGAAGCTCCCCTGGGGTAAACCCAGGGGCCTCAAAGCAAACCAGAATGGAACAAAATCAGGCACTTGGGAAACACCAATGCAAGGCAAAAACCAAACAAAGTGAACACGCCGCGGTGGCACCAGCAAGCGTGAAACGGAGTTCGGAACTGTTGAATAGCCCCGAGTAGGGGAGGCGAATCGCGACGCGATGGTGACAGCTATGTTTCGGACCAGCTACGACACCGACGAAACGGCGTACTCGCATACCGGTGGCGGAAGTGGCGGCACCGACGAGCAGCAGGCCTGGGCCTGGTATGTTCCGGCGGGTCAGGCGATGGCCACAGCCAGTTACCAGCGGCTGCCCGACGACACCAGCACCACGGGCTCGCTCACCGCCGGCAACAGCTACACCATAGCCGCCGTCACGTGGTACGATGGCATCGGTCGCGTCGTGGCCACGGCCAACTACGGGCGCGAGGACGTGGGTTCGGGCCTGACGCATTACATCTTCGACGGGACCACGGGCGAGTTGATCGACCAGGATGAAAACGGCATCCCCGATGTGGCGGAGGACTCGCCGCCCGAACCGTACCCGCAGGACCCCAATTCGCTCGCAGGCGTCGACTTCCAGTTGCAGTTGACCGACTACGATGCCGCCGGCCGGGCGTATCGCACCCTCGATAATCTCGGCCGGATCAACGAAACCCAATTCGACGCCGCCGGACGCACCGTCCGCACGATTCAAAACTACGACGACGGCGAGGTGGACGAAACGGACACCGATCGGGACGTGACGGTCGAGTACCAGTACGACACCGGCGGCCGGCTGGTCACCCTGACCGCCTACAACCCCAAGGGTTTGGGCAACGGCGTGCAAGCTCAGGCGACCAAATACCTGTACACCTCGGCGATCAACGCCGCGTGGCAGACGGCGGCGGTTTATCCCGACAGCGAAGACGAGCTTGCGCAGAACGAGACCACCAAGGTGTGGACCATCACCACCGACAACCGCGACCGCGTTTCGACCGACTACGACCGTTTGGGCCGCGCGACGGCCGTCACGGACCAGCGGGGCGTGGTCCGCCAGTTCACCTACGACGCGGCCGGCCGCCTGGCGGCCGACACGGCGAGCGACCTCGGCTCCTCGGGCATCGTCGACGGCTCGATCCGCCGCATCGGCCGGACGTACGACGACATCGGCCGGCTGCTGACGGTCACCAGCTACAGCGACGCCTCCGGCACGACCGTCGCCAACCAGATCGAATACGCATATAATGCGTGGAGTATCTTGGCCCGCGAGTCCCAGGCGCACGACGCCGCGGTGAACGGTGACACGCCCTACGTCGAGTACGAGTACGACGACGGCGCGGTCAATGGCGTGGCCCGCCATGTCCGCCTGTCGGAAGTCGTGTATCCCGACGGAGGGCGGGTTCAATATGGCTACGGCACCACGCAAGCGATCGATGACATCATGTCCCGGCTGGCAACCATCGGCGACGCAAACAGCACCTACGCCGCGTACAAGTATCTCGGCGCGGGCCGGAACGTGACCGAGGACTACGAGGACATCGAGGTGAGGCTCGACTACGCGGCCGACGACTTTACCGCCCTGGACCGTTTCGGCCGGATACTCGACCAGGTCTGGACCGATTACGGCGCCGATCCCGACGTCGTGCTAGACCATTACTCGTACACCTACGACCGCGCCGGCAACCGGACCGCTCGGGCCAACGAGTTGAACCACGATTTTGACGAAGTCTACGAGTACGATTTGATCGACCGTCTGATCTCCAGCACTCGCGCAGACGATTTCGACCAATCCTGGACGCTCGACGGCTTGGGCAACTTCGCCGAGTTCGACGACGACGGCCAGACTCAAACCCGCACCGCCAATGCCGTCAACGAGATCACCGCCATCACCGGCGGCTGGATCACGCCCGCCTACGATGCGGCAGGCAACATGATCGCCGGCCCGCGGCCGCGCGACGAGACGACTCGCGTTCACTATGCGTATGACGCGTGGAACCGCCTGGTAAAGGTCTACGCCGACGACTCCGGCGAGCCCGGGGACCTGATTACCGCGTACGAGTATGATGGCGCGAAACGGCGGATCGAGAAGGTGGTCACCGCCGAAGGCGGCGGCCCCACCCACGTCCATTACTTCTACAACCACGATTGGCAGCTTCTCGAGGAGCGTTTCGTGGGCGAGCAGGACGAGTTGCTGGCGTCAAGCCAATACGTCTGGAGCCTCCGCTACATCGATGCCCCGATCGTCCGTTTCCACGACGCCAACGGCGACGGCGATTACTTGGACGAGGGCGACAACATCCGCTACTACACCGGCGACGCCAACTACAACGTGACCGCTATCGTTGACGCCGCCACGGGCGATATCGTCGAGCGTCACGCGTACACTGCCTACGGCACAGCCACCGTCTACTCCGCGGCCTGGACTGACCCCGCCGCTCCCACGACCGATGGCCCGCTTTACTGCGGCTACTTCTTCGACGCCGAGACTGGACTCTACCAGGTGCGCAACCGCTACTACGACGCGAGCCTTTCCGCGTTTGTCGGTCGAGATCCGATTCAAGCGGATGCTAATCTTTACCGTTATGTTGGCGACAATCCCATTATTGGTTCTGACCCGAGCGGATTGGTGCCATACGCCACTTGCACGCACTCGCCACCAGCGATACTGGGACCTGCCATATCGGGTGGATCGTTTTCATTCATCGTCATCGGCTGCAAATTCCAATGCGTTTGCCCAGATGGGATCATCCATTATGAGGAGGGCGCTACGACGATGGATGCGGGCGAGGATGCGGATAAAGCGTGCGAGGATTGGGGGAAGTCCGGTCAGGTCCTTTGTCGAGGTGAGGCTGTCTGCAACGGCGATGACCCTCCTGACAAACCGAAACCATTTCCGATTTTCGGCAAGCCCGGCGCTCCCAAGAAGTGTCCGCCGGTTTCTACGAAACCAGGCAAGCCTGTTAAGGCTTCACCGCCCTGTACAAACCCGCAACCCATAATGTGGTTCTGGATACTGCCTTTTCCGAATATTTGGATTCACCCATCGGGACCAGGCGGACGGCCCCTTCCCCCGCTGGCATAGCGAGGCCGCAAATAACACATTTTATACTGGTTGTTATATCACCCAAAGAGCGTAGCCGTGCATGCGACTGGGACGGCAGGATTGTCATTTGATCCGAAGTCAATTGTCAGGGAAACGTCCATGTCTCAATCCGAACGGCAGACGCCACTGGAACACGCGATCGCGCTTTTTGAGGGCGGCGATTTGGACAGAGCCTTCGCGGAATTAGAGAGGGCTATTGTTTTGGACCCGACGTGTGCAAGGGCCTTTTACGGGCGTGGGTTGGTCTGGTATTATCGGAACAACTCTGATGCCGCGCGCAAGGACTACGATATCGCCCTCCAGCTTGACCCTCGTTACGCGAAGGCTTACTTCAACAGAGGTCTGATCCACTACAATGCGGGCTCGTTCAACGATGCCATCGCGGACCTTACGTCCGCTATCGAATGTGACGCGCGTTGGGCCCAGTACTTCGGCCTAAGGGGATGGTGTCTGATCCAAGTTGAGGAACCTGAACGCGCGATCTTGGATTTTTCTCAGGTACTTCACCGTGATCCAAGTGACGCAGGCGCGCTCTTCTTTCGCGGTGTGGCAAGAATGAAGATCGGCGACTTGGCCGAGGCTCTAACCGACCTTGATAACGCGATAAGCCGGGGAGCCTGCGTGGCCGAAGCTCATGCGTGGCGCGGGGCCACGCTGTCCTTGTTGGGACAGCCGGAACAGGCGGAGGCCAGTTTTCGCGAAGCCCTTGCGATTGATGCGAGCGATGCGAAGACATACCTTCTACGAGGCATGTCATCCTACTGGACGGGGCAATTTGAGGCTGCCGTCCGTGATTACGATCAGGCACTTTGTCTGGACCCAACCGATGCGGAAGCGCACTACTTCAGAGGGGAGGTGTGGGCAGCGCTCGGGCGATTGGAGTTGGCGGTGCGCGACTACACGGAAGCGATACGGTGTTCGTCGACGCACGCCGCTGCATATTATGCTCGGGGCTTGATGCGGGAGGCCGAGGGCGACCGGGACGAGGCAATCAAGGATTTCAGTCGGTCAATCGATCTAAAACCATCGGCGGACGCCTGCTTTCACCGTGGCAACGCGTGGCTTGCCGGTCAGAACCATGCTCAGGCACTGGCCGATTTTCGGAAAGCTCACGAGCTTGAGCCGAACAACTTCCCGTCGCCCGAGAGCATAATGTCGCATGGACCGAACACGTAAAGGGGCCGACCGCATAATGGGGACACGCCCGGGCGAAATGGAATTGGGGTCAGGATTCGTTTCTGTCAGCTTCAGCAGCTCCGTAAGTTGCGCGGAGAAGGACGAACTTTGTTGGCCTCGCGCCGTGAGTGCGATGGATAGCCACGGACGTACAAGTGTCGTTTGACTTTTTATCGACGGCGTCTGTCATGTCGGGAGCAGGCTCATGTACGATGGCCAAGGGGCAAAACGACTGTTGCCGACGGTACTTCTTGGGATGGTGATACTTGTCGGATGCAAGGACGATCCATCTCCTGCAAGTGATTCAAACGATATCGAGATACGCGTTCGCTTTCCGAGCGACGGGTCCGCCAAGTACCGGGGAAACATAAGAGTGGACAACACGAGGTGGACGGGTGGCAAGTTCGCGACGTTTCTCGGACCGAGTGTCGAGTTTGGGCAAGTGGTTAGCCTTATCGACCACTGTGGCCGGCGGTACGGATACGTCGTATTCGTCGTTGGAGACGACGACGAACGCAACGTTTACGTAAATTGGGGGTTATGTAACCTGGAGCGTCCCGTGCGTATGCTTTTCGAGGTCGATTCGCGCACACGGATGTTGGAGATGGAAGATCAAGGCGCGGAGATCATAAGCGTGAGGGGATGAATCGCTCGAAAAATCCACCCCAGGAGGTGTCGGCACACCGATGAACGGTCAAGCATCCACAGAACGATCCAGCGGTTTTCCTCGGTCATTTCATGTTCTGGTCAAGCCCGTGGGATCGCGGTGCACCCTCGACTGCACGTACTGCTACTATCTGCACAAAGACGATTTGCCGGCTCACCGGGCACCCAGCCGGATTAGCGACGAACTGTTGGAGAAGTTCGTTCGCCAGTACATCGGCGGCCAGGAGATCGATGAAGTCGTCTTCAACTGGCACGGCGGCGAGCCGTCCCTGGCAGGCTTGGATTTCTATCGGAAAGTGGTCGAATTGCAGCAGAAATATGCCGGCGCGATACGCGTCCGGAACGACTTCCAAACCAACGGCGTCCTGCTGGACGAGGCGTGGTGCGAGTTCTTCCGCGACAACGGCTTCTATGTGGGGCTGAGCATCGATGGCCCCCGGGAGCTGCACGACCGCTATCGCGTGGGCAAGGGCGGCGTGCCAAGCTTCGATCAGGTCTACCGGGCGGCTAGACTCTTGCGCCAATACCAAGTGCCGTTCAATGCGATGGCGGTGATCCACGCGGGCAACGCGCGCCATCCGGACGAAGTGTACCGCTTCCTGACGGAAGATCTGGGCTGCGCGCGCATCCAATGGCTGCCGTGCGCAGAACCTAAGGGATTTCGCACCGTCAGCCCGGCGCAGTGGGACACGTCGCGGATGCCGATCCTGGGCACCCCCGCGGCCCGGCCGGGCCATCCCGACTCGGTGGTCACGGACTGGTCGGTCGATCCCGACGACTGGGGCGAGTTTCTCTGCCGGACGTTCGACCTGTGGCTCAAGACGGGCCTCGGCAAAGTCTTTGTCAACTGGTTCGAGACCCTGGTAGGACTGTGGCTGAACGAGCCTTCGCAGATTTGCACCCTCGCGCCGGTGTGTGGAAGATCGCTGGTCGCGATCGAGACGGACGGCAGTCTATATTCGTGCGAACGGTTCGTGTACCCGGAATACCGGCTGGGCAACCTGCTCGATGCGAATTCCCAGCTGGCCGACGTCGTGTACTCGCCGCGGCAGCGCCAGTTCGGCTGCAACAAACGCGACACGCTGACCGATTACTGCCGGCGTTGTCACTACCGCTTTGCGTGCCACGGCGAGTGTCCCAAGAACCGGTTCGTCAAGTCGCCCGACGGCCAACCCGGACACAACTACCTGTGTTCCGGCCTGCGGCGTTTCTTTGCCCACGCCGATCCGTATCTTCGTCAAATCGGCGACCAGGTATTACGCAAGAGGGCAGTGTCTCCTCTGGGATCGAGCGTACAAATCGTGTCGCGTTGGTGATGCGCCTGGATGAAACGCCAGCTTGCCAGTTTCAGATCACGAGCGTTTTGCGAACAAGTCTCGGCTTGCGGTAGATTTCGTGAACGATACGGCTTGGACCTATGAGGCGGGAATTCCTATGAACCATCAAGCAGACATTGTTTTTTCGTTTCGATCATACATCGGTTACTCACATGTTTTGATTCCCAACGGAGCCCAGTGGCTTGAGGCGTGCGAGTAAGCCGTGCCACACAACAGACGAGGCGCGAAGCGACGTCGCTCTGGCTCGTTCCGTCGCCGCCCTGATCGCCCTCGCATCCGGCGTCGCGCGGCGTTCCCGCACGGCTGACTCGCACGGCTGACTCGCACGCTGGCAGCGCACGTTATCAGGATCCGGCGTGCGAGTAAGCGGTCCCACACGACGGACGACGGGCGTGGCACTGCTTGGAACCGCGCCGGCTCACCATGCCGACGCGTTCTCCACGGTTCCCAGCAGTGCCGCAGCGCCAAGCGACGTCGCCGCCCAGACAGCCCTCGCACCAGGCCTGCAGAGGACGGCTGACGGGCTACGGCGTGTTGACCCTGGACTGCGGAAACGCGATAATGTCGCGATGGATTTCTTACGTGATGTCATGACTCGAAAGAAGGAAACTGTTCAATACGCTATCTGCGTGAGCAACGACGGATATCCCGCTTCGTTGGAGTTGCGCAAGGTCTACCGGATCGTCCCGGATCAGCTCGCTGCAACGCGCCATTTTGTTCGTGTCGTGGACGAGTCTGGCGAGGACTATCTGTACCCTGAGGACTTCTTTGTTCCGATCAAGGTCCCGCAGGCCGCTCAGAATGCCTTTGCTCAGGCGTCCTGAGAGTGAGCTAAACTTGCGAACTAAAGATTGGGATTGGGGGGCACGGATTGCTCCGGTCCCCCTCCCACACCCCAATCGCATGCGGGTCCGCACTAGACGGTTTAAAATGGACCACATCCTGACGCGCCGCGATTTACCCGCCGGGACGTTCTCTGCCGTGGTTCTGGGCATCCTGCTGCCGCTGGTCGTCGCCAGCGATTCGGCCCCAGCTGCGGACGGGCTGCCAGGTTCGCTCGAACAGCAACTGCTCCAGGAGACGCCTTCCGCTTTGGCTCACGCGGCCCGCCAGCACGGCGATCTCCAGCGCGGAGCGATCCTGTTCTACCAGCCGTACTTGACGTGCAGCCGATGCCACAGCCTGGACCCGCAGGCATCGCCGCTGGGTCCCGACCTGACTCGGCCCGCTCCGGAAGTGGACGACGTGTATTTGGTGGAAGCGGTGCTGGTGCCGTCCAAAGCCATTACGAAGGGCTTCGAGTCGATCATCGTCATCACGGACGACGGCAAGTCGGTCACCGGGCTGCTGGCCGAGGATCGGCCCGAAACGCTCGTGCTGCGCGATCCGGCGCAAGACGACAAGTTGATCGCGATTCCCAAAGATCGGATCGACGAACAAGTCGCCAGCGCCGTGTCCGTCATGCCGGCGGGCCTGGTCGTCGGATTGGCGGATCGCCAGCAGTTCTTGGATCTGATTCGCTATCTGATCGAAATTACGGAGCAGGGCCCGCAGCGGGCTCGGCAGCTGGAGCCGCCGCCCCATCTATACGCGCTGCCGCCAATTCCGGAATACGAGAAAGACATCGATCATGCCGGACTGATCCGCGACTTGAGCGGCGACGCTTTTCGGCGTGGCGAGACGATCTACGGCTACTTGTGCGTCAACTGTCACGGGACTAAGGACCAGCCCGGATCATTGCCTTCGTCGCCGCGGTTCGCGGACGGCACGTTCAAGAACGGGTCCGATCCTTATCGGATGTATCAAACGCTGACCAAAGGCTACGGCATGATGATGCCGCAATCCTGGATGGTGCCGCAGCAGAAGTACGACGTCATCCATTACGTCCGCGAAGCGTACCTCCAGCCTCACAACCCGGCTCAATTCACGGTCGTCGATGACGCGTATCTGGCCCAGTTGCCTGCCGGAGCCGGTCGCGGTCCGCGGCCGGAGACGCTGGAGCCTTGGATCACGATGGATTACGGGCCGCGTTTGGCGGCCAGTTACGAAGTCGGCAGCGACCAGACGAATTTTGCCCACAAGGGCATCGCGGTTCGCCTGGATCCTGGTCCCGGCGGCGTGTCGCGGGGCGGGCATTGGATGCTGTACGATCACGACACGCTCCGCATGGCGGCGGCGTGGAGCGGTCGAGGGTTTATCGACTGGGATGCGATCCTGTTCAACGGCCGGCACGGCGTCCATCCGCGGCTGGTCGGCCGAATTCACGCGGCCAATCCGACGGGCCCGGGCTGGGCCGAGCCGGAGTCGGGCTCGTTTGACGACCCGCGGCTGCGCGGCCGCGACAACCGGCCCTACGGACCATTGCCGCGCGAATGGGCGCATTACCGCGGCCTGTACGATTTCGGCAACCAGGTGCTCGTCGCCTATACGGTCGGCGACGCCCAAGTGCTGGAAACGCCCGGCGTCGAAACGGCACAAGCCGCGCCGGTCTTCACGCGAACCATGCAAATCGGCCCGCGAAACAAGGACCTGGTTTTGCAGGTCGCCGCGCATCCCGGTGCGGTCGGCTTGCCGGCAAGCGAATCTCACAGTGATACCGTCGTGTTCGGCCGATCGGGAGTTCCCGACACGGACGGCGCTGCGGGTCCGCTGACGTTTGACGGCGCAACCCACGTCCAAATAGCCGAAGCCGACCAGTTCGATTGGAGTCGCCGCGATTACTCGATTGCGGCCCGAGTCCGAACGCGAACCGGCGGTAGTATTCTCTGCCAGACGTTGCCGAAGGATCGCTGGGTGCCTGATGGCAAGTCGCTGTTCATTCGCGGCGGACGGTTGGTGTTCGATATCGGCTGGGTCGGCGCCGTGACCTCGCGCCGCGCCGTCGATGACGGTGCCTGGCACGATATCGCCATGACGTGGGAGCACCAGACAAAACGGGTCCGGCTGTACGTCGACGGGCGGGTGGACGGCGAAGGCGTTCTCAAGCCGAAGGGCGAGTTGCAAGGCTACGTCATCCGTGTCGGCTTCACCGCGCCGAACTTTCCCGAGCGGCAATCGTTCTTTCAGGGCCAGCTGACCGATGTGCGTTTCTGGCAGCGGCGGCTGAGCGACGACGAGGTATTGGCAACGAACGACGGCAACGGTTCCGAATCCGGTTTGCTGGCGCGATGGCCGCTGGCGGAGCAGCGGGGCGGCGCCGTGACGGATGCAACAGGGCGCGGGCATGACGGGACGGTGATCCACGGAGCGGCGGCGGTGGCGACCTCCCGCTTGTTGGCCGCGGGTGTCGAGGGGCTGCAGCCAGCTCCGCAGTGGCTGATGACCGGCGACGGCCGGTTGCGACTACGGATTCCGGCCGGCGACACCACGTTGCGGTTTCGCCTGTGGTTTGCCGATGTCGAGACGGCGGACGAGGCGGCTCGGTTGGCGGCCGCCCGGAACTCCGGCCCGTTCGCGGTAAAAGAAGTCGCATTGCCGGCGGATTTGTCGCCGAGCGGGCGAGAGGATCCAGGCGAAAACCCGGTCCTCGGCAGGACAATCCCCGATCTGGAGCCGTTGACGCGCGGCGGCTTGCCTCGTTGGTCGACGCCGTTGGCGACGCAACCCACGCTGGGCGACGACTCGGGCCCCTTTGCTGTCGACGAACTGACGTATCCCGCGCGCAACCCGTGGCTGTGCCGGATGCGGTTCACGGGCTTCGACTTTTTCGCGGACGGCCGGCGAGCGGCGATTTGCAGCTGGGATGGTGACGTCTGGCTGGTGCGCGACGTCGATCGTCCCGAGGAAGGTCTGGTTTGGCAGCGGATCGCCGCAGGACTGTTTCAGCCGTTGGGATTGAAGATCGTCCGCGATCACGTTTATGTCGCGTGCCGCGATCAGATCGTGATCCTCCGTGACACCAACGGCGACGGCGAAATCGACTTCTATGAGAACTTTAACAGCGACCATCAAGTGACCGAGCATTTCCATGAATTCGCAATGGGATTGCAGGCGGATGCGGAGGGCAATTTCTACTATGCCAAAGCCGCGCGGCACGCGCTGCCGGCACTGGTGCCCCAGCATGGAACACTGGTGCGGGTCAGCGCGGACGGCGCGCGAAGCGACATTTTGGCCACCGGCTTTCGGGCGCCCAACGGAGTTTGCCTGAATCCGGACGGCACCTTCTTCGTGACCGATCAGGAAGGTCATTGGATGCCCAAGAACCGCGTCAACCTGATCACGGCAGCGGGCGGTTATTTCGGCAACTACTGGGGCTATCACGACGCGCCCGGTCCGGAAGACCATTTCATGCAACAGCCGGTGGTCTGGATTACCAATGCCATGGACCGCTCGCCGGCCGAGTTGGTGTGGGTCGACAGCGATGCTTGGGGACCGCTGAAAGGGACTCTGCTGAATACGTCTTACGGTTACGGGATGCTGTACACCGTGCCCCACGAGATCGTCGACGGCCGGATGCAAGGCGGCGTGTGCCCGTTTCCGATTCGTCCGTTGCCGACCGGTATTATGCGGGTGCGTTTTCATCCGCACAACGGCCAGCTGTACGCCTGTGGCATGTTCGCCTGGGCGGGGAATCAAACGGAGCCCGGTGGGTTTTATCGCCTTCGCTACACGGGCAAGCCCGTGTATTTGCCGATCGGGCTCAACGCGCGGCACGACGGGACGGCGATTACTTTCAGCGGCGTGCTGGACCGTCAAACGGCGGCCAACGCCGCAAACTATGCAGTGCAAATCTGGGCCGTACGCCGCTCGGCCCGCTACGGCTCGGACCACATCGACGAGACGCCGCTGCCCGTCACTCGGGCTTCGCTGTCGGATGACGGCAAGACGGTCACGCTGCAGATTCCGCAGATCCGGCTGACGTGGGGCATGGAGATCAAGTATTGGCTGAAGGGCAGCGGCGGCGAGACCGTCAACGGCACAATCCACAATACCATTCACTGTTTGCCGGCTGCGGATGCCGAAGCAAAGTAATCGAGGCTACAGCGGACGGTCCGATCCCGTGCCGCAAACTGGAGGACATCACGAATGAATCGGTTGAACCATCGTTCCCTGGCTCGTAACTCGCTCGTTCTATTACTACTTGCCGCAAGCGCGAGTCACGCTGCGGAGCCGCTGCCGCAAAATCGACCGGAAGCCCTGGCCGGGGGCCAACCATCTGCGGCTAAGACGGCATCCGTGGCGATCTCCGTTCCCACCATCTGGGAATACGGTGCGCCGCTGATCGCTCCCGAACCGCGTGACACGGACCGCAGCGCCGCGCAGAAAGATCCGACCGTGGTCTTCTACCGGGGCCGATGGCACGTCTTCATGACCGTCAAGCTGCCGGGCAAGTCGGCCATCGAGTACTGCTCGTTCACCAGTTGGGAGCAGGCGGACGGTTCGCCGCGCGCGCTCCTGCGGGTGAGTGACAGCAGCTATTTTTGCGCTCCCCAGGTGTTCTATTTCGAGCCGCAACGGAAATGGTATCTTATTTATCAGGTCGGAGTTCCCGGCGCGAGAAAGATGTGGGTCGCCTACTCGACCACCTCCAATATCGCCGATCCCGACTCGTGGACCCAAGCCCGGCCGATTCTCGACGGCGGTGAAGCCGATCCGCGCCGCGAGGGAGGACTCGATTACTGGATCATCTGTGACGAACGGCGCGCCTATTTGTTTCTGACCAGCCTAAACGGCAAGATGTGGCGATTGTGGACCAGGCTGGAAGATTTCCCACAGGGCTTTGATCATTGCGAACTCGCTTTGGAAGCCAAGATCTTCGAGGCCAGTCATACGTATCGACTCAAAGGCCAAGACAAGTACCTGACGATCGTCGAGGAGAACGGGCGGCGGTACTACAAAGCATATTGGGCCGATCGATTAGACGGCCCCTGGACGCCGCTTGCCGATACGGCAGAACAGCCGTTCGCCGGTTGGAAGAATATCCGCCCGGCAGCGGGCGTCGAACCATGGACCGACAACGTCAGTCACGGCGAACTGGTTCGTGACGGCTACGACCAGACGCTGACCGTCGATCCGGACAAGCTGCGGTTTGTTTTTCAGGGCATGTGGGACAAGGACAAGTCAGGGAAAGCCTACGGTCAGTTTTCCTGGCGGATCGGGATGCTGACGCCCGTGCCACGCCGAGGGTCCGACAGCCCACAGCCGTGAGGATGTGCCGAGTCCGAGAGTGTGGCACTGCTTGGTACTCCAAGCAGTGGGGCATCGGCTGGTGCGGATTCATCCCGCACGGCCCGGTAGGGAGTGTGGCACTGCTTGGTACTCCAAGCAGTGGCATGGTCGGACGGCTGGACTCGACACTGCTTGGAGTACCAAGCAGTGCCACACCGGGACAGACGGGAGGTTACTCGGCCGGCGAGATGGTGATCGCGCCGGTCGGGCAGACGTGGGCGCACGAGCCGCAGCCGATGCAGCGGGTGGAGATGTCGAAGTAGGGCGTGGCGATGCGCTTCTTGGGCCCGCGGTAGGCGCTGCCGATGGCTCGCATGCCGACCACCTCGGCGCAGACTCGCACGCACTGGCCGCACAGGATGCACCAGGACAGGTTCTCGGCGCCGAACTCCACCTTGCGCTGCTCGACGCGGTGGTACAGAAAAGCCAACAGCGGGTCGGTCGCGTCCGGCTTTAATTCCACGCCGTGCTGACGGGCCAATTCGACCAGCTTCGGCGGCTGCGGGGCGCGGGCCAGCAGCAGCGCCAAAATAAACCGCCGCGATTCGAGGACACGCGGCGTATCCGTCTTGACCGCCATCCCGTCCTCGACGGCCGTGATACAGGCCGGCAGCAGGACATCTTGGCGAATGGCCGTGCTGACCTCGACATGGCACAGGCGGCAAGCGCCGGCCGGTTTGAGCTTCTCCTGGTGGCACAGCGTCGGAATGGGGATCCCGGCTCCGCGTGCCACGTCGAGCACCGTGGTGCCCGGCCGCACCGAGAACTGCGTTCCGTCCATCGTCAGCGTTACGTTCTTCACGGTCTGTTCCTTGCTCGCGTCGCGCGACGACGATTTGTCGTCTTCTCGTCGAGTCAAAATTTCCCGGACAGACTGGCAATCCATCCAACTTTTTCTGCAGCTACAGGCTCAAATCCACCAAGTGCCGTTTCGCGTCGTCGGTCTGCAAATCGCACCGCAGGCAACGGCTGGCCTCGCGGATGGCCTGTTCTTCCGTCAACGTCAGTTCGACTTCGGCGAATCCGTCATGCCGGGCGGTTACGGGCAGTAGCGGGATCGCGGCCCGCTCGGCGGATGCCGCGTCGGATGACGCCGGGGCGACCGGCGGCACGTATTGCGACGGGCGGACCGGCTCGTAATGCCGTTCCAGAGCCTCGCCGCGCAGGTACTTGTCGATCATCTCCGCCGCAACCTTGCCCGCCGCCATGGCGGCGATCACGGTGTCGGGCCCGGTCACCGCGTCACCGCCGGCGAACACACCGGCTCGGCCGGTCGCCTGCGTTTCCTTGCCGACAATCGCCGTGCCTCGCCGAGAGATCTCGATCCCGGATTCTCCGCCCAGAAAGGTTACTTCCGCGTCTTCGCCAATGGCCACCAACAGCGTGTCCAGCGGGATGTCGAACTCCGAACCCGATACCGGAGCGGGCCGGCATCGTCCGCTCTCGTCCGGCGCGCCCAACTCCATGCGCACACATCGCACGCCTGTCAGCTTGCCGTCGTGTACCAGGATTTCGACGGGAGCCGCCAACAGCTGCATCGCGGCGCCCTCTTCCACCAACGCGTCGATTTCCTCCGAGAACGCCGGCATTTCGGCGCGCGTGCGGCGATAGATGATCTGTACCGACTGGCAACCCTTCAAACGCAACGCCACGCGCGCAGCGTCCACGGCCGCATTGCCGCCGCCGATCACGCCTACGCGAGCGCCGACGGCGACGGATTGATGCAGGTTCACTCGCTTGAGAAACTCGATCGAATCCAGCACGCCTTCGGCATCCTCGTGGGGAATGCCCAATTTGCGGGACTTGTGAGCCCCGGTGGCGATGAACACGGCCTTGAAATCGCGGGCCAGGTCGTCGAACGAAATGTCCCGGCCGACGCGGACCCCCGTGCGGATCTCGACGCCCGCCCGGCGGATGTTCTCGATATCGGCCGCCAGCAGATCGCGAGGCAATCGATAGGCGGGAATGCCGACGGCCAGCGTTCCGCCCGGCGCCTCCAAAGCTTCGAAAATCGTCGCCCGATAGCCGCTTTGCGCCAGATAGTATCCGGCCATCAGACCCGCGGGCCCGGAGCCGACGATCGCCACCGGTTCGCCCGCGGGCGGCTGCTTGGGCGGCGGAGGATAGCTTCCCGAGCGAATCGCGTAATCGACGGCAAACCGTTTCAGGGCGCGAACCGCCAAGGCGCCGCCGGATTGCCGGGCCAGGCAGCGCGACTCGCACGGATGATGGCATACCCGGGCGCACACGTTCGGCAGGGGATTATCTTTGGTAATCGATTCAAAGGCTTCCTGGAACCGACCCTGAGCAATCAAAGCGATGTACGCCGGAGCCTCGGCGCTGATCGGGCACAGGTGCTGGCACGGCGAGGAGATCAGTTCGCGGCAGACCACCGCCGGACACCGCTTGCGGCGGATATGCGCTTCGTATTCGTCGCGAAAATAGCGGATCGTGGACAGCACGGGGTTGGCAGCCGTCTTGCCCAAGCCACAGAAGGACAGTTCGCGAATGTGGCGGCCGATCCGCTCCAGCAGTTCAATGTCTCCGGGTTCCCCGCGCCCGTCGGTAATCTTCTGGAGGATGTAGTGCATGTGCTGCAGCCCATCGCGGCACGGCGTACACTTGCCGCACGATTCCTCCATTCCAACGTGGACAAAGTATTTCGCCGTGTCGACCATACACGTCGTCTCGTCCATCACGATCATGCCGCCGGAGCCCATGATCGTGCCGGCTTTCGTGAGCGATTCGTAGTCCACCGGAATGTCGAGCATCGAGGCGGGTATGCAGCCGCCCGACGGCCCGCCGGTCTGCACGGCCTTGATCGGCTTGCCGCTCTGCGACCCCCCGCCGATGCCGTGAATGATCTCGCCCAGGGTCATGCCCATGGGCACTTCGATCAGCCCCGTGTTGGCCACCTTGCCCACCAGCGAAAAGACGGCGGTCCCCCGCGAGCCTTCGGTCCCGACCGACGCAAAGTACTCCGGGCCCTGAGCGACGATGATTGCCGCCGAAGCCCAGCTTTTGACGTTGTTCAACGTGGTGGGCATCCCCCACAGGCCTTTGACCACCGGAAACGGAGGCTTGCTTCGCGGTTCGCCGATCCGATCTTCAATCGACTCGATCAGCGCCGTCTCCTCGCCACAGACAAAGGCCCCGGCGCCGCGGACGATCCGCAGGTCGAACGAGAACCCGGTGTTCAGGATGTTCTCGCCCAGCAGGCCTGCGGCGCGCGCTTGAGCAATGGCCGTCTGCAAATGCTCGATGGCCAGCGGGTACTCGTTGCGGACATAGATGTAGCCGCGGCAAGATGCGGAAGTATCGCCCGAAATCGCCCAAGCGCCGATGGCCATGCCTTCCAGCAGGGCGTGCGGATTGCCTTCGAGAATGCTGCGGTCCATGAACGCCCCCGGATCACCCTCGTCGGCGTTGCACACCACATAGCAGCTGACGTCCCCCTCGTCGGCGTCCGACAGGGCCTGGGTGTTCTGACGCGTCAACTCCCATTTCCGGCCGGTGGGAAACCCGCCACCGCCCCGCCCGCGCAGGCCCGACTGTTTGATCCAGCCAATCACTTCACACGGGTCGGTGGCCAGGGCCTTGGCCAAGGCCACATAGCCGCCGTGACTCAAGTAGTCGTCCAGGCTTAACGGGTCGATACGATTGTTGTTCAGCAGCAGCCGCCGCTCTTGATGCGCGTAAAAGGGGATCTTGTTCTTATCGGCGATGCGGACCCCGTTGCCGCCCGGCATCTGAAAAAGCAGCCGCTCCAGCAGTCCGTCGTGCAGGACGCTGGTGTCCAGCAATTCGGCGGCATCCTGCGGTTTGACTCGGCAATAAAAGATCTCTCGCTCGCCGCGGCGGACCACGACCAGGACCTCTTGGGCACAGAATCCATGACAGCCGGTCAACTTCAGATCGACGCACTTGCCGAGATTCAGACGCTCGATCTCTTCGGCCAACGCCTGGAAGACCTCCCGTGCGCCGGCTACGAAACCGCACGTCCCGCCAGAGACGATGACGGCCGTGCGGCTCGGATCGCGGGCGGCGCGCAACCGCTCGACGGTGGCGGCCAACTCGTCCGGCGAGGCGAACGGCGGGCGCGGTTCGACGAAGTCTCCGCCGCCGGCGGTCGAGCCGGCCACGCCGGAGCTGCCGCCCTCCCGGGCGCGGCAGCACGCGGAAGCTTCTGCTTCGGCCGCTTGGATTTCGTCGATGTTCCGGAGCAGGCGCGTGGCGGCGTCGGCAGTCAGATTGGCATAGTACCGGCCGTCGACCGTGACGACCGGGCCGATCGCGCACGTGCCCAGACAGTTGACCGTGGCAAAGGTGAACTTGCCGTCCGGCGTGGTCTCCCCGGGCTCGACCTGCAATTCCTGCTGCATCGTCTGCAACAGCCGTGGCGCTCCGCGGACGTAACAGGCCGTCCCCGTGCAAACGCAGACATGGTGCTTGCCCGGCGGCGACAGCTTGAACGACTGGTAGAAGGTGGCCAGACTGTACAACTGGGTGAGCGGCACGTCGAGTTCGGTACTGATCTTCTCGACGACCTCACGGGGGACGTATTGGTAGCGTGCCGAGACCTCCTGCAACAGCTCGATCAGCCCCCCGCCGCCGGCCTTGTGCTTGGCCAACAGCTCGTCAACCTCCCGCTGATTCACGTTTTCCATTCTCTCCCTCGATATGAAAATGCCAGCGTTTCGTGGCATCGTAGGTGCGGTTGTGAACCATGCTCTCGACAACCTCGAGAAAATCGGGGATTCTCAACCCCAGGTCTTCTTTCACTTTCACCTGACAAGCCAGCCGCAGCCCGTCGGTCAGTTCCCGGCGCGATAGAAAAGGCGCCTCCGTCGGGAGAACTGGCCCTCCGCCCTCAGTCACCCGCACCTTGCAGTAGCCGCAGGCGCCCTTGCCGCCGCAGGCGGCGGGCACGCTGATCCCGGCGTCCTGGAGCACGGCCAGCAGCGTCTGGCCGCCGACGGCTTCGATCGCGCGGACCCCGTCGCCCTCCTGGACGCGGACCTGGCACACGCCATAGTTGACCAACCAGCGCTCGGCGACGGACAGCAGCAGGGCCAGCGTGGCCAGCAACCCGGCCGAGACAAGAATCGCCCAGACATAGATCATGGTCGCCTCACGCTTGGTTACTGTCCCATCCCCGCAAATCCCATGAAGGCCAGCGCCATGATCCCGGTCACGATCATCGTGATGGCCACCCCGCGAAACGGCGCCGGCGGATCGCTGTAGCCCATCCGTTTCCTCAAGCCCGCCAACAACACGATCGCCAGCATCCAGCCGATCCCGGATCCGAATCCGAACGCCAGCGTTTCCCAAAAACTGTACTCGTCGATAACCATGAACAGCGCGGCGCCGAGGATCGCGCAATTGACCGTAATCAGCGGCAGAAAGATCCCCAAGGCATAATAGAGCCGCGGACTGAACCGTTCAATGAACATCTCGACGAACTGCACGCAACCGGCGATCACGGCGATGAAAATAATCAGCATTAAATGTTCAAGGCCCAGCGGGACGAGCAGATGATGGTAGACCAGGTGGTTGACCATGATCGTGCCCGTCAACACGAACGTCACCGCGACCCCCAACCCCAATGCCGTGCTGATCTGCCGCGAACAACTCAGAAACGAACACATCCCAAGAAACTTCGCCAGCAAGATGTTATTCGTCAGCGCGGCGGTGACGAGGATCGCCAACAAGGACGGTGTTTCATTCATCGGTCACCTCTTGTCAACATTCCGGGCTTGAACCCAATTGAAAAAGGCGATCAAAAAGCCCATCACGACGAATGCTCCCGGAGCGAGGACCATGACCAGGTTCTTCGTGTACCACTGCGGGTCGAGCACGGTAAAACCGAGCACGGTGCCTTCGCCCAGCAGTTCGCGAACGGTGCCCACGACAGCCAGAATTCCGGCAAAGCCGATTGCCGCCGCCGCTGCATCGACGACGGCCAACTGGGGTTTGTTCTGCATGGCAAACGCTTCCGCCCGCCCCAATACGATGCAGTTGGTGATGATCAATCCCACATACGGACCGAGCTGGCGGGACATCTCCCAGTAAAACGCCTTCAGAAACTGGTCGATCAGGATCACAAACGTGGCGATGACGGCCACCGAGGCGATCAGACGGATCCGCCGGGGCGTCGTATGGCGGAGCAAGGACAGCATGAACGACGAACCCACGCAGACGAAGATCATGGCGACTCCCATCACCAGGGAGTTCTCCAAACGCGTGGTCACGGCCAGCGTCGGACAGATGCCCAGCGTCTGGACGGCCACCGCATTACTCGTCCAGGAACTCTCCTTGAAGACGGCCAATCCCTTGCCGTCGCAAAACCCATGATGCTGGCACGGTCCGCAGGACGCGGCGCCGGCCGGCGACTCCAAATTGGCGGTGCTCATCGACGCTCCTCCGAAAGCCCCTCCGCAATAATCTGCTCGGCCAAGCCGCGCAGCAGGTCCCCGACACGGTCACAGGTGATCGTGGCCCCGGAGATGCCGTCGATCTCCAAGGGCCCCTGGGCCCCCGCGCTGACGACGCGCAGTCCTGGCGTTCCGTCCTGGGCCAGCAACTGCTTGCCCTGAAACTGGCTGCGAAAAGCCTCGCCGGATATCTCCGCTCCCAGCCCAGGCGTTTCCTGATGGTCGTGGAATGTGACCCCACGGATCGTGTTCCAGTCGGACTCGAGGGACACAAAACCGCGGATCGGTCCCCATAACCCCGGTCCCACCACGTCCACCGCCACCAATTCGGCTTCTGCTTCCGAGGCGTCAGCCAGCAGGCGATACACGTTCAACGGTCCGACCGTCTCCAGCCGCACCCGCGACTCGTACAACTGCGTAAGTTCCTCGGCCGACATCCGCGGCCCGATCGGAACCTCGAGCACGGCCAGGATATTCCGCATGGCATCCGCGCGTTGATTCGCGGCGCGATAGGGCGCGGTGAATTCCGCGGCACCGGTCAGCAGCGCCGCACACAACGTGCCGACGACCACGGCATAGCAGATCGTGTAGACGCTATCCTTCACGCTGCAGCCTCCGAATCCGCATCCCAATGAAAATCTCGTCGATCAGCGGACTAGCCAAGTTGCCCAACAGGATGGCAAACATCACGCCCTCGACCCAACCGCTGAAGTTGCGAATCAGCACGACCAAGGTACCGATCAGCATGCCGTAGACCCATTTCCCGATGTCCGTCGCCGGACTGGTCACCGGATCCGTCGCCATGAAGAACGCTCCCAGAAACAGTCCTCCCGCGAACAGATGCCACAGCGGCGGTCCGAACCGGGCCGGATCGGCAAGGTGTAAGATCGTGGAGAAAACCAACACGGAGCCCAGGATTCCGGCTACGGTGCGATAATTGGCGACCCGCACCAGGCACAAGAACACGCCGCCGATCAAGATCGCCAGCGCCGACGTCTCGCCCGCGCTGCCGCTGATGCCGCCCAACAGCATATCGATCAAGTTGCCGTATTCCCCTTGCCGGCCTAGGACCAGGGGCGTGGCGCCGGAGATGGCATCGACGTCCGTGGGCGCGATGTACTGCGTGAGCCGGCCCCAAGGCCATTGGCCGGGGATCACGAACCCCGAGGCCAGCGGCCGCGGATAAGCGACGGCCAGGAACGCGCGGCCGACCAGCACCGGGTTGAACAGGTTCCGCCCTGTGCCGCCGAATACCTCCTTGCCCACCAGCACCCCAAACACCACGCCGACGGCCACGATCCACAACGGGGTCGTAGGGGGCACGACCAGCGGAAACAGGAACCCGGTCACGAAAAAACCTTCGTGGATGTCCTTCTTGCGGATGATCGCAAAGGCCACCTCGACGATCCCCCCGGCGATGTAAGACACGCCCATCATCGCCAGCACCCGCCAGCCGAAGAAGTAGATCGAGGCGAATAAGGCCGGAGACAGGGCGATGATGACCATCATCATGAACCGCTTGCTGTCCAGCGGGTCACGAGCGTGAGGCGCCGCGTGCGTCTGTTCGTTCGAGCCGAAGAAAAACGCCTCGGCCCCTTGCGCCAACGGACGCAACCGGTTCCAGCGGCCGCCTTTTTCGAACAGCGGCCGCGTGCGGTCGAACAGCGTTTCAAGCAGCTTCACCCCGCCACCTCCTCGGTCTCGGCTGGCTCTGCGACGTGCAGATCGCGCCGAATCGCTTCGTTGGCCTCCAGGATTTCCCGCCGCAGATCGAGTTTCGAGGGGCAGACATAGCTGCACAGTCCGCAGGCGACGCATTTGTGCGATCCGCTGCGGTCGATCTCCTCCAACGCATCCTGATAGGCCAGTTTGTGGATCCAGTGAGGCATGATCCCCGCCGGACATAACTCTTCGCAAAAGCCGCAGCCGATGCACGGCCGATGCTCGCCCCGCAACGCCGTTGTCAACGGTTCGGCATATCGCGGACGGAAAACGCTCAAAAAACAATTGCTGTACGAGATGCGGTCCAGCCCGGTGCGGATGAACCCGAACAATTCGCGGCGTGTCGGCTCCAGCAGAACCGTGAAGCCGGTCGACTCGACGCTTAACCCCAACTGCCGCTCACCCACCGGATCGCCGTTGAGAATGCCCCCGTCGATGATCCGCAACGGTTGCTCGGCCAGCCGCCCGGCAAGCAACGCATCGAGCGGATATCCCAGCGGCGCTCGCAGATGGACCGGTTCAACGACCCCCGAGCCCCCCAACGACACCACGCGTTCCAACAGCGGCTGGCGGCGAGTCAGCGCTTGGTCGATGGCCAGCACGCCCTCGGTCCGCAAGCCCCACACCGTCCGGCCCCGACAGGGACTCAACCCGAGGGCTCGAGCCAACACGTTGAAGTGGTCCATGGGGTAGCGCAACGGGATGGCGATCGGCTCGATTCGCGGCTTGCTGGCTAGTCCCTGCCGCAGCCGCGCTGTCAATTGGCCGCCCGTGCGGGGCACTGCAACGTACACGGTTCCTTCGACCAGCGAGGCGAGCAAGTCCAACCCGCGGAGAAAGTCCTCCAGCGATTTGACCAGTTGCAGGTTGCCGCGCGGACCCGCAAACGGCTCCAGATGCGTCGTGGCCACGATCGCCGCCGTGGCCGGCTGAGCCGGATCGGGAATCGCGGCGCTGTGCGCATCGAACAGGTAGGACCAAACGCCCAGATCCACAAGCAGTTGCCGCTGCGGATCATACGAGCGGTCGCTCACCTCTGCGGAGGGAACCTGCGGCGGCGCGACAGTCAAGCCTTCCAGTGTGATGTGGCCCCGATGAGCGCGCAATCGGACTGTTCCGTCACGTGGAGACAACAGCGGCAATCCGAAATGGTCCGAATCGACGGCCAATACATCGCCGCAACGAACGTTTTGGCCGTTTTCGACAAGCACTTGGTTGAACCGCAGCCGGCGGGTCCGTTGCGGCAACAGCAACAACGCCGGCTCGGCTAGAGCATCGATACGCCCGGCCGGCCGGCCAGCCAACCTGATATTATATCCACCGCGCAATTTCATGGTCGTCAGACCGATGGTTGATTTGCACCAAGAGGCGCCGCACGTAATCGCTAATGATTGGTTTAACCCCCGGGTCAACGACGCATCTGAGGCACGCGGTCACGTGCGGACTCGCCGAGCCCGCGTTTAGGCTTGGCAAGAGTCTAATCCCAAATCCCGCGGGAAACAAGCGGCCCAACAGTTCGATAAGCTAAGCAGTTCGCCGCGCTATCTCGTCACTTCCGAAGGTACCGGGTTGCCGTCCCGCATCGCGCTGATCATGCGGAAGTACCGTCTGCCGGGTTCGTCGGCGACGTCCAGCGAAATCGAACGTACCGCACCGTCCACCATCGCGAATTGCACCATTCCCGGGTGGAAAGATCCGAATTGCCACCAGGCTGGGAGGTTACGCGTGAATGGGGCAGGCTCCCCTGTCGTGTCAGGCTTCAATCCCCAGGCGGTGGGGACTGCGCTTGCTGCGATCCACGCCAGGGTGTAATCGAGTTTGTTCGTGGCACTGTAACCTCCCGAGAACTCGCCCAGCATCAAGACGTTGCTCGTGCCATCCAACACGTCGCGCATGGAGTTCGTCGAACGGTTGGAGAAGATCCCCTCCCACTGATCCCAAACTGCGTCGTTGACACGTCCGATCGCTCCCGCACACCCGACGTAGTTTGTTGTTCCCAGCGGAGGGGCCGGTGCTCCGTAATAGTAGATGGTCACCGCCGTCGGATAGTAAACGTGGGAGAGCCCAAGGCCCACACTGGGGCTCCCCTGGATTGCGGAGGGACAGAGAAACGCGCCGACTTTCGCCTGCGCAGCAGTCCAGGTCTGATACGGCGGAGTGTCACCCGCCACGGTCGACCAAAAAGGCACCGTATTGGCTGGTCTCCCGGCGTCCGTCGTGGTATAGCGGACGTCCATTCCCACAGTGATTTGGTCCCGCACGACGTTCAACTCCATGAACGGCATCAGAAACGGAAGCAGACCAACACTTTGATCAGCGGCCGCGGCGGCACCCGCCCTGCTTACCAGCCCTCCGGGAGGAAAGACGCGATAGGTGTCGTGGAAATTATGCGCAGCAATGGCAAGCTGTTTTAGATTGTTCGAGCATTGGACACGCCGCGCCGCCTCGCGAGCCGCCTGGACGGCGGGCAACAGCAAAGCCACCAAGACCCCGATGATCGCAATGACGACCAATAATTCAACGAGCGTAAAACCGCTGCGGGCTCTGGGGAGCATTTGTCGCGGTCTCCAAAAGAAAAAAAGGCGGAAAATAAACGTCGGCAACGGACGCCGAAAAACAAGAGCAAGGCGGGCAAGGACCGAAGCAACTATCCGCAACGATAGGGATACGGCACTCAATTGTCAATAACTTACGCTCCGGCTCGAAGCGAAAATTAACGTTCTCGTCATAATGTTCGACAAATTAGCCCCAAAATACCAGATATTTGTCCTTTCCTCATCCGTTCCACCGCCGTACCACTTCGACCAACGTGCGCACAAAGGCGCCCGTCCCGCCGGCATCGAGCCAGGGTTTGGGATTTTCTAAAAAAGCTGGGCCGGCAATATCGACATGTGCCCACGGCGTCTTGCCTACAAATTGTTCCAAGAACTTGGCGGCCGTGATCGCGCCTCCCCAGCGCCCCTCGCCAACGTTCTTGATGTCGGCCACCTTGCTTTGAATCTGTTCGTCGTAGTCGGCAAACATGGGCAACTGCCAAATCGCTTCGCCACAGTCGTCGGCCGCCGAGCGGACGGCATCGCACCAGGGCTGGTCGTTGGTCATCAGTCCCGCCACGTCGGTGCCCAAGGCGACCATGCAAGCGCCGGTAAGCGTCGCCAAATCGATGATGCGGTCCGCTTGGCGCTCGAGCGCCACGTCCAACACATCGGCCAAAACCAGGCGACCTTCGGCATCGGTGTTCAACACCTCGACCGTCTTGCCGTTGCGCGCGATCAGCACGTCGCCCAGTTTGTAGGCATCTCCGCCGACCATGTTTTCCACCAGCCCCGCCAAGCCGATCACGTTGACAGGCAATTCCAACCGGGCAATGGCTTGCATCGCCCCAAACACCGTGGCCGCGCCGGCCATGTCACATTTCATGGTCTTCATGCCGTCGGTCGGCTTGATCGACAAACCGCCCGAGTCGAACGTCACGCCTTTGCCCACCAGCGCCAAGACCGGATCGCCCGCTGCGCCGCCCAGGTGCGACAGGATCACCAAACGCGGCGGACGCATCGACCCGCGGGCCACGGCCAGCAGGGCACCGCAGCGTTCGTCTTCCAGACGCTGCTCGTCCCAGACTTCGATCTCCAAGCCGAACTCCTCCGCAAATTTTTCCGCCTCCGCGGCAAACGATTCGGGATAGATCCGGCTGGCCGGTTCGTTGACCAGTTGCCGCGTCAAGTTGATCGACTCGCCGAGAATCCGGCCGGACGCAAGGACGGATTCGTAGGCGTCGTCCCAGAGGATCTCCTCGAAGGGATGCAGATTCTTCTCGGCGCGATACAAGTCTTGGCCACAGCAGCCGACCATGGCCCCACTCACGCCGCTTTCCACCTGCTGCTCGGTCCAGCCTTCGCCGAGGAAAAAAGCTACGCGGCGGCGCGGCCGCTCGGCCAAACGTTTCGCGGCCGCGGCAGCCGCCCGAAAGGCTTGCCCTCGTCCAAATTGCCGGCTCTCGCCCAAGCCCACAACCGCCACCAGAGCGGCTTTGACCCCTGCCGGGCTCATGAGGACCGTGACATTGCCCAGTTTTCCTGAGATCTCTCCGCCGGCAACTAAACGCGCGAGCAACCCGCCGGTGGCCGCATCGATCTCTTGAGCTTCTTTGGTCAGCGATCCTTGCGCATCGACGCCGACAACAATCGCGTCTGCTTCCAGGTCAGCCGCTTCGAGGTCCGTGGGAGAGATGATCATGTTGCTTGCTCCTTAGTTGGTTCGTTTTGCGTGCCAACCGCGGCCACCTGTTCCCCGCAGCCGCCATGTGACGTATTGTAGAGGATCGAAGAGGCTCGCAACAGCTGCCTTGACTTCCTTGGGTGTTGAGAACTTCGGGCTTCCGAGTTTTCAATTTGTCTTGGGTTTCGGATTTACTTGCGGCCACCGGCTGCCTTGAGGAACATGATCGTGGGATATCGAAATTTACGAGCCTGTCTCGAAGACCTGGAGCGCCACGGACGTCTGCTCCGGATCACCGACGAGATCGACGCGCACCTGCAGGCCGCAGAAATCCAGCGCCGCGTGTACGCCTCCGGCGGTCCGGCCGTGCTCTTCGAGCGCGTGCGGAACTGCCGGTTTCCGATGGTTTCGAACCTGTTCGGGACGCTCGACCAAGCCCGCTTTCTGTTTCGCGACACGTGGGACGGCGTGCGGCGGATGATTGAATTGAAGATCGATCCGCAGCAGTTGCTCCGCCGCCCGACGCGATACCTGGCCGTCCCGTGGACCGCGCTGCGCATGTTGCCGCGGCGATGTTCGCGCGGACCGGTGCTGGAACACCAAACCACGATTCGCCAACTGCCGCAACTGAAATCGTGGCCGGACGACGGCGGAGCGTTTGTGACCTTGCCGCAGGTCTATACGGAGAACGTCGAGCAGCCGGGCTTGATGAAATCGAACCTGGGGATGTACCGGATCCAGCTGTCCGGCGGCCGTTATGAACCGGATCGCGAAATCGGCCTGCACTACCAGTTGCACCGTACGATCGGCGTCCATCATGCGGCGGCCATCCGCCAAGACAAGCCGTTCCGAATCAACGTGTTCGTCGGCGGATCGCCCGCGATGGCCCTGGCCGCGGTCATGCCGTTGCCTGAAGACATGTCCGAACTGACGTTTGCCGGAGCGTTGGCCGGTCACCGGATCCCCATGATCTGCCCGCGAAATGCGGGCCCCGCCGACGCGCTGCCGATCTATGCCGAAGCCGATTTCTGCATTACGGGAACCATCGCTGCGGACAAGAAGCTGCCGGAGGGTCCGTTCGGTGATCACTTGGGCTACTATAGCCTCGAGCACGATTTCCCGGTTTTCCGCGTCGAGCATGTCTACCATCGCGACGGCGCGATCTGGCCGTTTACGGTCGTCGGCCGTCCGCCGCAAGAGGACACCGTGTTCGGCGAGCTGATCCACGAGTTGACCGGACCTGTGATTCCGCACGTGATTCCCGGTGTGCACGCGGTTCATGCGGTCGATGCCGCGGGCGTGCATCCGCTGCTATTGGCCATCGGCAGCGAACGATACACGCCTTACGAAGATCTGCGTCAGCCGCAGGAAATCCTGACCCAAGCCAACGCGATTCTGGGACAAGGACAACTGTCGCTGAGCAAGTACCTGTGGATCGCCGCCCACGGCGATGATCCGCAACTGAGGGTCCACGACATCCCGGCCTTTTTCCGGCACATTCTCCAGCGGGTGGACTGGCAACGCGATCTGCACTTTCAGACGCGGACGACGATCGACACCCTGGACTATACCGGCAGCAGACTGAACGAAGGCTCCAAGCTGGTGATCGCGGCGGCGGGACCCGTATGCCGGTCATTGCCCAGCGAAGTTCCCGCCGACTTGCGGTTGCCGGACGGTTTTTCCGAGCCGCGCGTCTGCCTGCCCGGTATCTTGGCCGTCTCCGGGCCGCGGGCCATGACGGCCCGCGATGCGCCCGATCCGGCGATCGAACGACTGTGCCGTCCAGGCGGCGTTTCGGACGCCGCGCATGCCTTTCCGCTGATCGTGGTCGTGGACGACAGCGAGTTCACGGCTCGCACGCTGAACAACTTTCTGTGGGTCGTCTTTACCCGCAGCGATCCCGCCGCCGATGTGCACGGCGTGGACGCGCTGACACACCACAAACACTGGGGCTGCCGCGGCCCGTTGGTGATCGACGCCCGCATCAAGCCGAATTACGCGCCGCCGCTGGTCGAAGATCCGGAGGTTACCAAGCAAGTCGACGCGCTGGCGGCGCGGGGCGGACCGCTGGCCAAGTACCTGTAAAACCCGCGGCCTTGCAATGAAGGACGGCCGGATGCGTTCAGGCGGACTCTTCCGTCAAGCGGGCCAAGTACTTCATCATGCTGTCGGCCCCGCTGAAGCCGATCACCGTGGCGTCGATGTCCATCTGCTGTTGGAGCACGCGGCCCGCGTCGACGTCGAATCGCACCTCGCCGCGTTTGACCCGCTGGACCAGTTGAGATTGGACGGCCGGATCGTCGACGGGAGTCAGCACCTCCGTCCGTGCCGCAATGGTCGCGACCCCCGTTTCGACTTTCTTCAGCTGGTATACGTGACGCGTCTTGATCCGCTTGACCTTGCCGTCGTTCAGCCGGATCGGCAATTCGCCTTCGCGTGTCCAGCTCTCACCGACCTGGACCGGCTGAGGCGGCAGCGGAATCGTCAACTCGCCGATGCCCGGATTGAATTGAGGACGGGCGTTCTCGCGTCGCAAAATCTCGCCGCTGGGGCTGATCGTGATCGTGCCCATCGGAACGCCCACGGTCTCGGCCACGTGGCGGTACTCGTCCGGCGGTTCCTTGTCCTGGGTGCTGTCGTAGCGGATTTCCTCTCGGCCGGTCAACTGCTGCCACATGCGGGCGTCTTCGACCGTGTACGTAAACGTCACGTTGCCCGCCGGATCGACGCTCAAAATCTTCCAGACTTTGGTCGACACGCTCCGCGTCTGGGCGGTTTCCGTGACGCCGCGGATCTTGGTATCGACCGTTGTGAGGTGGGTCACCTTACAGCGGAAGACCTCGCCGGGCGAAAATTCGTACCGCAAATGGTAACGCTCCGCGCCGTCGGAGGCCACGCCCTCTCCCGGAGCGTCCGCGGCGGCCAACACCGCGGCCGCAAACGTCCCGGCTGCAAACACCAATACTCCCGTTGCGGCTTTCACAGTTGCGCCTCCCTGCCCAGTGAGTTGCTGCGGACATCGCCGCCCCAGCCGAGTTTTTCCCGTAGCGTGCGATAATAATGATGCTCTGGAATCTCCACCATCTTAAACGTCGGCGCGGCCCGCTCGACACGAACGCGGTCCGCAGCCGTCAAGCGGCACAGAGGGACGCCGTCCAGGACGACGGTCGTGTTGTCGTGCGGCTGGCGAACGACGATTTCGTATACGCGATCCGCCGTGTCGACCACGGGACGCATCGTCAACGTGTGCGGGCTGATCGGCGAGATCACAAACGCCTGCAAATTCTTCCGCAAAATCGGCCCGCCGGCGGACAGATTGTGCGCCGTCGAACCGACAGGCGTGCTGATAATCAGCCCGTCGCAACTATAAGTGGTTACGAGATCCGAGTCAACGTAAAGTTCGATGGACAGCATCGAGTACGGCGGACCGCCCAAAATGGCAACCTCGTTCAAGCCCAGCTGGCTGCCCAACGCCATGCCGTCGCGCAGGACCGTACATTGCAGCATTAAATGGTCAACAATCGTGCAACGCCCGGCGCATACCCCCGGCAAACAGTGCTGAAAATCCCGCGGCGAGACATTCGCCAAAAAGCCTAAACGCCCTAAATTGACTCCCAGCACCGGAAATTGATTCGCTCCCATCTGTTTCGCCGCTCGCAGAATCGAGCCGTCGCCACCGAAAACGAAAGCGAGATCCGCGGGGACGACGGACAGATCCTCCTGAAAGCAGAAGTCGGTCACGAGGATGTCGGCATGTTGCGCGATCAGCGGCCGCAACCGCTCCGCCTCGCTCAGCACGTGCGGCCTTTCCCCGCTACCCAACAGCACCACGCGTGGACGCGATCGCCCCTCCAAAATCCACGGCGGCGAGTTCGATTGAGGATTGGACATTGGAGACAACCTCGCAGGACTCTTCGTAGCACAGGCGGACACCCTGTGACAAATGGCAACCCGGGGCCTAGATCTTCGGGTAGCGGAAGTTGCAAGACTTCCGTCTTCCAAACTCTGGCGAGTTCGGCTACCCATATTTTTAGCCTGGACGGTGCACTAGTTCCCCGTGCATTCCGCGCCGCATAGCATATCCGCACCGTGCGCCATTGCCAAGCAAGCCTGGGCGATGCCGTCGGCATCCAACCCTAGGTCCGCCAGCAGGGCCCGACGTTCGCCGTGCTCAATAAAACGATCGGGCAGTCCCAAGCGTCGAAGTCGATGCACGTTCCAGCCGGCATCGGTCGCCGTTTCCAAAACGGCGCTTCCATAACCGCCAGCCAGACAGCCTTCTTCGACAGTCACGACGAAGCCGCCTTGGCAGAGGGCGCGCTCGATCACGCCCGCATCCAGCGGCTTGACGAACCGAGCGTTGACGACACCGACGTCCAGCCCCTGGCCCCGCAGTTGCTGGGCCGCGAGCAGGCATTCGCCCAAGAGGGCCCCGCAGCACAGAATAACGCCGTCGCGGCCCCAACTCAGGATTTCCGCCCGGCCCAACTCGACCGCCCCGCGATCGCCCGGAAACGTCGGTGCCCCCGCTTTCGGATACCGGATCGAACAAGGGGCATCGTGGCTCAAAGCAAAGTCGAGCATGTTCCCCAGATCGTGCGCATCGCCGGGGGCCATGACGACCAGATGCGGAAAGATCCGCAGATAGGGCAAATCAAACGCGCCGTGATGCGTCGGCCCATCCGGACCGACCAATCCGGATCGATCCAGCATGAACACGACCGGCAGGTTTTGCAGGGCCACTTCTTGAAAGATCTGGTCGAAACTCCGCTGCAAAAACGTGCTGTAGATATCGACGATCGGGCGAATGCCGACTTTGGCCTGCCCGGCGGCGAAAGCGACCGCATGCGATTCGCAGATGCCGGTGTCGAAAAACCGCTCGGGAAACTCGCTACGAATCGACTCCAACTTGTTACCCTGGCACATGGCCGCCGTCAGCACCGTGACACGCGGGTCGCGGCGCATCCGCTCAAGAATCGCATCTCGAGCCACATCGGTGAACGCCAGACCTTGGTTCGCGGATGGGTCCTGCGTCTGGACGATGTTTCGCAACGCGGGCGGCGTGTGAAAATACACGGGATCCTCGGCGGCCGGCTCGTAGCCGTGGCCTTTTTCGGTCACGATGTGCAGCAGGATCGGCCCCTCCAGATCCTGAACCATCTTCAGATATTTGCGCAGCACCGACAGGTCATGCCCGTCAATCGGTCCCAGGTAACGAAAACCCAAGTCCTCGAACAACATGCCTCCGTGCAACCCGGCCTTGACGGCTTCCTTCATCTGCGCCAAGAACCGCTCGGTCGGATCGCCGAACAAGGGGACATGATTCAGCATCCTGACGACTTCGGATTTCAGTCCCGTGTAGAAGGGGTTTGTCCGCAAACGATCCAGGTAACCCGCCATCCCGCCGACGCGCGGACAGATCGACATCTTGTTGTCGTTCAGGATCACCAGCAGGTTCTTTTTCAAACCGCCTGCGTTATTCATGGCTTCGAACACGATCCCCGACGAAAACGCCCCGTCGCCGATCACGGCCACGGCGCGGCGGTCCGTGCGGCCCAGCAAATCGTCGCCCGTCTTCAGGCCCAGCGCGGTCGAAACGCTACAGCCCGCATGCCCGGTCATGAACAGATCGTAGGGGCTCTCCGCGGGGTTAGGATACCCCATCAGCCCGCCGTGCGTCCGAATTGCAGCGAACTCGGCGTATCGGCCCGTCACCAGCTTGTGAGGATAAACCTGGTGTCCGGTGTCCCAGATCAAGCGATCTTTGCGAAAATCAAAGACGCTGTGCAACGCCAGACACAATTCGACGACGCCCAAATTCGAGGCGAAGTGCGCCGTCCGCTCGGTAACCAGATTGCACAACACCTCCCGGACTTCGCGGCCCAGTTCCGTCAAGTCGGAGACGGACATGGCGTGCAGTGCCAGCGGCTCTTCGATCTGGGACAGCAAACGATGTGTCACGGATCAACGATTCCTTTCCAATACATACTGGGCCAACGAGCGTAAACAACCGCCCCGGCTGCCGAAAATGTCCAATTCCAACTGGGCGTCTCGTATTAAAGCTTCCGCGCGACGCTGACTTTCTGCGACGCCGAGCAACGCCGGAAAGGTCAATTTGGCCTGCCGCCGGTCCTTGCCGACGCTCTTCCCCAACGCAGCCGCATCGCCCTTCTCATCTAGTAAGTCATCCACGATTTGAAATGCCAAGCCTAATTTTATGCCAAATTCCACCAGAGCGTCCATCTGAGGGAGTGCAGCCTGAGCGATTCGCCCCCCCAAACGCAACGAAACCTGGAACATGGCCCCCGTCTTGCGGCGATGGATCCGTTCCAGCCTCGCTAAATCAGCCGCGCCTACGGAGCCCTGCAAGTCGTCCACTTGGCCCCCTACCAAGGACACAGCGCCCGCCGCCCGCGCTAACTCCAGACAACACGCGACAGCCACGCCGGGCGGCTGCAGCTCGCCAGAGAGCACCTCGAACGCCTGGGCTAACAGCGCGTCCCCCGCCAGGATCGCGTTCGCTTCGCCGAATCGCACGTGGCAGCAGGGGCGGCCGCGCCGGTACTGATCGTCGTCCATCGCCGGCAGATCGTCGTGAATCAGCGAGTAGGTATGCACCATCTCGACCGCACAGGCGGCCGGCATTGCTTGCCCCTGGGAACAACCGCACGCCTGCGCGGACATTAACACCAGCAAGGGCCGAAGCCGTTTGCCCGGCGCCAGCAAGCTGTGTCGGATCGCCTCCCGCAGCACCACAGGACAATCGTCGCCGTACTGCGAGTAACGGTCCAGCGCAGCTTCGATCTCCGGGCTCGTCGCTCGGGCATAGTCAAGAAAAAGTTGGGAAGAAGAGCCCATCATATATGCTTCATCAACGCAGCCAACCGCGGTGTCAAGAATCACGCGTCAAAGTTCTCGTTTGCCAAGCGGGAGCCTGGAAACGGGGCCCAAACACTGGAGATGTCCCCGTGTTCTCTCAAAACAGCCCACCTCGAGGCCCCTGCTCCGAATCTGCCGCGACGTTGCGGCTGGCCGGTCGCGAACGCCGTTGGCTGCGGGACGCGGCTTTCTCGTCCAGCGTCATTTCCTGTTCGTCAAATGGCTCCATCAAAGGTTTGCCCTCGGCGTCGACGCCGGCCAGCAATTCGATCTTTCGCTCGGTAACCTCCAACACGCGATAACACAGCTTGAGCTGTTTGACGCCTTCCTCGTAGCATTGTAGCGATTGGCTCAGTCCCAGCTTGCCATCCTCCAGCTGCCGCACCGACCGCTCCAACTTTTCCAGCGATTCCTCGAAGGTCGGCGTTTGCTCGCCGCCCGCCGCCGCCTCCACATCTTGTTTTGCCATGATTCGCGTTCCCCCGGTCTTCCCCATGCAATCCCAACCAATCTAAACATAACGCCTTCGCGGGTTTGCGCAAAGGTGGCGGCATCACCGTCGTGGCATCACCGTCGCGACTGCGTCTTAATACTTAATCTTTCACTTAATCTTTCACTTAATCTTTCACTTAATCTTTCACTTAATCTTTCACTTAATCTTTCACTTAATCTTTCACTTAATCTTTCACTTAATCTCCCTTCTGCCCGCGGAGGATGCAGGCACAAAGCTGGCCGCTTACAAAGATTAGGGGAAAGATTAGGAGAAAGATTAGGTGAAAGATTAGGTGAAAGATTAGGTGAAAGATTAGGGGAAAGATTAGGGGAAAGGACCAAGTGAAATCTACCCCGCCAACAATCGCAAACCAAGAGCCAAGCCCAGCAACGCCAGGGCGGCAAGATCTCGCACTTGAAAGCGGTCGCCGACGCCTTGTAGCCGGACGTAATTCAGCACGGCGCCCGTCGGACAGCCGTAGCGGCAATAGGCCATCGGCACCAGCAGCGAAACGAGCAGTCCAACGACGGCGATGGTCAGCGTCGCCCAGCCGGCAACTCGCAGCACGTATGCATCAAACGGCTCGATCGCCGCGAGATTGAACGGGAGGTGCTGCATCGCGACGATCGTCACCCAAATCAACAAGAGAAAGGGCACCAGCGACACGCCGCGCAGGCCCCAATTCGGCAGCCGGAACGTGGGCCGCCAACGGCGCGGCACCGCATTCTTGAGCAATTGCTGGGCGGCCCCGTGCGGGCACAGTTGATGGCAATACACTTGCCGATGCGTCAGCAAGGGCGCAAGAAAAGCTGCCGCGACCAGCAGCACCAATCCCGGCGCGAGCCGCCATGGCGCGCCGTTCTGCGCCCAAGGGGCCAACAGCGACTGCGATACCATGTCGCCGTTGACAAATCCCAAGTAACCGATGACGAGCAATTGGAAGCCGATCCGCACCCATCGGCGGCCGCGCAGGTTGGTAAAGGCCAGCAGCAATCCGCCAAATACGACCGCCGCCGTGCCTCCATCGCGAGCTGCAATCGTCCACGTCGGCCAGGCGACCGCCACCGGAGCGTCCCGCACCGCTTGAGCCGCCCGCACGAGGGCATACGCCATCGACATGCTGGTCATCGTCGCCCCCGACACGCCCTCGATGCCTGCAGCGGCCGGGTCCATGTCCGCCAGTTCCTCCAGACTCTTGCCGTTGAACCACGTCATGAAGTACTTGTCGTCCGTGACCCACGGCAAGTACTCGTCCGTGTCGTAGCTGCGCCGCATGGCGATTCCCAGAACTCGCTGCTGGGCGTCCATGACGAACAGTGTGTCGGTGGGACCCTGGAAGCCGATCAGATCGTCGGCGGCGGGAGACGTCCGGCCGACAAAACCAACCAAGCGGCCGTCGGCGTCTTCCACGCGGAGCAGCCCCGGCTGGTCCCCCGCCGCCAGGCGGGCTGCATGGGGCAGAAAGGGCTGGACTTCCCGCAACGTCACAGGGTCCGGGAACCGGTACGAGTGCGGTTCGCCGCCGAGGCGGCGGACGATGCCTTCGACAATTGCTAAACTGGTCAGCGTCGCCCCGGACACGCCGTCGGCCCCGCGCCGGGCGGCGGCCTCGTGCCACGACAACCCGTCGAACGACTCCAGGAAACGGCGATCCGCGAGCACCGCTTGCAGATGATCCTGAGTGTCGCCACAATTCAGGATTGCCAGTCCAAGAATACGCTGTTGCGGATCGAAGGCGATTAAGGTGTTCGTGGGACCCGCATAACCGATAATCGCGTCGCTGGCCGGCGACGTTTGTACGACATAGCCAAGCGGCCGTCCGGCGGCGTCCAAGACCGTTTGGCCGCCATCCTCCGGGTTCCATTGGCTCAGTTCGGTCGCGTGGGGATAAAACCGCCGCACCTGATCCACATGGACGGCTGCCAACTGCCGGCCTTGGACTTGGGCCAGATACCACACGTGCTGCTCGCGGACCAGCCACACAACCGCTGCCAATACGGCGATGCGAAACAAGTGCAACGCCCACGAGCGACGGCGATTCCGGCGAGGCGAGTTGAGTTTGTGTGGGATCATTGCGATAAGTCGGATCGAACAAAGACGTTTTCCATAGGCTCCAATTCAATGTCGCCCTCCAACTTGGCACTTGCCCCCCGGGCCGATCACCAGCGAGCGCGGCTCGAAGCGCGCATCCGCCGCCAATACGTCACGATCTGCGAAGCGTATCATTTTGAGGGCCTGACTGTCCAGCTGACTCGCGTTGCCGAACCGGACGAAATGCTCCAGCGGATGGAACAGGATGCCGATGCGTCCGGCAGCGTCTTGCCGCGGTGGCAGCCTTACTGGGCC
>Ga0351867_10039_pt1 | contig 45043 bp, 41 predicted proteins | sample TotcelHFGM3001M8_FD_206779 | JGI IMG/M metagenome (GOLD analysis project Ga0351867, IMG submission 206779) | Enriched cells from coal bed in the Powder River Basin, Montana, United States - Total cells FGM rep2 HSBNCT.FGM.300.1.M8 ...
GGGTCATCATCACGCCAAAGCCTGTGATGACGTTGATGTCGCTCACTTTTTCCACCGTTGCCTCGACCCCGGCCTGCTGGACCGCTTGCTCGGCGTTTTTTTTGAGCGACTCGCATTTGGAACAGCCGGGACCAAGCACCTGGATAAGTTTCATCATCAACCTCCTTTAACAGCGGAAATCCGCTTGCAGAGTAGAAACAGCGCCCATCAAGCCCGCTGGCATTCTGGGCAATTTAGCCAAACTAACAAATTTTGAAGCCGGCGGCAGCGCGCTTCATGCAAGCAACTCCTGCTGCCTTTTCGCATTGCACGCCATCACCGATTCGACGCAGTCGAAGAAGCCCAACAGGCACTCGACTCGCAGCCGATAGTACACCATCTGCCCGCGTTTCTGGTCCGCGACCAATCCGGCCTCCTTGAGCATGGACAAGTGCCGTGAGACCGTGGACATGTCGGAACCGATCATCCCGGTCAGTTCGCACACACATCGTTCGCCATGCTGCATCAACTCGTCGACGATCAGCAACCGGGCGGGGTGCGCCAGGGCTTTGATGATGTGCGCTCGCGCTTCGTATTGTGCGAATGTTTTCGGATTCATGGCCTGATTATCGTCTATTAGTTATTGGCAATTTAACCAAATAGACAGAATAAGGCAAGGCCAAGGCAGGTTCTTTTCTGTATTCTTATCGATCTGCGAGGGTCAAAGTGGCTTGATCGCGAAGACTCACGCACTAGCCGCGTACTCGTTGACGTCGCAGCGTGACAGCAGATTTCTGAGTTCCCGATGCAGGTCCGTCGAATCGATCTCGCTGGCTCCCGAGGCAGCACCACCAGCGGTCGACGCGGTGTTCTGGATACTGACCAAGGAAGACAAGGTCTCAAGAATGAGCCGAAAGGTGGTATTCGGAGAAGGCGGGACTAGAATGCCGTGAGGCGGCTATTCCAGCAATTATGGCAAAGGGGTGTACCATGCAAGGCAGCGAAAAAATTGTCGAATCCCTGAACGCAGGACTGACCATCGAGTTGACAGCCATCAACCAGTACTTCATTAGCGCGAAAATGTGCGCTAACTGGGGGATCCGAAAACTGGCAGAGCACTTTTACAAGGAATCGATCGAAGAGATGAAGCATGCCGAAGAGGTCGTCGATCGCGTGCTATATCTGGATGGCGTGCCGGAAATCGCCCGGTACGACGTCATTAAGGTCGGCGCCAACGTCAAAGAGCAGATCGAAAACAGCTTGGCGCTCGAAACGAAGGGAGTGGCGACCTACAACAATGCGATCCTGACGGCGATCGAGGCCAAAGACGCGGGCAGCCGCGACCTCATGGAAAGGATGGTTGTCGAGTCAGAGAAGAGCATCGACTGGTGCGAGTCGCAGTTGTACTTGATCGAACAAATCGGCATCGACCACTACATTGCCCAGCGGATGGGCGACGTCTGACGGCCCAGCATGTGGAACTCGCGCGAATAAACGGCGTTAGCTCGCAGCTTGCGCGGCAAAGATCCTGTCAAGAAAACCAGCTGCCGAGCGGCAAGTGCATTGAGCGGAGTGGAATCCACATCCGGCACATGGTTCATCGCCACAGGCGGCATCCGCCCCGGAGAGCATTTTCCGGAGCCGGCTGTGGCAAGCTCTGCAGCCGCCTCCCGCTGCGGTAAGGTCCGTAAGTTCCTCAACCGTTTCTGCGCCCAAGATGTCGATCGCATCGCGAATCTCCGCCTCACTGACACGGAAGCATTGGCAGACCAGCATGGCGGGCGAGCAACGAGGGCGCCGTACAACAGTTTGTTCCATGATCGCGCGAAATGACGAAATAAAAACGGCGGTTGATTCCCAAGACGCAGACACCAGCGTGATACTGAGTCTCAATATAACGCGTCATTGCCGAGACGCAAGGGGCAGGTTCTGAGTTTTTCTGGAGGGGCAGCCAGCAATTTGAGAAGAATAAGAAATCACTCATTTCCGTTTCGCCTCGGCGGACCACGGATCCTCGGGCCACGCGTGCTTGGGATATCTCCGCCGCAACTCCCTACGCACCACCGGATATCCGTTGTTCCAAAAGCTCCGCAGATCGTCCGTAATCTGCTGCAGCCGCATGTTCGGCGCCAACAAGTGTAACAGCACCGCCGCCCGGCCGCGAGCGAGCCGCGGCGTCTCGGACCAGCCGAACAACTCCTGAATGCGGACTGCCAACACCGGCGGCTTGCCCCGTTCATACCGCAATGGCACGCCCCGCCCGCTGGGAACGGTCAACCGCTCCGGCGCTTCCCGGTCAAGCGTCTGTAACTGGTCGTAACGGAACAGCCCGCGGACCGCCGCCAACCAAGGCGCCGCGCGCAGTTCCGCAAACGACCGGCGTCCTTGGCACAGCGCCGGCAACAGCGTCTGCAAAGCCGCCGGGTCCAACACCGGCAAGTCCGCTTCAGGCAATCGCTCGCCCAGCCATTGCGCACGCGCCACGAAGCTGGCCACCGCCTCGCTCTCGTGCGGAAACACGCGATCCCATTGGGCCAGCGCAGATTGAGCCAGTAGTCGGGAGGCGTCTGCGGCATCCGGAATCGCCGCCGTCGCTTCTTCCAACAACAGATCTTCCCAATAAAGCTTCCGCCGCGCCGTCACCAGCCCTGCGGCGAAATCGAACGCGACTTCCGTGGCCTCGCGCACCCGATGTTCGGGCAGCCAGCCACGCTCGACCAGCGACGCCATGCGAACCCACGCTTCGCCGCCCGCCCCGTCCACGTCCAGGCACAGGAACAGATCGCCGTCCAACACCGTGCTTTCGTCCGCCAGCCGGACGCCCCGCCCGCCGACCATCACGCCGCGCCGCGAACCCGGCTCGCGGCGTTTGGCCAACCGATCTGGAAACGCGGCCAGCAGCGACCGCAGCAGCGCCTGGTCGGGATCATCGGCCGCCGGCCGCTGTCGCGCTCGACGTCCCAGCCGGCGCGCCAGCTGGTCCCGGACTTGAAACAGCGAACGCGCGGCGGGCCGCAGGATCGGACCCCACGCCGATTCGGCCTGCCCGGTCGCCTCGTAGGCTTCCAGCGCCGCAACCTGGTCCACCAGATCGCTGCGCGAGTGATAATCCGGATTCCGCCGGCGCGTCCGGCCGTCCGCCCGTCCGAACGGAGTCCGCTCCGACAGCAAAGCCGCCGCCAGCGCCGCGCGCGCCGCACAGCCGCGGCGTTCGGCGTCGGCCAGCAATCGCCCCAGCCGCGGATGCACCGGCAGTCCGGCGATCCGCCGGCCGAGTTTCGTGACGCCGTGCTCGTCGGCCGCGCCCAACTGCTGTAACAGCGTGCGCGCCCCCGCCAGCGCGTCGGCTCGCGGACGCTCGAACCACGCAAAACCCTCCACGTCCGGCTCGATCCAGCACAACAACTGCAGCACCGCACCGGACAAATCGACGCGGCGGACTTCCGGCTCTTCGAACGCGGGCCGCGCTCGCTGGCCGCGTTCGTCCCATAAGCGAAGGCAAACACCGGGCCGCGTGCGTCCGGCCCGCCCAGCCCGCTGATCGGCCGCCGCTTGCGAAATCGGCGTCAATTCCAGCCGATCCAATCCCACGCGTGGATCGTAACGCAGCGTTCGCGCCCAGCCGCTGTCGACCACCGCCGTCACTCCCGGGATCGTCAGCGACGTTTCCGCCACGTTCGTCGCCAACACGATCTTTCGCTGCGATCCCGGCTGCAGCACCGCATGCTGACGTTCCAGCGGCAAGTCGCCGTACAATTCCAACAGCGCGCAGCCCGCCGCCTCGGCCAACGCCGTCAGCAATCGCTTGGCTTGGCGGATTTCGCGCAGTCCCGGCAGGAACACCAGCACATCTCCATCCGTCTCCATCAACAGCTGCCGCACGCCGCCGGCCGCCAGTTCCGCCGCCGGCTGCCGGCCAGCCGGTTTGAGATACGAGATCTCGACCGGATAAGTCCGCCCGGCGCACTCGATCGCCGGGCAGCCGTCCAGGTATTTAACGACCGGCGCTACGGCCAGCGTCGCCGACATGACGACGATTTTCAGATCCGGCCGCACGCTCTGCTGGATCTGCCGCACCATTCCCAGCGCCAGATCGCTGTTCAAGTTGCGTTCGTGAAACTCGTCGAAGACAACGACGCCCGTCTGTTGCAGAAACGGATCCTCGTGCAGCCGCCGGAGCAGAACGCCTTCGGTAACCACTGCGATCCGAGTTCGATCGCCGATGCGATCCTCGAATCGCACCTGGTAACCCACCTCGCCGCCCAGCGACCAGCCATTTTCGGCGGCCATCCAAGCCGCCGTCGCCCGCGCCGCAATTCGCCGGGGCTGGAGAACCACAATCCGCTTGTCGCCGCCCAATCCGGCCCGCATCAAAGCGGGCGGAACCCGCGTCGTCTTTCCGGCCCCGGTGGGAGCGTGCAAAACCACCGCGGCATGATCGCGCAAGCGCGTCACCAAATCGGGCAAAACCTCATCGATCGGCAGAGCTTCCACGTGATTTTCAACGATCAGCCAACAGGGATTGACAAAACCACGCCGGTATCAGAAATTAACCAAACGCACCGGCAAATGCCGATGATTGTCCACTACGCCCCCTTCGTCTAGTGGCCTAGGACTCCGGGTTCTCAGTCCGGCAACAGGGGTTCGACTCCCCTAGGGGGTACTTGGCTAACCCGCAACGGTTCGCCACGATTCGCAATAAGCGGCCGCAAGCCTTTATCAAACAATGGCTTGCGGCCGTTTTGGTATCGCCGCGAGAATCGGCGGTAACCGGCTGCGCCCACTGGTTGCACCCGATTTCGTCACCCGCCACCACCCTATCAGGTATCAGCGGACGTACGGCCCGCGTGGATCAAAACAGCGTGTAGATGAATGGCCCCGCGCCCGTTGAACCTAGAGCCGCCAGAAGACCGATCAGCGCCAGAGCAATCAAGATCGGAATCAACCACCATTTCTTGTTTTGCCTGATGAACAGCAAGAATTCCCGCGGGAGAGACAGCTGCTCGCCGTCCCTTAGTTCTTCAAACTCGCTTTTCGACGTGTCGTCGACGGGGTGATTTTCTGACATGGTGTTCTACCTCATGGGATGGGATGGCAGCCGAGATTTAGAATTGGCGGTAGTAGCTTGCGACATTGCGAGGCGGCTCTTTCGCTTCCCAGTATGTCGTGGCAGTCGAATCCCGCTTTAAGCGCAGCGCGTCACGTCTGACCAATCGGAACACCAGGCCGATAGGAAAGAGCACCCCAAAATAGGTCAGTAGCAGCGCGGCCTCGCCCAGCACAATTCCGATCGGAGTTGCGACTACCGTCATCGCGAGAAAGATCGGCTTCAGGGTTCTTGGAAAAACTTGGCTCAGCACCGAAATCCCAACTCCGATCGTCGCAAGCACGAGTAACACCGGTAGGCTCGCACCCCACAACAACCCGATGAAAGGCAGGGCGATCATCCAGATCACCCCGAACTGACGCAGCTGCCGGTCTGTTGGATTCCAGTTGATTTCTACGAGTTTCATCGGATCGTCTCGCTTGGGTTTAGTCAAGTTGAAATTTGACCAAATGTTCGTCTCGATCCGCCTCGGTGATCCGCCTTAGCTGGTCGTCCTTGAGGAGAATATGCCGTCCGAGGACCAATGCGTCCATGTCCGTCGCGAGGAAGCATTGAAAGGCATCGTCGGGGGAACACACAAGGGGCTCGCTGCGCACATTGAAGCTGGTGTTGATTAAGACGGGACAGCCCGTTTTTTCATGAAAACGGCTCAGAAGCTTATACAGCAGCGGGTGGCGTTCCTTGTCGACCGTTTGGACACGGGCGGAATAGTCCACGTGAGTGATCGCGGGAACGCTGGATCGACAGCCGTGAAGCTGGTCGATGCCAGACGATTCCTCGTCGTTGGACTCTGGTTTCGTACGGATCTCCTGTCGAACGGGTGCCACCAGCAGCATGTACGGGCTGTCTTCGCAAGGGCGCATTTCGAAATAGCGGTCCACGTATTCCCGCATCACGATCGGTGCGAAGGGGCGAAACGATTCCCGAAACTTGATCTTCAAGTTCATCACAGACTGCATCGTCGGGCTGCGGGCGTCACCGAGGATGCTGCGCGCGCCAAGCGCTCGGGGACCGAACTCCATTCGGCCCTGGAACCACCCGACCACTTTCTCCCGGGCAAGGAGATCCGCCACCTCGTCGCACAGGTCGTCGTCGGAGTCACACGATGTGTAGACCGCGTCATGCCGGCGCAGGGTCGAAAGTATGTCTGCATCGGAGAACTGAGGCCCAAGGAGCGAGGCTTTCTGGCTATCATGGCCTCGCGGATCTCTTGGTTTTTCAAGAAGCTGATGCCAAATGAACAAGGCGGTTCCGAGGGCGCCTCCGGCGTCTCCTGCGGCGGGTTGGATCCAAATGTGTTCAAACGGTCCTTCTCGGAGCACCCGTCCGTTGCCGACGCAATTTAGCGCCACACCTCCGGCGAGAACGAGATGCTTCATTCCCGTCTCGTTGTGAACGTGATTGGCCATCCGCAACATGATTTCTTCCGTGACCGACTGGACCGATGCCGCAAGGTCCATTTCCCGTTGCGTCAGTTGGGACTCTGGTTTCCGCGGAGGTCCGCCGAACAGACGGTGAAACTTCTTCGAGGTCATTGTCAGACCATGACAATAATCGAAGTAGCTCATGTCCATGCGAAACGAGCCGTCTTGCTTCAAGTCCAGCAGCACATGCTCGAGAATTGCGTCCCGGTACACCGGCTTGCCGTAGGGGGCCAGTCCCATGACCTTGTATTCACCACTGTTTACACGAAAGCCGGTGTAGTAGGTGAACGCGGAGTAGAGCAGCCCAAGCGAATGGGGGAAACGGATTTCATGCGTGAGCTGGATCTTATTGTCCCGGCCGACGCCATAGCAACAGGTCGACCATTCGCCGACGCCGTCGAGCGTCAGAATCGCCGCCTCGTCAAAAGGGGATGGAAAAAAGGCGCTGGCTGCGTGAGATTCGTGGTGCTCGGTGAAAACGTAGCGGCCTGAATAGCCGTCCCGCAATCCCCGGCTCATTTCACGGGGTAAATGGAGTTTCTGTTTCAGCCAGAGCGGTATCGCTTGTCGAAAGGATTGGTATCCTCGCGGCGTGAACGCCAAATAGGTTTCAAGCAGTCGCTCGAACTTAGCGAGCGGCTTGTCGTAGAAACCGACGTAATCGAGGCGGTCCGGGCTCAGGCCGGCTTCTTCCAGGCAGAAGTCGATGGCGTGTTGGGGAAAGCCGTGATCGTGCTTTTTCCGCGTAAATCGTTCCTCCTGCGCTGCCGCCACGATTTCCCCGTCGACGACAAGGGCTGCCGCGGAATCGTGATAGAAGGCGGATATTCCGAGGATTGCGGTCATTCGCGTCCAAGTTTCGTGGTTGCCATTGTCGCCCGCAGTCGGCGTGCCTCGGCATGGCTCGGATCAAGCGTCAAGACCGTCTCCAATTCCGACTTGGCGGTTGCGGGGTCGCCGAGTTGGATGGCGTACCGGGCGAGGTAGAAATGCACGTTCACGTCGTTCGGGGCAACGCGGAGCGCATCGCGGAGCCGCTTGGAAGCCCGCGACCAATCCCCCTGCTTCTCGCACACAAGCGCCCTGCCGAACATCGCGGGAACGAACGACGGGTCGAGCGCCAGCGCTGCTTGAAATTCTGTTTCCGCACGCTGCTGTTGGCCAGCGTCGATCAGAACATACCCCAGGTCGGCATGGCGTTGGGGAACGTGATCCTCCAGGGCCAGCGCGGTCTCGAAATGACGAACCGTCCCCTGGACGTCGCCTTGGGCAAAGAGTACCAACCCCAGATTCTTATGCGCATCGGGCTGATCCGGCGCGAGGGAAATCGCTTTCCGGTAGGCGGCTTCCGCCTCTTCCAGCTGTCCCAGGATGCGGAGCGAGTTTCCGAGATTGTACTGTGCGGGCACATGCTTCGGATCGGCGGCAACGGCCCGCGAGAAACAATCGCGCGCAGCCTCGTGTTGTCCGAACCGAGTGTAGACTTCACCGAGTCCGGTAAGCGCACGAACGTCGTCGCCTCGAATGCGAAGCGCCGCCTCGAACCGAGGTTTCGCCTCAGCCGTTTGGTTGTGCCGGAGCATGGCGAAGCCGGCCATCCTCTGGGCATCCGCGTCGTCCGGCAAATGCGCCGCGGCCTGCAGGGCGAGACGGTCGCTGTCGTCCACCTTGCCGGCCCAACTCAGCACCTTGGCCACGTTGCGCAACGCCGCCGCGTGATCGCGGGGATCGATCTGGTCCACCAAATGCCGGCCGACGCGTTGGAACCCGTCAGAAGTCCATGACGGCTGCGCGCTCACCACGTTGATCTCGATCAGTTCGTCGGCCAGTTCCCGCGCCAACCACTGATATCCCTCGATGGTCGGGTGAACGTGATCCAGGAACCAATCGGCTCCGGGAATGCCGTCTTCCGCTTCGCGGTCGACCAGCGCCGCGAAGTCGATCAAGGGTATCTTCCCCTCCGCGGCGACGTCGCGGACGATTTCCTGAATCGCCTCGAGCGCCCGCAACGGGCACACGTCTTGCTCCCGCGCTTGAACAAGAGCCTGGCGGGCCGCTTTCGTGTCGCCCGTCCCGATCAGCACGCGGCCGCGAAAGTAATGTGCGGCGGCGTGGCGGGGGTCGATCTGGAGGGCGCGGTCGATTCTGTTCAGGGCCTCCGCGAGCCGGCCCGCTTGGAACGCCTCTTCTGCGGCACGAAAGTTGGCGAGGAACTCGCGCAATTGCTCAGTCGTCAAGCCGTCTCGATGCTCGCTCTTGAAGGGGGTGCAGTCGCGCAGGTTGCCGGCCGGAACGACCAAGACGACTTGCGCGCCGGCGTCTCGCGCGATGTCGACGATTTGCCGCAGCGCGGATCGGAAGTGGGCCAGCACCTGCGCGCGCCAACCGTCGTCCCGATGGTAGGCGGCCGGTCCGACTGCACGATCGAGGATCGCGTCGACTTCGGCCGGCAGCGTCGCCCCACCCGGAGCTGCAGGCGTGCCTCGCAGGATCCGTTGCGCCAGGGAAAACGTCCGCGACCATCTCGCCAAGCCGACCGCGCGGCGAATCGGCTCCGGGGTGTCGATCAGCGACGAATACGTCCGGTCCTCGAGGAATTCGTTGTGGCCCGTGTAGATGATGAAAAGGTCGGGTTGATACTGCGCCAATTCGCGAGTCAGCACCGCGATCCGATAGCTCGCGTAGCTGATGCCGCCCGCGTTGACGATTTCCCACTGCCGTGACGGATCGATTTCCGGCAAGAAAGCTCGCAGAAATCCGGCGAACGAGGTCCTATCGTCGTAGGGATGACCGTAGGTGGTCGACCCGCCCAGGCAGAAAATTCGATAGCCGTCCGGCGGCTTATCCCGCAGGAAGGACTGCCGATTGAAGAACTCCAGCCGGTTCTCCGCGGTAACCAGAATCGGCTGCCCTGAGGGTGACGTGCTCTCGATGAACAGACGCGATTGCCCACTGAAACCGACCCACGGGTCCGATTCCCGAGAGGCCGGTTCGACGCCAATCGCCAGCAACGCCAATTCGACCAGCCCAAAGAAGGCCACCGTCGTGAACGCGCCGTACAGCAGCTTGCGTCTTGCCGGAAGCGTGACGGCGCGGTTGCGTCGACTTGTCGTCACTCTCTGGCCATTGCCAGGCGCATTCGGCGGAGGGCCGCTCATGATCGACTTTCCTGCGACGGCAGCGATCGGGCCGGCAACTCCCACTCACCCGCGACGGGTCGCCACGCTGGAGATCGCCACGGGCAAGCCGTCGGCTTCACCTTTCTCCGGACGGCGATCCGGCGGAATCTCTGACCATGTCGGCGGAAGTGAGTTCAATTGTCAGACTATCGCTTCCTCCCTCGGGAACATCGATCGTCTTCCGGTAAGTGACCGTGGGGCCTGTCTCAACTTCGCCCTCCGGGCTCTGTCCAGGCGGTGGCTTTGCGCCCGGTATTTGCAGGCTGATCTCGAAAAGATAGGAACCGGCGACCGGTCCCTGGCCTGCCGGAAAACTGAACTTTCCATCGGTAATGGGCACAGACGCGTTCGGCGCACTCGTGCCTACCTGGGCGGGCGTTGCCAGAATGCCGCCGTTGATGCTCGCCATGCCCTCGCAGGTGACGGTCCCCGAAAGCGGAACACGGTCGAAACTGTCGCCACCGCAACCGGCAACGACACAAGACAACAAAGCGATTGCGCCAGCAATCCCCAAGAAACGAGTTCTCATCCTTTTCGTCCTCACAGCAATAGCACCTTCGTCTTTTTCTTGCCGGATCGTTCCTGTTGAACATCCACGTTGGGACCCAAAATTACGGAACCTTCACAGGATTGCCGTCACTCTTGTGAGCCAGTCGTCGAAACGTCGTGAGATCCGCATTCTCACTGATGAAATGAGTGGAGGCGTCGACCAACACGAACTGCGCCCCCCCAGGATGCAGCGAATGGAAACTCGTCTTGGCATTCCAAAGGTTGCCGCACACATCCCCCGAGTCCCAGTTGATTCCCCTGGCGGCGCTTCCCACGGCAGCAGCGTTCGAGCGATTTTCATGGGCCAACTGGTTGGAGGCCCCGGTGACAAACACGATCGCCGCCCCGCAGTCCTGCGTTTCGCCGCAGCGCGTGTGCTGCCTGTAACGACACCGCTCGCCAACCATGAGCACGCTGCTCGTCCCGTCCACGACATCCTGAAACTTGGTATCGCTATCCACGTAAAACACACCCGAGCAATTCCTCTGGTCGTTATCGATATTCGCGCTGTTGTCGTCACAGACCCCCGCGTAGTTCGCCGTGGCCGCGTAGACCCGAGTGCCGGCCGAGTCCGCCGGGCGGTATTCTCCGCCGTTATGGGGGTCTTTCCCGGTATCTGACGGACAACGAAACGCAGGGACCGGACTGGTAATCACCTGTCGTGATTCCGCATTCACAAGCGATTGTGCAGCCCACGTTCCAGTCACGTTGAGAGTCTGATGTTGAGCGCCCAGTTCCATGAATGGGGCGATATAGGCGGACCAAGTCCAGCTTGCATAGTAACGGCTCGCGGTGGTACCGTTGCCATGGTGGGCGTAATTCTGGCCCAAATAGTTTATTGCGATGCCGTAGTCGTTGGTGAAACCCATCGGCAAGGTCTTGAACGTGTCGTTATAGTTATGCATGGCCACGCCGATTTGCTTCAGATTGTTGCTGCACTGCGACCGTCTGGCCGCCTCCCGGGCCGCCTGGATTGCTGGCAACAGCAATGCCACGAGAATGCCAATAATGGCGATGACAACGAGAAGCTCGACCAGTGTAAATCCGCGTCGCTTGAACCGAATCATGACCACTACTCCTGTTAGTACTAGAAGAGAGAACAGATGTCTTTCAGAACGTCGTGGGCAGACGGTACGCCATCATGACGAGATACATGTACCGGGTCTGGCTCGAACCGTCACCCAGCCGGACAAGCCAACTTTTTTGCGGCCAAAACGGATTCTGCAGAATTTGGGACCGAAGCCAAACGGCCAAAATTGTAATGCAATGTCACTCGTTAAGCAACCCTCGCAAAAGGTTGGACTAGACCCATTCCAGTGGGTGGATCCGCCACGATGCCGTCGACCATGACAGGCCCCGAAGGACGTGAGGGAGGAGGTTTCAAGCCGAAGTGCAACATGTTGATCCGTAACATGTTAAGTACATGTGGCACGAGTCTTGTTAAGGCTGGCGAGGGTTGCGGCGGACGGTTTCGGCAGCGAGCGTCAGCCGGCAGGTCTGTCTTGCGAACCGGACCATAGCTGCCTTTCCATCACGACTGCCTCCTCCTAGAATCACCTTTTTAGGCGAAAACCGGATTTTCTTACGTTCAAGAGGTGTTCCACTGATGAAAGACGTGACGCCGTCGGCGGAAAGAGGACCAAAGCTGGGTTTCTTGCGCCCAAGGCTGGCTGGGATGATGCTTCTTCTGTTTGCTGCTGCAACGACGATTTCCATTATCAGTGCCCACTCGGTCCGCAACCAGTGGTACCGAACGGAAGAGATTCTGAAATCTACGGCTGAGGATCGTGGACAGGCACTTGATAGCCTGGAGCGGGTCTTCACCACGATGATGCGTCAGCGCGCACGGGACGACTATCCCGTTTCTCCAGAGACGTTTCAGGTTCTGGCCGAGTTGACAGCTACCTACACCCGATTTGTCCAACGTCATGCAAATGATCCATCGCGTCGCATGGACCTCGTTCGGGCTCATCGTCTCTTGGGTCGGGTTTACAGTTTGCAGACCCAAGTCGATCGTGCAGAAGCGGAATTTCGGGAGGTGAGGAAGATTCTGCTCGATGTGGCTGACGAAGACCCGCGACCGGAGTACCGCTACCTTCTGGCGGAGAACAGTCAGCAACTCAGTCACCTGCTGGCGGAACTTGACCGCACCCACGAAGCCAGCCAACTTGGTCTTGATGCGATGCGAGAACTGGCGAAGTTGGCGGATGAGTTCCCCAATGTTCCACCGTATGACAGCGCCTTGGCGGTCGCGTACAACAACCTCGGCTTGTTGTCGGTCAAGCTGGGACGTGACGAAGAAGGCGTGCAGTATCTTCGCCAGAATTTGTCCATCTGGGAGCATCTGATCCGCAGATTTCCCGATGATCTCGATTACGTCGAGAGGCTAATTGATTCACAACAGGTTCTTCTGGGTCTGCTGTGGAGTATGGGGCGACTTGACGAGGCCAAACAAGTCGGCGATCAAAGCCTTTCTGCGATCCGGAAGTACAAGCAGACTTTTCAGGATGCTTTGCACCTGGAAATCCCTCGGAGTATGGCCTTGAAAAACATGGCCGGCATTGAGGATGCGATGGCGATTGGCCACGACCGCTTGCGGGCGGGAGCAATTCACGGCGACACCACCTCGTCGCAGCGATTCCTTTTCTCCGAATGGAATTGGACGCCACTGGCTGCTCGCGATGGTCGAGCTATTCAGCCGGATATTCTCGTGAACGGTGTCTTGCCTGCGGACTTCGAGCATCACGATGCACTGCTGCTGGGATTCACGTGGTCGCTGGGAGAGGTATGGAAGAAAGTCTGCCTGGAAATCGTGGCGGCAACATGGCAGCGTGTCGAGATCATCATTCTTGTCCCGGATACGCCAGCGCAGGAGATGTTGATCGACAGTTTGCGTGAAATCAACGTGCCACTCGACCAGATCCACTTCTATCAAATCCCGGTGAATACGGTGTGGGTCCGCGACTACGGGCCGCTCGTCATCAAGACCGGGGAGCGAGGCTGCAAATGGGTGGACCTCCAGTATGGCGCAATCGAGCGAAGTCGCGACGACAATATCCCGTCGGCACTGGGACGCCTCATGCGGGTGCCGCGAGTCCGTGCATGCATCGCTTTCGACGGGGGCAACCTGTTGACCAACGGTCACGGCCTCTGCCTCGCCACGACTCAGTTGCTCGAGAGGAACCGAGAATTTGGCTACCGAGACGAGTACGTAACGGGTACCATCAAACGACTTTTTGGTGCTGAAGAGATCGTGTATCTCGAACAGCTCGAAGGTGAAAAGACAGGCCACGTGGATTTGTTCGCGGCGTTCACTGCTCCCGACACCGTCGTCGTAGGAGACTATTCCGGTGTTGACCCGGTGAACGCTGCAATCCTCGATCGCAACGCCGAACGGCTCAGCAAGGTCGTCACGGCATCAGGCCCTCTAAGAGTCGTACGTTTGCCCATGCCGCCGCGTGGGGGCGACTATTTTGACGGGACCTATACCAATGTGCTGTTTGCCAACGGAGTCCTGCTTGTGCCTTCGTGGCCCAACCTGCCTCGCGAAACGGAGGATCAAGTGATGGCGACGTACCGACGACTGCTTCCCGGCTGGGAGGTGGTCGGCATCAATGTTGGGAACTTGATGTCCCACGGCGGCGCGCTGCGTTGCGTCTCATTGCCTTTGTACCGCACACCTGCGATTACACGCCGTTAGCCACCTACCGCCGCTCGCCCTTGAAATGGTCGACGATGAGGGCGATGGCGGCGTCATTGCAGGCCTCGTCGTTGGCCTGGTTGCAGGCGACGAGGACGGCGAAGTCTTTCCCAGGAGCAAGCCAGGCGACGGCGAACCACATGGTGTTGCTGCCGGCGTGAGTGAGGGCGGGGCCGCCGGCCCAGGGTTGGTTGTCGGCGATGATCCAGCCCATGGCGTATTTCGGATTGGCGGGGGCGGGCGTGTGGAGCTTCTCGAGGGTTTCGGGTTTCACCAGTTTGGTTTTGGCCGACGGCAGGTTGGCGGCGATGAACCTGCCCCAGTCTTCGATGGAGCAGTGGACGATGCCGGCGGGGCCGATGGCGACGGGGTTGTCGGCGGCGGGACCGGGCTCGACGGGGGAGCCGTCCGCTGTGTGGCCGCGGGGTTGGTCGTTTCTCAGGCGCGTGCCGGGCGCGCCGAAGCCGGCGGTGGTCATGCCGAGGGGGCGGAAGATCTTCTCGCGCATGAGGTCTTCCCAAGAATTGCCGACGACCGTCTCGGCGATATGGCCGGCGATGGAGTAGCCGGCGTTGGAGTAGAGGTACTTCTCGCCAGACGCGGCTTCGGGCGGTTTCGACGTGACGCCCTGGAGGAGGAGCCGGCGCGCGCTCGTGGGCGTGCCCTTGTGCTTCCAAAGTTCACCCCAGAGTCCAGTTGTTGTGAGGTCACCGGGTGCGCCGCCGCGGTGGGTGAGGAGTTGTTCGAGCGTGACGGCGTGGTATTGGCGATGCATCGATTTCTGCAATTCGGGAAACGTCTCGCCGAGGGTCTGGCCCCATTTCAGTTTCCCTTCATCGACGAGGATGCCGCAGAGCATGGCGGTCATCGCCTTGGTATCGGAGCCGATGTGGAAGCGGTCACCGGCGGCGACTTTGTCGCCCTTGCCGCGCGTGCGGACGCCGGCAACCCCGACGGCGACGATCTCGCCGTTGCGGATAACCGCGGCGGCCATGCCGGGGACGTCGCGTTTCTGGATGATGGGGGTGAGCAGTGGCGAGATGTCCCTTGGCGGCGGGGCCGCGGCGTGGACCGTGATGGAGGCGAGGGAGAGCAAGGCGAAGGCGATGGCGAGAATCGATTTCATGCGCCTGGCTCCGGGTTGGGGTGTTGTGTTGTGTTGTGCCCATGGATCGTCGGAGGGGCTTGGCGGATGGGCGACTATCGCCCGTCGCGTCTGCGAGCATCATATCGGACGGGGGAGCGACAGGCAATCAGGATTGCCACACCATGAGCCGTGATGCTCTTGATCGTGACGCCGCGGAATGTTGGCAAGTTTGGCGTTTGAGATGCCCCGGCTTGCTGGGGGAGCCTCGCGTTCGCCGCCATTGCCGGCCACCGGGCAAGCACCGAGCGGATGCCCCCGGCTTGCCTGTGGGAGGTTCACGTTCGATACACGCAATCCGTCCAGCCCCAGCGTGGAACGTAACGATCCCACGGACAAGCCGTGGGCATTCCGCTTCCCGCTGGACTTTCGCATCTCGGTTTCGGATGATGGTCAGTTGTGGGCCGACGTAACCAAGCGGGAGCGATCCGGCGCCCCACCACAGAGTCGGATCGCTCCGATCGAAAACCGACAGACGTGATCGGAGCGGAGCAATTTAACTTCTGCTGCCCGCCCCGCCCGCTACGTGAAGATCGAAGCCACGCGCCTCCGGCATCGCGACGCTGTTTTAAGAAAGGCACCATACCCGTGATACACAACATTACACTGTTTGCTTTCGTGCTGCTGGCTCCGTGGGGGGCGTCGCACGCCGCTGACGTCTACGTGGCTTCCAATGGTGATGATGCGAATCCCGGCACGGAGGCGAAACCGTTGGCGTCCATCCAGGCGGCGGTGGACAAGCTGCAACCGGGTGACGTATGCCTGATTCGCGGCGGCGTCTATCGCGAGACGGTGACGTTCCCGCGCTGCGGCACGGCACAAAGGCCGATTACCGTAAAGCCCTGCCGCGGCGAGAAGGTCATCGTCAGCGGTTGCGATTCGCTGACGGGTTGGACGCTGCATGACGCTGCCAAGAACATTTGGAAGGCTCCGATGCCCTGGACGCTGGGCCTGGGGCGCAATCAAGTCTTCGGCGATGGTCGGGTGCTGATCGAGGCTCGCTATCCCAACACGCCCGCCCCGGGCCTGGAGATGGCCGTGGCGGACCTGTCGCCGCTGTGGCCGACCTACGGCGACTTTTCGATCCCCCAGGAGACTCGCGTCAGCCAGCCCGGCCGGATCGTGAGCAAACTGCTGGAAGGCCAACCGGACGACTACTGGAAGGGTGCCCTGTATTGCGGGGTGCATTTCGAGGGCTGGTGCGCGCAGACCGGCATGATCGAAAGTTCCCAATCCGGCGAGATCCTCGTCGGCGACCGCACACAGGGGTGGTGGTTCGGTTCCGCCTACGACGGCCGATTCCCGCAAGAGCACGAGGACGGGCGGGGCATGATCGTGGGGCACATGCACGCGCTGGATGCGCCCGGCGAATGGCACTGGCAGGACAACACGTTGTTCTTGATTCCACCGGACGGCGCCGAACCGGAGGCGATCGAAGCGAAGCATCGCCAACTCGCGTTCGATCTGAGCGGATGCGAGCATATCCGCATCGAGGGGCTGACGATCCGCGCGGCGTCCCTGCGTTTGGAAAACTCGGCTCACTGCGTGGTCGACGGGTGCGATTTCGCGTACATCGCGCACTACACGCGTCACTATGGGATCGGCCAGATTGAAAAGGACCGCAACACGATCAAGTCCGGCGAAACGGGCATTTTCGTGGGCGGCCACGACAACGCCTTTCTAAATTGCAGCGTGCGATTCAGCGCAGGAACCGGCTTCCACGTTCGCGGCCACCACCACGCGATCCACAACTGCCTGATCGACGAGATCAGCTACGTCGGCCACTATCTGAACGCGATCACCGATGCGGTGAGCGATTTTAACGACTACGAGAACTTCCTCGTCGGCGGGCATGTCATCACGTTCAACACGATGCGCAACGCGGGGCGGCACTTCTTCAACTTCTATGGCAACGGCACGAGCACGGCGTCCAGGAACCGCGGCCCCATGGACTATGCCGCGACGCTGCTGGCACACAACCACCTGTACAACGGCATGCTGTTAACGCGCGATGCGGGGTTTCTCTCAGGCTATTTCGGCAGCGGCGGCACGCTCAACGGCCAGCACTCGCAGGTGGCCTACAACGTGATGCACGACTGCTACGACCTATCGGCATTGCGCTGGAACAAGCTGGGGATGGTCTATCTGGATCTTGGCACATGCCATGTGGACGTACACCACAACCTCTTCTGGGCGGCCCCGGGCTCGCTGCAGCGCGACATGTGGTTCAACACCTGCTGTGTGGACATCCGCGAGCACGATAACGTCTTTCACGGACTCTTCACGCGCAGCAGCGCGGAACTGCGGCCCGAGGATTTCCCGAACGGCCGGCCGTTCCGTTTCGGGCACGACTTCGCCCAGCCGCCCGCCCTGCCTCCGTGGCCGCAACTTGTCAGCCGGGGCTTCGAGGCGGCACAGTCCTCTTCCCAAGCGGACGGGGTGAGCGTGACGCCCGCGGGCCTGACGGGACTGCAAGACGGGGCGTGGCTCGCGTTTGACCCCGTGGATTTTGACGCGGGTTGGCATTCGGCCGTCCTGCGTTTCGCCAGCGACGTCCGGGCGATCAACACCGACCGCTCGGCCCGGGCCGAGCCACGACACCGCAAGGCGACCGATCCGCTGGTGCTCGAAGCGAAATCTAACGATGGCGCGCGGGAGGAGATGCGCATGCAGTGGACATTCCTCTACAACATCGAAGACGGCGCCTGGGTGCGTTTTGATCAAGTTCCGTTGGGCGAGGGCTATCGCCGCCTCCGCGCTGTGTACGGTCATGACGGTTCTGTCCCGTGGCGGCTCGAGGTTCGTCTGGATCGCGTGGACGGGCCGCTGATCGGTCACGTCGCGCTGCCGCCGTCCGATCGGGACCGCAACAGCCACGTGCAGATCTACCGGGAGGCCGTGGCCGATCTGGCCGCGGAGGCCCAAGGGACTCACGACGTCTTTCTCGTGTTTCGTGCGGAGAGCCAAGACCAAAAGCCGGTTGTGGATTTTGAGTACTTCCGGTTCGAGCAGTATCGTGGCCAGCTGCCGCTGCAGAAGAACGAGGTGAAGATCGAGTTGCGCGCTGGGCGCCGGGACGGACCCAAGCTCGGCGAGTTTTATCCGCGTTTCACTGGCGCCGTGGACAGCGTCCGCGAATTCGTCGCCACCCTGGAACCCTGGCAGGGAACGGAGCCGCTCTTCCTCGTCGTCCGTTCGGCGCTTTCCGAGCCGATCGGCACCGTCCGTGGAATCCGGCTTGAGAAGCGTGCGGAACCTATCGGCGGGGCGGGCCTTGGCGTGTCGCCGCGCCGTGCGGAAGGCGAACAGGGCGACTGGGTGTTTCCCGCGCCGACGAACCGCCCGAACGCTACTCCCGGCGAGCGTTTCAGCCCGTCGGCGGCCGCACGTCCTTTTTTCCGGGCGACGCGCGTGGCCACCAGCCCGGTCATCGACGGCGTGCTCGCCGAATGGACGGACCGGGCACTGGAGTTGAATCGATCTCTGGACGGAGCACTTGTCGAGAAGTCGCCCGTACAGGCATGGGTCGGCGTGGACGATACGGCCCTTTACGTAGCGCTGCGAACCCCGCTCCGCGATGCGAAGGCATTGGTCGTCGCAGGTCATCATTGGGGCGCCACGGACGGTGTCGAACTCGCGATTCAAGACGCGGAGGCGAATCCGCTTGGTCCGATCCTCACGCTGCGCGGTTGGCCCGACGGGCACTTCTGCGCCCCCGACGTGGCGGACGTTGCCGAATCGGCCCGGAGCCGCCTGGAAGCCGCGGTCACCTACCGGGCCGCGATCGCAGCGGAGGCCTGGACCTGCGAATGGCGAATCCCGCTGGCTGCCTGCGGACTTGCGTCAGAGGCCCTGGCCACGTTACGCTGCAACCTGACCGTGCGGAATGCGGCGCAGGATTCGTGGCGCACCTGGAGCATGGCGGGCGGAGCCAGCTACGATTTGCGCAATGGCGGCACCTTGATTCTGGGCGCCAGCGAGGCGTTGCTGTCCGGTGATCTGAAAGACGCGTTGGAGGTGTGGCTCGACGCGTCGGACGCGGCGACAATTGACAAGGAAGTGGATGGTCGAGTCCGCACCTGGAAAGACAAGAGCGGAAAAGGGAGGCATGCCACCCAGACGACGACCGACTTTTTCCCCTGGTATGAAGCCCAGGGCTTGAACGGCAAGCCGGCTTTGCGATTCGACGACGCGCGAAAGACGCGGCTGGAAGTCCCCGATCTTTCCGATCGCCCGATGACCGCGACGATCTTTGCCGTCATCAGCAACCCGGAGCCGGGACTGGCCAACAACCACAACCAGCGCGTCTTTACGGCCAGCGACGGCAAAGCGTACGACTATCTGTGCGGCCTCTGCTGTTCGATTCAAGCGTCGCAGACGGGCGGGGCGCGCCAGATCGTGTTCGAGGGTCGGGAGCGTTGGGCCAAGAGTGTCCGGGTCGGTTGTTTTTCGCCCAACTACCAGACGTTCTTCCACGGGCATGTGGCGGAGATCCTCGTCTTCGGCCGGACTTTGACGCCGGATGAGCGATTCCGGGTCACGGCCTACCTCACGAGCAAATGGGATTTGTGACCAACCTGTTGCCCGATTCCCGCCACTGGCTTGTGTCAGGAGGCGAGCGAACGGCCCGCCACGGTTCGCGATGCGTGACGGGCCAAGACGACGACGAGGGCCAGATAGTAGCCATATCGCCCGCAACTCAAGCACTTAAACCTCGTCTGATTGATTTTCTTCAAAGGGTTCGTCACAGAAGACGCATCGATCGGTTGTCATTCCGTCAACCGCCCGCAGTTGGTCCCGACTGGAAGGAAACGGGGCGAGGCGGTCGGGAATCCGCCGTTCGGCCTTGCGTGTCTGGCCCGGTGACGAGATTGTACCCAATCGACCTAGGGGTAAGTCCAGACTGAAGGACAAGAAAGCCGCATTGTCGGCGGCGCGGCGGGATCTGCTGTCACCACCGGGACGGCCGCCAAGACCACACGGCGACGAACGCCAGGACTGCTGGCGTTGGCACCGGCGCAAATGTTACGAAGTCCGCGTTCGTTTACGTGGATCTGGCTGAAGCGTATGTGAGTCAGCACGTTGCCCTTGTCCGGCCAGTCGAAACCGAAATCACTCCGTACCTTCTTCTTTGGACAATCAGTCCGGCGCACGGTAGAGCCAAGCTGACCAACGACGCCTGTGGTGCTGGAAAACCCGGCTTGAACCTCGATAACATCAGGGAAATGGCCGTCGCCCTTCCCCCCCTCGCCGAGCAGCACGAAATCGTCCGCCGCGTGGACGCCCTGTTCGCCCTGGCCGACAAGATCGAAGCCCGCGTGACCGCGGCGACGGCGCGGGTGGAGAAGATCACGCAGGCGATCCTGGCCAAGGCGTTTCGTGGCGAGTTGGTGCCCACCGAGGCCGAACTGGCCCGCGTGGAAGGCCGCGACTACGAACCCGCCAGCGTTTTGCTGGAACGTATCCGGGCGGAACGCGGCGATGGTAGCGACGAGTCAGGCGCGAAGTCGCGCCGGGTATCGCGATCCCAGTCAAACAAGACGAAGGGCAGCCAAAGGTAGACCGGTCAGGAGAAACCTCGTTATGAGCGACATCAAGTTATTTCGGTTGGACAAGTCGGGCGTCGTCGAGCTTGAAGGAAAATCGGTCGCGGTGGAAAAGTCGCTCCAGACGCTGATCGACGAGAACCTCGAACCGCTACTGGGAATTCGATTTTTGGCCAGCGAATATCTCACGGGCAAGACGCATGGCGGCAGGATTGATGTCTATTGGCAGGTCACCGATGAGGATTACAAGCGGGCAGCGGCAGAGCCGACCGGCGGGGCGGTACAAAATCCGGTGCAGTTGGGCAACCAACCCGGTGCATTTTGCAGGGGGCAGGCGGTGCAGTCAGAAGCAAGAAAACCCGGTAGAAACCGGGAAAAGTGCGAAGGAAAAGTGACCCCGACGGGACTCGAACCCGTGTTGCCGCCGTGAAAGGGCGATGTCCTAGACCGCTAGACGACGGGGCCTGAACATTCTGACAAGCGACGTGCTTGCCTGAATGATCCGGTATTAAACGGACCAAGAGCGGAAGCGTCAAGTGGCAGTTGACGATTCTGTCCAGAAATTCGTGACAGAAAGGCGCGGCACGGCCACAATGCGACGGTACGGAAAGAAGGTAGGAAAGTAAAGTTGCGACAAATTGCAGAATCTGATCAGTTCTCGGTCGCGGCTGGATGTGGTTCCACCTCAGCGGGCTTCGTCTGTTCCGCTTCGTGCCGTTTGATCGCCTCGTACACCTCGCGACGGTGGACCGGAACTTCCTTGGGCGCTTCCACCCCCAGCCGCACTTTGTCGCCTCGAATCTCGACGACGACAATCTTTATGTCGTTGTTGATGACGATGCACTCATTTTTCTTCCGCGACAAGACCAGCATGATGCCATTCCTTTGCCCAACTCCTCAGCCCACCCAACGATCCGATCCCAATCCTATTATTACGCCTTCACCCCATTCAGGCAAATCGCTTGAGATGTGATTCAGCCTCGCTCAAAGAAACGCGCTTTTCGCGTTCGCGCCCTTTCCACTGTACGTGAATAAGATAGGTAGTCAAGCGAACCTAGGTAAGCCATCTGGCTTTTTCTTCAACTAGGTTAGTACGCTTGGCTTTTCCAGTAGGTTCAAAAAACGTCGGCCAGTTTTTGGACTGCCGCACTGGCTACCGTTGCGGAATCGCTTCAGTGCTCTATAATACGCATAAAATTGGTCTCAACTGAAACCGGAAATACCTCTGCGGCAACGACTTAGGGATTGTTCATGTTCCTGTGGCTGCGTAACGTCGGAATGACGATCTGGACCGTAGCCCAAGGTCTGGGGGTGACGCTACGTTATTGGGTGGTTACCTATCGCAGCAATCGGGGAACTTTTACCGAAAAATTCGAATATCCGGAGAAACCCGTATCGGTGGCGGCGCGATATCGCGGTTTTCACCGCTACGATTTGACGACCTGCATCGCATGCGACCAGTGCGCCAAAGCCTGTCCGGTGGACTGTATTTATATTGGCAAGGAACGAGTCACCAACGGAAAAGGCTTCCGGATCACCGGCTTTACAATCGACTATACGAAATGCATGCTTTGCGCCCTGTGCGTCGAGCCCTGTCCGGTGGACTGCATTTTTATGGGATCCAATCACGATCTCAGTTGCTACAGCCGCGATGGCTGTCTCGTCGATTTCGCCCGTCTGCCGCTGGATGTGGCTTGGGGCCGAACCACGTTGAACCCGATCGCAGTGGCCCAGGCGAAGGTTGTCCCCGCGCCGGTTCATGGGGGCCCAAATTCCTGACGAGGGTGCCGGATTCCTCGGCGGACGTATCACCGAAGGTATTGCATACGATGAGTTCACGACTTGAGAGTACATCGCGGACATTTACGGTCGAGGAGGCTAACGCTACCTTGCCCTTGGTTCGCGCCATCACCAAAGATCTCGTGGAACTATCGCGGCAATTGGCCGAGCGAAGGCTGCAACTGGCGGAACTGGTCGGCGACCGTAGCTTGCGTCCGGGTGATCCGTACACCGACGAGTTGCTGCAAAGCAAGAAGGAAATCGAGAAAGGATTGGCCCGGGTGCAAGAGTTCGCCGACGAACTTCTGGAACTGGGGGTCGAACCGAAGAACGCCTTGGAGGGGCTGATTGATTTTCCGTCGAGCTTGGACGGTCGTCCGGTGTACCTGTGTTGGAAGCTGGGAGAACCGCGAGTCATGTATTATCATGAGCGCGGTGCAGGATACGCGGGCAGAAAGCCCTTGCCCGCCACGGTCGCTTCCAGTGTTCGCGAAGACGAACTCGAACATTCCTGCCTGTGAGAAGGTAATCCATGTCACCCTCGGAGGTTTCTTCCCTGGCCATTGTCGCCTACTTGGCGCTGTTCGCCGCAGTCGGCATCCTGTTTTTGTTCGTGAATCTGCTGCTGGGCCGCTTTCTTCGTGTATCCAATCCGCACAAGGAAAAGCTGGAAGTGTACGAATGCGGCGAGCCGACGATCGGTTCGTCTTTCGTTCAGTTCGACCTGCGGTTTTATGTTGTGGCCCTGCTGTTTATCATCTTCGACGTCGAGGTGGCTTTCTTCTTTCCCTGGGCGACCGCCTTCGGCAAAGCGATGCATTTGGCCGACGAGCGACTGGTCGTGGTCGAGCCTCAGTCTTTGGAACTGACCCGCGAGGCCAGGTTGTTGTACCGCGAACTGGGAGTCATCGATCCCGTCTCCCCGGACGAGATTCCGGCCAGTTTGAGCGGCCGATTGGCCTCTGGCGCAGATTCCGGCCAGATCATCAAAGCCGGCGCCCGGCAATTGGCGTGGCTGACGATCCTCGACATCGCGATCTTCTTCGCAGTTCTGATGGTGGGCTTTGCCTACGTGTGGAAGCGAGGCGATTTGGATTGGGTCCGCGCTGTCGCCCGCGAAGCGCCCCGGCGTACGGCAGGCGCCGCGACGGGACGAGACTTGGTAGAGGACCCCTTATGTTCGGTATAATGCGATGAACTTCGTCGAACTTCGTAAGGCTCTCCAAACAAGATTTGGCGCCGCAATGCCCGATGCCAACTCGGACGCGGATTCCGGGTGGATCGAATTGTCGCCAACGATGCTCCCGGCGGTGTGCCGGTTCCTGCGTGACGAGCCGCGGCTGCATTTCAATCTATTGAACTGCATCACGGGCGTCGACTACTGCCATGTCGATCCCAAGAAAGCCGCCAAATCACCGTGGCCGCCGCACTTGGAGGTCGTCTACCACTTGTCCAGTCTGACGCACAAGCACACGCTGGTGCTGAAAGTCAAGACGCCGCGTTGGAAAGACGACTGCGCCGGCCAGTTGCCCGAGGTGCCGTCGGTCAGCAGCATTTGGAAAACGGCTTTGTGGCACGAGCGTGAAGTCTACGATCTGGTCGGCGTCTGGTTCACGGGACATCCCGACTTGCGCCGCATCCTGTGCCCCGAAGATTGGGTCGGGCATCCGCTGCGCAAGGACTACGAACAGCCGCTGGAATACCACGGCATTCGAGGGCGGTAACCGCCGCGAGAGGAAGCATGACGACAGCACTGCGTGAGACCGGGATTGTCGAGTTTGACGTCCGCACCGACGAGATGCTGCTCAACATGGGACCGCAGCATCCCAGCACGCACGGCGTGCTGCGACTGGCATTGCGGACCGACGGCGAGGTGGTTTCCGAGGTCGAACCGCACATCGGTTACCTGCACCGCTGTGCCGAAAAAATCGGCGAAAACCTGACGCCGCGTCAATGGATCCCCTACACCGATCGCATGGACTACCTGGCCGGTATGAACATGAATCTCGGCTGGTCCATGACGGTCGAAAAGCTGCTGCAACTGGAACTGCCTGATAAGGCCCAACACCTTCGAGTGATCATTGCCGAGTTGAATCGGATCGCCAGCCATCTGGTGGCAATGGGCGCCTATGGACTCGATTTGGGCACGTTCACTCCGTTCCTGTACGCGTTTCGCGAGCGCGAGCGGATTCTGGATTTATTCGAGGAAGCCTGCGGAGCGCGCTTGACGTACAGCTATCTCACGCCTGGCGGCGCGACTGCCGACTTGCCCCCCACCTGGCCGGACAAATGCCTGGCATTTCTCGACCAGTTCGAGCCTGTGATCCGGGACTATCATACGTTGCTGACCAACAACATGGTCTTCATCCAACGCACGGCCGGCATCGGCGTTCTGCCCGCGGACATGGCGATCAGTTACGGCTGTACCGGGCCCGTCCTGCGAGCCAGCGGCGTGGATTGGGACCTGCGCCGCGATGGGGAACCATTTTTCACCCGCATGTACAATGGTTATCGATTCGAGGTGATCGCCCAGACCAGCGGGCACTATCCCCAAGACCACGCTTATCCCCCAGTTCCCCCGGAAGCCGTCTTGGGCGACTGTTGGCACCGCTTCTACGTCCGCATGTTGGAGGTGGTCCAGTCGATCGATCTGATTCGCCAGGGAATCGAATTCTATCGCGCCGCGACGGGCGACTGGGGGAGGCCCATCAAGCTGGCGCAGAAACTGCCGCCCGGCGAAGTCTATCTGGAAACGGAATGCCCCAAGGGCCAGATGGGCTTTTATCTGGTCAGTGACGGATCCCCCATCCCCTGGCGAGCGCGGGCCCGCAGCAGCAGTTTCTGCAACTTGTCCGTCACGGCCGAACTGTGCCGCGGCTGCCTCATCGCCGACATTCCCGCCATCATCGGTTCGCTGGACATTGTCATGGGCGAGATCGACCGTTGAAGGGGCGCATCGGGCACACGCAATCCTGAAAGGATCGCAGCCTCGGCATGTGCCTTGTACGAAGTGTTTGCGGCTGGAGGTGCCTTTGTCCCACGAGATTTCTGAGACGACCGAGTTTGCATGGCGCCGAGTGCGGCCGTTGTTGCTGGCCATGCTGATCGGTATCGCCGCCGGGCTGTCCGCCGCGGCGATGGAATGGGGCTTGCACGACGGGACCGATCTTCTGATCGGCCGATTCATGCCACCGGAGTTGGGACGATTGGGGCAGTTCAACGCGGGTGTCTTGCTGTTACCGGTTCTGGGAGGCTTGTTGTCCGGGCTGCTGCTGCGCTGGATCTGTCCGAAGGCCAAATCGCACGGGACCGAAGCCCTCACCCGGGCGTTTCATCACGATCGCGGCGTGATGCCGCTCCGTCCGCCGGTGACCTACGCTGCCGCGTCCGTCGTGGTCATCGCCTCGGGCGGCTCCGCGGGCCCCGAAGGTCCGGTGGCCGCCTTGGGGGCTGCGATCGGTTCTTCGCTGGCTCGGGTATTCCGTGTCACACCGCGGCAGCGGCGATTGATGCTGATCGCCGGCTGCGCCGCCGGGGTGGGCGCCATTTTTCGCTGTCCGTTGGGCGGTGCGTTGTTTGCCGTCAGCGTTCCCTACAGCGAAGGCGATTACGAGTCGGAGGCGATTGTGCCCTCAGTGGTTGCCTCTGTGGTCAGCTATACCGTCTTCATGTCACTGTGGGGTTTGGCCACACCGCTGTTGCCCGGCACGGGAGCTCTGGTGTTCGCCGCAGCGTGGGAACTGATTCCTTACGCTTTCCTCGGCTTGGCGTGCGGTTTGGTGAGCATCTTGTTCAGCTTCTCATTTCGCCTGGTCTCTGGTGTGTTAACCCCTTCGTTACCGGTGCCGGACATGTTGCGGCCTGCGGTGGGCGGCCTGGTAACCGGCGGCTTGGCCTGCCTGGTTCCGGCGGTCATCGACAGCCGCTACGACTTTGTACGACAAGCTCTCGACGGATCACTGTTCGCCGGTTCCGCCGGGATTTCGTGGTGGCATTGGAGCGGTGTGTTGGCGGCGGTCGTCGTGGTCAAGTGCTGGGCGACCAGCGCGACGGTGGGCAGCGGAGGTGCGGGCGGTCTGTTGGGCCCGAGTCTGTTCCTGGGCGGGGCCACCGGGGCGCTGGTCGGCGCCGTGTTGGAAGCCCTGTTTCCCGGCCTGATTCCCGAAGAATTGCGGCGGGCCCTGATCCCGGCCGGTATGGGCGGCGTGTTGGCGGCCACGATGCGCGTGCCGCTGGCCGCGGTGGTGATGGTGGCCGAGATGACCGGCGGCTATCGCCTGATCGTGCCCTTGATGCTGGTTTGCGCCGCGGCGTACGTGATCGGCCGCCGCTGGGGGCTGAATCGCGAACAAGTGCCGACGGCGGCCCAGTCGCCGGTTCATGCGGCCGACGCGGTGATTCGCATTCTCGAAGCCGCGCGGGTGCGGGATTTCCTGGAGCCGGACTGGCCGTACGAGCTGGCTCCCGACACCTCGCTGGCCGAGATCGCCGGGATGATTCAGCCCGGCGCTCAGCCGATCTTCGCCGTGGTGGAACGGGGCCGCTTGCGCGGAGTCGTGACGCTGCCCGGCTTGGAGCGATCCGCGCTGGACCGCCATGTAGCTCAAACGGTGCTGGCCGTGGATATCATGACGGAAGACGTGCCCACGCTGGCTCCGGAAGATGACCTGTACCACGCGTTGGAGATTTTCCGCCGCGGCAACCTGTATGTCCTGCCCGTGGTCTCCGATCGGGACGCGGGTCGCTGGCTGGGAATGCTGACCCGCGCACGGGTTTTTCATGCCGTGGCCAAGCAGATCGATGCCAGTCGCCGAGCGATTTTTGAAGAGCATCAAGGGCTGCTGGCTATGGACCAGGAGGCCCGCTTCGACAACCTGCTCTCGGCCGTGTCACCGTCCGGCGATGCGCCCATCCAGCGGCTGTTGGTGCCCCTGGACGCGTTGGGCAAGTCGATTCGCCACTGCGGCTTTCGCAGCCGTTTCGGCGTCCAGGTCGTCGCCATCGAATTAGCCGACGGCAGGGTGCAGATGCCGCCCGACCTCGACCGCCCGCTTCAGGAGAGCGATCGCCTGCTGACGCTCCGGGACGACAGCGGCGACGTTCGCGCGGCAACAACCTGAAGGGCATCGCGTTCGTCGTGACCTCGCGTGAGCCCTGTGCTTCTCGAAATAGATGGGCTTGCCCCGCCGCACACCCACCAGGGGTGTGAATCTCCGCCGCGGTGAACTCGGCGGCCTCGCCTCCTGCTGTTCCCATCCAAGTGTCTTGGCTGCCTCGCCGATTCCCCATCGCTCCCCGCCTGGACATTCGTGCTGCCAACGGAGATGATACGGGCATCTGAGCCGTGCGAGGTGTCACTCCTGGAAAGGCGTTGAAGTCGTTATGCCGTTTATTGTCCGCCAAATCGTTGTCGAAGGCGCTTCGCCGCACGTCGGCGGGCGAATCGACCGCGTGGTCCAGGAACTGGCCGGCGGCTCGCGCTCGCACGTCACCGGATTGTTCGACGACGGTTGCGTGACATTCAACGGCCAGGCGACGCACGAGACGGGATGGCGATTGGCTGCCGGCGATCGGGTCGAAATCCGCTTCGAGGCTAACCGCCGCTACGCGCCGCATCGCCGGCCTCGGCCACACAACGGTTTCACCGTCGTCTACGAAGACCGCGACCTGCTGGTGGTGGACAAAGCGCCGGAGATGCTGACGGTGGCCACCGAGCGCGGCGAACGGTACACGCTGGCCGAATGCGTCAACCAGTACGTACGACGCTCCGGAGGCGGACGCGGGGCCTTTCTCGTTCACCGCCTGGACCGGGGCGTCTCTGGACTGTTGGTGTTGGGCAAGTCCCGGGAAATGGAGCAACGGTTGCGAGACCAGTTCGCGGCGCGCAAGCCCGCGCGGCGATACGTGGCCATCGTGGCGGGCCGGCCGAGAACCGCCGAGGGCGAGTTCCGCAGCTACTTGGCGACCGACAAGGCCCTGAATCGCTACTCGACCGACGATCACGAGATCGGCCAATTGGCGGTGACCCACTATCGCGTTCTAGAGCAGCTGACCGACACGACGCTGGTCGAAGTCTGGCTGGAGACCGGCCGGCGCAATCAGATCCGCGTTCATTTTGCCGAGTCCGGAAATCCCGTGCTGGGCGACCCTCGCTATCAGGCTGCCACCGCTCGGCACCCGAAATGGCCGCACCAACGGATCGCCCTCCACGCCCAAACGCTGGGCTTCGAACACCCCATCACAGGCCAAACGCTGCAGTTCGATTCGCGACTGCCCGCAGAGATGGTGCGGTTTATCAACCAGGCACGAGGCGAAGCGAGGTCGCGGCCGCCGCGCATGAAACGATCGTCGCGGACGAAAAAAAACCGCTGACGCGCGGAACGGGACAACGGTGCTTCGCCGACTTCCAGGAGGGGCGCGGCGGGTAGAGGAAGCAGGTAAGGCTCGATTTCCTCCAACTTGAGGGGGCCGATTCCGGGTACGCGAAGCAGATCGCCAGGAACGAGGAACGGACCGTCACTGTCGCGCGATTCGACGATGCGGCGAGCCAAGGCTTCTCCCACGCCGGGCAGGAGGGCCAGTTCCGGCCATTCCGCTCGGTTGACGTCGACGCGAAAATCGATCGGGACCGGCGGCGCGCGGTCGATCTCAATCAGACCTTGGTTTTGCCGATGCCGCAACCAAGCGGAAAACGCCATCAGGATCAGCGAGAACACCAACAGCATGGCGATGGCCGCCTGGTCCAAACGCCGCAACAGCGGAGCCGGACCGGCGCTGCAGGGCTTCGAGTTCTCCGACAACCTGTCCATGCGCCATACCTCGAATTGTAAACTTCGAAGAGTCTACCGCCTGATCAGCGCCCTGACTACTCCCCCAGAAAATGCCGATTGGGTTGAAGATTGCCATGACGGCCTTGACAAAAGCGGCTGAACATTCGATGAAGACAGGAAAAAGGGGAGCATGCGATCGATGACCGCCGGGAAAGAATTTATCCAAATGGTGTGGTGCGAGGCTTTGGCCGATGATTGCCGCCAGATTGTGCGTTTGGCAATCCGCGAGGACTTGGACCGCGGTCACGATTGGACCAGCGTCGCACTGGCGCCGGCGGATGCCCGGGGACATGCGGCGGTGGTGGCCAGGCAGGCGGGCATCATCGCCGGGTTGCCGATCGCCCAATTGGCGCTCGAAGAAATGGACGTCGCAGTGAATTGGAGAACCCGCACGTCGGACGGCCAGGCGGTCGCCGATGGTGACGTCGTGGCGGAACTGGACGGACCGGTTCGGGAAATGCTGACGGCGGAACGGCTGTTGCTGAACTTGCTGGGCCGTCTCTCGGGCGTGGCCACGCTGACGCGGCAGTTTGTCGACGCGGTCCGGGAAACGCCGGCTCGGATCTACGACACTCGCAAAACCACACCCGGATGGCGGCGAATGGAGAAATACGCCGTGCAATGCGGGGGCGGACGGAACCACCGGACCGGGCTCTTCGATGCGGTCCTGATCAAGGACAATCATTTGGCTTGGCTGCCGCTTCGCCCCGGCGAAGCCGTTCGCCGCGCCCGCGAATTCCTGCGATCGGTGCTCCGCGATCCGGCTCAGGCCGAAATGATGATCGTCGAAGTCGAAGTCGACACGCTGGAGCAGTTGGACGAAGCGCTGCCAGCCGGTCCCGACCTGGTGCTGCTGGACAACATGTCGCTGGACCAGCTGCGCGAAGCGGTTGCGCGGCGAAACGCGGCGGCCCCCGCCATCGAATTGGAGGCCAGCGGAGGGGTCGACCTGCGGACGGTCCGCGGGATTGCCGAGACGGGGGTGGAACGTATCAGCGTCGGAGCCTTGACGCACTCGGCGGTCAGCTTGGATCTTGCCTTGGATTGGAGCGTCTGAGATGACGGAATCGAGTTCCAAAACGGAAGAAGTCAACCAGCGGCTCCGCATCCAGTACAACGAACTGGCGGAATTGGCGGGTTCCCTGGCCCACGAGATCAAGAACCCGCTGTCCGTGATCCGGATGAACATGGAATTGCTGGGGGAGGATTTCGCCGACGCCCAGACGCCGGAGGAACGCCGCGCGCTGACCAAGATTGAAACCGTCCAGAAACAGTGCACGCGGTTGGAGAACCTGCTCCGCGACTTCCTTAAATTCGCTCGTCTCCGCGAGTTGGAACTGTCTCCCGGCAGCTTGAACGAAGTCGTGGATCGTGTGCTGACGTTCTTCGAGCCCCAGGCGAAACAGTCGGACATCGAATTCATCCGCTTCCTGGATCCCGCCTTGCCGAGCATCAAGCTCGACGAGCAGACCCTGCATGCCGCCTTGCTGAATCTGGTCAAGAACAGCCTCGAGGCGATGCCTGACGGCGGCCAATTGTTGGCCCGCACGCGCCTGACCCGTCACGGCGTGGCCCTGGATCTGATCGACACCGGCTGCGGCATGGACAGCAAGACGGCGATGCGGATGTTCGAGACGTTCTTCTCGACCAAGAACGGCGGCACAGGGCTCGGTCTGCCAACCGCGCGCAAGATCATCGAGGCGCACGGGGGGCGGATCAGCGTGCAGAGCGAAGTTGGTCGCGGGACTCAGTTCACGATCGAGTTCCCCCAGCCGGCACGCATCCTCTAGAACCGCGCCCCTCGCGCCGATCATGACCTACAGTTCTCTGGCGACTCGATAAACCGCGCACGTCCGGACGTCTGATACAACCGGATTCGTTCCTGCGGATTGCGAGGATTGCCGGGATTTCGCCAGCAAAATCGGGCGAATCCCCGCTGCCTTTTCTCCCTGAATGCCATTGCTTGAGCACCGCTCGAGCACAACCATCGCCCGAGGAACTCGCCATGAATTGCCACGAACTCGCTCGCCGCATCGAACGCCTGCAGCCCGAAGCGGACGTCCGCAACGTAGCTCGTCTGTGCCTGTTGCTGGCGAACGCCACGCCCGACGTCGGACAGCTCCGAGACGACGCACAGCTGACCGCCGCTTGGCAGAAAATGTACCTCCGCCTCCAGGCGACGGCGGACCAGCACGCCGCGATGACGGAAGAATTGGACGGTCTGGCCCGTTCGGATCCAAAGCGATTCACTGCCGAGCAGATTTGGGTCCTGATCCGCGCCATCAAAGTCCAAAGTCAAATCCTCCAGATGTACCTTGGCGAGCCGGTGCTGTCGGTGTAAAACCACCTTGATGACATCCCAACGCGTCCCAGGAATCTTCGTGACCGGCACTAACACAGGCGTCGGCAAGACGTATGTGACCGCGTGTATCGCCAGAAGGCTGCGGCAGAGCGGCTTGCGCGTGGGCGTTTACAAACCCGTGGCCAGCGGTTGCGTCTTGCGCGGTGGGCACTGGACCAGCGAGGACGCCGTAACATTATGGGAGGCGGCCGGCCGGCCTGGCAGTCTGGAAGCGGTGTGTCCGCAGCTTTTCGCCGCCCCGCTCGCTCCGCCTTTGGCCGCCGCTGCGGAAGGCCGCGCTGTCGATGCCGAACTGCTCCGCGCCGGGTTGCGATACTGGGTTGAACGCGCGGATCTCGTGCTGGTGGAGGGCGCCGGCGGCTTGATGTCGCCCGTGACGGACAGCGAATTTGTGGCCGACCTGGCGTATGATTTCGGGTTTCCGCTGCTGGTGGTCGCCGCGAATGCCCTGGGAGTAATCAACCAAACCCTGCAAACGCTGATCACGGCCGCGACGTTTCGCGACGGGCTCGACATCGCGGGCATCGTTCTAAACCACCCGCAGGCGGACCGCACGGATGACCCGAGTGTCGCCACCAACCGGTCGGAATTGCAGCGCCGCTGCGTCCCTCCAGTTCTGGCTGAACTCGCCTGGCAGGCGGAGGAGTTCGAGGAGGCCATCCCTTGGACAACCCTGGCCCGCGCGGGGCGCCCACCGACGTAACGCCGGCTGCTAAGGGCGGATTTGGGGTCGGGCGTGGCGTGTTCAGTTTGTACCGTTTTCGCCCAGTTTTGTACTCCTGGAGCGTAACGAGTTTTATTCCCCACTGGCCGGTCCGCTTTCTCTGGAGTGCGGTGGCTTGACGCCGCTTTGGCTGTGCCTTTCTTTCTCTCCGCTCTCCAACAGCTATCGTGCAAAATGCAAAGCTGACGCAAAACGAAAGCGGCGTCAAGCCACCGCACTCCAAAACGGCTCGAACCTCGTTCTAGGAGGATCTACGCAGAACAAAAACGGGATCAACGACATTGGTGTTGACAAGCACAAACTGAACACGCCAGGTCGGACGTCGCCAACCGTTTGTGCCCAGCCGCGGTTTGCGTTTCCTGCTTCTTGTTCCACGTGATGGTCATCCAGCGATCCGCCGAAGTCCGCCAGCTGTCGTTGGTGGTGGCCTTGACTTGAATGGGCACGGTCCGGCAAAGATCGTCAGTAGCCAACACATCGAACGTCGGCACATTGTGGGAAAAATGTGGTAGCGATCAGACCGCGACGGGCCAACTCAGCACAGACCAAGTGCTCTGCGAGTTGCCCCGTCAAGGTATTGCCTCTCCCCGTGGCCATTGTCGTCCCCTCTTTTCGTCGAACGGATGACCGAGCGGCGACGATGCGACGCATCCATTCCACTGGCCAAACCGCCGCTTCGGTCCATCGTACGCCCGACATGGGCGTGAGAAAAGGAAAGGTGGAAAAGGGAAAGGTGACAGGCACTAAATTTGACGAGGCTGGCGATTCTGGGTAGATTTGGTGAATGCCAATATCATCGCGATATGCCCCGGGTGGAATGATTTTCCACGTCCTCAGCGGAGTCTCCGGCGCGCTGGGCGAGCATGATTTTGCAGACGAACGTCACCGATCACGGGGCGGCGACGATTGATCTTCAATTTCACTTCCGCCCAACTTCGCCGCTCCCGTGCATCGGATTGTTCGCTGCTTGCGTTGCGAGATCAAGCGACCAGACGCTTCCAGCCTCGCCTGGGCATCCCGCAGGTACGCTGCCGTGTCGCCATCCCAGTCAGCGAGGATTTGTCGCCTAGCCGCGTGCAGTTCCTCAAGTATCGGATTACGTGTCATGGTCGTCACCTCCCAGGAATTCGATCGGCGTGCAGATCAACATGCCAGAAAGACCAAGTTCCTCCAGCAATCGATAGACGCGAGGTAGTTCACGGGCGTTCGCGATGTGTGCGCAGTTCTGCGTCAAGAGATATTCTACACCAGCCAAGGCAGCCGTGGCTACATGCAAGGCGTCGATTCGAGCGGATGCGGGCATCATCGACCGAGCGACAATTTCGTCAGCGACGGTATCAGCATCGGGATTCACGGGCAATACCGGGATCCCATCGAGCATCGCCAATCGGCGCGCCGCAGCGTCGGGGTCGCCCATACTTGCTTCGTCAATCACAAGTTGGGAAGTGACCACGTCGTAGAGCGGTCGCTGTTCGTCCATCCAACGCTTTGCTTGTTGCTGGAGTACCGCAGTGGCAGGGATCGAACTCGGCCATGCGGTTGCATGACTGACGATGGATGTTTCGATGTAGACAGTGTCCATTTCACTATTCTATCGCAACGTTTTGTTGAACTGGACGCGGACCATCGGAAAAGACGGCCGTCCCTTGCAGATTGGTCCTGCTGCCCGTCTCTCGGCGACCCTCAAACGGGCTGAATTGGGGAGCCGCGTGAGCCCTGAAACCGGAGCTACCGGGATTGGGCTGGCCGTTGGGCCGTGCCGCGGGATGGGCGCTGGAGCTGAAGTCCCCGTTGGAAAGGTGCCGCCGGACGACGTTGGTGCGGGCCGGCGCGTACGGCGATCCGACGGCCACCGTGGGCGGGAAAAAGTGCGAGAACTTCGGACGCAGCCGCTCAGGCGACTTTTCCCGGCGGCGGTTGGGCCAGCGGGGGCGGCGGCGCCGCCGGGGAGACGAGCATTGTTAATGGCCCCTGCAAATTCCAGTCTTTTGCCGTCCTGCTCGGTGGCCTGGCCAGGATTTGACGCTAGAATCCTTCGGGTTTTGTCATTCGCAATCCGGGGAAGCCTGTGTCATGAAGTCGTTGATTACCTCATCCGCTCGGGGGGTCCTCATCCGATGTTTCGCCATCGGGTGGCTATTTGTTTGGGTCCTGATCTCCGGAACGGCACTGGCGCAGGAAGTGCCGCCGCCGGTGACGCAGTACATGGGCCGGCAGATCGCCCAAACGATGCATTACGAGGGCGCACCGTGGCTGGTTCGCGACAGCCGCGAACGGGAGGAACGCTGTTCGCTGTTGTTGGCGAACCTGGGCATCCGGCGGGGCATGGCCGTGTGCGACATGGGCTGCGGGAACGGGTACTACAGCCTGCCGCTGGCGAAACTGGTCGGGCCGGAGGGACGGGTGCTGGCCGTGGATATCCAGCCCGAGATGCTGGCGATGCTGGAACAGAGGGAGGCGGAAGCCAAGCTGGACAATATCGAGACGATTCTGGGATTGTTGCACGATCCAAGGTTGCCGGAAGGCACCGTCGATTTGATTCTGCTGGTCGACGTGTATCATGAATTCTCGCATCCCGAGCAGATGCTCGCGGCGATGCGGCGGGCGCTCAAGCCGGACGGCCTGATCGCGCTGGTCGAGTACCGGGCGGAGGATCCTAACGTGCCCATCAAGCCGCTGCATAAGATGAGCAAGCAGCAGATCCTCAAGGAGTTTCCCGCCAACGGGTTCAAGCTGGTCAGGGAATTCAACCGCCTGCCATGGCAACACCTGATGTTCTTCGGCCGCGACGAAGCGTTTGAAGAGGCGGATCGCGGCGGCGATTGATCGGAGTTGATCGGAGTGTTGCGCAGAATGAAGTGTAAGCATGAAGAACACGGGCAAAAACATCTGGGGCAAAAAGATGATGCCGCAGGGCTGACGTGTTCGCCGTGTGGCTTCATCTTTTTGCCCTTCATTTTTTTGCCATCGAAATCGCCTCACTCCCATCAAGGCCCGGTTGATCGCGTCCTGTTTTTGATGATTTTGCTCGTCACACCTATTCTGCCTGTCTCACCCGCCGTGATGGTTGTCCCATCCTGCGGCCAAAGCTGCAAGTGGCGACCCTCCGCCAGCCGATGATGCCGATCAGGCGGGGTTCCCGCCCTTGGGGGAGGAGGCGAGGCAAGATGTTCAAACGCAAGTTCATGCTGCCGCTGGTGGTCGCGACGGCGGCTGGTGGCCCTTACCTGCTGATGGAAGAGAACTGGTCGCAATCAGCGTTTCAGATGTTGGATGGTGCGATCACGGCGGACGACACCCCGGCGGGAGATCCGCCCGCGACGATTCCCGTGACCGCAGGCATGCCGCTGCCCGATTTCCGCTCGGAATTCAGTTTTGGATCCGACGCCCAGTATCCCCGCACCGACCCGGACGCAAACCTTGCCGGTCCCCCCGTGGGCCATTTGGGCGAAGTGCTGCGATTCGACATTACCCCGCAATGGGTCACCGCTCGCTGGCCCCGCGTCACGGCGACGCTGGCGGAGCAAGGTCTGGAAGGTCTGCGCGTTCCGGTCGTCACGGGCACGAACCTGGATGACTTGGCGGGGTCCCTGACCTACTATTTCAATCGGCTCCACCAGTTGCAGCGGCTGACATTCGAAGGGTACACCGGCGACGAACGCAGGCTTGTTAGCATCGTGACGCAGCATTACGGCTTGCAGCCCGAGCCGACCTTGGACGCCGGCATGTACGTCGCCCGCTGGAACAACCGCCCCAGCAGCATGCTCCGCGTGGCTCGAGCCCCGATCATGACGCACGACTCGCCGCATTCGCAGCTGCACGTGCTGCTGGAGCTGAACCGGCCCAGCATGGAGTTCGGCCTAAGCACCCAGGCGCAGCTTGTTCTGGAACGCGACCGCAACGCGCGGCGCTGGTAGGATACGCACAATTCGTTCGTGGGATGTGCAAGGCCTGGGCGCATCTCAGGGCCAGGATTCAAGACGCATACGGAGTTGACTCATGATTTATGTGCTCGCGACGATAGAAGTGGCGGAGGGACGCCGAGACGCTTTCTTGGCCGAGTTCCACCGGATTGTCCCGCTGGTTCGCCAGGAACATGGCTGCTTGGAATATGGTCCGGCAGTCGATTTGCCGACGGGGATTGCGGCGCAGGGGCCGGTCCGAGATCATACGGTGACGGCTGTCGAGAAATGGGAGAGCGTCGACGCGCTGCACGCCCATTTGGCGGCCCCGCACATGGCCGAATACCGCGAGCGGGTTCGGGACTTGGTCATCGCCGTCGACTTGCAGGTCCTGCAGCCCGCGTGAAGTGCGTCTTGTTATCGTCAGCCAACATCGACCTCGCATCCACCAGGAGTTTTCCGATGTCCCGAACGTTTCGTTTCGATCGAAGACGGTTCCTGCAGATTTCCGCCGCCGGCGTTCTTGCCGGATTCGGCGGCCGGTCGTCCGGCGCCGCCGAGGCGACGGTGGAACCGCAAGTCGAAAACGGAATCGCTTGGTACGACGTGCGAAACTGGGGCGTCGAAGGCAAAGGCTGGGCGGACACGGCCCGCTACTTTGACCGCTTGCCGGCAGCGGCCGAGGGCAAGGTGCCCGGCGCGGTCTGGAGCCTCAGCCGCCATTCGGCCGGGATGTTGGTCCGTTTCGCAACCAATGCGTCCGCGATCCACGCCCGGTATTCGCTGCTGTCGGCCAGCCTGGCGATGCCGCACATGCCGGCCACGGGCGTCAGCGGACTGGATTTGTACGCTCGCGACGATTCCGGCCGGGACCGTTGGCTGGCGGTGTCGCGGCCCACCGCCCAGCAGATGACGCTGGAATTGGCTGGCAGCATCGATCCGTTACCGGGCGGCAAGCCTCGCTCGTACACGGTCTATCTGCCGCTGTACAACGGCGTCGAGTCGCTGGAGATCGGCGTGGCGCCGCAGGCGGTGTTTCAGCCGCAGGCTCCGCGGGTGGACCCGCCGTTGGTCTTCTACGGCACGTCGATCATGCATGGTGCGTGCGCCTCGCGGCCCGGCATGTCGATTACGGGAATCCTCGGCCGACGACTTGATCGGCCCACGATCAATCTCGGCTTCTCGGGCAACGGCCGCATGGATCCGGAGGTCGTGGAACTGCTAGCCGAATTGTCGCCCTGCGTCTATGCGATCGACTGTTTGCCGAACATGGTCGGGCAGCAAGTGGCCGAGCGGACCGAGCCGCTGGTCCGCCGCTTGCGCACAGCGCGGCCGGATACGCCAATCCTGCTGGTCGAAGATCGAACGTATACCAACGCCGCCTTTCGCCAGTCGTCACGAGATCGGCATGGCGGCGCGAGGGCGGAACTGCGTAAGGCGTACGAAGGTCTGACTTCGGCCGGAATCAAGCACCTGTACTACTTGCAAGGCGACATCCTGTTGGGCGACGACGGCGAGGCGGCTACCGACGGCTCGCATCCCAGCGACCTCGGCATGGTCCGCTATGCGGACGCCTACGAACAGAGCTTGCGCGCGATCTTAAGGGCGTGACGCGAGGGCGACCACCCCTCGCTGGAGTTCACGCTTTTGCGTGTCTTTTCTGGCGGGCTTGGCACGCTGAAGCGTGAACTCCAACAAGGCCCGACCCTGCGGATTTGCCCAAGAAATCGCACCTTTACAGGGGTGCGCGAGGGCGATCTAGCGCGTCCACGCGATCCGGTTTTGCTCTAGCAGCCGCGAGTAGTCGGCCGCAATCGCGAGGACTTCGTTCATGTAGAAGTCGCGTTTGACCACCTCGTCGCTGGCGATCGCCTGATCTTCCAGCTGCTTTTCCTCTTCCTTCTCCGCGTCCAGTTCGGCTCGTTCGGCGAAGAAGTCGGTTTCGTTGAGCGTCACCCGCTTCTTGGCCTTCTGCTCTTTGTAACGTTCGATCCGCCGAAACAGTTTCGCGAATTCCTCTGATTGCCCGATACGGGCCTGGGATTTGCCGGCCAAGGATTCGGCGATCTTGGGATCGGCCATGTTGTAGGCTGAATAGCGTGCGGCGGGAACCTGGTCGAACTCCAATGCATAATCGAGATCGCCCTCGCTGACATCCATGTGATCCGTGATCGACGGCAAGGGGATGTCGGCCAGTACACCGCGTTTTTGCGTGCTATCGCCGTTGGGCCGATAGAACTGTTGCATCGTGATTTTCAAGGCCCCGAGGGACGGCGGATTGGGGATGCGAAATAGCCTTTCGCCCAGGTCGAGCAGGCTTTGCACGGTCCCTTTTCCGTGGGTCGACGTATCGCCGATGATCAGGCCTCGGCGATAATCCTGAATGGCGCCCGCCAAGATCTCGCTGGCGCTGGCGCTGAACTTGCTCGTCAGAACCACCAGCGGCCCCTTCCACGCTACGCCGGGTTCGGTATCGTCCAGCGATTCCACGTCCCCGCCGGAGTTCTTGACTTGAACCACGGGCCCTTGGTCGATGAATAAACCGGTCAGGCTGATCGCTTCCGGAAGACTGCCGCCGCCATTGCGGCGGAGATCCAGGACGACGACGTCCACACCTTTCTGGGAAAACTCCTCCAAGATTTTCCGCACGTCCCGCGTCGTGCTCTTGTAACCATTGTTGCCGCTTCGCGCGCCTTCCATGTCCATATAGAAGCTGGGCAGATCGATGACCCCGATTCGCATCGGAGCTCCACTTGCCTTGTTGCCTTCTTCGATGACCTCCGCCCGGGCCTCGCTGTCCTTCAATTCGATCCTGGCTCGCGTGATGCTGTGGACCTTCATTTCGTTGCTGTCCACGGGAAGGATCCCCAACTGGACCACCGTCCCCGCTTTGCCGCGAATCATGTCGACGACGTCATTCAGTTTCATGTCGACAACATCCACCATTTCACCTTTGTCGTTGCCGACGCTGACGATCCGATCCTTGGGCTTCAGCTTGCCCTGCTTGTCCGCCGCTCCGCCCGGGATGATTTTCGATATGACCGTGTATCCATCCTCCATTTGCAACGCGGCCCCAATGCCTTCGAGATTCAGACGCATCAGAATGCGAAAGTTCTCGACGGTCTTGGGCGACATATACGAGGTGTGCGGATCGTAGCTGGTCAAGATCGACGTGATGAACATCTCCAGCAGTTCGTCGGCGTCCGTTTGATGCATTCGTTTGGCAAAGTTCATATAGCGGCGGCGAAGCTTTTCGCGGGCCGCTTCGCCTTCGGTCTTGTCGCTCTTGAGCACCAGCAGATCGTACTTGATGCGCCGCCGCCAGCGATCCTGGATTTCCTGATCGTCGGCGGCATATTCGATCGCCTTCGGATCGGTAACCAGCACTTCCTGTGTGTCGAAATCAAAGTCACCGGCCAGCAGTTCATTGATCAGTTTGACGCGCGCGTCCACACGCGTCAGGAAACGCTCGAAGACTGTGTACGCAAAGCCGATGTCCTTGTCCATCAGCATGTCGTCCAGTTCGTGCTTGCGCTTCATGAATTCGTCGGCGTCCGACTTCTGGAAATACATCTTCATCGGATCGAGCGACGACAAAAAGGCGTTCAGTCCTCGCTCGGAGATCTCGTCGTCCAAGGGATGTTTCGACAGGTGCTCGCGACGGATCAATGACGTGATCGTGCTGACGACGTAACGGTCATTGGGCCGCGGCTTGACGAGGTCGGCCGCCAGCAAAGACCACACGCCCAGCAGGAAAGCTAAACCCAACGCCGAACCGAGGACGGCATTCCAACGAAACGAACGGAGAGAAAAATGCTTCAACATCAGATCAAAAACCCCTTGGACATGCGGGAGCGACGGTACGCTGCCCTAAGCCATGAAACTTGAATGGCTTAGCAATGGTAGACATAATCTCCGGCTGGGGCAAGAGCGACAAACTAGCCGTGACGCCGTTCCTTGTCCTTGAACATCGCGCTGATCGATTGGTTCTGATGAATCCTCTTGATCGCCTCCGCCAACAGGGATGCGATGGACAGGACCTTGATCTTGTCGCAGAGGTTCTCTGGTGACATGGGGATGCTATCCGTCACTACGACCGACGAGATGGGCGAGTTCATAATCTTTCTGATGGCATCACCGCAGAAAATCCCGTGCGAGGCGGCGACGTAAATCTCTCGAGCGCCTGCCTCGCGGACCAGCCTCGCCGCTCCACAGACCGAACCAGCCGTGCTGATCAGATCGTCAAAGATCAGTGCCACACGGCCTTGGATCGGCCCGCCAATGATGTTTTCCTGCTTGGTTTCCGTCGCGCTCGAGCGGCGTTTGTCGATAATCGCCAACGTGCCGCCGAGTTCTTTCGAGTGATGGATGGCTCGTTTGATGCTGCCCTCGTCGGGACTGACAACGACGATGTCTTCCCCTGCCAGGCCCAATTCCACGAAAAACTCGTTCAGTACCGGCGAAGCATTCAGATGATCCACCGGAACATCAAAAAACCCCTGAATCTGGGCTGCGTGAAGGTCCATGGCCAGCACGCGATCGGCGCCCGAGCGACCGATCAAATTGGCCACGAGCTTGGCTGTGATCGGAACGCGGCCTTCGTCTTTGCGATCCTGCCTAGCGTACCCAAAGTACGGTATTACCGCCGTTACCCGTGCCGCGCTAGCTCGCTTGCAGCTGTCGATCATGATCAACAGCTCCATTAAATTGTCGTTGACGGGCTGACACGTCGGTTGGATCAGAAAGACGTCTCGGCCGCGCACGTCTTCTTCGATTTTGCAGGCGGTTTCTGTATCCGGGAAACTCTGGAGCGTAATCCGTCCCAGAGGGATATTCAAATGCTTGCAGATTCCCTCCGATAATGGAAGATTGGCCCGTCCGCTAAAGATCTTCAGTTCACGCATGAATACCTCAGGATTGATCGCTTGAACAATTCACTAGCAGCAGCGGCGGCGGCGTTCGTTTACAGCTCGCAGCTTGGGCTTACCGAACGGCCGAGGCTATCTTTCAGGGCCACAATCTTGCCATGAACGGTGCCGGGTTGCCAGAGGGAGCAGCGGAATTTATCGGCGAGGGACTCTGGACAGCAAGCAGGAATCTTGTGTATCTTACTACACTTGCGATATTGGCGACGATCCGCTCTAATTGGCGTTTGTTTTTGATTTCTACTGACAAATGGAGGTTGTTTTGATGAGGAGGACTAATGGTTAAGTTGATGGTTCGGGACAAGGAATCCATTCAGGAGGCAGTACGCCGCTTCCGCAAATTGGTGGAGCGAAGCGGGATCAAGAAGGAAATGCGACGTCGAGAGTACTATGAAAAGCCCAGCGAGATCAAGCGTCGCGCGCGGCTGCGTGCCGAGCGACGTTCCCGCCGAACCCGTTTGATGCCTGGCGTGTGAGCCGTTTAATAACCGCTCTGGACGCCACCAGCCCGTTGCGACGATACTAAGGGGGTCCGCTCGTTTGCGGCCCTGTTCTGTCCCGGTGTCCCGCGGTCAAGCGTCGTCACGGTCATGGAAACTTCGCTCCATCGGCAGCTGAAAGAAATCTACGCCGATGGCGAAGCGCAGTTGGAAGCGCCGCTGGAGAAATTCCGCATCGATGTCGTTTGCGGCGACGAGTTGGTCGAAATTCAGCACGGCTCGCTGGCTGCTATTCGGGACAAGGTCGGCCAGTTGCTACCGACGCATCGCGTGTTGGTGGTCAAGCCGATTATCCGTTGCAAGTGGATTGTTCGACAGGACGCCCGAGGCGGGCGCGTCTTGAGCCGGCGCCGCAGCCCGAAGCAAGGCGGTGTGCTGGACCTGTTCCACGAACTGATCTACTTTACGCGAGTCTTCCCTCACGCCAATCTGTCGTTGGAAGTGCCGTTGGTGGAAATCGAAGAGTGGCGGTATCCGGGGCACGGACGGCGTCGTCGCTGGCGGGTCAACGATCACGAAATCGAGGATCAGAAACTGTTGCGAGTGGACCGCGTACACCGCTTCCGCTCTGGAGATGACCTAATCCGGCTGCTTCCCAAGGGCTTGCCGTCGCCATTTCACACCGGCCATTTAGCCCAGCAGTGCGGCGTGCCCCGCTGGGTCGCTCAGCGGATCGCGTACTGCCTGCGCAAGATGAAGCTGGCTTGCGAGGCCGGCAAAGCGGGCAACGCGCGGCTGTACCAGCTGCCGAGGCCACAAACGCGGCGAAAAGCTGCGTAAGCGTCCAGCCTGTGAAGGCCACCGTGTTGGAGTTCACGCTTCTGGGTGCCCGGCGCGAGTTTGCCGCCAAGACACACACGCTGAAGCGTGAACTCCAACGGAATAGCGCGCACGAGAACGCGCGAATCCCCATCGCCCCTGAGGAGCGGAGTTCGCTGCGAGACGCCGTTATTCCTTGGCGCTTTTGCTCGCAGCCGCCGATTCGGTGTTGCGGCGGCGTTCCCGCAAACGCACGGCCTTGCCGACCCGGTCTCGCAAAAAGTACAGCTTGGCGCGGCGGACGACGCCGGAACGCTTGACTTCGACTTTGTCGATCCGCGGCGAGTGCAGCGGGAACTTTCGTTCGACGCCTTCGCCAGCGACGATTCGGCGAACGGTGAACATTTGTCCCACGCCGGTGCCGTTGCGGGCGATCACTGTGCCGCTAAAAATCTGGATGCGTTCCTTGTTGCCTTCCAGAATCTTGGTATGCACATCGACCGTGTCCCCGATCTCGAATTGGGGGACTTCCTGTTTCACATACGGTTGCTCGACCAACTTGATCACTTCCTGGCTCATGACCGGTCCTTTCTCAGGGCTGTTCGTCAGCGGAAGAAGCCTGTTCATCCAACAGGTCCGACCGCCTGGTTCTTGTTTTCTGGTAACTTTGCTCCCGCCGCCACTGGGCGATCTCCTCGTGGTGGCCTGTCAGCAGCACGTCGGGAACCTGATGGCCGCGATACTCCCGCGGCCGCGTATATTGGGCAGATTCCAGCCAGCGATTCCCTCTCGAAAAGGAATCGTCAATATTGCTATCCTGATGCCCGAGTACTTCGGGTACTAAGCGCACAACGGCATCAATAATTACCATCGCCGCCACTTCACCGCCGTTAAGCACAAAGTCTCCAACGGAAATCTCGTCGGGCTGAAGGATGTCGATCACCCGTTGATCGAATCCCTCATACCGCCCACACAGCAGAACCAACCGCGGCTGGGCTGCTAACTCTTCGATAATCGTCTGCGTCAGGCGCCGCCCCTGCGGGCTCAGCAAGATGACGCGCCCCGGCCGCTCGCCCAGCGACTGGACGGCCTCGACGCCTTCGACCACAGGCTGGACTCGCAACACCATTCCAGGGCCGCCGCCAAACGGGCGGTCGTCGACTTTGTGGTGCTTGTCGCCCGCCCAGCAACGGAGATCGTGGATACATACCTCCACCAGTCCGCGCTGGATCGCCTTGTGGAGCAAACTCTGACCCAAGTAACCCGGAAACATACCCGGGAACAAGGTCAAGACGTCGAAACGCATGTCTCCACTGCTGCCTTTCGGCTGGAATTCTCGGAAGTCTACGCCACGACAAACCTGCGGTTTGTTGCGGCGGCATTAACCTTCAGCGACACCTGTATCCGCCGGGGCTTCGTCCACCGAGGATTCGCTCGTTGGGGCCTCGTCCGCCACGATTTCGGCAACCTCTGGCTCGGCAGCGGCTTCAGCCGGTGCGGCCGGCTCCTCGGGCACGATCTTGGGCACCACGCGAGGCGGAGGCGCCATCGGTTTGGTTGCCTTGACTCGCTCCAAAGCCGCCTGCTGCTGCTCGAGATGCGTACCGTGCTCACCGTATTTCTTGATCAGCACGCTGACCTTTTCCGACGCCTCGGCGCCGACGCTCAGCCAATAGCTGATCCGTTCACCGTTAAGGATTGCGCGGGCGTCGGTTTCTTTGACCTTCGGATCATAAAAGCCGAGTTCTTCGATAACCTTGCCGTCTCGAGGGGATCGGGCGTCCATCGCACAGATGCGATAAAACGGCCGACGTTTTCGCCCCATCTTTTTCATTCGGATTCTAACTGCCACGGACATTCACTCCTGTTGCGTTAAGAACTATCAGGATTTGTCTTTCTCCGCACGCTTCTTGCGGCGAAGTTCCTTTTCACGTTGTTTCTTGAGTTGAACTCGCTCCTTCGGCGTCAACCGTTTGCCCGTACCCTTCTTCATTTTGGGGCCACGGCTGCCGGGATCCAACATCCCGGAGTTCTGCAATTCGCGGATGGCCGACATGCGGTCACCCATGCCTTTGCCAGCCATCGCTTTCATCAGCGGGGACATCATCTCATATTGCCGCACCAATTGATTGACGTCTTGCGGTTCGACGCCCGCCCCGCGGGCGATGCGGTTGCGGCGGCTGGGATCGATGATCTTCGGGTTTCGCCGCTCCTCGCGCGTCATCGAGTCGATGATGCCGACCGTCTGACGGATGCCGCCTTCGGTGTCCTCCTGCTCGATCAGCTTGCGAATCTCGCCCATGCCCGGCATCAGCCCGATCATCTTCTGCATCAGCCCGGGTTTGGACATTTTCTCCAGCTGCACTTTGAAGTCGTCCAGCGTGAACTCGCCGGCCCGCATTTTGGCTTCCAGGGCCGCTTGCTCGTCCGCATCGACGACCTTGCGGACTTCGCCGACCAACGCCAGCATGTCACCCAGTCCGAGAATCCGGCCAGCCATGCCCTCGGGGCGGAACGGCTCCAAGGCGTCCATGTGTTCGCCGGTGCCGATGAACTTGATCGGGACCCCTGTGACTCGCTTGACCGACAACAACGCGCCGCCGCGGGCGTCGCCGTCCAGCTTGGTCATGATGA
>Ga0351867_10042_pt1 | contig 44643 bp, 42 predicted proteins | sample TotcelHFGM3001M8_FD_206779 | JGI IMG/M metagenome (GOLD analysis project Ga0351867, IMG submission 206779) | Enriched cells from coal bed in the Powder River Basin, Montana, United States - Total cells FGM rep2 HSBNCT.FGM.300.1.M8 ...
CACATCCACCATCGGCATGACATCCCGTTTAAATAATCCTTCAGCAATAATAATTGGATATTCCATTAGATTTTGTGGTGGCGCGCCATGCGAACCTTGAACTAACTCCGGCTGCAAAGGAATAACATCTAATACTTGCCGGAAACCCATTTTCTTTTTCATCAATTTCCACATGACTTGAGCTTTTAAAAATGATTTATTGGGATCAAAAAATAATTCCACTGGATCATAGCCGGGCTTACGATGTATATCGACCGTGCGCGCATAATCGGGAGCCTTATTGGCATCACGCCAAAAATAATAATTAAACCATGCATCAGGTTGACTCACTGCAATAAAATCACCTGCACGCGCATGATTCAGATGATATTTACGTTTCCCAGCGTCATCTAATACCATTGCAATTTCTGGTTGCAGATTTAATAAATCATAAACTGCGTGTAAATATTTTTTATCATTTACATAAATATGCGCGAGTTGATGATCGGTCACCGCAAAAGCTTTACTGGCACCTGGGTCTAATTGCTCATAACCCAATTCTTCGCGTACTTGAATAAAGCCTTTGCTGCGCAAAACCTGATTAATCGCTAAACTACGCTTTACTGGAGTAATACCATATTCCGATACAATCACCACTTTTATTTCACGTTTTTCATAAAATTTAATTAAATCAAAACATAATTTATCTAATTCACGCAATTCTTTATCGATTTGATAATCTTTATGGTCCAATCGCTGCAGACAATAATCCAAATGTGGAACATATACTAAATTCAGTGCAGCAGGATATTTCGTCTCTACAATTTTAGCCGCTGCAATAATCCAAGCCGAGGATTCTAAAGTAGCTAACGGGCCCCAGAATTTAAATAGTGGAAATGGACCTAATTTATTTTGTAAATCATCGCGTAAATGACTGGGATTAGTATAACAATCCGGAATTTTACGTCCGTCAGCGGTATACATCGGTCGCGGCGTGACAGAAACATCCACACTAGAATACATGTTATACCACCAAAATAAATTATTCGCGCGAAACAACGGATCAATAGATTTAGCCTTTTCCCAAATACTTGTGCGCTGCACTAATTTATTGGATTGTCGCCAAAATTTAATTTCACATTCATCGTGAAAATACCAACCGTTTCCTACGATGCCATGCTCACTTGGCCAACTTCCAGTTAACATACAGGCTTGACTAGAACAAGTTACTGCTGGCAAAGGAGGCTGCATAGGAACCAAATTTTTATTTTCACTCCAACGCTTTAATAACGGCATGCCTCGTTCCAACAATAATTGCGTGAGACCTACAATATTTATAACAGCTATTTTTTGCATAAATCGACTTCCTTAAAATTCACATCAAGCGCAGGAATATACGACAACAACCACTGATATTCACGCACGATATAGGGAGTTAAATCAGAATTTGATGTACATTCACTCCATGTGTAGGTTTCAATTTCTAAATGTGGGGTTTGTTGATAATGCATCAACAAATTAATTACCGCAATAATGTCGATTTGTGTTGTTTGCATCGATAAAAATTGCTCGGCATATATTGGCACGTGATAATGTATGCGCCATTCCTTAACTGCAAGGCTGCCATAAAAAGCGAGCGCGTGAACTAAATCTGGATAATTGCGAATTTGATTATGTTCATTTTGCATTACTACTTGATGCAAATATTTTGAATTTGATAATGATAATAATTCAGTATATTGGCATTCAGGAGTTATTTGTGTGAAATCAATTTTAATGGCAGAACTGATTTGTACCTTACCGATTTTAATTCCATTTTGTTGTAATAATTGGAAAGCACGAGCATGATCAGTAAATTTAACCGCCGCATGACAGACGTCATAACATACACGAATATGGCGTTTGGCAATCACTTCTTTGGCACCCATCAAATATACCTGAAAAAATTCAATAATTCCATCTATGGTTTCCAATAAACAGTCTGGCTCTGGTTCCAAATTAATATGAATTAATTTACCTGTTTGCTGATAGATCTGATTAACCACTTCTACGAGTTCTAACAATTGTTCAGCACTTTTATGCATAACTTCTTGTTTTTGTTCTTGTAAAGTGTGCCAAATTGAATATGAAATCGGCACCGTAGATATACTGCCTTCACCACCCTCCGGCAATAAAGCTTGTAAAATATAAATTAAATTGAGTGTATAATCGTAACGTGAGCGTTGCGTCCAATCCGGTGAATAAACCTGGTCTTTAACGCGATGTTGATGAAAATCTCCAAAAGAAAATCCATTTAATGTCACCACATATAAATTTCTTTGATTTAGCCATTGTTTAAAGCATTTTAAATTATCATTAATTAATAGCTCTGCAGCTGCTTGATTCGTTAAACATAATCCAATTGCAAATTGAGTGTCTGGACTAAGCAGTTTTTTAATAGGTAAAACTTTATTTTCAATATTTTTCCAAATTTCGTTTAAGGTATTTCCACTAAAAACATTAGTACAATAGCTCAAATGGCTACGATTTTTTAGCTGCATGTGACCTCACTCATTGATGCCAATAATCCAATTGCATTTTGATAATATAAATAATTCACCGTATGTAAGTTAAAACTTCTACCAATATCTTGTAACATCATTAAAGTTAATTCACCTCCCAGATGCTCGCGAAATTCTTGCAATCCTTGAAAAATACTATTTTTATCTTGCGGCTCATCCATATTGTGCGTTAATGCTGGATGATAAATAGGTAATTGAAATTGCTGTAATAAATTTAATATCGCATGCCAAATTTTTTCATTTAAGAAACCTGCTAAATAAGCATAAGTAACATCTAAGGCAATACCAATCGCCACCGCCTCACCATGACGCAAAGAATAATTTGATAAAATTTCCAGTTTATGTGCAGCCCAATGTCCAAAATCCAATGGTCTTGATGAACCTTGTTCAAATGGATCGCCACCCTGACCGATATGGACTAAATGTAATTCAGCGGCACGATAAATAATTTCACCCATTACATTAATATCTCGTGCGTTAATAGCTACGATCGACTCTTGTAAAAAATTAAAAAAAGCGTGATCTTTAATTAATGCCACTTTGATGGCTTCCGCAATACCTGCGCGCCAATCACGTTCACTCAAACTATTTAAAAATTTCAAATCATTAATAACCGTATAAGGCGGCGTAAACGTACCTAAAAAGTTTTTTTGTGTATTAAAATTAATACTATTTTTCACGCCCACACCTGAATCACATTGCGATAAAACCGTAGTAGGAATACGCAATAAAGGAATCCCACGATGCGCCGTGGCGGCAACATAACCCACCGCGTCTAAAACGGCACCCCCACCAATCACAATCATCGCAGAATGCCGGCATAAGCCGCATTGAATAATTTGCCCATATAGTTGGTCTAAATAAAAGCGATCATTTTTGATAGACTCACCACCATTGATTACTATCGGTGAAATTGGTAATTGCATAATATCAGGATAATTTTGGATATATTGTTCAATTTGCGAAATTAGAAGTGGATGTGCTGTAGCTACTGCATTTTCAATTAATACCAACATTTTTACTGGATGATAAAAACGATCATTTTGGATTATTTCTAATAATAATAAATTATCGAGCGCGAATAAATCTTGTGTAAAATGAACTGGATATTCGTAAGTTACTGCGAATTTTTGGATTAATTTACGCAAACATTCACCTTAAGTTACATAGAAAAATTTGCTAAGCATATTGGCGATGGGTAGCAATAAAATAATAAAAAAACCAAATTGCCAATTTCCCAACCCGATACTATAAATGGCATCTAACAAGATTAGTGATAAAATACCTGCTTTAACGGCCTCCTGCACATGTTCTGCAGTAAATGCACGTTTAATTTTTATGAGTGGATAATAATTTGTGATTAACAATAAAAGGATAACCGGCAGCGTACTAAGAGCAGCAAAATAACCGAAGCTCAATAGAAATATAATTCCTATTAAAGTTAAACCATATAAAATCATGCTGATTCTAATATTCAGCCACGATTGTGGATTAGCCTCTTCCCGACTTAATAAATTAACGCCCGTAATAAAAACTAATGGAAATAGACTCACCCACCATGTTTGATGCATTGCGCTCGGTATACAAGACATTCCTAAACATAAATTTAAGGCTCGACAAATTCCCATATTGATCGAACCCAAATAGACTTCTTTTTTTAGATAACCATCATAAACTAAACATGCAACGACAATACTAAACGCTACAATAAAACTATATTGATTCACTAATGAAGCTGATAATAATCCAACAATAAAAAGCGCACTACCAATTAGAATACCTGACTGTAATTTAATCGCCTGACTGGCTAGCGGTCGATGAGGTCTTTCAATCCGATCAACGGCAACATCAAAAACATCATTGAAAATAATCCCACCCGCATATAAACACATAGTCGTGATTAATAAATAAAATAAATCGAACGTAATCGGTGCAGCTACGATAGCATATCCCGCTAAAATATCGGCAAAAGCCGTTATAATATTAGCAGGACGCATTAATTGTAAATAAGGATATAATTTTTGTTGCACAATAAATCCTTTATATAATCGTTATTAAATCTAATGCACGACAGAGCTCCACTGCCTCCTGTCCGCGTAAGGTTGAATTTCCATTAAATAAAGCATTTTGATCTACTGGTTGCGGGTTTTTCCAATCTACCTCATGCATTTGTCCACTTTGCGCATAAGCTTCTAAGGCATTTTCATAACATACGCGATGAATAATTTTTTCTTCAACGCCTTTTTCGCGCATATATTTTGCGGTTTTAGGCACCGCTAACGGATCGCTATAACCCCAATCTGCTGCACTATCGATAATAATACGTTCAGCGCCATATTTTTTAACGATGTTAGTCATGCGCTCACTACCCATTTTAGTTTTTGGATATATCGTAAATGCAGCCCAAAATCCTTTTTCTAATACCGATTCAACGGTGCACTCATTATTGTGATCGATGATTACTTTTTTCGGATCAATTCCATGTTCCAAACAAACCTCCATACTACGCAGAGTACCTTGTTCTTTATCACGATGTGGAGTGTGAATCATGACGGGCAAATCCATCTCTTTCGCTAATTCTAATTGCCAACGAAAATAATGTTCTTCTAATTTGGTTTGATCATCAAAGCCGATTTCACCGATCGCAACCACACCTTCTTTACCAATGTAGTACGGCAACATTTCCATCACAGCTTCAGCGAGTTCTTGATTATTCGCTTCTTTAGGATTTAATCCAATCGTACAATAGTGACGAATACCAAATTGTCCGGCGCGAAATCGCTCCCATCCAATTAAACTATTAAAATAATCTTGAAATGATCCACTTTGCGTACGCGGTTGCCCCAACCAAAATGAGGGTTCAATAATCGCAACAATACCCGCTTTGCGCATTTCAATTAAATCGTCTACGGTACGTGAGGTCATATGAATATGTGGATCAATATACATTTTATTCTCCTAACAAAATATTAATATCAGATGGCACCACACGACTCGCAGCTCGTCGCTCTTTGGCAAAATCATTTAACATATTAGTGAGCTCTGGATTTTTTCTTCGTTGAATTCCCATAATTTCTTGCACAGCTGAGCCCATAAAAATGGCTTTTAAAATCATTTGATTCCATTGTGGATCACTGAAATATTGCATGGGATACGGATTATTGAGTGCAATTGCATTAAAAACGGATTGCATATTCGTACGCAAACCATCGCTTACATTATCACTTAATAATTCAGGCCCTGGCATTAAAGCGAGAGATTGATATAACGCGATTAATTCGCGGATATCTCCATACTGTACTAAATGTTGAAATAAAGGCTTAAATTCACGGTTAATCGTCCAACTTAGTAAAAACACGGTGCGAATCGCTTGATCATATGACCAATGTTTCACTTCCCATTTAGGCAATTTCAAATATGCCAAGGGATTTTTATTGATATAACGACTAACTTGACTGTAGAGCAGACAAAATGTGCGGGCATCACCGGTTTGGATTTTTTGTTGCGCGCTCACCACCCAATTTTTTTCTGAGTGAGATAATCGCGCAACAATTTCATCCTGTAAAAAAGCTAACAGATTTTTCTGCAGCATTAAATTGATGCTATAAAAGTTGGCGTGGTTGTTCTAACTTAGGATACGCATCAATGCTTTTCCAATTGGCAATTTTACCATTTTGGAATTTAATAACAGCAGCACAATGCGCTGTCCGCTGTGTACCATCTTTTAGTGTCACGTTGACTTTATAAATTAAAGCCGCTTCATTATCATCATCATCCGCTACGACGGCGCTAATCGGTAAGGTCACCGAATAACTGGTGCGCGTAGCTTTGAGATGTTGAAAATGCTGATATAAAGCCTGTACACTGCTTGCGACCTGTTGCCCATTTACTTCATAAACTACATTGGGTGTAAAAAACTCCGTGAATTGATTTTCACTCACCGAAGCGCTTGATGTCGCGTTCGCATTAACCCATTCAAATAATTTCTTAATCGCATCTGTCATCGCCGCTTCTGTCATTGGGGATGTTTGTTGTTGTGCGTTTTGAGTCGTGGGAGTGGTGGTATTAGTATCCATTGCGGCATACGAAGTCAAAGTTACTGAGCTCATTGCCATTAAACCCAATAGCAACATTTTAAATTTCATAGCAACCTCCGTGTTGATTGTATTTACGAAATTATAACAATGATTTAAGCTACTCCACACGTATCCTATAGTCAAGCAAAAGGAGTTAACATGACGGATCAGCCTATCGCTGTAATCGCTGAATTACGCTTTAAAACAGAAAGTGTGCAACAAGGATTACAATTAATAAAAGAAATTATGGAACCCAGCCGCAAAGATCATGGCTGTGTTTATTATCATTTTCATCGCTCGCCCGAAGACCCGACCTGCTTTATTTTCGTTGAGCAGTGGAGCACAAAATCCAGTTGGGAGGATCATATGGAAGCACCACATTTAAAAAAAATTAAAGACAGATTGGAACCGATATTAGCAGAACCTATTAAAATGAGATGGTTTAATTTGGTTTATTGATTAAAAGATTTTCTAATATGCGAAAACTCACACTATTGCGATATTGAACCTGTTTATTTACTAATTCTAAATTCGGTAATCGCTGCATAACAAGGTCGATGATAACTTGATTTTCTAATCGCGCTAAATTCGCACCCAGACAAAAGTGACGACCCAAACCAAAAGTTAAATGATTATTCGATTTGCGCTCAATATTAAATTGGTCAGGATCAACAAATTTATTTGGATCACGATTTACGGAGCCTACTAAAATTAAAACGGTATCCCCTTGACGTAATAATTTATCTCCAACGGTAGTTTCTTGCAGCACCACTCGACTCATGCGTTGAACCGGCGCCTCATAACGCAAGGTTTCTTCTACCGCTGATTCTAATAGTGCTGAATTTTTCTGTAATTTTTGATATTGCTGGGGATGCTGTAATAGAGCCAACATCGCGTTGCCGATACTGCTCGCTGTTGTCTCAATACCACCTAAAATAAACGAAAAACTATTCGCCACCAAATCTTCATCAGATAATGGCACTTCGTTTTGAGTAATTAAATAACTCAAAACATCGTCCTCGAGATGCACGCGTCTTTTTTGAATGAGCTTCAATAAATAATTCGACATTTCTTCTAAAGCTTGTTCTTTTCCCTGGACCGGCATTCGACGAAATACCGCTTCCATTAATTGTAATATTGATGAAGTCCAGCCACGAATAAGCTGACTATCTTCTACGGGTATGCCCAACAATCGACTCATTGCCGCAATGGGTAGTGGATAGGCAATGGCCGTCAAAAAATCGAATGAAGTTTGTAATTGATCAATGAGTTGATTGGAATATTCTTGAATAAAAGGCTGTAAACGTTTTATTTTTTTCGGTGTGAATTCTTTATTAATCATGTGTCGCATGCTGGTATGCACGGGCGGATTTTTGCTCGCAAACCATGTCTGCATCATTTTTGCAGTCAAACAATTCTCACTGTTTTGAAAAGATTGCACACCAAAATGATCACTTTGCAAAATTGTCATCGCATCTTGATAACGCGCGATAATCCAACATTTAAAGAATGGGCTCCAATGAATGGGATCTTTTTCACGAAGTTCGTGATAAAAAGGATAAGGATTCTGCCGGAATTCGGCAGTCATCGGGTTATACAATAAATTCTCGATATCTGGACTCATAGCTAAATACTTTACTGGATTAATACGCGCTTGACCAGTAGCCTGAATCGTTTCACGTAGCCTGCACAACCCGGAAAATTAAATATAATCCCGGATCAACGATCCGGGCTACGATTTCACGTAGCCTGGATCGAAGATCCAGGAAAATTAAATATAATCCCGGATGAACGATCCGAGCTACGATTTCAAGTAGCCTGGATCGAAGATCCAGGAAAATTAAATATAATCCCGGATCAACGATCCGAGCTACGATTTCACGTAGCCTGGATCGAAGATCCAGGAAAATTAAATATAATCCCGGATGAACGATCCGGGCTACGATTTCAAGTAGCCTGGATCGAAGATCCAGGAAAGTTAAATACAATCCCGGATCAACGATCCGGACCTGGCACACATGCAATTGGTTCTTTGGTTTTCAAAATGTCATTAATTAAATTATATGTGATTTGAGTGTCATTCCAACGATGAAACAAACAACCCGAAGGGCGGGATTGTGCTTTTGATATTTCTTCTGTCCACAAGTCGAAGATTTGTTTCTCTGTGATACCACCAAGCAAATACATCGAATAATATTTTAATATTTCAGCTGCACCATAGGGAAAGCGACCACTGATTTCAATTGCACCCACTTTGATATCAACTCGACTTCCACCAAACACAAAAATATTATCGACCTTATTTTTTAATTTAAGCACTTCATTCACAATTTGAAGAATGGCCGGGGTCGGTCTTTGTCCGGATAATAAAAACAAATCAGGCTTTTTATAACTTAAAAGTTTAAGCACCTTAGTAAAGAGTGCATTCACACTCTCTTTAGTTTTAGCGCTGGTTTCTTTCCAAAAATAATTTCCTTGCTTGGCAAACTTTTTGAATTCTTTGGTGGCAACTTGACGACGTGGCAAATCGGATTTCGTTCCTACCAATGCCACGATTGGCTTTTTTACCGCATACTGATTGACCAACTCTATATGCTTTTTTAATGCTAAAAAAGAATCCCGATCAGCTAAACTAAAACAAATAAACACAATTTCGGATGTATCGAGATACTTTTCAGCAATATCGACGTTGATTTGATGTGAACGGGCCTCCCAACTTAGATCCCACATTTGCAATTCAACCAAAGCTGAGCCTAGTTTTACCGTATGTTTAGAAAAATTAACGAGCTCTGAAGTATCTGCTGGCTGGGTATTGCGAAGACAACTGATCAGTTCGGATTTTCCTACATTATTTGATCCAATGATCGAAGCTGTAATCCGGATTCTCCGCGTCTCACTTAAACTCCGGATTCTGCCCATCAAAGTTCCCTCATTGTTCGTTCGATTAATTATAAATAATTTCATCACATGCTTCATGCTTTTTTTAACATAATCAGGCAATTAAGAATATGTTAATACAGCCTTGTTATGATTAAATTAACTGCACAAGGAGTTTTATGCCGCGTGAAATTGATTTGTCACAATTACAAGCCCTATTGCAACAAAACAATAAACCTTGTGCAGAGGGTTTAGTTTTAATAAATCAATTTATTCAAAGTGAATTTGCTAAATTAAATTTAGCCGAGCAACGTGAAATTTTATTAATAATTATTCAAAAAAATTATATTCCGAAAAATATTATTCATTTTTTTAAAAATTATTATCCCTATTTTTTGGAGGGTCAACAACAGCAGCTTTTGAAATTAGTAAAAAAACTTAGCCCTACTACTATAAAAAGTTTCTATTCCGAGAGTTATCGATATTTAACAATCGCAGATAAAGTGGAATTAAATAATTATATACGAACACATACTAAAGCAAAATGGACAGAAATAATAGAACAATGTGAAACATTTGCAGCGATCCGACCACCATTACTTTATCGCTTACGCTTTGGAAAAACATTCTATTTGATGGCATCGAGTACATTTTTTCTCGGTAATGGACTTTTCCTAGTCTCTATCAGCAGTTATGTGCTAGCAATTTTGTTTTTATTGATGAATAGTTTCGCTTTACCTATATTAGCTACTGCTACATTAGGAATATTGAGTAGCATAGTTTTAATGCTAACAGCTATATTAATTTGCGACGTTCTTTTAAGCCGTAAAAAAGATCACAATAACTTACATTATCCACCGCCACATATCCCTCCTATTAAAAATATGTGTGAAATCGAAAATAAATCCTCACTGCCTGCGCCTTTAATTGGTGCGTCCGAATGTTTTTGTGGGTTTTTTGGTAAGGCAAGATACGACGAAGAAGATGAGATAGGTACACTCCAATTTCAAATAAGTTGAATAAATAGAGATAGCGCAAAGATATGGATATAGTTTCGCAGTCATTCCAAAGCTAATATATTCCATATATTTTAATTTGGGTCTTCCTCTCCTTCGGCCATGAAATTGAAGATGACATCTCTGTGCATTACAGCAAAAATGGCAGGATAACTCGGTCGATATTGCGTGTAATATCCTACTGTTTTAGTGAATCTTTCTGTCGGATTAATATCATCTGGCATGGTTTTTTCCAATACTGCTGGTCCTGTTATATAATAGATAATATACCCTCAGCGAATAATAATCCTATGTTAATTGAAGAAAACAACAGCTTAGACTGGGCTCATCCATTAGTGCGCGAGTGGTTTATCGAGAAATTTGGTTCACCAACTGAACCGCAAATTCAAGGTTGGCCATCAATTTTAGCAGGAAAAACTACGTTAATTTCTGCACCGACCGGGTCCGGCAAAACCTTCGCCGCATTTTTAACCTGCATCGATCATTTGGTGCGAAAAGCGCTCGACCATCAATTAACGGATCAAACTGAAGTATTATATATTTCTCCCTTAAAAGCACTGAGCAACGATATTCAAAAAAATTTAATGGGACCGTTACATGAAATTACGGCGCTCGCTAAAAAACAACATCTCGCCATGGCAGAAATTCGCGTGGCCGTTAGAACGGGCGACACATTAGCCCGCGAACGCCAAGCGATGCTGAAAAAACCCCCGCATATTTTAGTTTCCACTCCAGAATCTTTTTATATTTTATTGACGGCGGAAAAAAGTCGCGCCATGTTAAAAAATATAAATACGGTAATCGTCGATGAAATTCATGCAATCGCCGATGATAAACGGGGTGCGCATTTAGCCTTATCCTTAGAACGTTTGGAAGCACTTACCGCTAAAGTGCCAATTCGAATTGGATTATCGGCTACCCAAAAACCCATGCAATTAGTTGCCAGATTTTTAGCGGGAAATAAACGTCCGCAACCGAATATTATCGACATCGGCTATAAACGTCATTTAGATATTGCAGTTGAAGTTCCACCCAGCGAATTAGCACCCATTGCATCCAACGAAATGTGGGAAGAAATTTATGATCGTTTGGCAGAATTCGCTAAACAAAATCGCTCAACCTTAATTTTTGTAAATACGCGACGCTTAGCCGAACGCACCGCACATCATTTAACGGAGCGCTTAGGTGCCGATCAAGTCGCTGCGCATCATGGCAGTTTATCGCGAAAAATTCGTTTAAATGTGGAAACTAAATTAAAAAATGGCGAATTAAAAGCGTTAGTGGCAACTGCATCATTAGAATTAGGTATCGATATTGGTAATATTGATTTAGTGTGTCAAATTGGTTCGCCACGCGCCATTGCAACTGCATTACAACGTATTGGACGGGCCGGTCACTGGCGCGGTGCAATTTCTAAAGGTCGTATTTTTGCAACTACACGCGATGAATTAATAGAATGCGCAGCGTTAGTAAAAGCGATTCGCGCTGAAGATTTAGATCGATTAATTATTCCTCCACAACCATTAGATATTTTAGCGCAGCAAATCGTAGCAACTTGTGCGACTGGTGATTGGCAAGAGCAAGATTTATTTGAATTAATGCGTAGAGCTTATCCCTATGCAGATTTAACGCGCGAAACTTTTAATTCGATTTTGGAAATGTTATCCGAAGGCATTGCAGGATCTCGTGGACGTTATGGCGCGTATTTATTTCGCGATCAAGTCAATGGTGTGGTTAAAGCACGACGAGGGAGTCGAATTACCGCGATCACCAGTGGCGGCGCTATTCCCGATAACGCATTATATACGGTAATTGCAGAGCCAAATGGAGTGATGGTTGGCACTTTAGACGAAGATTTTGCGGTAGAAAGTAATCGCGGCGATATTATTTTATTGGGTACCACTTCGTGGAGAATTCGTCGAGTTGAAAGCGCAGCGGGTCGCGTATTGGTTGAGGATGCTCATGGTGCACCGCCAACCGTGCCTTTTTGGCGCGGCGAAGCGCCTGGCAGAACAGCCGAATTATCTCTCAATGTTTCGGAATTACGCCAACAAATTAGCGATCGTGTTCCTGATCCTGAAAAAAAAGCAATGGCGATTACCTGGTTAGAAGAAAATTGCGGACTCGATCACTCCGGTGCCGATCAAGCGGTGGATTATATTTTGGAAGGTCGTGCTATTTTAGGCGCCGTTCCCACACAAAATACCGTCATTGCCGAACGTTTTTTTGATGAAGCCGGTGGAATGCAATTAATTATTCACGCTCCATTTGGTGCACGAATTAATAAAGCCTGGGGTTTAGCACTCAGAAAACGTTTTTGTCGTTCATTTAATTTTGAATTACAAGCTGCAGCTACTGATGATGGAATTAATATTGCATTAGCAGAACAGCATAGTTTTCCACTTGCCGATGTATTTAATTTTTTAAATGCGAATACCGTGCGCGATGTGTTAACCCAAGCCGTATTGCAGTCACCATTATTTCCCACCCGTTGGCGATGGGATGCCACCCGTTCACTCGCATTGGTGCGTTTTCGTAACGGCAAAAAAATCCCGCCGAATATTTTGCGTATGTTATCCGATGATTTATTAGCGGCGGTTTTTCCGGACGCTGCTGCCTGTCAAGATAATTTAGCCGGTGAAGATATTCAATTACCTGACCATCCATTAATTAATGAAACGATGAAAGATGTATTAACCGAAGCATTGGATACCGAAGGATTAATTACCGTTCTCAAAAATATTCAAAATCACACGATAAAATGTCTGGCTGTGGATACCCCAGTGCCTTCCGTATTTTCGCACGAAATTTTAAATGCGAACCCTTATGCGTATTTAGATGATGCACCACTCGAAGAGCGTCGTGCACGTGCGGTAGAAATGCGTCGCGTATTACCCGAATCGGTTTTACAAGAAGTGGGAAAATTAGATCCCGCTGCTATTCAAGAAGTGCAACAACAAGCATGGCCGGATGTTAGAAATGCCGATGAATTACATGATATTTTACAAACATTGATTGCCCTACCGGAAACACGCGCACCGGATTGGAAATTTCATTTTGCTGAATTAGTGGTTCAGGGTCGTGCAAGTGGCGCAACCGTAAATAATAAAATTTATTGGGTTGCCACCGAGCGTGCAAAAACATTTTTAACTATTTATCCTGCTGCACAGTTTAATCACGATTTAAAAGATATTGCAGAAAAAACGTTTACGCGCGAAGAAGCCATTATTCAAATGCTGCGTGGCTGGATGTTGCATTTAGGTCCCACTGTCAATACGGAATTACAGGATTTATTAGATCTTTCTGCAAGTGAAATCGATCAAGCACTTTTTAACTTAGAAGCCAGCGGCATGATTTTACGTGGACATTATAGAACAACCACAGAAATCGAATGGTGCGAGCGACGTTTATTGGCGCGCATTCACCGCTTAACCGTGGGTAAATTACGCAAAGAAATCGAACCCGTCACTGCCGCGCAATTTATGCGATGGCTGTTGACCTGGCAACACGTAGCACCCGGCACACAATTACGCGGGCAACATGGTTTATTAGAAATTATCAAACAATTGCAGGGATTTGAAATTCCCGCCAATGCGTGGGAATCACAAATATTAGCAAAACGACTACGCGATTATAGTCCTACATTATTGGATCAACTCTGTTTAAGTGGTGCCATCGGTTGGGGTCGCATTTCCAAGCATCCTGCGATTCAAGAAGAAAATACCGAAGAAACTATAAAAAAACGCGTCGTTCCCAGTAGTATCGCACCGATTACTTTTTTCTTGCGCGAAGATTCACATTGGATTGCTAAATCTGCTTGTGAAGATTTAAATAATTTAAGCAGTGTAGCCAAACAAATTTATGAATTTTTACAACAACGTGGTGCCTCATTTTTTACGGATATTGTACGTGGAATTAAGCATTTAAAATCGGAAGTTGAAATGGCGTTATGGGAATTAGTTACCGCCGGATTAATTACCGCGGATGGTTTCGATAATTTACGCGCATTAATTGATTCTCGACGTCGTTTAGATAAAAGATATCGCCATCGACAAGCACGTTTTAGCAGTGGTCGCTGGTCGCTCATTCATACGGAAATTGTCGATCCTACCGAACAAATCGAAGCGATTTGCTGGATGTTATTAAAACGTTATGGTGTGGTATTTCGCGATTTAATTGCGCGCGAAAAAAATATTCCACGCTGGCGTGAATTATTGATTGCATTACGTCGACTAGAAGATCGTGGAGAAATTCGTGGCGGTCGTTTTGTTAGCGGATTTTTAGGCGAACAGTTTGCATTACCCTATGCCGTAGAATCACTGCGTGCGATTCGCAAAAAAGATCCCAACGGCGAAAATATTACACTTTCCGCCGTGGACCCGCTGAATTTAATCGGGATTATATTGCCAGGCCAACGCGTGACGGCGTATTCTGGCAACACTATTAATTTATGCGATGGAATCCCAGATTAATTTTACATTCTAGGACTTTCCTGACTTCTCTCACCTATAACCTCATAACCCGAAGCGCATTTATTATAAATTTTCTCTGCGGCCCAAACCAAGATTTTGGCGAACGCAGCAAGTGCAATTAAACTCACACCCGTCAACAAAACGCCCAAGCTCACTGGCGTTGCCAGACCGAAAGTAGAAATAAATGAAAGTGCACCGACACCAACTAATGCCAATCCGGTCATTAAAGCAGGGGTAGCAACAAAAGTATTTATGCGTTCTTGCCAAGTAGAATATGCTGTTTTTCCATTTTCTTCATCAATTTCGTTCGTTGTAATTCGCGTACCTGTAAAAAGTCCATATCCTTCGCCTAATAAAGCACAACCACCCACGGTTAATCCTGCACTCACTGGAAAACTCGTTCCCAGAGTAGCTAAAAATGATAATGCTCCAATTGTCGCTAATGCAGTTCCAGCAAACATTGATACTATACCAAGACCTTGTGACAAAGTAAGACGTGCATCGATTTCCATATTTTTTTCTCATATTGGTTAAAGCAGATAGTATACGTTTAACGCTTAAAACGAGGAAACGAAAACCATGGTTTTATTCGTATAAATAATGTGATTAGCTATTACTAGCTTAAATTGAAATTAATCGATAGGTATATTTATTTATTTTATTTTACATAATGTAATTAAAATTTAAGACGCGGATGATAAGTAAATTGAACAACATGACGATCAGGATCGTAACAATAAAAACTAAATGTGCCATCACGATGGGCGCTCGGTTCGTCCAACATTTCCACGTTTTTTTTACGGAGATACTCATACCATTCGGTGACTTGTTCGGGTGTTGAAACCATAAAACCAAAATGATCGAGATATTGATGATCTTTAATCGCATTAAATCCGGGTTGTGCGCGATGTAATGCTAAATTATCGTCACCAGAAGATAAAAAAATATGATCGGGATCGGGATGAAAATCAATTTTAAAACCTAAATTCGTATAGAATTCTAAACATTTTTCTAAGTTTGCGCATTTTATTGCAATGTGACGTAGGCTTAATTTCGGTTTTGAATCTTCCATTGGATTTCCTGCATAAGGCTGTTAATTAATTATAGCAAAACTAAATAATTATCATTATTAGCAAATATCATTCAAACAATGGCTTAGCCAAATTTCAGTTTCAATTAATCTTTAATTTTGGGTATTTGCTAAGTTAACCTGATGTATTACAAGGATTTATAATCTGTTCAATTAATTGACAGACAGGATGGATAAGCATACTATAGAGCGAAACCAAGATAACGAGGTTATCATGAAAAACAACCTATTAGCCCTAGTTGCTCAACAACAAAATCAGGAAGTGAAATTTGCCATTCCAGAGGGTGTTGCCGATGAGGGATTACTCACCGTAATTCAACTTTGCTAAGTAATTTTTAATATTTTCCCTATAATTAGGGGAAATATTTTTTTAGATCATGCATGGAAACTCAAGATTATCAATACGAGCTGACGCATCCCAATCCTAACAGCAAGAATGCCCTGTTTCTACATATTTTATTTCAAAAAAAAATAAAACATAGTTTTATTCTTTTAGTGGCCGAGGTCGCGAAAGTATTGCAAATCAATTTAGATTCCGAGCTGTCTTTGCTACAAAATTTAGATGCAAATAAAAAATTTAATCTCATCGTATATTATAAATATTACAAATTACTAAATTTAATGAAATCCAATAATGTTGTTGAATGCAAAAAATTGCTGGATCCACTCTGCTCGGATTTATCGAATAAAGCATATACTGATAAAATTAAAATATGTGAATTAAATAATTTTGATTGGGAAACTGAGTTTCAACTAGAAGCCCTGGCCGACAAAGGTGGCGGCAATTTTGTTAAGCTTCCCGCAACCCGCTTTACCCATTGCCAACAAAATGTAAATAAAGCGCTGCAATTAATCGAAACCTATTGCCCAAATATGTATGCCGAAATTTGCGATCACGTTACTTTGCTCCGCTTGATAGGACGTGGTGAAACAAGATTTATAGCAGGCTCCAGTTTAAAATATTTCGGCGCTATTTCTATAGTGGATCCAGGTGATGATATTGATGCACTCTTTTATTTTTTTGATATTATCACACATGAAACTTCACACTTACATTTGCACTTGTTAATGAGCTTAGATCCCATGGTCACCAACCGAAACGAATTATATTACTCTCCCGCACGTAATACTTCGAGACCGCTGGAAGGCATATTTCACGCACATTTTGTATTTTATCGTTTATTATATCTTTATAAAAATGCAGCAGCGCATTTTACCGAAAAAAATAATACAAAAATCCGCCTGGATGAGAGTGAATTAAATAAAAGTATTATTGAATTACCTTGGAAATATCAAGAACGCTGGCAGGCTTATAAATATAAATTCTATCAGGGTGAAGCAATAATAAAGCAAGGTGCAAAATTAACTACGGCTGGTAATGCATTGTTAGACAACATGTCGAACAATGTCGCCAGCTGGGATTGAGATCTCGTTCATTACAGCACGCAGCACATCATACTTGCGTGATACCGTCTAAATAATCCGAATGAAATATAAAACCTCCACGGCCGAGACGGAGTCCTTACCTGAATTTTTGAAGCTTTGGGCGTAAAATATTCTCTAAAAAAATTAAAAGTTGGATTATACTAGGAAAAATTTAATTGAATCTTACCTCAAGGAATCAGGATGGCAGGGAAATTTATCGCACGGATTACGATAGTTGTGTTCCACTTATTTTTAACAACATCCATTTTCAGTCAAGAAAAAATGTTGTTTGCCATCGACGTCATCCGCCATGGTGACCGCATGCCGTTGAATCAATTTCCTACCCCAAAAAACTGGAAATTACCATTAGGACGCGGTCAATTAACTGGGCTTGGAATGCGCCAGGCCTATGAATTGGGGAAAAAAAAGAGGACCCTATATATTCTGCAAAATCATCTACTGCCAGCGCATTTTGAAGATGGCACTCTCTATGCTCGCTCCAGTGCTTATGAACGCACTATTATGAGCGCGCAAGCATTTTTATTGGGATTATATCCATTGGGAAGTGGACCTCAACTTCCCAATCATCAACCAGCCCTACCGGCTGGTTTCCAACCGATACCCGTTTTTACCGTGTCTTCGCTACAAGACAATTTAATAGTACAAGTACCACATTTAAAGCAATATCGAAATTTAGTTCGCCGATATGAGGATCAGAGTAAAGAATGGGTGCAAAAAAGAGCTGAATTGCAGAACAAAATACCGGTGTGGAGTAAGTTGAGTGGCATTAAAATCACGAGTTTAAATGCACTGATTCCGCTCGGAAACACTTTATTTATTTATAAATTAAAAAATTATCCCATCCCAGCTGGGCTTTCTAACGCTGAAAGTAATAGAATAATTAATTTGGGCAATTGGGTTTTTGCAACTACCTTCGAAAATAAATTAATTAGCCGTCTCGCTGGTTATCAACTATTAAAAAATATTAATCAATATTTACAAACTACTCACCAATCTAATAAAAAATTAAAATATGTTTTATTTTCGGCACACGATTATACCATTTTAGCTTTAATGCGACTCATGCAAGCACCTTTAAAAGTTGTACCCGGGTATGCTTCGGATTTAAATTTTATTTTATATAAAAATAATTCTGGCTATGTTGTAAAAATAAAATATAACGATAAACCGGTTTTTATTAAAGCATGCGGTGGTAATTCGTGTACTTTAAAACAATTTTCGCAAATTGTGTTAAATGCTTAAAATGAATAAAAAATTGATTTTCTTTAGGATAAAATGGATATTTATCTGTAGCCTATTTTTTTCATCATCTATTCTTTCTCGCACAGATATAAACTTATCAAGCAATGACAAAGATAAAAAAATTGAGCCTCCTAAAATCGGTATTTTTTCAATGCCCATAACGCAACAACCCGGCCCATTTATCAGTTTCGGACAAAATGTAATTGATCAAGGTGACTTGCAATTTTTATTCTTAGCAGACAAGTTCACGGGGCAAAATAAACAAGTCGTGCATCTCTTGCCTTCCCTTTTATATGGTTTAACTGAAAATGTATCGGTACTAGCAAGCGGGCTTTATATACCGGTACAGCGTGAAGCGGGGTTGCATTCATCAGGCTGGGGAGATTCACTTCTACAATTTGAATATAGTTTTCATCAAAAGGATACTTATAAATATGCTGAATTGGGTACTGCAGTAGTTGGATTTGTTTTTCCGACCGGCTCTAGTCACAAAGTACCATCCACAGGCAACGGCTCCCCACAATTTTTTGTTGGCACCACACTTAATCGAACTTATATGGACTGGTATATTTTTATTTCACCTGGCACCGTCCAAACAACAACGAACAGTGATGGCAGAAAATTTGGTAACCTTTATTTATATCAAGGCGGATTAGGAAAAACTCTATATGTAATCGATACTAAATTATTAATCTCAGCTCTTCTCGAAATAGATGGAACGTATACCGAAAAGGATAAACAATTTGGCATTCCTGATCCCAACTCCGGTGGCAATACCATTTATTTAACACCTTCAATTTGGATTTCTGGCAAACATCTTTCGGTGCAATTTGGCGTGGGATTTCCGATTGTGCAACGTCTGAATGGAATACAATTAAAAAATTATCATTTAATCGCTGGCAGCATAGCATGGGTTTTTTAGCAGCCCGAATCAACGATCCAGGCTATTCGGCGTTATTTTTTCCCACCAAAAATAGAGCCTAATAATCCACGAATAATTTGGCGACCCACCTGACTGCCAACAGCGCGCGCGGTCGATTTCACGATGACTTCCATCGCAGATTGACGCGGTCTTCCACGAGGCGCACTGGGTTGTTGCGTTCTCCCTTGACGGGTAGTTTGCGGCGCTGATTTTGCAGCATTTTCACCGTTCATGGTTTTATTCAGCATTCTTTTTTGTATCATCTCATATGCGGATTCACGATCAACAGCTGTATCATATGCAGTTCCTAAAGAAGATTGCTTCATTAAAGCAGCACGTTCAGCAGCAGTAATCGCACCAATGCGTGACTCCGGCGGCACAATATCCACTTTTTCCACTAATTCTGGAGTTCCTGACTCATCTAAAAATGATAATAACGCTTCACCCACTGCTAATTCGGTGATGGTTTTTTCTGTATTTAATTTTGGATTTTGTCGAAAGGTTTGTGCGGCAGTTTTTACCGCCTTTTGATCTTTCGGCGTAAATGCGCGTAAAGCATGTTGCACGCGGTTACCTAACTGACCTAATACCGTTTCTGGAACATCTAATGGATTTTGGGTAACAAAATAAATCCCCACCGCTTTCGAACGAATTAATCTGACCATTTGTTCGATCTTTTCCATGAGCGGTTTGGGGGCCGAATCAAACAGTAAATGCGCTTCATCAAAAATAAATACCAATTTAGGTTTATCCAAATCACCCACTTCTGGTAATTGCTCATATAATTCGGATAATAACCACAATAAAAAAGTACTATATAAACGCGGATCCGAAATCAATTTAGTTGCATCTAATACACTAATAATCCCGTTACCTGAACTGTCTTTTTGCATGAGATCTTCTAATTTCAAAGCCGGCTCACCAAAAAAACCCTCGCCGCCCGCTTCTGATAATGTCAATAAACTCCGCTGCAATGCGCCGATCGAAGTTTTTGATACATTACCGTATTTTGTTTTTATTTCAGCAGAATTTTCAGCCATCCAATCTAACAGTGATCGAATGTCTTTTAAATCTAACAATAATAACCCTTGATCATCAGCAAAACTAAATGCCGCATTAATAATTCCTTGTTGAACTTCATTGGCATTTAAAAATCGGCCTAATAAAAGTGGACCCACTTCGCTAATAGTTGCTCGTAATGGATGACCATTTTTTCCATAAATATCCCAAAAAATAACGGGACAACTACGCGGTGTATATTTTGAAATTTTAAGTTTTTTGAGACGATCTTTAATTTTTGGGTTTTCCACTGCTGGCTGCGAAATACCGGATAGATCTCCTTTCACATCCGCGGTAAATACTGGAATTCCTGCACGAGATAATTGTTCAGCGATAGTTTGCAACGTGACCGTTTTTCCTGTTCCCGTTGCACCGGCAATTAATCCATGACGATTCGCCATATCTAAATAGAGTTCCTTTTTATCGCCTTTTGCGGTGATTCCAACCAGAATTGTTGCCATGGAATTTCCTTTTTGCTTTCAATAATTACTTATTATAGCATGTACTCGATGTTCACTAGAATTGAGTAATGCTATGAAAAAATTAATAGTTTTTAGCCTCATGATGCTCTTCATTTCGGCTTCCTATGCTACACCTAATTCAATCACGAGTTGCGCTGGCAAACAAGTATTAGGCATTAGTGAAAATATCATTTTGTCTAATCATCTTAAAATTCCCGCAAAATTAGATACGGGAGCTGCAATGAGTTCTTTATCCGCAGTGAATATCGCACAATTCAACAAAGACAATAAAGTTTGGCTACGTTTCAATGTGGAAAATACCGTAATCACTGCGCCTTTGCAAGGTTATGTACGAATTATCAGTCGAAACGAGGAAAATAATCAAAATGCCTATCATACTCGCATGGTAATCGCGTTACCGATTTGTTTAGGTCAACAGCAACAAACTATTTTAATTAATTTAACGGATAGACGGAATTTCAGCTACCCGATGTTACTTGGCGTGGACGCATTGAAAAAATTCAATGTGTTAGTTGATGTCGAGCAAAACCAAATAAGCATACCTGCTTGTAAAAGCTAACGGAATCCTCGTGCTATACTTATAATTAGCGCTGTAATTATGCGTTGTGAAAGCAACCATGCTTGCTTATTGATCGAAGTCGCGGCTTGGCCTTAAGCACAATTAAAACCTAAAATACTAATTACAGCGCGCATTTGAGATATCTATGGCCTTAATTAATAAATCAATCCTTAAAAAAAGAATTCAGCAAGTTTATGAAAAGTCCGTGCAAAAAGGTCTGGCGTTTAAATCCGTGCAGCAAACTGTCAGCCTCAGCACGCTGAATTTGCATGCGAATTATTTAGCACGCTTAATCACAAAAACGATTGAACAAGAGAGATTTCGTCCAAGCTATTTACATCCAAAAAAAATTCAAACACGCAACAAAGAACGAGTCGTCTTTCCTTTAACACCCATTGATAATATTGTTCAAGGTGTCTTATTTGAAATTCTGTTACAGCACGCATTACCTAAAATCAGTCAACATGTTCATTCTTATATTCCTGGTCGTGGTACACAAACAGCAATTTATGAATTCGTTTCTTATATTAAAAAATTTAATTTAACTCACCCCAAAGATGATATTTATATTTTACGCACCGACATCAATAAATTTACTGACTCGATTCCTCTGAATAAAAATTCAAAAGTATGGAAACAACTTGACAGTTTAATTGCCTCTATGGAATTTGATGAACATGCTAAACCCTATTTAACCCAATTAATTCACGCCTATATCCAACCATTTATTCAAACAAAATATAAATCGACTTATCAATCAATTGTCGGATTGCCCATGGGCACACCGCTCTCTAGCATCGTAGCGAATTTATATTTAGCAGATTTAGATCGTGCTATTGAATCATTATCCGATATTTTATATTTACGTTATGGGGATGATTTATTAATCGCTCACCATGATCCAAATATTATTGTGCAAGCTGAAAAAATTTATGAGGAATATCTGGTGCGCTTGGAACTATCACGTAATCGCAGCAAAGATTTAAAATTATATTTTACTCGCTCTGGTCGATCTCACTTCGATCCTGATTGGAAAGGTACAGATACTATCGACTATATTGGTTTTTCAGTAAATCGTTTAGGAAATTAAAGCATTTCAGTGAGTCGACGACGACGGTTACTAATTAGTTTGAAAAAAAGAATTCGACGCACCCAATTGTTAGTGCAGCACTATCCGCGCTCAAAACAAATCACCATTTTATGTGAAACCATCACCAAAAGCATTGACCCTATGAATCCACAAGTCTTACCAGAAGCCTTCGCATTCCTAAAATACACTAATGATCGACCTATATTACAACAATTTGATTACTCCCTTGCATATCAAATCAGTCATGCAATTACAAAAATAGTGGGTCCAAAAACTTTTCGTGAAGTCTCTATGCGAAAGATTCGAGAATATTTGCCGGCGCTGGTGTTGCTGAAGAATAAAAAGATGTAGGATTTTTTTGCGTCGTTGCGCTCCGCACGAAGGCAAAAAGGTACAAAGACGCAGAGGGAAGAAATAATTTTTTATTTATAATGCATTTATAGGTAAATAATATTAGCCTTAATTACTTAATAGTTGTATTTTTTAGATCTCAACTTGGATACTTCTGTCTCGGCCGTGAAAGAATATTATTGTTTTCAAATTATTAAGACGGCCTCGCAGAAGTATGACGTGCATGGGTGCTTAGTTCATGCAGCGAAGCCGTCATCTACCGCGAAAGTCGTCCGCATCACTTTTAAAAAATATTAAAGTGTCACGATTTGAGACGGTAGGATGTAGGATTTTTTTGCGTCGCTGCGCTCCGCGCGAAGGGCGCAAAATCCTAAAATTAAAGATTTTTTGCATTGCGCACAAACCAATGCACACAATTCGGCGTTATTCGCACAAACGTGCGATAGTGATCATCGGTATAATACGCTGAGCCATCGCTGCCAACCACAATTCTTTGTATCCCACGATTAATGCCCTGCAGTGCGGGAAAAAGATCGGATTCGTAATATTGAATAACATTGCCGGTTTGATCATGTGTCGGTAATAAACCCTCGATCGTTTCAAATTTCCTAACTTGAATATAACTCGGAGGTCCATGTTTAAACCGCTGAAAATATAAAACCGCAATATAAGCTGCACGAGGTACATTGGTAATTTCACAACTCATTACTTTGGGTTTAATCCAATCTGATTTTTCCAAAACGTGTGAGGTTAAATAGACAACTGAAAGCAAAGCAGCGCCAAGCACAAATCCAGCAAAGAAACGCGCGTGTTTTTTTATTGTTTTCGTTGTCATCATTATTCTTCTAAAATAGAATTAATATTATATGCCAATAATTTATTCCTCCAGTCATTTACCGCTGCTAAATCGGTTTGCTTTGGCAAAATGAATACATAACTAATATTTTTCTGCTCCAGTAAAATTGAAACAAATCCAAGAGAAAAATAATGCAAATCAAATGGTCGTTTAAAGCTACGCTGGATAATGTGATACAATTCTCCATATTGATCCGTCGTATGAATAAAATTAACCCGTGAATAACTGGTTTTATTTAAGATCTCGATATATTGGGCATCTGGAAAATGCTGGGTAAAAAAATGTAATAATTCAGCAGGTTTCTTAATTGAGCCTTTTATATTGATAAAACCCAGGCGCAATGCTGAGCTAATAGCAGCCTGACCATTTTCAGATGTATCTGTGTGGTGCATTCGAATAACTTGACCGCCAGCTATTTCAACAATTTTTGCATATGCATTATGGATATCGTTGCCTGGTACCGCAACCATTAATCTATTTTTTCTTGGCATACAAACTAAATACCTTTGTACTAGCTGTTTAATAATTAAAGTGACAATTTTATCTTGGGTATTTTTGTCTAATGTAACCCTAAAAATACAGAGCGGAGCTGACGTATGTTTAACTTTATCTAGCCAAACAAAAAAACTTAACAATGAAGGAACATCATGTTTAGAGAACGCTTTTAGACGAATGGTCTTTAAATATATTAACGAAATCACAAATAATAATAAAACAAAGGATAAATTCTGATTGATACTGAAATGATACGGGAAAAATTCAAAAAATACGTAGCCAGCAGTAAAAATTAAACCACTAATAATCACGTCATAATAACGATAATCACAAAATAAACGCATTTCCATGTGCGAATTCAAACTACGCACAATAAAAATGGGTAATAATAATATCGTCGCAATATAAATGTTCTCGTGATAGAAATAGGTGATGAGAATCGTACTAATAACCCAAGCTCCAATCCCTACATAAATTGCAGTCCCTCGCAATCGATCATGCATAAATTGCTCGAATTTCTGCATGCCCGGCTGGGATAATTTTTTCATATCAAAATAAAATAATCGCGTCCACTCGAAAGTAGAATTAATCTGCGGCGTAATTAAAAAAATCATCATACTCATGGAAAAACTAAGCTTGGTATACCCCTGATCAATCAGTAAGTAAATAAAGACCGGTTGAATAGAAAATAATAAACTCGCAAGACCGGAAAGAAACAATTCAAAGGTCGCAATGGCCGATAAAAATTTCAGAAAGCCTTGCCAACGCACAGGGATTTTTGGCAACAACATCAATATGCGATCCATTCGCAATGTATAATACAATGTCAACGCCACTGCGATAATACTTTCTATGATGTAAGCCCATGCTAATGAATATTGATTCGCGATTGGATATAAAATAAATAAAAATAAAAGACCAATTATTTGCGCTAAATTCACAGATAATAGCGGCCGACTAATTCGCGTCAATGCGAATATGCTAGAATGTACGGTACGCACGACAATTCCAGTTGCAACATGAGTCATAATTGCAAATAAATAAAATAATTCCAAACGCGTAAATCTAGAATAATGGAAACCAATTGCAAACGCTATTATGCCTACCAATAGAAGAAGACCTGCAATGCAAAAACTTAGAGTCATCCAATGTTGAATTACAATCGGTAATTTAGCGCGTTCACGAATTTTTTTATCGATGCGTAATTCGGTTCGTAAGCTTTCAAGAATTCCCCACCAAAGCCCGGTGATAACGATTCCCATTAAACGAAAAAGCACAATATTCAAACTGGCGATTGGAGCCACAAAATATAACAAAAAATAAAATTCGATCATAAAAATTAAAGATCGAATTAAGGTAGTATAAGAAAAATAACGTAATCGGAAAAAAACGTAAGTTGAAAAGTCCTTACTCAATATTCCTTCGTAAATTGAGACCACTCGCATGGACTTTTTTTTAGTTTTTGCAAACCAACGTTCAATGAGTTGCATTCTTTTGTTTTACCAGGTTTCGCTAATTAAACAGTTTCCTAGATATTCATTAATTCTTCGCTTGGTTGCCGCAGTTGTATCCTGTGGCAAATTATTTAATTCAAACCATTCTTTTGCTAAAATTTCTCTGCAATTAACTGAGCGTTCTTCATAATCATTGGCGACATATAAAACGACATAATCATCTCTTTTTTCTAAATTGCTATAATAAACGGAAAATATTTTAGGTTCGGTTTTTAGAGTGACGCCAACTTCTTCCTGTAATTCACGATGAATTGCTTGTAGCGGACTTTCACCGCGCTCAACCCCTCCACCTACGGTATACCATCCTGGTTGATAAGTATGTTTTACTAATAAAATTTTATTATCGCTAATTAAAAGAATACGCGCGCCAAACGTTCTTTTTCTGATTATTGAATAGGTAATATTTTTAAAAATTCGGTAAAACCGCATAAAATCCTTCACTCGGTTGGCAATATCATTATAGTGGGTATATAGTATTAAATACTGATTGAGTTTAGCATTTGTACAAAAAAACATAAAGGAGAGGCTCATGGATTTGAGCAAGCGTATTGAACCTACCACTTGGGCTTTTGTTGAGAAGGTGCAAAAAGCTGGAGGCAAGCCCATTTATGATATTCCCGTTGCAGAAGGCCGCGAGATTTTTATCAAAGTACAATCAGGAAAAGTAGATATGCCTGATGTAGATTTTGAAGATCATACCTTACCTGTTGGCCCAAAAAGAGAAGTTTCTGTTCGTATTTATAAACCCAAAGGCGCAAAAGAAAAATTACCCGTTGTCATGTATTTTCATGGCGCAGGTTGGGTTTTTGGTGGTATTGAAACTCACGATCGCCTAGTGCGTGAAATTACTGACGGCGCACATGTAGCGTTAGTTTTCGTCAATTATTCGTTATCACCAGAAGCACAATACCCAGTTCCGATTGAAGAAGCCTATGCCGCGACCAAATATATTGCCGAACACGGTAAAGAGTTTAACCTCGATTCATCGCGTCTTGCGGTTGCAGGCGATAGCGTGGGTGGGAATATGGCCATTGCAGTAACATTGATGGCTAAAGAAAGAGGTGGCCCTAAAATTGCCTATCAGGCGTTAATTTATCCCGTAACCAATGCAGATTTCAATAATGGTTCATATAAAGAATTTGCCGATGGACCTTGGCTCACGAAAAAAGCGATGGAATGGTTTTGGAAAAATTATTTGCCCGATGAGAAAAAACGTAAAGAACATACGGCATGTCCATTGAACGCAACAATTGAGCAAGTAAAAGGACTTCCACCTGCATTAGTCATTAATGGTGAATGCGATGTGCTGCGCGATGAAGGTGAAGCTTATGCCCATAAATTAAATGAAGCTGGCGTGCGAGTAACTGGAAAACGTTATCATAGCACCATTCATGACTTTATGTTGTTAAATGATATTGCAAGTGCACCCGCTTGTCGCGATGCGGTTGATATGGTCAGTACACATTTGAAAAAAGCATTAAATGGAAAATAATTTAATATGAAAATGCGATGTTTAATTTTTATTTCGCTGTTATTTCCGAGTTTAATGCATGCAGCGGTTGCACCTATTTGCAAACCGCTGCCTTTTTTAAAAGGGGGATTTCAGGCTGAAAAATATAAACGATGCACGACGTTAATGAATCAATGTCCAGCATCAGGTGCATTGCCAAGTGCAGATTGTGCGAAAGAAGTAGGTAAAGACGCTGCTTGCAATCAATTAAATAAGTTAGCGGAAGCGCTAGGGACTAGTATTACACAAATTGCAATGAAACAAATTAATGCATTTCGTATCGTTGGGATTTATTTTCCGGCGGACGGACAAAATCATTATTTTATTTTGACCCCAAAAAATTGTTTAGTAGATACGATTATTGATCCACGAAAATTAGATAAATCGCTCGAAGCCAAATATCCCAAAACATCGTTTATTATAGTTAATTGGAATGAACCGCAATTTAAAAAATCCAATGATGCAGAAAATTTTACCGCCGTATTAAAAATTACAGACACTTGCATGGCTTGCAAAGTAATCGGCTGGGCGACACTCAAATTTAATTTCGATAAAAATGGGAATTATGTGAGTGTTGATCTTGTGAATTTCAGTGTGACAGAGCCTAAGTGAGGGCTGAAAAGCACAAAGAGAATATGTAGTTTCACAGCTTTCGACAGAAGAATCCAAATTAAAAAGCTTTAAAAATATTTTTTACTAATATAAATATTAACGAGCAGATTGAAATTTGGATCCTACCGTCTCAAGCCGTGATATTTTTACGTTTTAAAAATATAAGCAGACGGCTTTTCGCGGTAGGATGACGTTGCCGTGCATTAATTACAATGCGCAATTGGGGCATGCTTTTTATCGCTGCCAGTTATAATTTGTTTTCCATGCGGACGAATCCAACAACAATTTTTATCTTCATGCTGGAAATCTAAATAATCCCAATTAGCACAAATGTATCGAGGATTATTATCGGGTTCTCCTTTGCTGGTTTCATGTGGAGAGACTTCCTCTCTATAACTCCAACGCCACACCTTACCGTCTCCCTCAAACACATAAACCCGATAATTTGTTTTATTATCGGTATTAAACGCAAATACGTTCACAACCGTAAATAACAAGGCAACAGCAATTAATTTCGTCTTCATTATTCTTCTCTCGTGTGTAAAAGGCCTATTTTACAGGTCATTTCCGAGGGAAATAAAGTTTAAGTCATTTTTTTTGCAATATGAGAAATAAGACTGAAGAATTTACTTAAAAAAATATTAATTTGAATCGGGCTATAATCCTGGCTTCATTTTAAATTCATCGATGCTAAATTAATTAAGATGGATCGTCTCGCGATCCAGCGAGGTTTTTCGCGTCGCTACTCTCCGCGCAAAGCTCGCAAAGGAAGATAGGACGCAAAGGGTTTAATTTGATTTGAATTTCGGCGTCGTTATTTTTACTCAGATGCGGACGACTTTCGCGGTAGGATGACGAGAATCAGAGCCAAAATAAAAAACACCGTCATTAAAAGCCGTCTTCATGTTTTTTAAGAATACAAAAGTATCACGGCTTTTGACGGCAGAATCCAAATTATCAAAATAAAGAACATCACATATGAAAATTAAGATAAATATCAAATTTATTTTTCAGCAGAATAGTTCAATTAACTACAAAAAATATTCCCTTTGCGCCTCTTCTTCCCTTTCGCGACTTTGCGTTAAACTCTTCTTCAATCCAGAAACCGCCGCAAAAGTCCGGTATAAGCGTCAACTCTGCGATCGCGTAAAAACGGCCATAATTCGCGTAATTCGTTGGTTTGCGCTAAATCTAGGGTATGCATTAATATTTCTGGATCGCTTGCAGAAGCGCGCGCAACAATTTCCCCTTGCGCATCTGATATAAAACTATTGCCCCAAAATTTAATGCCTTTATTCATATCATTGGGATTTTTTTCCATGCCGACCCGATTTGCTACCATCACAGGCAGATGATTTGCGATGGCATGCGAACGCTGAATCGTCATCCATGCATCCATTTGACGACGACGCACTTCGGACGCACTATCTTCATGTCCCCAACCAATCGCAGTGGGATACAATAATATTTCGGCACCTGCTAATGCCATTAATCTCGCGGCTTCCGGATACCACTGATCCCAACACACTAAAACGCCTAATTTACCGACCGATGTCGTAATTGGCGTAAAGCCTAAATCACCCGGTGTAAAATAATATTTTTCATTAAAACCGGGATCGTGAGGAATATGCATTTTTCGATAACGTCCGGCGATTTGTCCATTTACGTCTAAGACTACAGCCGTATTATGAAATAAACCCGCAGCACGCTTTTCAAAAAGTGAAGCAACAATAACAACATTTAATTCTTTAGCTAATTCTGCTAATAATCCTGTAGTGGGTCCAGGAATAGGTTCTGCTAAATTAAAAAATTCGACATTTTCGGTTTGGCAAAAATATAAAGTATTAAATAATTCCTGCAATAAAATGAGTTTCGCACCTTTACTTGCAGCGATGCGAATATTATCCATCGTCTGATTTAACGCTTGGGTTTTATTGGCATAACCGTTTTGCTGAATAGCAGCAACTGCTAATGGTTGCATGATAACACCTCCTGCGGTAATTGCATGGTGACGCAATGTATACTACCAAAGCCTTCAATAATGGCGCGCGCATCAATACCCACTATTTTTCGATCTGGAAAACATTTCTGTAAAATCTGCAGTGCTTTTTGATCTGCGGGATCATTATAAGTCGGCAATAAGATTTTTTTATTTGTAATTAAAAAGTTAGCGTAACTCGCAGGTAATCGCTCACCGTTCACTCGACTATATTGCGCTTTCGGCCATGGCAAAGCAATTAAATGATAGGGATTATTTTCTGCGGTACGAAATTTCGTTAATTCCACCGCCATTTTTTGTAATTCAGAATAATGTTCATCTGTTGCATCATCGCATGCCTGATAGCAAATCGTATCTTTATTACAAAAACGCGCTAACGTATCAATATGCGCATCGGTATCATCACCGCATAAAAACCCGTGCTCTAACCATAAAATTTTGTTTATGCCGAGATGTGTTTTTAAATTTTCTTCCAACCAAGAACTTGCCGTTGCATTGCGATTACTATTTAATAAACAACGCGCCGTCGTTAATAGTGTACCCGCACCATCGGATTCAATGCTGCCGCCTTCTAAAATAATATCTAATTTTTTTAGAGGCGAATTAAATGCACCAAAATTATTTAATTTTTCGCATACCGCATTATCGAGTGGCATCGAATATTTATTACCCCAGGCATTAAATTTAAAATTTAGTAAAACCGGTTTGTCATTTTCGAGAACCGTGATTGGACCATAATCGCGTGTCCACACATCGTTAATGGGTATTTCAAAAAACTGGATATTTGATAAGTTAATGTCTTGTTCTTTGAAATAATCTTCAGCTAATTTTCTATCTTCACAAATTAATAATAATTTCTGATCTTCGGCAATTTCGCGCGCTAAAGCAAAAAAAGCTTGGCGCACATCTGCCAACACTGGACGCCAATAATCATTGACCGGCGGCCACGCTAATAAAACACCACTTTGTAACTCCCATTCCGCGGGTAATCGCAAATTATTCTTCAAGGTAGGTATACCCTTCTAAACCATCAACCAATTCTTGCAGATATTTTTCGCTGCCATTTAATTTTGCGGCACTTTGCAAAAATTGACGCCGCAAAACTTTATAATCGAAACTGACATAGCGCAAAACATCTTTCACCAAATCACCAGATTTAATATCGGTAATTTCGTAATCGCCATTCTTTTTCAATTTGACATTGACCGATGCGGTATCGCCATACAAATTATGCATATCACCTAAAATTTCTTGATATGCACCAACGAGAAAAATACCTAATAAATACGGCTGATCTGCTTTATAGGCTGGTAATGGCAAGGTACTTTCAATTCCTTGTCCGTCGATATAAAAATCAATGCGACCATCGGAATCGCAAGTTAAATCTTGTAGTACAGTCCGCGTTAAGGGTTCTTGACTTAAATGCGTTAATGGTAAAATCGGAAAAATCTGATCGATCGCCCACGCATCAGGCACCGATTGAAATAATGAAAAATTCAAGAAAAATTTATCGGCTAGTTTTTCATTGAGTTCATCTAAAATTTCACGATGCGCACGAATTTCAGGTTTTAATAATTCACGGACACGCCAGCAAGTCATCGTATATAACTGTTCGATGCGCGCACGTTTTTCCAAATTGATTACATTTAATATATATTTATTATGACCTTCTTTCATCCAATGCGTAGCATCATGATATGCTTCTAATGCAGTGCGTACGGATAAAGTTTTAATTCCTTGTAATAAATTTTTTACGATGAAATCGTTGTCATCTTTGAAATCATCTAAATGTGGTAATACGACGGGTTCATGATCAATGACGTTAGTAATTAAAACCGCATGATGTGCGGTAATCGCGCGACCGGATTCTGAGAAAATATTCGGATGCGGAAGATTATGTGCGGCACAAAGTTCATGTAAAGTGTACACGATATTATTCGCATATTCTTCCATCGTGTAATTAATCGAACTGCAACGTCGCGTGTGGGTACCATCATAATCAACACCTAAACCACCACCAACATCCACAATTTCAATTTTAGCACCTAAACGATGTAATTCTGCGTAATAACGTGCACATTCTTGCATGCCATTTTGAAAATCGCTAATATTCGCAATTTGTGAGCCAAAATGAAAATGCAATAATTGTAACATATGCAACGAATCGCTTTGACGCAAACGCTCAATCACTTTAAGCACTTGCACCGCGTTTAAACCAAATTTAGATTTTTCGCCGCCGGTATCTTGCCATTTTCCCTGACAGACTGTAAGACCACGCACACGAATTCCTAAACGCGGCGTCACATTCATTTCCTTCGCTTGCAATAATATTTTTTCTAATTCGGAATATTTTTCTAATACTAAATAAACTTGATGTCCCATCATTTGCGCAATTAACGCCAAACGAATACACTCATTATCTTTATAACCATTGCAAATAATAACGGTGCCGTGTTTTTTGGCAATTCCAATCACCGCCAATAGTTCTGATTTACTTCCGACTTCCAAACCCACTGGATTTTTGCTGTGTTTGCAAATTTCGGAAATCACAGATTGCTGTTGATTCACTTTAATCGGATAAATAACAGAATATTTTCCCTGATAATGCGTATCTCGAATAGCGTCGTTAAATGCACGCGACAAATTATCGATACGTGAATGTAAAATATCGGGAAAACGCAACAATAAAGGTGGAGTAATGCCTTGTTCTTGGAGTTGCTGTACTAATTGATATAAATTAATCGGCTTCGCATTGTCGTGTTTATGATTGGGATAAGCAACCACACACCCGGCATCGTTAATGTCGAAAAATCCGCTACTCCAATTTTCGATATTGTAGCTTTCTTTAGCGTCGTTAATTTGCCACTGCGACATGGACTTCTTTGGAGCACTCGTCGAGGGCATCGTTATAACGTTTTTCGTTTCGGACTTGGTTTCGATTGTCATGATATGCATACGCCGCAAGTAGTGGAAAAGCGATTGTTGCTTCGGCGAAGACCATTTGCTCATGCGTAACGGCTACCTTCCCCCAAGAACAAGCTTCTCGCAAGGTTGATCCAGAGAGTGCCCCGTCGCGTTCATCCGCCACGGTAATTTGAATTGCATATTTATGCATGGGCGCCTCAAATCCTAATAGTTCTGCAGCCACTACCACGTCCTGAGCAAAATTCTTTGGCACACCTCCTCCCATCATCACTAACCCAGTTTCACCGGCTTGGATTTTTAACTGCGTTAATTCCCGAAAATCTTTCACAGAATCAATACTGAGGTGATTTTTCGGATTTTGCACTTGGTGCATCACCAAGCCAAAACCAGCACTACAATCACTGAATGCTGGAACGAAGATCGGCAACGCTTTTTCATAAGCCTTGCGAACAATAGAATTAGCTTGAGGTCGATGTTTTTGTAGATATTTACCCATCTCGCGGATAAATTCGCGCGATGAATAAGCCTTCGGTGGCAACGCATTCGCAATATCACAAATCGTGTTATCGCAAATTCGTAATTCATCTTCATTTATTAAGGTATCGTAAATACGGTCGATTTTGAGCTCCTGCAACATTTCATCATCCAAGCGAACTGAACCGTGATAATGACGAAAACCTAACGCCTCAAAAAAATCTTGATCGACGATGTTAGCGCCCGTCGAGACGATAATATCGATCATGTTGTTGTCGATAAGGTCGGTCACCACTTTTTTGAGACCGGCACTGATCAAGGAGCCGGCCAGACACAAAATCACAGAGCACTTGCCATCTTTCAACATGGCAGAATAAATCTTCGCAGCACTGCCCAAATTGCGTGCCTGAAACGCCATGCCCTGCATAGACTCCAGGAGTGAAGTCCAAGACAAGTCTTTTGTGATATCGATATGCTCAATTTTCTGATTGAGTAACTGTTTTTGGTCGGTCATTTTTTGCTCCAACTCAGGCTCTTAAACCGTAAGTGTCGTACATTTTTTGGTTAATATCAAGAAAAAATTTCACGCCTATTTTAAGGTGAAATCAAAAGATTGACTTTGCCAAGCTGCACTCTAATAATCGGAGGAGTGCATTATATTAAGGATGATGTTATGCGCCTGCCAGCCATTTTGCGATCTCTCGTATTACTCCTTGTTTTGCTGACTACGCTTCCGGCTTTTGCCACCCCTGACGCGGAGACAGTGGTAAAAAATTTTTATGCCAAGATTCGTCCCCTAAAAAATTTCTCGCATTTATCCTCGCTAAAAAATTATTTTGATCCGATGCTCTATCGATTACTTCTACAAGATCAAAAAAATCGCGAAAAAAATACAGGAGAAATTTGTGGATCATTAGACTTTGATCCTTTTTTTAATACCCAAGATGAACGTCGTGCAATAAAAAATATTAAAACTATTAAACCCGATTTTGTCGCTGTGACTTTTTCTGGTGATACCAAACCGAATGTGCTGGTAAAATTAAAGAAAATAAATAATGAGAGAAAAATAATTAATTTTATCTATCCCAATGTGGGTTTGAAAAAGAACCGTAATTTAATTTTGATGTTAAAAACTTTGCAACAAGATAAATGTTAAAATCTATTAGGATTACGGATGCTGACACAACCAGATAAATTAGAAAAGAAACTAAAAGCACGTCATATTACGATGATCGCGCTCGGTGGCTCTATTGGCACCGGCTTATTTTTTTCAAGCGGGAATGCAATTTATGTCGCGGGGCCAGGCGGTACCTTATTATCTTATTTAGTTATTGCCATCATGGTTTATTTTATTATGACCTCCCTCGCAGAAATGGCAGCAATTATTCCGGTATCCGGTACATTTTGTCAGTATGTTACCAGTTTCGTTGATCCTGCCTGGGGATTTGCTTTAAGTTATATTTATTGGCTAAGTTGGGCGATAACCCTTGCCGTCGAAATTTCTGCTGCCTCTTTTATTATGGGATTTTGGTTTCCTCACGTTAATTTTCTGATTTGGAGTACAATTATTTTTTTTGGGATTTTAATTATGAATTTATTTTCAGTGAAGGTGTATGGTGAAGCAGAGTACTGGCTATCTTTATTGAAAATTACTGCCATCTTTTTATTTATTATAATTGGATTTTTAATTACATTTGGTGTTATCGGTGATACTTTTTATGGTTTTAAGAACTGGACTGGGCCTGGCGTCGCCTTTCACGGCGGAGCAATTTCTTTGTTGGCGATATTTCTGACGGTTAGTTTTTCTTTTCAGGGCACCGAATTATTTGGTGTTGTGGCAGGAGAGACGAAAGATCCAAAACACAGCATTCCTCAAGCCACTAAAAGCATTTTTTGGCGTATTAGCATTTGTTATATCGTATCGTTATTCGTGATTAGCTGTATTATTCCGTATAATGATCCCGTTTTAGTTCATGGTGGCTCGGATGCAGCAACAAGTCCATTTACTATTGTTTTAGCGAAAGCAGGTATTAAAGACGCCGCCAATGTCATGAACGCCATTATTTTAATTGCGATATTATCCGCAGCAAATGCAAGTTTATATTCCGCCGCCAGAATATTATGGTCGACGGGTACCAATAGATATGGACTAAAATCTTTTTTAAAAACCAATCGTCACGGAACTCCAATCGTAACCGTTATTTTAACAGCCCTCATCGGCTCTTTAGTTTTTATTTCTAAATTTGCTGGCACGGGTAACGCATTTATGTGGTTGTTAGATTTATCTAGCACAACAGGATTATTAGCGTGGTTGGGCATAGCCGTGAGTCATTATCAATTTAGAAAAATTATCAAAAAAAGAAATTATGATTTAAAAAAATTGCCCTTCATATCACGTTGGTTTCCTGTATCAGATATTTTTTCCATTCTCTTATTAGTTATAATTATTATATTGCAACCGATTACATTATTATTTTCCCATCAACATGAGTTGTGGCGGGATATTATATCCATATATTCTGGAATCGTTTTAGCTGTGTTAATGTGGTTTATCTATAGATTAATAAATAAAACGCGTTACGTGGATCCCGCTCAATGCCCAATCGATTTCTTCGAAAAATTCAAAGAAAAATAAAATCGATATTATTAAGCTTGGGCATATATTGCTCGACATCTTGTTGCAAATATTTGATTTTTGGTGGTATCTTAGGAAGGTTATTCACTATATAAGGAGATTGCAATGTGGAAATATCTAATTGCTTGGTTGCTCGGAGTACCAATCAGCATACTCATAATCATCTGGTTATTAGCACGTGTGTTTTAATTCAAGCCTCTCTAATTATTAGCTACTAAATTTAAGGAGAATCTCATGGTATATGAACACGATTTAACAAGTAAATATAAAACTACCGGCTGTCTCAAACATCTTTCTTGGACCGCCGTTTTTGTTGGCGCTTTAGTTGGCGTTGGCTTAGCCTTTTTATTAAATCTTTTTAGCGTGGCGATAGGATTATCGCTCGTCGCTTCTAAAGCAGGAACGACTACATTTGCTGTGGGCGGTTTTATCGCTCTCTTGATTTGCGCGATTGTATCTATGTTTGTAGGGGGATGGACAGCAGGATATTTAGGCCGACCCTTTTGCACCCGTCGTAATTTAGGCGTTGCTCATGGTTTTACAGCGTGGGTGTTAGCTTTATTAATTACGGTTCTATCTATAGGTCCAATGAGCCACTACGTTATGGCTTATTCGTCTTTTATAACAAACCCATCTGCTACTGCAATGCCAATTCCGGCGCGAGATATGTCGAATATGCCAAGAGCGAGTTCGGATAATGCTCAAGGTAGAGATACTACTGCGGACAACACACCATCCGATAAAACCATGAAAGGTTTAACCGCCGGTATGTTTATTGTCTTCATCTTATTTTTCGTGGGTGCACTAGCTGCTTGTTTTGGTGGACATTGTGGCATGTCTTATCGACGAGATGAAGACTGCGATACCACTAATAGACCGCGCGTTGACACCATAAAATAATTCTTAACGCTCTCACTGAAAATTTGGGGAATTTGTAGCCCGGATCAATGATCCGGGTTTTTTTATTCCTGGATCTTCGATCCAGGCTACAATATTGGAGAGCCTTTTATTTTAAGTAGCCCGGATCAACGATCCGGGTTTTTTTTATTCCTGGATCTTCGATCCAGGCTACAATATTGGAGAGCCTTTTATTTTAAGTAGCCCGGATCAACGATCCGGGTTTTTTATTCCTGGATCTTTGATCCAGGCTACGATTTTATAATCCAAGACATTTCGCTTTCAAATCGATATAATCTTTCACAGCTATTTTTCTAATTCTTAATAAGGAATTATTCATGCGAAAAATTTTAATTGGAATCTTATCCATTTGTTGTTCCTCTTTTGCAGCACCCACATTAACACTAATTAATAAAACGCAATCTACGTTGCATTTTCATTTATATGAAAAAACTCAAGAAGTTTTCCCCGATTTAACGCTTTCTTTTGACCTTGAAAACAATGATAAAATAACGATAAATCATTTTAATTTCGACACTTACGATAGCGGATATATTCACGCCGAAATTGACGAGACTAAAAATGCTTTTTTTGCTTTAGATAAAGATTATGTAATTCATGGCTATATCGGAACCGGAATTGCTTACTCTTGGGATTATAATCCTGCTACCATTATTTTCTGCACCCCGCAAGAATACCAAAAGCACGGAAGATGTGTTTAATTTATTGTTAATAATTAATTAAAATTTTACAAACAGTTCTATACTTTTTGGTATTTTTATAATTAGAATATCGCAAGACTTTATTTCCGCTTTAAGATTATTATTAACAATTTCCCATTAACAACAAAAAAGAGAGAACTATGAAAAAATTACTTCCCATTTTGGCTTTATCCTTAATCTCCTGTGCCACATTAGCTGGTAAAGTGATTATTACTTCTAATAATTCTAATCAAGATAGCAAACTAGCTACTTATTTCGATGAGATGATGGTGAAAACCAACCACGATGAAATCGGCTTACCAGGCTTTATCGACAATATTCATGGCACTCCGAATTACACGATCGACAACGTGTCTTCGTTAAAAATTAATTGGATTGGTTTGAATGGTGTGAAAGAACAATTTAATCAAATTAATTTAAATTGCGAATATACCGTCGGTGACAATGAAATTAAACGAGTTAATATTTATGTAACTGGCACAGTAAACACAGTGTTAGGCATTGATACTCGCACTGCAATTTGTCAGGAAATTGTAGGCTAATCACTGATAGCCCGGATTAATGATCCGGGCTACTCAACTCCACAACAATGACTTTAATGGGATGCCGACCCATATTTTCATCGGTATGTAATTCACGGCCCACATCTTTTTTCAAATAATACGATTTGTCTTTTTGTAATTTCAAGTAATGCACTTTTCCATGATCGTTCACAATTTTTAAAGTACCATTATCGAGTGCCACAACTACGCGGTCGAAATTATGATGATGCATTTTTATTTTGTGCGCAGAGCTCGGTTCAATAGTGGTTTCCCACACGTGAACTTTATTATTTGCAATTTGAGTCACTCGATGACTGTTTGCATAAACATTTATAGATAACAAGCTTAATATCAATATCCCTAATTTTCGCATGATTTTTCCTTACGCGGTGCAAGTAATGGAAGCAGGCGTCGGTGCAATTGCTTTCTCTGCGGGTTGAAATAACATCGAAGCAGAATCAGTGGCCTGGACCACTTTATCGCCGTTTAATTTATAATATTTATTATTATATTTAATTTTTGTAAAGCCTTTTTCCAGTAATACTTTCATCGCTAATTCGGTATTTTCTGGCGGTGTTACATTTTCTAATACAAATGCTTTTCCACTCGCACCAAATGCAGCATATAAAACATTGGCAAAATCTTCAAAAACATTTTTAATAACTTCTTGTTCTTTACTGGGCTCTTTCGCTGCTGTGTATTGCAATGCGCAAGTGAATTGTTGCTCAGAAGGCTGGGTAATCTTCATTTGGCCATTTTTGGTTTTCAGGGTCCCGCTATATTCGTCTTGATCTTGTTTGAACTCTTCAAAGTTAAAGGATTTTTTGAGTTCCGCAGCTGAAAACAGCTGTACTAGATTGATTTTCATAAGAACCTCCTCGTTTTAGCTATTGTAACTCACGAACCTTAGAATAAAATTATCAGGGGCTACCGCAAGAAAAGATTTTTTACGTAAGAATATATTAACCTGGCATTGCTAGACTATCTTAACTTTTACTTCATTGTGAGTTTTATTGTATGGCTATCTATCGTGCACCTAAAATTTCAAAAACCCCAACTGAATGGCTAAAATTAATCGCTTGGCGGCTTATATTTCCTCCTATATTCATCTTGGATATTTTGAAATTCACATTTAATGCTTTATTTGGGAAATTTTTGGGTGAGAAAATATTGCTAGCACAGCAATCGGATTATCAAACAACATATGAAAAAGATTATAAACCAGCTTCAAACTCCCCTAATATCGAATGGGAATCTCACACTATTATCCTTGAAAATGGTGCAGAAATAGATACACGCGAAATGAAACATATCTCGCAGAAAGATAAATCCAACGCCAAAAAAGAATATTTCATCCACTTTGCAGGAAATGCAATGTGTTACGAACAAAATTTAGATAATTTAATTCAACAAGCTGATGAATTTGAATTTAATATTATTTGTTTTAATTACGCAGGCGTGTCGCACAGCACGGGTAGGACAAATTCTAAAAGTGATGCAGTAAGGGCAGGTATCGCGCAAATAGAACGTTTATTAGCTCATGGTGTCGACCCAGAAAATATATATACTCCGGGTCGATCACTCGGTGGTGGATTCGCAACATTAGTTGCCGAATATTTCCATAGCCGTGGAAAGAAAATTAATTTATTTAATCAGTCTTCTTTTTCGAATATCACTAATGTTGTTATGGGTTCGATTCGTAAGGAGGGATCGGGGATGGATACCGGACATCAAGAAGGTCGTCTCGGCAAAGTCTTAAGTTATCTCGCTTGGCCGTTCGTAAAAATAGCGCTTGTTTTAACGGATTGGGAAATTGAAGCTGCAGATGCCTATAAAAAAATTCCAGACACACATAAAGAATATATGTTGATTCGAAGTTCCAAAGAATCCAGGCTAAAAATGCCACATATTACAGATGATCCCGTCATTACACATTACAGTTCTTTACATTTAGGATTACAAAGCGAGAGACGCAAACAAAAAAAAGCAATGGATCACGCGATTAGAGAATGCCAAAATGCAAACAGTGCACTTATTACTTCTGAAATTAACGAGGCGGTTGCAAAGTTACAAGCTGCCAAAAAGACTTTAAAAAGTCGAAAAATGCACGTGATAACTAATCCATACAGAGATGGTCATAACATTGACCCTTCGGAGTTAAGCGATCGCTACGGAAATGGAAATGCTGCAAGCATGTTCTTCCGAAAATTTGTGGAGCGAACTTCTCAACACCATGAGGCTGAACGTTCTCGGAATCATTTGATGAATAGGTAGCCGAAAATGTAGCCTGGATCAAAGATCCAGGGTCCTCTCCCCGGATCTCCGATCCGGGCTACAGGCTAAGACGTAGTCTGGATCAACGATCCGGGCTACTTCCCTGCCACAAATCTAAGTTATACTGATAAAAAAATCACTCCTAGGGCCCAAATGGATAAACGGTCCATCATCAGCAGCAGTATCGGCAATGTCATCGAATGGTATGATTTCGGATTATTTGCCATTTATTCTCCAATCTTAGCTAGAATTTTTTTCCCTACCACCGATGAGCGTACACAACTCATAGCGACCTTCACAATTTTTGCGGTGGGATTTCTTTGCCGACCGCTTGGCGCTTTTATCTTTGGCTATTTAGGTGATAAACAGGGTCGAGCGAAAACGCTGCGCTTCTCGATTCTTATGATTTGTTTGCCCACATTATTAATTGGCTGCTTGCCTACCTACAACCAAGTTGGATTAAGCGCGGCAGTATTGCTTTCACTTATTCGAATTTGGCAGGGAATTAGTATCGGCGGTGAATATACCGGTAATATCATTTACATCGCCGAAATGGCACCTAAAAAAAATCGCGCCGCCTATACATCTCTGGCACCGAGCGGTTCCAATCTCGGTATTCTACTCGCAACCTTAGTGGGAACGATTTGTAATTATTTTTTTTCAACGGCTACATTTTATGCGTGGGGATGGCGAATTCCGTATTTATTGAGTGGTATCTTATCTTTGTTTGTGTATCTCGTGCGTTTAAAAATAAAGGAAACACAGGTATTTTCTTATTTGGAAGCAAAAAAATTATTAACTAAAAATCCGATTAGCGCCGTTTTTAAAAATAATATGTCCGATATTTTACGCACGATGGGTATGGTTTTAATGGGCAGTACATTTTATTATTTCAGTTTTATTTATCTACCATTAGTAGTAGACACCTATCTTAAAATTTCATTGTTAAAAACATTTGGGATAATGACGATTTTATTTGTTTTAATGTTATTTTTGATTCCCCTCTCAGGGTGGTTGTGTGACCGCATCGGACGCCGAAAAATGTTATTATTTAACGCTTTTATAATTACGATCAGCATTATTCCGGCTTATTATTTTTTACTGCACAGCATGCTGGGAATTTTATTTACGTTATTTTTATTTACTATTTTTAGCTCTTTGGAACAAGGCACCACTCCCGTTGCTATCGTCGAAAATTTTCCGCCGTCGACGCGATATACCGGTATATCATTCGCTTATAATTTTGATAATGGAATTTTTTCTGGCACTGTCCCACTCATTTGCACTTGGTTATCCAGCAAAAATCATTTTAGTTTACTCCCTGCGGTTTACATTGCTTTTTGCGCGTTTATTACATTATTAGTCATTTATTGCTTTGTGGGAGAAACCAAAAATTCCAATTTAGTGATCGAAAAATAACCTATGGCGCCCATAGCTACCACGAGAGAGCCCACGCAATCCAGCAAGCATCTAAAGTCGTGTATAATTAAAGAATATGCATGAAATGGTGTAATCGAAATGAAAACAGGCGCATCGCATAATCCGCTCTGGGAAGCGTTTCAAGAACAAGTCGCGATAAAATATCAGCTATATAATGGTTTATTTGTTACGTTACCGTTTGCAGGATTAGCTGATGTTGGCGTTGAATTGCCTGTATTTAGCGAGCTGTGCCGCAAAGGATTATTAGACGGCAAATCGCCAAATGAAATCGTACAAGATTTTTTTAAAAATATCGCACACACAGCTGATTTTGATAAACAAATTAAAATATTATTTTTATTACTGCAATTTGTTGAACGCCAAATTGTTTTATTTGATGCGTTAGAAGATGCAGCTTTTAAAAAAACCCATGATGTCAATGGTGCCGGCACGCTAAGCTATCTAATCAAAGAGCTCACATCAGCACATAAAATAGAAAAGGCATATAAACTTTTATTAAATTATCATGTCCGCATTGTTTTAACTGCACATCCTACACAATTTTATCCCTTTCAAGTTCTGGGTGTCATTCAAGATTTAGCACATGCAATTCACACTAATAATTTAAAAAATATTAATGATCTCTTGTTGCAACTCGGTAAAACTTCATTTAAAAATACCAAAAGTCCTACACCATTAGATGAAGCTGGAATTTTAATTTATTATTTGGAACACATTTTTTATCCGGTTATGCAATGCCTGCAGAATGAATTACAGACGACGTTTAATCCTCATGAGTTACCTCCGATTTTTGAATTAGGTTTTTGGCCGGGTGGAGATCGAGATGGTAATCCGAACGTTACAGCGCAAATTACATTGCAAGTCGCTAGCAAACTAAAACAATCTATTATCGATTTATACATTCAAGAAATCGATAAACTCAAGCGTCGATTAACATTCGATGACATGTGGAATAAATTAGAAAAAATAAAACATCGTTTACAGGATGGTGACTACAGCAATTGTCAGCAATTTATGCAGGACTTAACCGAATTAAAGCAGCAGTTAATTCATGAAGATAATGGCCTATTTGTAGATAAAGTAGAAAATGTGCTTACTACAGTTAAGCTTTTCGGATTTTATTTTGCAAATATAGATATTCGTCAAAACAGTCACATTCATACGGAAGTTATTGCCAAGATCATTGAGCGATCAGATTATTCCGATTTATCAAGTTCTGATAAAACTCAACTGCTAATTGATTTAATCCAAGCCCCAAAAATTGAAAATCATGATCAGTCACCCATCGTCAAGGATGTGCTGGACTCTTTGCACGCGATGCGCAGCATTCAACAAACTAATGGGGAAAATGCCTGTAATCGGTACATTATCAGTAACACGCAAGGCGTACATAATATTTTAGAAGTAATGTTATTAGCCCACTGGGCAGATTGTAAGAGCTTGGATATTCTTCCACTATTTGAAACCATCACGGATTTAGAGAATTCTGAATCCATTATGCAGGCTTTATATAATCTCCCACTCTATCGAACGCATTTAAAACAAAGAAACAATAAACAAACCGTGATGCTCGGATTTTCAGACGGAACAAAGGATGGAGGTTATGTCACAGCAAATTGGGCTATTTTTAAATGTAAAAAGAATTTATATAATCTGTCCGAAAAAATGGGAATCGAAATTATATTTTTTGATGGTCGCGGCGGTCCTCCTGCTCGCGGTGGTGGCAATACCCATAAATTTTATCGAGCAATGGAAGGTATCATTCAACAAAAACAAATTCAATTGACTATTCAAGGTCAGACGGTCAGTTCCAACTTCGGAACCGAAGCATCTGCTCGATATAATTTAGAACAATTATTTACGTCGGGATTATTAGGTCCGTTATTCGGCGATCAAGAAAATATTTTAACAAATGCAGAATATTCTTTACTAGATAAGCTTTCTACCATTGCTTATGAATGCTATATCAAATTTAAAAATCATCCTTTATTTACTCGTTACTTAGAAAAAATCACGCCATTATTATTTTATGCGGAATTAAATATTACAAGCCGCCCAGTTCGACGCAGCACGGATTCCGCATTGCGTTTTGAAGATCTACGAGCAATTCCATTTGTAGGCTCCTGGAGTCAAATCAAACAAAATGTTCCGGGATATTATGGTTTAGGCACCGCATTAAAAATTTTAATTGATCAAGGTAAAGAGGCTGTTCTAAAAGAATTATATCAACACTCTTTATATTTTCGGACACTATTGGAAAACGCTATGCAAAGTTTATTGAAATGTAATTTTCTATTAACTCAAAATTTAAAAAGCGATCCTGAATTCGGAGATTTTTGGTCATTATTATTTGATGAAGCTGAACTAAGCATACAAACGGTAAAACAAATTTCTGGACAATGTGAACTATTAGAGAATGATCCGATTAATCGACAATCGATTTTGATGCGCGAGAATTTAGTTTTACCACTTTTAATTATCCAGCAATATGCGCAGACTGAACTAGCGAAAATGGATGCCGCTGGC
>Ga0351867_10024_pt1 | contig 44451 bp, 34 predicted proteins | sample TotcelHFGM3001M8_FD_206779 | JGI IMG/M metagenome (GOLD analysis project Ga0351867, IMG submission 206779) | Enriched cells from coal bed in the Powder River Basin, Montana, United States - Total cells FGM rep2 HSBNCT.FGM.300.1.M8 ...
CAGCTACCATCATGATACCATTTTCATCATTCCGGGTGCCGGGAACCGGCATGAGTGACTCCAAAGAAAGCGGACCGGCCAGTGGGGAACAATAATCGTCACGTTCAGGCAGCGGGCATGGTTTGTAGAACACGGTTAAGTTTGAGTAGCGAACGACAGGAGTGTCTATGAAAATTACGCCAATGCTCCAAGTTCCAGCGCTCGTGGGCGTGTTGATCCTGGCGGCGATTGCGGCGGTGGCCCAGGATGGCGGAGGCTTTCGTGCCGGAACGGCGGCGGTCGATATCTCGCCCACCGTCTTTCCGATCCAACTGCGCTCCGGACCGTCCCGTCATGTCCACGATCCGCTCCATGTCCGCGCGATCGCTTTCGAACGCGGCCAGGGCCGCGCGGTCATCGCGGTGGTGGATGCGCTCGGCATCGACCGGGAGACTTGCGACCAGGCCAAGGCCGTCGCTGCGGAGAAAACCGGCTGGACGCCCTCGGAAATGTTGGTGTGCGCCACGCATACCCATAGTGCTCCCAAAGGCGGAGACACGACGCCGGGCAGGACCGCCTACGAAGAGAAACGCTTCAACGGCATCGTGCAAGCGCTCACCGATGCGATCCACTCGCTCGAAGCGGCCAAAGTGGGGTTCGCTTCGGATCAAGAGCCGAGCGAGGTCTACAACCGCCGCTGGTTCTTGAAACCGGGCACAATGGAACCGAATCCGTTGGGCGAGCTGGACCAGGTACGGACCAACGCGCCACGCCCCAACCTGCTCACACCCGCCGGGCCGACGGACCCCGAAGTCTGCGTGGTGGATGTTCGCACGCGTCGAGGCAAAGCGTTGGGGCTGATCGCCAATTACGCCTTGCACTACGTCGGCGGCATCCCGACGGTGAAGGAAGAGGATGGGAAAGTCGTGGGCATGGCATCGGCCGATTACTTCGGCGAGTTCGCGCGAATCATGCCTTATCGTGTCGGTGGTGCGAATCCGCCGGACAACTTCGTCGCCCTGATGACCAACGGCGCCAGCGGTGACATCAACAACATCGATTTCTACGGGAGACGCCCGCCGCGGGCTCCTTTCGAACAGATTCAGCTCGTCGCCACGAAAACGGCCGATGCGGCTTGGCGAGCCGTGAAGAAGATCGAGCGGTACGACGAGAATCCGCTGGTAGCCACTCGCCGGCGCGAGGTCACGTTAAAATACCGGCAAACGACACCGGCCGAAGTTGAACGGGCTCGGAAGCTGCTGGAACTGCCGCGCAAGCAGCGCGAACAGATCCACAGCAAAGCCGCGCAGTATGCCAACGCGACGCTGGTCTATTCCGAACCGGATCGTACGGAAGACGTGATTGTTCAGGCGATTCGCCTTGGCGATCAAGCCATCGTTTCCATGCCGTTCGAAGTGCTGGTCGAAATCGGGCTGGAGATCAAAGCGAAGAGCCCGTTTCCGCACACGTTTCTCGTCGAGCTGGCCAACGGGGCCTATGGCTACCTGCCGCCTCCGCATCAACACGAACTCGGTGGCTATGAGACCTGGATCGGCACCTCCCGATTTGAAACCGATTCCTCCGTCGTTCTGACACGGAACCTGCTGGAGATGCTTGACGAGTTGAAGGCACTGTAAGTTCTCGTTCCCAAGCGGAGCTTGGGAACCAGGGGGGGAACGAATCAAGTTCATGTCCGAGCTGCTACTTGCGGCCGAAGTCGGCGGGGTTTTCGCCCCAGGATTCGGTTTCCCATTTGAGCACGGGGTTCGGATACGTGTTGGTTGCGAGCCAGGTTTGGGCGCGCTCGAGCAGGTCGAACAGCACGCGATTTGCGGCGGTGCACCGCAGCCCGGTTTTAGCACGCCGTTGGTGGAGCCAACCCAGGGCGACTTGCGAGTCCGTGTAGACCGGACAGTCGCGTCCCTCGCGGACGAGCAGTGCCAAGGCATGCACGATCGCCAGGAACTCGCCGACGTTCACGGTGCCTTCGGGGTAGGGTCCGCGATGAAAGAACTCCGACCCGCTGGTGGTGTCCACGCCGCGGTACTCGAGATCGCCCGGATTGCCGCTGCATGCCGCGTCGACGCACACGCTGTCCAGGACCGCGCCGTGCTGGGCCAGCTCCGCCGGGCTGAGGCGATACGTTTTGGTGTCTCGGCCTTCGAATGCCTCGTAGTCCTGCTCCATCGCGTCCAGGGCCGCTTGGCGCGTGGCAAAGGCTTTGAACTTGGCGTCCGAAAACCCGGCGACCTGTGCCTGGCATTCGTTCCAACTGTCAAACACGCCCGGCTGTCTGCCTTTCCAGACCACATAATACTTCGGCTGCTTGGCCATGCGGGGAATTCTCCAAAATACCGGTGGCGTTCGTTCGTGCGTCAGGCAAGCGGATCGAGTGCGGAGTTTCACCGCCTCAGTTTGCCTTCCAAGTGGGCCAATACGAGCGCCAGATCGGCCGGCGTAACACCGCTGATCCGCGACGCTTGGGCCAGATCCACGGGCTGGATTCGCGTCAGTTTTTGGCGGGCTTCGGTCCGCAAGTGGGAAATGGCCGAGTAATCGAAACGCTCCGGAATCCGCTTGTCGGCCAACCGCTTCTGACGTGCCACCTGCTCTTCCTGCCGGAGCACGTACCCTGAATACTTGATGTCGTACACGACCTGCTCGGCAACTTCGCGTTCGACGGCGGCCAGTTCGGGCAAGCGGGCGACGACGTCGGCCCACGATATCTCGGGACGCTGCATCACTTTCGTCAGCGGCACGCCCTCCACTCGATGCGTCCCCAGCACAGTGGTCACACGGGCGATCTCCGCTTCTTTCCGCTCGCATCGCGCGCTCCGCGCGGCGGCAACCAATCCCAGCTCGCGGCCCAGCGGCGTCAACCGGCGGTCGGCATTGTCCTGGCGCAGCAGCAAGCGATACTCGGCGCGGCTGGTGAACATCCGGTACGGCTCGTCCACGCCGCACGTCACCAGATCGTCGATCAAGACGCCGATGTACGCTTGGTTGCGGCCCAACACGAACGGTGGGCGGCCGCTCAATTTCAAGGCCGCGTTGGCGCCGGCGACCAGGCCCTGGGCGCCCGCCTCTTCGTAGCCCGTCGTGCCGTTGATCTGGCCGGCGAAGTACAAGCCGGCAACGCGTTTCGTCTCCAACGTCGGCCGCAGCTGGTCCGGCGGGCAGTAGTCGTATTCCACGGCGTAGCCATAGCGGATGATTTGAGCCCGTTGGCAACCCGGAATCAGCCGGAACATCTGATCTTGGACGTCGCGGGGCAGGCTGGTCGGCAGGCCGTTGACGTACACCTCGTGCGTTTGCCGCCCTTCCGGCTCGAGGAACAGTTGATGCTGCAGCTTGTCGGCGAAGCGTACGACTTTGTCTTCGATCGACGGACAGTAGCGGGGGCCGGAGCTGGAAATTTGACCGCTGTACATGGGCGCGCGGTGCAAGTTGGCGCGGATCACCTCGTGGACCTGGTCGTTCGTGTAGGTAATCCAGCAGGGCAGCTGCTCGACACTCAGCCGGCCGGTCAGGAACGAGAACGGCTGCGGCTCGTCGTCGCCGGGCTGCTCCTGTGTTTGGGCATAGTCGATCGTGCGGGCGTTCAGCCGGGCCGGGGTACCGGTCTTGAACCGCGCGACTTGAAAGCCCAAACGCACGAGGGCTTGGCTCAGTCCCGCCGTCGTGCCCTCTCCGGCTCGCCCGCCCGGCGTCTTGGTCTCGCCCAGATGCATCAGCGCTTGCAAGAACGTCCCCGTGCTCAGGATCACCGCCGGCGCTCGGTAGACCGCCTCGCCTGCCACGACGACGCCGCAAACTCGCAAGGCGTCGCCGCTGTCTTCGGTCAGCAGATTAACGACCGTCTCTTGACGCAAGTCCAGGCGATCTTGTGATTCGACGATTCGTTTCAGTTCGGTTTGATAAGCGCGCTTGTCGGCCTGTGCCCGAGGGCTGTGCATCGCCGGGCCTTTGCGGCGGTTCAGCAGACGAAACTGGATGCCCGTGGCGTCGATGGCCTGTCCCATGGCTCCGCCCAGGGCATCGATCTCGCGCACGATATGCCCTTTGGCGACCCCTCCGATCGCCGGATTGCAACTCATCTGTGCCACGGTGTCCGGATTCGTCGTCAACAGGGCCGTGCGAGCGCCCATCCGCGCCGCGGCTAATGCCGCCTCGGTGCCGGCATGACCAGCACCCACGACGATCACATCGTATTCGTAATAGCAAACGGACATGGACGGCAACGCAATCGTCAGCCAAGCACGCGTTTAGGTCACCGCCGTCTTGGCCCGCGCACGAGCTTCGCGCAACCCGCGGCTGAGGATGTCTCGCAGCATCGGCGAATAATCCTCGTACTTCGCCTGGTCCGGCGGACCGTTGGCAAATTGATAGATCGCGTCGCGCGGTTTCTTGCCCAGAGCGATCAGCGTGGAACTGACCGTGCCCCGATCCCTGTGGCGGACGATCATCGTCGGCCGGCCGGGCAGCGAAGGCGTGCGCGCGAAAACTTTGCTGGCCACCGCCAGGAACTTGACGGGCGAGTCAAGCGTCTGCAGAGTCAGCAGCCGAAAAGCCAATTTGACCCGCTCATCGCGATGATCGTTCACGTCACCATTGGCGATAATGCTCAAGCCCTGGTCCAAGCAGACGGCATTCACGTCGTCGCCGCCATGAACGACCCAAGCCGATTCTTGGTCGGCAATGATAAAATTTACGCCGTCGTACTTGCCGGTCACCAACTCGTCCTGGGCTTGATCGAGGGCATGCCGCGAGGACGTACAACGCAGCAGTTCACGGCACAGAACCCCGCGGGAACGAGCTGCGATCGGCGGTCGAGTTTTCGAACGATTACTGGCTGCGACGAACATCCCATTCTGGTTCACGCCCAACCAAGTACCGCCTGCCTGCTGGTCGATACCACACAGCACCCGCGGTTTGCCGGATTGAATCGAAGGGGAATGCGAAGCTCGATCGTAAAACTCTTCGCGATTGGCCGCAATGAGGATCGGAGAGTCATTAACTAGCTGATACTGGATCGCAAGGATACACATGGATGCCGATCACGCCTTTCGTTCAAGGAGTCCTTTGGTGACCCATCCCAGGTACATTACTCCAGGCACCTCCCGTGCCGGTTTCAACAATGTATGATGAAAACGCCCGCCCTAACACCTTATATTGGGTGGTTTCAGTAGGATTATTTCTCGTCGCTGCGGTTTGGAAATCCTCTGGGGCACTCTTGTGAAGATGGCGAAAAAGTTCTAGTCTGCTAGGTTTGAGGGTCGGATTGCGCGTCGTCGAGTCAGGAACTATGCCCCAATTTAGTGCAGAAAACCCCGTCAAAATCGCGTTGATCGGTGCCGGCGCGGTCAGCGATTATCACCATGTGCCCGGCATTCGGCTGGACCCGCGTGCGCGATTAGTGGCGGTCTGCGATGCGAGCCGGGACGTGGTGAACCGCCGCCGGGTCGAGTGGGAATGCGAAATTGGAAATACTGACTACGAAGAGATTTGCGCCGATCCCCGGGTGGACGCGGTAATCATTGCCACGCCGAATTGCACGCACCGTCCGATCGCGCTGGCGGCGGCCGCACACGGCAAACACGTGATGTGTGAAAAGCCACTGGGACTGACCGCGGGCGAAGTGCGCCAGATGTATCACGCCTGTCGGGATGCCGGGGTGGTGCATATGACCGCGTTCACATACCGTTTTGCGCCGTCAATGCGATATCTGCGGCAAATGTTAAAAACGGGCGAGTTGGGCCAACCTCGTCATTTTCGCAGCCAGCGGTTCTTGGATTTGCCGGAGACCAGTTGGGGATGGCGGCAGTACAAGGAACAAGCCGGGGCGGGCGACTTGTTCGATATGACGATCCACCGGATCGACTTTGCGCTCGACTTACTGGGACCGTTGCGGCGTGTGTGCGGTGCGGTCGCCCGATATGCTGTACGAGACGTGACCGTCGATGGACAAGCATGCTCGCCATCCGAAGTCGACGATTGGTCCTCGCTGATCGGTGAATTCGACAGCGGAGCCGTCGGGGTTTGGGAGGGTACCACGGTCGCCAAGGGATACCGGATGGGCGGCTTTGGACACGAATGGGCGGAAGTGAACGCTTCTCAGTGCTCGGCCGTGTACCGGCTGCACGAACCGCACAAGCTGTGGCTCGGCCGCCCCGGCGATGACTTGGCGCCGCACGACGTTCCGGAAGAGTTCCTCAAGCCGTTCGACAGTCCTCGAGATCCGCACTCGGGGGTGCCTGCGACAGTGTTCCGTTACGATTTGATGTGGGAATTTATTTCGGCCATCGTCGGAGGCCGAGATGCGGTTCCCAGTTTCTACGACGGACTGTGTGCCCAAGTCGTGGCCGACGCCGTGCTGGAATCGCACGCTCGGCGGGTATGGATCGAAATCCCCGACGAACCTCGTTAGGAAGCTCTGCCGAGTCAAAACCGTTCATGAGATCACTTGCCTCCAAGCCCGAATCGTCGTTGGCGACACCCGTCGGCGACGCAGCTGTTGCGCCGGAGCCGGCGGCGCGTCGGCGGCCGAATTTATCCGGGCGAAGCCGCGTGAGCACACTGACCGGAGTACAAATTCTGGCGACCGGCTCGTATACGCCCGAACGCATTGTCCGCAACGAGGATTTGGCGGAATTGGGCTACGACGCCGATTGGATCATTCAGCGGACGGGAATTCGCCAGCGGCGGCACGCGCCGCCGGATCAAGTCACCAGCGACGTTGGCTATGAGGCGGCGGTGCGTTGTCTGCAAGCGGCGGACGTGCCTCCGTCGGAAGTCGATCTGATCCTGGTCGCCACGATGACGCCTGATTCACCGATGCCCACGACGGCGTGTTTGATTCAGAAACGTCTGGGCTGTATCGCGCCGGCGCTGGAGGTGAATGCCGCATGTTCGGGGTTCATGTATGCGCTGGTGACTGGGATGCAGTTTGTGAAAACGGGCTGCAGCCGGCGGGCGTTGGTAATCGGCGTGGACCTGATGTCGCGCACGGTGAATCCGGCGGACAAGCGGACCTATCCGCTGTTTGGCGACGGCGGCGGCGCAGTGTTGTTGGGGCCGGGCGAGGCCGACCAGGGCTTTGTGTCGTACACGCTGGGTGCCGAAGGCGACGCGGACGGCTGGCTTTGTCAACCGGCGGGCGGCACGCGCGAGCCCATCACACCGGACGGGCTGGCGGCAGGCCGGCACTTCATCCACATGGAAGGCCGGTCCGTGTTCAAGTGGGCCGTCCGCGTGCTCGTCGATTCCAGCTACGATGTTCTCCATCATGCACGGTTGAGCCCCGGCGACATGGACTTGATCATCTTCCACCAAGCAAACGCCCGCATCATCGACGCAGCGGTTGACGACCTCCGGTTCGATCGTCAGCGCGTGGTCATCAACCTGGATCGTTACGGGAACACGTCGGCCGGCAGCATGCCGCTGGCCCTGGACGAGGCTTGCCGGCAAGACCGGATTTGCCGCGGCGACCGTGTGTTGCTCAGTGGTTTCGGCGGGGGACTGTCCTGGGGTACGGCGATCATGCAGTGGTAGCGGTCCGGCCAGCAGCAGGCCGAGGATCACCAACAGCGAACACGCAATGCCGGTTCCCCACACAATGCCGGGTCGCACCTCGTCGGCCCCGTTGCCCAAGCCGAAGTGCCGGCCTTGCCGATGCCACAGCCCCAGGCCCGCGACGACCGCCGGCACGCCGAACAGCCACAGGCTCCAAGCGGGCACGCCGTGTTGCAGCAGTTGACCCGCATCCCCGATTCCCGTCAGCGCACCGGCGGCGAGGTATGCGCCGTTGGCGATCAGACAGAATCCGGCGAAGAAACGCAGCACGAACGCGCCCGGCATGCGCAACGCGGCCGCGGCTCCCCAGCTTAACAGCGGCACGACGGCACCCAGCAGCGGTCCTGCCCAAGCGACGATGGCTGGCTGGGGGTTCTCCACCAAGTCCGTGCGGGAGATCGTCAGCGGATGCAAGACCACCCGGGCTACGCTGCCGCCCGTAAGTTGGGCGCCCACGACGTGGCCGAACTCATGCACCGCCTGCATTCCCAGCCACGAGCCGACGAGGGTCGAAGCAATTAGGATGCCGTAAAGAATGCGAGTTCGGTAAGATTTGCCGAGCATGCCTGGGCCTCCAAAACGGATGTACGCTTTGTGAAAATCGGTCGTTGACGCGATGGGAGGCCAGAGAAATTCGCTGTGAACCGGATGGGGTGGAGTTGCTGCGGGCGAATGACACGAATGGGCAAGAAGACCGGCCATTCGCCCTGGCGCGGGAGCTGCTCACGCGCAAGGCCGAAAACGGTAGCGAGGGGGCAATATCCGCGAGGGAATTCGTGCCGATGGACGGCATTTTCTGCTCTTGGCGTGCGGTGGCTTGACGCCGCTTTCGTTTTGCGTCAGCCTTGTGTCGTGCATGACAGCTGTTGGAGGAGCTGAGAGAAGGAAAGGTACAGCCAAAGCGGCGTCAAGCCACCGCACTCCAGAGAACAAAAGAAATCGTCACGTTCCAGCAGTACAAAGTTGGGCGAAAACGGTGCAAACTGAACACGCCAGCCCGGCCCCCTTTTCATTCATTCCGTGACGATGCTGTCGGCCGGCAGTTCTGCTTCCCGGCGTTCTCTCCAACTGACCAGCCAGAGCAGCAGCGGCAGGAGGACCAGGTTTCCGGCCAGGCCGCCCAGCATGGCCAGGCTGACCAGCACGCCGAAATAGATCGTGGGTACGAACTCGCTGGTCGCCAGCACGGCAAAGCCGGCGACCAGGGCAAACGTCGACAAGATCATCGCATAGCCCACCGTCTGTTGGACGTCACCGATCGCGTCGGCCACGGATCTTCCGGACCGCCGGACTCGCAAAAAGGCTTGGATGTAGTGAATCGAACTGTCGACCGACAGCCCCATCGATACGGCGGCGATCATCGCGGCGCCCATGTTGATTTTGAAGTCCAGCCAGCCCATCACCCCGGTCACCGTCAAGATCGGCAGCACGTTCGGGATCATCGCCACGGCCGCATAACGCAGGCGCCGGAAGGCGGCCAGCATACACAAGGCGATTCCGCCCACGGCGACCGAGAACGCCAGCCACTGGTCCCGCAGGATGCTCTGGATCAAATTGGTCAGCAGCACGAAGAATCCGGTTACCTCGGCCTGTTCTTCGTCTCCGGAGAATTCCTCGCGTGCCAGCCGCGTCACCGTTTCGATCAAGTGCTTCTTTGCGTCCGCCGACTGCCGCTCGGCCGAACGCAGCATGATACGGTAGTAGAATTCTCCCGGCGCCTGCGGGTCCTCGGCGTGCAAGGCGGCCGTAAAGGTCGGCATGTGGGTTTTCATGGCGGCGATCGAGGCGCTGACGGTGACGGTTCGCGTGAGGATGCGTTTCCTTTCCAGGTTCGGCGCCGCCGCCCAGATCGCATCGGCGATACTGACCGTCCGCACCGCGGGTTCGTCCGAATCCGCACCGGCAGGCAACTCCTCCGCAATTCGTGCTTCCAGTTTCCGTACGCGTTGCAGGTAGCCGAAATCAAGGGTCGGCGGCGCGGATAGAAACAGGTCCCAAATTCCGGCCCCGCCCAAATCGGCCTCGATGATCTCATAAGCCCGGACGATGCGGCTGCCCGCACGGAAGTTCTTCGTAAAGTCCGTCTCCAGTTCCAGCCGGTATGCGCCGGCTGCGCCGGCCCCGCTGACGGCCAGCACCGCAAACACAATCGTCTTCGGGCGGCGCAGCAGCCACGTCACGGAGCGAGTCAGCCGTTGGCTGAGCGCGCGATCAATCCAAGCCTGGCCGAGTCCCGAGGCATGGGGTCCGATCAGCGTCAGACCGGGAGCGACCAGCACGACGCTGACCAGCACGAACAAGGATCCCACTGCCATCATCAGGCCGAAGTCCCGGACCGGCCCCACGCTGGCGACCCGCAACGACGAGAACCCCACCGCGTCGGTCATGATCGCCCAGAAGACGGGAATCGCCAGCAACGACGCCGTCAGCACAAAGGACTGCGGCGGCGTCAAGCCCGCCCGCCGGCCTTCGCGAAAGCGGACGATCAAGTGCATCACGGTGGCAACCCCCACCACGGTCACAATCGCGGTCAGCATCGAACTGACCATGCTTAACTGCAACCCGGAAATGACCAGCGCCGACCGGGTGGCGAGCAAAGCCAATTGAACGACGGCGACGCACAGCACCATCCAGCGCAGGCTGCGAAAACAAATCAGCAAGACGAGCGACAGCAGGATGGTCGAGGCCCAGCCCAAACGCCGGCCGTCCTCTTCGACATATCGAAACCCGTCGGCCACCATCACGGGCTCGCCGGCGACCGTGCCGCCAGCCAGGCGTTGGATCTTGTCCCGCAACTGGTTCACCGTCTGTTCGCGGCTGAAGTCGGGCGGCTCCTCCGGCTCCAGCATGCAAATCACCGCGGCCGTGCGGCCGTCGCGGCCGTGCGTATAGCCTTCGAACAGTTGCCGGAATCGTTTGGCCAACGGGTTTTGTGCATCCACGATCCCCTGTTCCGGTACCTCCGACGATTGCAACAGGCCGGCGGCCAGGGCGACTTTGTCCAGCACCATATCGACTTCCGCCAAACTGAGCACGTCGCGGACGCCCGGCGTGTCTTTCAACTGGCCGCTGATCTCCCGCAGACGCTCGATGCCCGCGCGGCTCTCGTCCAGCAGTTGCGGGTCCGAGTAAACGGCCAACACGACTTCGTTCCCGCCGAAAATGCTCTTCAGGTGCCGATAAGGCGGCAACAGCGGGTCGTCCGGAGCGAACATATTCTCGATCGAACGATCGAATTTCACCTGATATGACGGCCGGATGCAGGCCGCGGCGGCCAGCAGGGCCAGCACCAACAACGGCCAGCGGGCGGCGAGCAACCAAGCGGCGATTCGTTCGCGAAACAAAGTGGGCATGAGATCATTCACCGGGAGGTTCTTCCTGAAGCGAGTCACCAGCAGCCGCGATTTCGAAGCCTCGCAACGACCTTGATCGCTACGTGGAGAATCGGCCCCCCCCGTAACGAAAACAGTTTTTCCATTGTAGCCGCGCTCCATGACAACTCCCACCCCAGCCTTCGAAGTTGCGTGTTTGGCCTTCGGCCAAACGACGGATGTTCGCCCGTGTTCCTGGGGCGTTGCCCCAGAAACACGGTGAATGTGGCCTTCGGCCAGAATTCCTTGGCAATTCCCACAGCCCCCTGGACGAGCCGAAATCGTCGGCTAATATGCCGTAAGTGTCTTCCGTGAAAACCCAATGCTCCACGCGGCTCCTATGACAGGCGATTCCTACGACGCTGTGCTAATCGTGTCTTTCGGGGGCCCCGAGTCTCGCGGCGACGTGATTCCCTTTTTGAAAACCGTATTGCGCGGTAAACGGGTGCCGCGCGAACGGATGTTAGAAGTGGCCGAGCATTACTACCATTTCGGCGGGGTCAGTCCTATCAACTCGCACTTGCGACAGTTGATCATGGCCCTGGACGAGGAACTTCATCGTCACCACAGGGAGCTGCCGATTTACTGGGGCAACCGAAACTGGCAGCCGTTTCTTGGCGACGCGATACGGCAGATGGTGGCCGATGGCAGGCGGCGGGCGCTGGCCTACGTCACCTCGGCGTACAGCTCCTACTCGGGATGCCGCCAATACCGGGAGAACATCGAGGCCGCGCGGGCCGAGGCCGGCCCGGACGCTCCGATCGTCGACAAGTTGCGCATGTTCTACAACCATCCTCGCTTTATCGAAGCGACGGCGGCGCGGGTTCGCGAGGCGTTGGATGCGTTCCCCGCGGACCAGCGGGACGGCGTTCAGATTCTTTACACGGCGCACAGCATTCCGTTGAGCATGGCGGAAAACTGCGATTACGTGCGACAGTTGACGGAGACGGCCACGTTGGTCAGCCACTGGCTGCAGCATCCGAGTTGGCGATTGGTTTATCAAAGCCGGAGCGGCCCGCCTCAGCAAGCTTGGCTCGAGCCGGATGTGGGCGACGCGATCCGGCAAACGAGCGCGGTGCCGAACGTCGCCGGCATCGTCGTTGCGCCGATTGGATTTCTCTCGGATCATCTGGAGGTCATGTACGACTTGGATGTCGAAGCCCGGCAGTTGTGCGACGACTTGAAAATCCCCATGGTCAGGGCCGGCACCGTCGGCACGCACCCGCATTTTGTGGCCATGATTCGGGAACTGATCGAAGAGCGGCTGGATCCGGCGAAACCTAAGCTGGCGCTCGGCCAGTTCGGTCCTTCGCACGACGTTTGCCCCGTAGATTGCTGCCTCGCTGACCGCCCAAAGCCGGCTTTAGCAACTTAAATTTCCACGCCGTTTTGTCCTGTAGATTGCCGTCGCCCTCTGGCGAATCGCCCTCGGTTGAACGTAAAATAGGAACGACTAGAGGGTTCGGCAGATCGGCGAGCCTTCGCCATCCCCCCCGCCGCCCGGATCGCCCCGATGAGGACAGCACCTTGATCAGCCGCAGTGTGATTGACGACCGAGTGGAGAGCGACACCGGATCCGTTTCCGCGGAGCCGGTCGCCAACCCTGCATTTCGGCGCCGGACTTCGCACCTGAAGCAGATCCCGCAAGAGCGGCTGGTTCGGGAGCGGATCCGATCCATTTGCTGCCGGGTCGCAGCACAGCTGGACAAATCGCATCCGCTGTCCACGGACGAGATGGAACAGCTGACGCGGTCCACCCTGCAGGAACTGGGGCTGCCCGAGGGCTACATCGGCTGGACGATGGTCACCTTGGCGTCGGAGTTCTGGCGCGAGCAGGTGGCGGTGGTTGCCCCGGAGCGGCGATTGTTGCTGCTGCCGCACTGTTTGCGGCCCGCCGAGGGCTGTCGGGCCGAATACAGCGAATTTGGTTTGGATTGCGGGCCTTGTGGGGCCTGCAGCATCGCGGACTTTCGGACCACGGCCGAGCAGTTGGGATATCGTGTGATCGTGGCCGAAGGCTCTCCGGTCGTGATGAAGATCATTCTGGGCGGATATGTGGATGCGATTCTGGGCGTGGCCTGTTTGAACGTACTGGAAAAGGCGATCGACAAGATCTTGCTGGCCGGCATCCCCTGCATGGCGGTGCCGTTGCTGTCGAACGATTGCCGCAGCACGTCGGTCGACATGGATTGGGTGGACGAGATGATTCGCGTCCGGCGGAGTCGACCGGTGCGGCAGACCGCCACGTACATGCATTTGCTGCGGGCCGCGGCCCAGCTGTTCGAACCCGATGAGCTGGACCGTTTGGCGGTGCGCCGGCGCGGAGGCCCGCGGCTGTCGGAAATCAATGGCAAGGGACTCGCCGGATTGGAGCCCATCGCGGCCACCGAGGCGATCGCCTTCGACTTTCTGGCTCAAGGCGGCAAGTACGCGCGGCCGTTCATCACGCTGGCCGTTTACGACGCCTTGACCGCCGGCGGGGCAACCGCGCCGGATGGGGCGGCTCGAGTGGCCGGTTTCGCCGACGCCGTGAAGCGCACGGCGATGTCGATCGAGACGTTTCACAAAGCGTCGCTGGTCCACGACGATATCGAGGACGACGATGGTTTCCGCTACGGGCGGGAAACCCTGCACCGCAAGTATGGGATTCCGACCGCTCTGAACATCGGCGATTACCTGATCGGGATGGGGTATCGTTTGGTAAGCCGCGAGGCGAAGCAGTTGGGAGCGGACACCGTCGCCGACATCTTGGACTGTTTGGCTCGCGCCCACACTCGGCTGTCCGAGGGGCAAGGCGCTGAATTGGTATGGCGGGATGCGCGGGACAAACGCCTCCGGCCGCTGGATGCCCTGGCCATTTACGCATTGAAGACCGCCCCGGCCTTCGAAGCGGCGCTGTACTGTGGTGCCCGCTTGGCAGGTCCGCTGGACGACGCGGAAACGCTGCGTCAGTTTGCCCGGCACGTGGGCGTGGCGTTCCAGATCCTGAACGATCTGGGCGACTGGCAGGGCGACTCGCACAACAAGCTGGCGGCGGGAACGGACTCGATCGCAGGCCGCCCCACGGTGCTATGGGCACTGGCCTTGGAGAGCTTGAGCGGCGGCGACCAAGAGGAACTGCTGGGCCTGGTCCGCGACGAGACATACCCCGCGGCCGAGCGCCTCGAACGGATTCGCCGGCTGTACGAGCAGGCGGGCGTCTTCGAGAAGGCTTATGCGCTGGTCGACAAGTACCAGCAGCGGGCGGCGGCCCTGGCCGACAGCATGGCTTCGCCCGAGCTTCAGCGTCTGCTTCACTACCTGATCGAAAGCGTTCTGGAACTCCCGAAGGGGCCGGATCTGCCGCTGGCGGAAGGAGCGATTTGCATCGAATTGACAGGGGCCGAACAGGAGTATCCGCGGTGAAGATTTCGCGACGCTCGACTCCGGAACTGGATGCCCTGGCCGGACTGTACTACGAGTCGGTCGACGATTTGGGCCGCTTCGAGGAAGTCGGCGAAAACGAATTGCCGCCCAGCTATCGCGTGCTGCTGGCCCACGACGAGCACATGACGGAATCGCTCGAGGCGTTTCACGGCAGCGACCTCCGCGTGCAGGTCCTGGAATCCACGGTCAACGAGACCCATTACCGCCGCAAGGTGATCCTGAAACGCAAACGGGACGACGCCGTCGTGTTGTTCGGGATCGTCCGCGTGACCCGCGCACTGCTGGCCCCCGAGATTCGCGAGGCCATCGAAGGCGAACAGATTCCGCTGGGACGGATTCTGATCCGCAGCGAAGTCCTGCGGCGGGTGCGTTTGCTGTCGCTGTGGCGTGTCGAGCCGGGCGAAGACCTATGTCGGATTTTCGCGATGGAGCAACCGCAGACGTGTTACGGACGGACGGCCTTGATGTACTGCGACACGGTGCCGGTGATCGAGTTGCTGGAGGTCGTCACCGTGGCTTGACGCCGGCCGACCACCAGGCAACGGCAAGGTGGACGAGAGCCCTGCGGCCGAGGAAGGATCCATTTTAGGCCGCGAACCGAAATAAACGGCCAAGCGATTGAAGCAGGGCGGTTGGCACGCCGTCGCGGCATTCCTGACGCAGCGATTCCAGTGGCGGGTGGAGCAGCTTGTTGGTCAGACGATCAAACGAGCGTTCAATCTCTTGGCGGGCCCGCTCGTCCAACTGAGGCAGCTTGTTCAGCAGTCTCCGCAATTCTTCTTCCTTGGGCTGTTCCCACGTCTTCTGCAATCGTCCGATCACCGGGCCAACCTCCCGGAAGTGCAGGTTGGCCATGAAGCGGTCGGTTTCTTCGTCGACGATCTGCAGCGCCTTGGGCAGTTCGCTCTGCCGTTCTCGTCGATTCCGTTCGCAAGTTGCCTGCAGGTCATCGATACTGTACAGATAGACCCCAGGCCGGTTCCCGATTTCGGGCTCAACATCCCGGGGTACGGCCAGGTCCAGAATCACCAATGTCCTGCCCCGGCGGGTTTTCGCCACGCGATCAAAGTCCGCGAGCGTTACAATCGCCTGCGGCGCTCCGGTGGCGGTGACGACTAAATCGGCCGACGCCAGTTCCGTCAGCAGGTCGCTCCACGGTTTGACGCGCCCCCCGCGCAGATGCGCCAACTCGGCGGCTCGCTCGAGGCTGCGGTTGATGATCGTCACCTCGCGCACGCCTTCTTTTTGCAGGTAACGCAACGTCTCGTCCGCCATCTCGCCGGCTCCGATCACCAGAACCTGTTTGTCTTCGAACCGCTCGAAAACCTGCCGGGCGAACTCGGCGACGGCGACACTGGGGACGCTCACGCGGCGTTCGTGGATCGCCGTTTCGTGGGCGACGCGACGGGCGACGCGCGAAGCGGATTGAAAGACGGCGTGCGTCAACGGACCTGCAGATTGTTGCTGGGTCGCGATCTGGTAGGCCAGCTTGACTTGCGACGAGATCTGCGACTCGCCCACGACCATGCTGTCCAGACTGCTCGCCACCATGAACAAGTGCCGGACGGAATCGCGCCCATGCCGGTCATAGAAATGCCCGAGGATCTCTTTCGCGTCCACATGCCGAAAGCGGGCAAAGAACTCGGCGATCTGGCGGCGCGTCGGCGCGTCGCTTTGGAGCGTGGCAGTATACAGTTCGACTCGATTGCAGGTTGATAACAAAACGGCCTCGACGCCCGGGAATTCCCGTCGCAGCCCGTCCAATGCGGCGCGTGTTTGCTCAGGGCCTAACGCGAGTTGCTCACGAACCGCGAGCGACGAATGCTGGTGACTGCAGCCAAGTACTTGGACGATCATACGAGTCTCTTCGCATGGAATTTCCCGTCAACGGGCCCCTGTCGAAAGGTATCGGCACAAACGTTACAGCCGTTACAGTCGTTTCTTGATTACACATTCGTCGGCATCTTGCCACCACATGTCCGGTTCCTCCCCCGATGCATGCAGGCCCGGATCGGAACGTTGTGAAATGCAGCCGGTGCTAGCGTGGCAAATGCCCCCCGGCTTGTCTTGTCCGGGGGATCTTTACGCTTCCTGCTACGCCAGAACGCCATCCACCCCCCTCCCTTGTTCGTCCGCGGCGGCGAAGCCATCGCGGGCGAACGGGGAAGAGATGGGGGCAGCCTTGGTGCAGAACGTGAGGCTCCCCCCGGCAAGCCGGGCCATTCAATTCCGCCCGTTCGTGGCCGCTCACATTTGGCAACTTTTTGATCAAGGTCCCCGACGCATCAGCTGGATCCGTCCCGATCGTCACGACCGTGCAGTGGGGCGGGACGCAAACTCAACGAAACCGGAACATCTCGCCTGTGAGTCTAGCTGGTCTGCGTTGTTTATTCCCGTTGCGCAAAATCTGCGGGCACATGGCCTTATGAAAAAATTACATCGGTGAAGAAAAAATTACAAATGCATAAAGAAGCGTTGCTGCATTGGGCGAACCTATAAATGGTGTTGGCGCGTTTAAAGCGCGAACGACTGCGGCGACCCGGAAAGCGCGATTCGGAAGCTTCCGGGGGATTTACCGGCACACCGGGTTCCGTGAAGTTGCACGGTACAAAATACCAGAATGCTTTCAGGCTCCTTTGCTCACGGTTGGGCGAAGGACGCTTATTGTCCAGCATGGAGGCGACGTCGTGCATAAGATCTATCGTTTCCGCTTCATTTTGTTAGGGATGCTGTTCCTGACGACGGCATCCTGTGGATATCGCGGGCGGGAGGCGCGTCGAGCGGAGACGGCTTTGGAGCCGGCTTGGCCAAGGCCGAACAACGCTTTTCGCCAGGCTTCCCTGCCGGTGATTCGCGTCAGCTTGCCCGCCATCGCAGACGCCGAGTTCATCAATGACGACGAATTGTGTCTGACCTGCCACAAGGTATACACCGAGTCGTTCGCGAGCAACGTGCATCGCGGGATTCATCAGGGCCAGTCGTGCGAGGGCTGCCACGGTCCGGGCAGTCGGCACTTGGAAACCCGGGGGCAAGAGCCGGGATTGATCCTGAACTTCAAGCGTATGGCGCCGGCGGAAGCCGCCGAGGCCTGTCTGCAATGCCACGAGCAGAACGCCTGCTCGCCGGGAGCCCAGTGGCGGACGTCCGTTCACGCCCACAACCGTTTGACCTGTATCAGCTGTCATACGGCGCACTACAATGTGCCTGCCGGGACACCAGCCACAAACGAGCCGGACTTGGCGGCGGCCGGCAATCGCACCGCGGTTCGCCTGACCAGCTTCCAGGACTCGACAGAGCCCTCGCTGCGCGGCAGCTCGAACAATCTGAACGCGATGGCGCCCGATGTCTGTTTCCGCTGCCACGGCGATATGGCCGATGCGGCACGGATCGCCGGACCGCATCAGATCTGCGGGCCCAACGGCTTCAACTGCACCACCTGCCATGACGCCCATGGCAAGATCCTCGATCATTCGCGGCAGGAACTGTGCTTGACCTGCCACCAGCAGGGTTCGCCGACCATGGCGTGGCACTCGTCGACGCACAACTTGATGGGCGTGGCTTGCACCGACTGTCATAACCCGCACCCGCGCCCCGGCGTGCAGCAGTTCCCGGCCAACACGGGCGTCAGTTTGCTGCATACCAACGTCGCCCGCCCGGTGCGCCGAGCCATGGCGGTTCAGGAACCGGACGTATGCTACAAGTGTCATCCGAAGATCTACGCCCTGAACGCCCTACCGTCTCACCATCCGGTGAAAGAAGGCAAGATGACGTGTTCCGACTGCCATGATCCGCACGGCCAGTTGGACCGCAGCCTCAAGGCCGATTCGCTGAACCTGTTGTGCTGGAAGTGCCATGCCGACAAACAGGGTCCGTTTGCCTACGAACACCCGCCGGTCACGGAGAATTGCGGCTACTGCCACGAACCGCATGGAACGGTCGCCAACAACCTGTTGAAGCAGCCTACAACGTTCCTGTGCTTGCGGTGCCACACCGGCCATCGCGAAGGTCAGCATCCCGGAACGCCTGCCAATCGGCTGAACACCGACGTCGTGCCGCAGGTCCGGCCGGGCTTCTACACCGACTGTACGCAGTGTCACTCTCAAGTCCACGGAAGCGACCTGCCCTCGCCGCATTTCCCAACCATGTTCCGCTAAACGCCAACTTGCGCGGTTTCCCCACGGACCGCGATTCGATAGGGGGGATTCATCATGACACGGATGTTGTCGTTCATCACGGTGGCGGCTCTGCTGCTGACACCTTCCGGGCTCGTTGCCGCTGCGGATCAACCGGCCGCGGAGGAAGCTCAAGCGACGGTTACGGACCAAGCGGCCGATCCCACCGCCGCGGCTGAAGAAACGGCGTCCGCCGAAGAGTCGGCGGACGCCGACATGGAGCCGATGCCCGAGGTCGCCGAGACATTCGAGGAGTTCGTCGGTCAGGATGTCGGCGAGCAGTACTTCATCACTCGCGACGCACCATACCAGCCGTGGCTAGCCACCCGCTTTGGCTGGTGGGGCGTGGACGTCGACGGCTCGAAATCCAACGTCGGCGAATGGCAGGGCTTGGACAGCTCGTCCCCGTTCTGGGACGTGGACGGCTTGCGCAGCAACGGCTACGAGACGATTGACTTTTTTGCCACCGGCACCGAGAACGAGACCACGCAGGGCGGCCTGCATCTGTACATGGGGCCGCGTCTGACCGTGAATATGGATTACGATCGTTTCACTCACCGCTTGGGGCATAAGCCGCTGGGCGGCACCGATCTGCCGTATACGCTGGGCGATTTTCCGCTCCAGGGAGGCTTCTTTAACCCGCCGCCTACGCCGCAAGGTATTCCCGGCTTGGCAGCCAATGGGCCTGGATTCGTCATGTTCGGCGAAGACTTCAGCGCCGGCCGCGACTACGCGCTCCGCGTACAGCAGCTGAAGGGCAATTTTCAAGGCGACTTGACTGAAAACCTTAAATGGCGTCTGAACGTATGGGGTTTGAAGAAAGAAGGCATCCGGCAAGTCAACTCGACGCAACACTGCTTTAATTCCACTTCGGATCCCGCTAAACCCACCCCGGGCGGCAGCTGTCACGTGGTCAGCAAGCCGCAACACGTCAATTGGCTGACGATGGAGATCGAACCGGTGATCGAGGCCCGCTTCGGCTGGCTGACGATGGAATACTCCCGCACGATGCGCTCTTTCCAACAGGATGATGAGATCGTGACCGGCAACTTCTCGCGCGGCACCACTGCCTACGGATTGGGGCCGAACGCTCAGAACAGCGCTTATGCCTACGTTCCGGAAAACTTCACCGAGATCGATCGACTGAAGTTCCGCGGCCAGCTGGCCCCCAACACCGACCTTTACGCCGTGGGTCATCTGGGCAACACGCACAATGAATTCCGGGATTCCGATCGCAAGTTTTACGGCGTCGACGGCCGCCTGACGAACACTTCCGTCGATGGTCTGGCCGTGACGGTCTATGGGAAGACCGACACCCAACGGAATTCGGAAGACCTGACGTCGTTGAGCGCGGCTGGCCGTTTTCCGGGCCAAGAGAATCTGTGGTCGGAGACGAATCCGAACGGAGTCCCGACCGCTCCGGATCAGATCTACGCGCCGAACGCCGACTACTATCAAAACCTGGTGGACCGCGACTATCTCGCGGCCGGGATCAAGGGCCGCTGGCGCCCGTTCTACGACGCCTGCGACTGGCGCCGTGGAACGGCACTCACCGGCGGCTACGAATGGAGCCAGCTCGAACGCGACAACGCCACCTACCGGCTGCTGCGATTTGCCGCACCCAATCCCCCGAGCCAAGCGGTACTGTTCAGCCAGCCGACCACGGTCACCAACATGTTTTTCGTCGGCGTCCAGCAGGACTGGTCACGCTCGCTCAGTTCCTACATCCGCTACCGGATGATCGAGCGGGAGTGGCCGTTGCTCGGCGTGACGCACCGACCCCAATTGGATCTGGACACGGCGATCAACTCGAACCTGCCGCAGCATGAGGACCGGATCGAATTGGGCGGCACCTGGAGCCCTACGGACAACCTGATGCTGAACGCGTCCTTCTGGCTGGTCAATAGCTACAACCACTCGGAGTACGTCAACTTTGACGAGGACAGCTATCCCATCGTGCTCAGCGCCTGGTATGGGCTGAACGAGCAGTGGTCGTTTACGGGCGGCTTCGCCACGTTTTCCAATTGGATCACGCAAGATATCACGCTGGGCCGGGAAGATGGCCTCACCGCCGCTGGAGCCCCGGAGCCCCGAGAAGCTCCCTCCTGGACGTCTCCCTGGGACTATACCGGCCGGGCGGATGTCTTCAACCTGGGCGCCTCGTACGCCGTGACCTGCAATCTAACGCTGGTCGGAGGCGCCGAGTATGTCCGCAGCCGAAACCTCTTTGCCGATCCCGGCACGCCGCCGCCCGAAGACCAGGCCACGAGTCCTGCGATCCCGGCATTGCCGTACAGCGATCTGCCAGGTTACAGCGCGGTCCGCGTCAACACGATGCGTCTGACGGCGGGCGTGGACTACGAGCTGTCGCGGAACATGAATACGTTCTTCCGCTACAACTACTTCGATTACGACGACCGGGCCATGTCCTACAATGCCGGCACGGCCCACATGGTCCTGGCCGGCTTGAGCGGTGTGTTCTAGTCGGATGCGGTAGCCAGGCGTAACGATGCCTTGATCAGAGAAGCGGCCTTTGCCATTTGGCAAAGGCCGCTTTGTTTCGGTGGGCGACCTCTGGTTGGTCCCTCGGCCATCGTTACCGGCTGCTCAGGGCCGCGACGATGATGCCCACCAGCAAGGCCGTGCCGATGGCAAAGGAGAGATACCCGCCGATCGTTACCAGCAGGGTCGCCCGCCGCGACGGAATGATCGCCCGTCTCTGTTCCAGTCGGCCCTCGCGCCGCAGACGCTCGTAGTACTCGGGCCGCTCGTGCTGCAACTCCTCCTCGCTGACCAAGCCGGTGAGCATGGCCATATCCATCGGAAACTTCTCCGGCCGGATGAACACGCTGTAGAAATGGATCGCGAACACAAAGCCGGTGGCCAGCAAGGCCTGGGTCGAGTGGATCACTTTGGCGATGTTCACCGCTTCGCCGGGCAGAAAATGGCAGAACCATACGGGGAACCACAGGATCAGGCCGGTGGTTCCGATGATCACAATGTCGGCGGCGGCGCCCCAGAAGTCGAATTTCTCCCAATACGCCCAGCGCTCGAAGGTCGGCCTCGGCCCCAGCCCGAAGAACCAACGGCCCATGTTGAAAAAGTCCTTGAAGTCGCGCGTCGTCGGAACCGGCGACTCCGGGCCAAAGACTACGTGGCGTAGGGTCTTGGGCTTGGCGGCGGCGGCGAACAGATTGTAGCTCAGCCGGATCAAGTACACGATCAGGCACAATACGTTCACCATGCCGAAGATGCGGTGCCACGTGCTCATCACGGCAAAACCGCCGAGCGAGTCCGCCAGCCACTTGGCCCACGGGATGTGACTGTACTTCAGCGGCAATCCGGTCAGAGCCAATCCCAGGAAGGACGTAAACAGCAGCGCGTGGGCCACCCGGTGAAACGGCCGGAAACGTACGAAGGCCACATCGCCGGGCGCCGGCGCCTTCGGCCGGCCATGCCGCCACACTTCGATGATTCCCCGCACGAGCCACAGGAGCGAATGCAAGCCGAAGACGCCAAAGGTGGCGATCAAGAAAGTCATCAGCACGACGTACACGGCGTACAGCAACGGGCTTCGGGCCGGATTGCGATGATCCGCGTGCGGGTCGAACTGCAGAAAATTCGCGGTGGCGCCCGGATGGCACTTGCCGCACGTCGCCGCACGGTTGGCCGGCGACAGCAACGAGCGCGGATCGGACAGCGACTGGATTTCGTGGGCCCCGTGGCAATCGGCGCATTTGGCCGCCGGCCCGTAGCCGAGGTTGGTCAGCTCGCCGTGGACGCTGAGGGCAAACTGGTCGGACAGGTCGGCGTGGCAGTCTCCGCAGCGATTGGCCATTTCCATGCGAAAGCCCGGCGTTCCCGGATGGACCGCGTCGTGCTTCTGATGACAGTCCGAACAACTCGGGGTGCGTTGAATGTCTCCCCCCGGCGCCGCCTTGTCACCGACCCGCCCGGGACCGTCGCCGCGGCCGTGAATGCTGGTCTTCAGCCGCTCTTCGATAAACCGATGACACGTGGCACACGTGCCGGCGACCTTGGTCGCGTGCAGCGAGGATCGTTCATCCTTGGCCGGCAGGATTCCGTGCGCGCCGTGACAGCTGACGCAAACGGCCGTCACCAACAGGCCCGACTCGACCAACCCATGCCCGTGAACGCTGTCCAAAAAGGACTGCTTGTCCTTCTCGTGACAACGTCCGCAACCATCCACCTGGTTGTTGACAAACACGGGGGAAGCAAAATCCTTGACGGGTAACAGGCCGTGGACGTCCTGTCCGTGACATTCCAGACAGCTGAGCACGGTCGCGACCCCCTGCGCGTCCTTCGGGCCCGCTTTGCTATGCACGTCGACCAGCAACAAGTCGCGTTGCTGCGAGTGGCAGGTCCCGCAGGTGTTCGCCAGTTGCGAAGCATGGACGGGAGATTTCGGATCCGACGGGGCAATCATTTTGTGGGGAGGATGACACGAACTGCAAGTGACCATGCGGCGCGCGATCTCGGGCGGCAATTCCGCCGGCGCCTCGCTCTCTTGCTCCTCCGCTGCCCCGGCCTCCGCTGGCGGCTCCTCATCCTCTGCGGCTTCACCGTCCCCGGGAGCAAGGGCCCCTTGGCCGCTCGTCTCTCTCAGACTTTGACCGTGCGCGCTCTTCCAGAACCGGTCCACCAAGTCCACGGGCGAGGCCGGATTGAAGCGCTGCATGTACCGGGCATCCGCGTGACAGTGACCGCAGAACGCGGGGACATCGGCCGGCTGCAGCGTGGTCCGAAAGGTTTCGTCCTCGCGATGGTTCTGGAACTCGTCCATCGTCGGACTGCCGCCGTGACAGTCGTGGCACAACAGGCCCTTCTGCCAGTGGACGTCCCCCGCCAAGTCCTTCGCCTCGACCACGGGCGTCTGTTCGTTCCACAGCTCGCCTTCTTTAGCGTGACAGAAGTTGCAGGAATAGTCTTCCGGCATGGTCGGCTCGGCCGCCGGGGCCCGGGCCGCCGGCACGGCAAACAGCAACAACAGCAGACCGGAAAAAATCGTTTTCATGCTCTGGTTTCCTGACCCCGTCACATCCGCTTCTCTTTGGCCAAAGGCCATCTTCACACCGGCGGGTCGTAACACGTTGAATACGGCCGCAATGTTACGATCAAGTCCCTCGGCCCGCAACACGACACGGCGGCCGGTTGCTAGTCCTCAGGATCCATCTCTGCAGGTTCCTCGCCCTCGGGCTGGGCAGGCTCCGCCTCGGCAGGCTGCGATTCGGCGTCGTCCTCCGTCGCAGCTGGCGGCGTGTCCGCCGCGGGCTTGATCACGTCCGGCAGCGTGATTTGCGGCTCGTCGATCTGCAACTCGCGGCTCAGCGCCGACAACTGGTCCACCAGGGCCCGGGTCAGTGTGTCCGCATAGTGAATATTGTGGACACCGTTGCCGGCCCGCAAGAAGGACACGTCGTGCTGCATGTTCTCCAGTTGAGTCGTGACGGACGCCCTTCTAGCGGCGGGCAGGTCTGCCGCCTGGAACGCGTCGCGGACCCGTCCGAGCGCCGCCTCGACCTCGTCCAGAGACGCCCGGAGGACGGCATTGTACGACTCCAGCCGCTGGGCGGCTTCCGGTTCGTGACAGGCCAGGCAGGAATTGAGCGAAGCCTTCCAGACCGTGGCTCCCGTGGCCGAAACCTCCTTCTGCTGGTGGCATGTGGGACACGAAATCCGCGCGGCCGTCATGGTACTCAGATGCTGGGGGATCGTCCTTGCGCCGATCCCTTCGATCAATTTGACCTGCTCCTGGTGATGGTTCGGGTGACAGCTGGCACAGTCGGAAGCCGCGTTGGCAATCCGGTGCGGGTTGAAAGCATGCTGAATCGTCAAATGACACGACAGGCAATCGACCTTGTGATCGGTCACATGAACTTGATGCATGAAGGCGTGATCGTCGATCTGCCGGAGGTCGTCTTCGCGATTATGGCACACGGTGCATCGTTCGCGAGGCACCTCGCCTTTGCCGTGAATCAAGTCGCCGTGGCAATTGGCACAGTCCACACCGCGCTCGTAGGCCAGATGGTGACTGAACGTCACACCGCCGCCGAGGTCGAAAGATTTCTCCGGAATCTGATGGCAACGGGTACAGGTTCCCAGCCCCTGGTTAAAATGCTGGTCCTTGAAATGGCACAGGAAACACGTCGTCGTGGTGACCGTCATGTGGGTGCCCTGCACGATCTGGCTGTGACAGCTGGTGCAGCGCAGCTGTTTGCCGCGGCGGGTATCCTCCAAATGCGGCCCGTGGTCGAACGGGATCCCCTGAAATTCGATCCGGCCGGACAACAGCCGTTTGTCGTGACAGCCCGAGCGGAGGCAACTGGCGTCGGGGATCTCGGCCCGGGGGCGCGGTCCCTGGGTTTCGGTCACGTACTTGATCAGCTGGACCAAGCCCAACAATTTGCCTCGGAGTTTCTCGCCCGCCCCCGGCGGAAAGTGGCATTTCACACAGGACACATCTGCGTGCGTGGAGTGCTGCCAGGACGCGTAATACGGTTCCATGATGTGGCAGCTGTTGCAGAACTCCGGCCGCGAGGTGTACCAGCCGGAGAACGCGAACAGCGTGGCGCCGAACAGCAACATGGCGCCCAGAACGGCCACAGCGCGCGCGGCAAAGCGGCGGAATTTCTGCCAGGTCCAGACGTCCTCCCACGCTTCGTTCTCGGACGTCTGCCCCGGCGCCAGCGGCGGCGGAACGTCCTCCTCGCTCGCGGAATTGCGCACCGGATCGTTTTCGTTCATCGCTTTACACCCCCAGGAAAGCCAACGTTACGGCTGCGAGCAGGACCAGCGCCAGCCCCAGCACAGACAGCCCGGCCAGGGTCCACCAGCGGAGCTGGCTGCGAGAAGGAACCGTGGTCCGCAATTCCTCCAGCCGGCCCTCCTGTCGCAACCGCTCCAGGAACTCCGGCCGCGCCTTCTGCAAGTGCACTTCGCTCACCAGTCCGCTCACCAGGGACATGTCCAGCGGGAACTTCTCCGGCCGAAAGTGGGTGTTGAAGAAGTGGATCAAGAACAGCAAGCTGGCAATCCACAGAGCGGTGTCCGCATGAACGACTTTGGCGAAGTTCAGACTCGTTCCCGGGAAGACCAAGCAGAACAGATTGGGCAGCCAAAGCATCAGTCCGGACAACGCAATCAAGATCGCGACCAAATACAATCCCCAGTAATCGAACTTCTCCCAGTACGTCCACCGCTCGAATTTCGGCTTCCGTCCGAGCCCCACAAACCATTTCAACATCGCCCCGATGTCGTGGGCGTCCCGCCGGTTGGGCACGGCGGAATCCGGTCCGAACAGCAACGCGTTCCAGGAGCGGCGCTCGCGGCGCCGAGCCGCAATCCGGCGGACGCCCCAAACGACGTGGACGCTGCAGGTGACGATCGCCACGAAGGCGAAAATGCGGTGCCATACGCTGCTGGATTCGAAGCCGCCCAGCACCCCCGCCAGTTCTTGGGCCCACGAATAACTGCTGTACTTCAGGGGCAGGCCGGTCAGCGTCAGGCCCATAAAGGAGAAAATCAGCAACGCGTAGCTGCGCCGCTGGCCGACGGAAAATCGCATGATGGCCGATTCTCCCGTCTCCAGTCGCCGGTCCCGTCCGTGCTCCAGAGTATGAACCAGCGAGCGGAGAAACCAGAAAAATGCGTGGATCGCAAACAGGCTGAACAGGAAATAGACCACCACGTCCGTTCCCCAGGTGATGCGGTACAGCCAGGGATACGTTTCCGCGTTGCGAGGATCGGCGTGGGGATCAAAGGCCGCGAAGTTCAAGGATGCGTTCGAATGGCAGTTTCGGCAGGTCTCGACGCGATTGGCGGCGGACAGGGTGGACTGCGGATTGGCTACCGGCAGAATGTCATGGGCCCCGTGACAGTCGGAACAGCGAGCGGCCGGTTCATATCCCAGCTGGGTCAATTCGCCATGCAGGCTCATCCCGTAACGCTGGGCATAATCCGCGTGACAGTTGCCACAGCGGTTGGGCAGCTGCTGGCGAAATCTCACCGAGTCGGGGTGAGCCTGGTCGTGACCCTGGTGGCAGTCGACGCAACTGGGCTTCCGTTTCTTCCTCTCGCCGGCAGCCGCGAGCTGGGTTTCGGTGGCGGGTCCGCTGTCCATCCCATGGACGCTGGCAGCCAATCGCTGCTCGATGAAATAATGACACTTGCCGCACGTGTGCGCGACGTTGGTGGTATGCAACGACGAACGTTTGTCGGCCGCGTAGTAGATATCATGAGCGTTGTGACAGTCGGAACAGACGGCGGTTACCACCAGGCCCGATTGGCGCAGGCCGTGACCATGAACGCTGCCCTCGTAACTCGCCAGGTACTTCTCGTGGCACCGTCCGCAAGCCTCCACCTGATGGTCCAAATAGACAGGAGAAGTGTCATCCCGGGCGGGCGGCATGCCATGCACGTCCCGACCGTGACACTGGTTACAGTCCATCAGCGTCCCCGCGCCCGCGGCGTTCTTCTCACCCGCGGCGTGATGCACGCTCTTGCGCATCGCCGTCAACTGGTCTTTGTGACAGACGCCGCACGTCTGAGCCAGCTGCCGCGGATGGAGGGATGATTGCGGATCGGTGGCGAGGCGCATCTGATGCTTGGGATGACAAGAGAGGCAATTGGCCGCGGTCGGCCCGCCGTCCTCCTGGAGATGCCGTCCATGCACGCTGTTCCAGAACCTGGCCACCTGATCGGTCGTGGCATCCGGCCGGAAACCCTGCATGTACTCGGCGTTGGCGTGACAGTGCCCGCAGAAATCGGGGATATCTTTCGGAGATTCAATCCACCGGAAACCGTCTTCCTCGGCGTGAGCTTCTCGCAAGTTCGTCGTATTGGGATTGCCGCCGTGACATCCTTGGCACGTGATCCCCTTCTGCCAGTGGATGTCGTCCGCCAAATCCTTCGGCGTGACCAACAAGTGCAGCGTCTCGCCTTCCCAGATATCCGCGTTGGCGTGGCAGAGGATGCACTGGTTCTCCGCGACGGAATCGTCGACCCCCTGGGCTGCCCCCCTGCCGCTGGAGAGCGCGATCAGCGCGACGAGCAAGAGGTTTTGCAAGACTCGTTCCATGCCCTCGGTTCCCGCCAGAAGAAAGGTCACAAGCATTCCCTGCCATATCGCCGTCAGTGGCAAGCCGCCATCCCAGCGACGGCGGCGGTTTGGATAGCCACCCCCCGCCGCGCTGTTGTGAGCAGATCGACCACCCGTTTATGGCTACTTCTTGGGCCGCAGTTCGGGCGGTGTCGGCGACTCTTTGTGCCCCTGCGTAATATGGCACTCGACGCAGACATTCTGGGGAACAATCCGCCAAATCGTGCCCCGGACCAGTTTGTCCTGCTCGGGCGTCAACTTCTTGACCTTCGCGAATGGTTGCGAGACGCGTTCATGCTCGCTGCCGGGACCGTGACACACCTCGCAGGTGACGCCGGCCAAGGCAGGCGTCGTTTTGATGTCCTTGAACCCGCTCGCAGCCCCGAGTCCCGTGACGTGACACTTCACGCACTTCTCGTCGGTCTGGTACTTGGGAGTCAGGACGTCGAATGCCTTCGCATGCCCTGTTTTCCGCCAGCTCATATACTGGTCGAAGTGACACGAGGCACAACGCTTTGCACCGGTGAACTCCTGATTCTCAGGCGGATCAGCCAAAGCCGTACCTGGGGATATCGTGCCAAATGCCACCAAGATGGCGCCCAGACATGCCAACCCACTCCAAAGTTGCTGCGTTCGTTTCATCCTGTACTCGCTCCTTTCATGTTGTGGGAATCACCCGACCGACCAAACGCCCTAACATAAACCAACCTTAATGTAACCCGGTCGGATTGACGTTGCAAGCGGGTGCGTAAAAAGTTATGAAAGCCGGCAAGGCCCTCTATCGAGTACGGCCTGATAACCGCCTTTAATGGTGGCCAAAGTGGTACGTGCATGCTAACGTGTTGCAGGTAGGTTGGACTTCGCCTTGGAGCGTTTGGGTTGTGTTCGCTTCGGTTTCTAAAGCCACGTCGGGGAGTTGCTCATGCGGGTTGAATTTTGGTTCGGAGTGTTTGCTGTCCTAGGATTGGCCGGTTGTCACAGTTCTTATGAACCGGCAAAGCGGGAGGCTTCGCCTGCGGATGCCGTCACGCCTGGATCGCCCGACGCGCCGCCGTCGGCAGACGATCCGCACGCCGGACTGTTCGCGGCGGCTGGGGCGGACGATCCGCATGCCGAACTCTTTGTGGCAGCTCCAGCGGCGGACTTGGGTCCGGAGGTGACCGCGGGTTCGATTCGTCTGACGGCCCCCGACGGCTGGGTGCGCAAGCAGCCGCGCAGCCAATTTGTGGAGGCCGAGTTTGCGCTGCCCAAAGCCGAGGGTGACACGTCCGACGGCCGGCTCACCATCAGTCTGGCCGGCGGGAGCGTAAAGGACAACGTGAGCCGTTGGCGGGATCAGTTCGGCGGCAAGCCGGAAAAGGATGCGCAACAAGACTTGGAAATCGCTGGACGCAAGGTTACCGTCGTCGATTTCGTGGGCACCTATGCCGATCAACCCGGCCCGTTCGCGCCGGCCGTCGAACGCCCCGGCTACCGGATGTTGGCCGCCATTGTCCCGGTCGGCGAGCAGTTGCACTTCATCAAGGCGTACGGCCCGCAGAAGACCATGACCGACCACGAAGACGCCTTCCACGCGTTTCTGCGAAGCCTGAAGGGCAAGTAGTGATTCCCGTCAGGCTCCGGGAGTCGCGCCCGCTTCAAGCGGCGCGCCGCTGGCGCAGGCGGCGGACACGATCCGAGTCGTGATCGCTCGGACTCGGCGCCGGCGAATCCTGCTTCCCGCTCGTGGACGCGCCGTGCGCGGTAGGCAACCGCCGGCGGCGAGACCGCCGTAAGGCGACTGCGGTCCCGGCGATCAGGCCGGCGAGCACCACCAGTGCGCCCCAGCGGGCATAGACCGACCAGGGCACAGGCACATGGCCCAGCTGTACGCGGATCACGTGGCCCGCCGGCAAAACGTCCGCGCCGGACTCGAAAACCTTCTCGCCCGGCGGGCCACCGGCCACAGACGGCAGGCTGCAGGCAATCTCTTCGGGACGGGGGTGTTTGACGCGAACTCGCATCGAGTCACACGCCGCGTCCAACGGCCGCTGCCAGCCCCGTCGCACGGCTTCCGGCCGCAATGTGTACGTGAACCGCAGCCAATGCTGGCCGGGCGTCCACGGAATGCCGGTTACGAGCCGGCCGTCCAGCACGCGAAACTCCCGGCCAAACTTCTCCCTTTCAAACGTGATCCGCTCGAAATCGGATGGTACGTTCAACCGCATCGTGACCGGTGGTGCGTCGTCGCTCGAAGCGAGTCCGACATAAGTCGCCCGTGCCGGGTTGTCCACCAACATGGCTTCGACTACATGCACCGCCCCCGGTTCCGTCCCGATGACGATTTCGTGTTGCCGAATCACCAGGGGACTCGGCGCCGCCACGGTCTCCCAGACGTCCAGCGTCACGTAGGCCGCCGGCTGTCCGCGCGTCAAGCCCACGCGGCGGCCAGGATAATGGATCTCCCGGTAATTCGCCCCCGGCAAGTACAGGTACTCCGCGCCGATCGGCAGGCCCTCGAAGCGATAGGTCCCGTCCGCCTCCGTCAGGACCTGGGCAACAGGTGCGAATTCATTCTCAATTCGAACCCGCAAGATGACCTCGGCGCCGGCGCAGGGCGCCTCGCCCTGCGACATGTTCACGACCCGACCCCGGATCATGCCGGGGCCGTCGGACGGCTGCCCGAGCACGATCGTTCCATACGCCAACGCGATTTGGATCAGGAACATGGTCCAGTTATCCACCCTTCTGCATCAGGCACGTTTTGGGGCCGAAGTTTCTTCCTGTATCTGCCAAGCCGACTGGAACGCTTCCAACTGTTCCTGCAGCTGCCGCTGGCGCCGTCCCAACCGCGCGACGTACAGAACGACGGCCAGCCAAACGATCAAATATCCCGCCACGAATGTGCCCATCGCGCTTCCCCTATCCTTCCACGGGCCGCTGGAGTTCAGCGGTCAAATTTTCCAGACCCAACTGGTCGCGGCGGCGGCCTGCCAGCCACACAAAGAAGACGGTAAAGCCCGCGACGCTGATCAGCAGCGTGATCCGCATCCCTGGCGCCATTTCGGGCGCGACCGGATGCAAGCCGCGGAACCAGCGTGTCGCCATGATCACCAACGGCACGTCCACCGCACCCAGGATCGCCAGGACGGCCCCGATCCGAGCCCGCCGGTGCGGATCTTCGATCCCGCCGCGCACCATCAGCAAGCCCGAATACATCGCCCAGAGGATGAACGCGGACGTCAGCCGCGGGTCCCATTCCCACCAGGTGCCCCAGGCTTCGTGCGCCCACAGCGAACCGGTCACCAGCGTCAAGCCGCAGCACAGCCAGCCGAGTTCGGCCGTCGCCTGGAACCAGTGGTCCCACTTCAAATCCCGCCGCGCCAAATAGGCCAAGCCGCTGCCGGCCATCGCCAGAAACGCCACCAGTCCCAGCCACGCCACGCTCACGTGGACGTACACGATCCGCTGGGCATGCCCCATCGTGGACTCGGTGGGGGCCACCAGGCAAGCGGCCAGAATGGCGGCGGCCAACAGACCGGCGATGCATAACTCGACAAGCAATCGTCTCATCGCTTCAATCCTCGATCGCATATTCAAACAGCAACGCGCCGGCCGTCACGAATACGACGGACGACGCGCCCAGCAACTGGATCCAGCGCCACCAGGCGTCATCGATCCGGTGCTCCAAGGCCAGACGCGTCCCCTCGGCCGCCGCCAGCATCACGGGAACGGCCAGCGGCAACACGACCAGCACCAGCAAGCTGCCGCTCTTGCCCCCCCCGGCTGCCAGCGCGCTGACCAGCGTTCCCACGGCCGCCAAGCCGGGACTGGCCAGCAGTGCAATAAGCGCCAACTGGTGGACGTGGGGCAACACGGGCAAGCCCGACAGCACGAAGAACAGGGGAATCAGCAGGATCTCCAACACCGCCAGCGCCACGACGTTCACGGTCAACTTGGCGAAGAACACCGTCCCGGGTGAAACGGGCAGCAGCTGCAGCGCGTCCCAGCAACCTTCCTCACGTTCGGCGGCGAACGATCGCTCGAACACCGTCGCGCCGGCAAAGAACACGGACAGCCACAGCAACCCGCCGACGATTTGCCGCTTGTGCTCCGGCAGCAGGTCCATTTGGATACTGAACAGCAAGGCGACCACAACGCCCAGCAACAGCATGGCCGGCCAGACGCGCCGCGACCGGAACTCGCTCACCAGGTCCTTGTGGACCATCCACCAGAAAGCTGCCATGTTTCTTGCTTCAACCGTTCCTAGCTCACGCCGCAGGAGCCAACTCCCGTTCCCTGACCCGACGCGCGTCCCATTGGCGCGCGGTGCTCAGCTCGTACAGCCGTCCGCAGCGGAGTTCCCACACGCGATCGGCCAGTTGTTCTGCGAGCGCCTCGTCGTGCGTCGAGAAACAGATCGCACAGCCCGTTTCGCGCAGCGTCACCAGCGCGTGCGTCAGCCATGCGCGGCCTTCCGCATCGAGTCCGGAAAACGGTTCGTCCAGCAGCAGGATCGGCGGCTGGTGGACCAGGGCCCGGGCCACGGCGACGCGCTGGCCCATGCCGCGCGAGACCTGCATCGGCAGTCGCTGAGCATGCTCGGCCAGTCCCACCTCGACCAGCAGCTGATCGGCGCGTTCGGCCGCGCGGTCGATGCCGTACATCCGCCCGGCGAACACCAAATTCTCGCGGAGCGTCAGGTGCGGATACAGATGGCTCTCGTGAGCGACCATGCCCACCCAACGTCGCAGCGCCGGATTGCCGTAAGCCGAGCGGCCGAACCAGCAGACTTCGCCTCGCGTCGGGCGAGTGATCGAAGCCAGACAGCGGAGCAGCGTCGTCTTGCCGGCGCCGTTGCCGCCCCGCAACGCCACGGCCTCGCCGGCCGCGATCTCCAGGCCGATGCGCCGCAAAATCGTCCGCGAACCGTAATGTTTCGTCAACTCGGTGGCTTGTAACGGTGGCGATGAATGCGTCATAGTTCACCTCGAGAATTTCAAATTTTCAAATCTCGCGTCTCTGACCTCGCGTTTCGACTCTTGATTGCGGACAAAGGCGGTGGGACCGTGCTGCGCGACTCCGTTTGCCCGTTTCGCCGTTTCCCTTCCGCCAACTCACAACCTCCCGTATCACGGGACCGCCGTCCGCCTGGCCACAGCCGGAGGCAGGTTCCCAGGATCATGATCGCGCCGCCCATCCACAGCCAACGCATCAACGGGTTTTCGACAAAGGTCAGCGACAACTGTCCGTCCGGCGTGCCGCTGTGCAGGATCGTGTAGAGGTCCCCGCCCCACGTCGAATGAATCGCGACTTCGGTCGTCCATTCCTGCGACAATTTGTGATAATGCTGGGCCGGCACCAGCGTCGTCTCCCATCGGCCGCCGCGGGAGATTTCCAGGACGGCCTCGGCAGCCAGCTTATCGGGCAATTCCCGTTGCGTCGCGTGGGCCAGCCGGATGCTGCGCCCCGCCCAGTCGACCGTCTGACCCTCCGTCATCTGGAATCCTTGCTCCCGTTTCCCCAGCGACGATCCGGTCACGCCGACGGCCAGCGACATCAGGCCGAGATGGATCACGAATCCGGCGTATTGGCGACGTCCGGCGCGCAAGGTTTGGCCCAGGCCCCGCACGGTTCGCACCGGATCGTATCGCGTTCCATCCAGAAGGACCGCTCCGGCAAACGCCGCCACCGCCAGCGCGGCCAGACCGGCGACCGCCACGGCGATCGGATCGCGGACGCCCGCCAGCGCCGCGGCAAGCATCGCGACGCCGCCGGCACAGCTCGATCCGACCAGCCACTTCTTCTGCGACACGCTGGGACCGCGGCCCCACTGCAACAACGGGGCCAAGGCCGTGGTCAGCAACAGCGTCAAGCCGACGGGAATCAGAACGCCGTTATAGAACGCCGGCCCAACCATGACGGCACGTCCGTAGATCAAGGCCGACAATGCCGTGCTGAGCGTGCCGGCCAAAGCGGTCGCCGCCAGCAGCAACAGCGCCAGTACGGCTAGCAGCACCAGCGCTTCGCGACTGAGCACCGAACGCATCGTCCGTTCGGGGGCCAGCCGTTTGCGACGCCAAGCCAACGCCGCGACGCCCGCCACGGCCAGGGCGATCATGAGTATCAGAAACAGCCAGCCGATCGGCGATCGGCTGAAGGCGTGCAAGCTGCTGAACACGCCGCTCCGCGTCAGGAACGTGGCAAAGTTGCACAACGCAAAGGTCGCGACCGCCAGGCCGATGGTCGTCTTTTTTAAGACGCGCCCGTACTGCCAGGCCATCAAACCGTGAATCAAGGCCGTGCCCGTCAGCCACGGAATGAACGATCCGTTCTCGACGGGGTCCCACCCCCAATAGCCGCCCCAACCGAGTTCTTCGTAGGCCCAATCGGCGCCGAGCAGGATTCCCGCGCCCAGGACGGCCCAAGCCGACAGCGCCCAAGGCCTCGCTTGCTGAATCCAATCGCCTTCCAATCGGCCGCCGGCTACCGCTACGGCGGCCAGCGCGAACGGCACGGTCCACAAGGCGTAGCCCAGGAACACCACGGGCGGATGAATCAGCATCGCGGGGTGCTGCAACAGAGGACTCAGGCCGCTGCCGTCACGAACCGTGGACAAGCTGGCTTCCATCGGATCGGCGGCGAATATCATCACCGCGGTCAGGAAACACAAGTAGGCCATCAGGACGCCAAAGGCCGGCTCGCGCAAGGTCCACGTCGGACATGCAGTTGCGTCCGGCCGAGATGCGGAATCCGGTCTCGGAGAGACCGGGCCACGTGAACGCGGCCACCAACGGAACCCGACGGCCAGCGCGCCCAGCAGCCAAGCCCACAACAACAGCGATCCGGACTGGCCGACCCACAAGGCGGACAATGAGTAGTACCACGGCAGAAGGTGGCTGGAGTACTGGGCGACGTAAGCGAACGAAAAGTCTTTGCGGATCAGGGCCCAGGCCAGGACGGCGAACGCGATCGTCAGCCCCAGCACGCTGATCCCGGCGGCCCAAGCGCCGGCCCGCCGCACTTGCCGGTGTTGCCGCGCGGCGCCGGCCAGACAGGCAAAGGCGGCGAACCCAGAGCCCACAAAGGCGGTCAGCAGGCAGGCTTGTCCCAAAATCCTCATGGGCCGTCCCTTGCGTCCGGCGCCCCGGATTCGTACTTGCTAGCACACCGTGTCAGCAGTTTGTCGCCGCGCAAGCGGCCGTCGGTTTCCAGTCGCCCTTCGACCACGACCTCGATATTCTCGGCCAAGTTATCCGGCAGTGGTGCCGTGCAGACGACCGGCAATTTCCCTGTGGCCCCCAGCAAATCGAAGCTCGCTTGGGACCGATCGGCGGCCACGTGCAGCGATCCGGCGGCGATGCTGCCGCTGACGCGGATCCGGCTGCCCTCCAGCTGCTCGCCCCGCGCCAGGCACTCGTCCGCCGTCACGTAGTACTTCCAGCTGGCCCGCGCGCCGACGTAGCCCATGTATGCCGTCGCACCGATCATGATGCTGGCGCCCAGGGCCAGCTTGACGCTCGGACTCATCCGCTCGACTCCTTCTTGACAAGATACGGACTGGGGCGGCGGACAGTACCAAAATCCCACCCGCATGTCAAAGCGAATCGGAGCCACAGTCAGCCGGTCCGGATGGCTCGCTTAAGCTGGGTTCGACTCCGCTTTCGTCGAACCCAAGGGCGAGCGGTCCATCGCAGGAGAGTCGGTTTGTCGGCGTTTTCCGTCCAACCCCCTGCGAATCCGTCTGCCGTTCACTTGAAAGCGTTCGTCAAGGTCTCGATATAGAAGAAATTTGTGGCCTCGGGACGCCCCTGATTGCGAACGAATTCGCCGGGCAGGAAGTAGGCATAGCCGAGCGTCACGTCAACACGGGGTGTCAGCTGCCAGCGAGCGCGGACGTCGATCTCGTGGCCCACGAAGTCGCCGCTCTGACCGGTCGGATCGTGCAGGTCGGCATTCGCCCACAGGTCGGTCGCGCTGGCCAGCCAAAACACGCCGTAGCCCATGTCGACGCGAAGATTTTCGTGTGGCTGGAACTCCAACCGTGTCTTCGGCGCCAACAGGTTCTCCCACAGGAAGTAATCGTTGGCGGACCAAGGCCGAGCGAAACCGAACAATCGATCGAAACGCTGGTTGACACCGTCGTTGGGGTCGCGGTCGCCGCTGCCGTAGCCGCAGAAGACGCCCAGCCGGGGCTTCCACTCATGGTCGCTCCAGGTGTAGCCAAGCTCGGACGTATAGCCCAGGGCACTCTGCCGCCGCTCGCCGTGATGGCCGTACTGAAACACGACGCTGCCGTCATAGTCCCAGCCCGTCTGGCCGACGACGCCGTAGCCGCGCAGCGCAGCGGTGTGGATTTCGCGGTCCTCTCGCCCTTCGCCGCCGCGCTGGTCGAGCACCAAGTAATACGGCTGAAGCGTGATGACGTCCGACCATCGCCGCCAATTGACCACCGCGCCGTAGAACCAGCGGTGGCGATCGGCGACGTCCGGACTGCGAATGCGGCGATCGACCGGCTGTAGCCCCAGCAGGTCGATTTGCCAGTCGTTCGTTTCCTGGCCGAGGATCGCGCGAAAGCCCTCGAAGTTATTCGTCGTATTGCGCCATTCATTACGGGCAATCAAGCGGCGGTCCACATACTCAAACGCCATCCGCCCGGCCTGGAATCGAAACGGCCGATCCGGTCCGAGTGCCTCCTGGAAGTACAGTTCGGCAACGGCTTGAATAATCTCGTGTTCGTTAAAGTCACGGGTGTCGGCGGGGAACTCGCTGTTGTAGCGCCGCGCGTCTTCAAACTCGATGTAGCCGCGCAAGGGATCGGCAAGTTCCCGGATGCCCAGGTAGCCGCGGGCGCGCAGCAGAAAAGGCAAGTCGAGCACCGCCTCGGGCCGTCGGAGGTCCTTGTCGCGATACTCGTATCGCAGGCGGTAGTCCAACCCGATGTCGAGCCAGTCGGCGTGCTCGAAGATGCACCAACCGGTGTCGCTGGCCGTACGCACGTATCGCGGCGGTTCGGTTTCGGGACGGGTGCTGGTGCTGCGTGCTGGGACGTAGTCGTTGCCGACAGGTTCCGGCAACGAACCGCCGGCTCGCGCCTCGGCGGGATCGCCGCAGTCTGCCTCCGCAATTGCCTGCGAGGCGGGTGTTTGCCAATCCGCCTCGGCAAACCAGGCCGTGCAAGCCGGCTGAAGCCAAAGCGTCGCCTCGCCGGACTGTGCCTCCGCCAGACGCTGATCTCCGGCGGCGAATAAAGAGAGTCCCCACAAGACAGCCAGCCGCTGAACCCGTCGCCAGCCCGTGGATATTCCCTCGCGCCGGCACATGCGTTGTTTCTCCGATAAGCTGTTCATCGGCAATCCGCCAACTGTTATTAACACCTTTCGCTACGGGTTCGAACTTTGCTGGTCGACCGCCCCAATGCTGTCCGGTTGCACCACGGGGCTGCGCGAATCCAAATCGAAGTTGACGACGTTGTAGCCGCGGTCCACGGTCGCGGTGAGTTCGCTTCGCACATTCAAGGAACTCCTTTCTGAAGAAAGTACGTCAGCCTTTGACCGACAGGCCGGGCGGGCCGACGTTCTAGTAGGCGTCGATCGTGAGTCCGTCATTTCGGGAAATCAGGCGTTGATAGACGCCGTTCTGCGGGTCTTGATGCTCGGCGAGCGTCCCCTGCACCGTGGTTCCAAACCAGAAGTGATTGATTGAATCGGATACAAATCGCACGCTGCCATCGCACAGCAGGAACAGGGAGCCGCCCGGGTGCTGGCTGCTGAAGCCTTCCCCGCAACCAGAGTTGGCCGTGTTCCAAGCGATTGCGCTGGCGTCCTGATTGAGCTTCGGACGGCTGTGTCCCAAGACCACCTGCGTGCCCCGCGTGCCGCTGCCGTTGGGATTTCGTACGCCTAGCCACGTCCCGGAGCGGCAATTCTTGGTGTCTCGCTCACCCACGGCAAACGTGTGGCTGGTCCCATCGGTGATGTCGGCCATCGAGATCGCGCTGTCCCCGAAGAAGATCCCCGAATTGGACGCACGTTGGACCACGTCGCGATGGCCCGAGACGCCGATGTAGTTACTCAAGCCGGGCCTGACCGGGGTGGGGATGCCCGCGGCGACGACTCCCACGCCGTCGTCGAAATTCCGGTTCTGATGCACGTTGCCGGGTTTGTTGTATTCCGTGTCCGACGGGCAGACGAAGCTCGGAATCGTTGTTTGGACAAGCTCCTTGAATGCCGGTCCCCCCGTCGCGAATCCTTGGTACAGAGGCTGATTGGTAACGCCCAACTGGTCGTGCAGGGCCTGTTGCTCCAGAAACGGCAAGGTCAACGCCAACCAACCCCAGCTCTCGTGATTGGCACCTGCAGCCACGGTAGCAAAACGAGGGTTGATGTACCCCGAGGGAAAGGACCTGAACGTGTCGTGGTAATTAAGCAGGGCTACGCCCATCTGTTTCAGGTTGTTTTTGCACTGCACGCGCCGCGCTGCTTCGCGTGCCGACTGGACGGCCGGCAACAACAACGCGACCAAAATGCCGATGATCGCGATCACAACCAATAACTCAATCAACGTGAAACCGGAATTTCTCGACCTTGTGTGCGACATGGTTTGCTCCCGAGGAAAGTGCTGGATTGCTGAAAAAACGAGGCGTGATGGCACCCGTCAAGGCACTTCGGAAAGCACAGCGCGTGCCAATCGCGAGGCCGTCTCGCCGGACACGCGATCCCTCGACTGGATCAGGGCCTTGAAGGCTCGGTTTCTTGCGTCCCTCAAGCGGAGAACCCCATTATGAAAGCAGGGGAGCGCGCCGAACTGCGCTCGCTATGGCCGGATCAGATGCGGGATCGCCGTGACTGGTGCGGGCCGGTGCGAGAATGTCACGGGTTCTGGCGCCGCCCAAGTTCCCGTCCGGACGGGCCGGCCTGCGTTACTCGCCGTCGAGCCTGAACCGGTTCCAGTCGATCCCCAGTTTTCGCATCCGGGCCCGCAACGTATGGGGATTGATCTTCAGCGCCGCAGCGGCGCCACGCGAACCTTCGATGCGCCCTTTCGTGACGGTCAACGCGGCTTCGATGTGTTGCTTCATCGCTTCGTCCAACGGCAGGATCTGAGCAAAGGAACCAAGCCTGAGTGGCCTCGCCGGCGCATCGGCCGCCGGGGCTGCCGGCACACGCGGAGCGGACAGTCCCAGCGCGGGGCCGACCTTCAGACGCTCGCCGTTGCCCAAGATGGCCGCGCGGTCGATCACGGCTCCCAGTTCGCGGATATTTCCCGGCCAAGGGTACTCGCCGAGCAGAGCGATGTCTTCGTCGCTGGGGAGCACCAGGGGCAACGAGAACCGAATGGCAGCCCGTTCGGCAAAGTGGACGGCCAGGGCGGGGATGTCCTCGCGCCGCTGCCGCAACGGCGGCAAAAAGATTGGGAACACGGCCAAACGATACCAGAGGTCTTCGCGGAATCGGCCTTCGGTCACCATCGCCGCCAAATCCCGATGCGTGGCGGCGACGATCCGCACGTCGACGTGAATCGGCTGCCGGCCGCCCACCCGCTCCAGCCAGCCGTCTTGAAGAATCCGCAGCAGGCGGACCTGAGCCGCCGGCGGCAGTTCGCCAACTTCGTCGAGTAACAGGGTGCCGCCGTCCGCTCGCTCGAACCAACCCGAGCGCGTCTCGGTGGCGCCGGTGAACGCGCCGCGCTCGTGGCCGAACAACTCCGAGTCGATTAGCTCCGGCGTGATCGCGCCGCAATTCACGCGTAGAAACGCGTGAGGGGCACGTGCCGAATGGCTGTGGATGATCCGCGCGATCACCTCCTTGCCGGTCCCCGTCTCGCCCAACAGCAGCACGGTCACATCCGAACGCCTGACGAGGTCCACTCGTTCCATCACCTCGCGCAAGCCCGCCTCGGCACCGACCACGGACTCGACGACCACTTTGCGGCCCAGGCGATGCAGCAGCGATTCCTTGTCAGCTTCCGCCGCCGCGCGCAGGGCGGCCATTTCCCGCAATCGCTGATCGTTCTCCAGAGCGGCGGCGAAGGGTTCCAGCAGCGTTTCCGCCAAGGCCGCATGTTCCGGCGCAAATCGTTCGCCGGGCGCGGCGATCAGGATCAGCACGCCCAGAAAGCCACCCGGGGTGGCGAAGACGCCCAGGACCGCCGCCGACGATTGCGCGTCCGCAGGCAGCAGGCAGGCAACGGCCTCGTCGCGCGTGTCACCCTGCGCCAGGCAGCGAACGCGTTGTTTGCGCCAGGCGTTCTCCACACGCGAAATCTGGCCGGAACTCAACGTGGTCCGCAGCACGGCCGTGTCGCCCGACTCCGCCAGCGCGGTGTCAGCCCAAGTTTCGACGACACTGCGCTGGCAATCGATCTGCCTGACGATCGCGCGCTCGAGCGGCATAACTTGCCGCAGCAGGCATGCGATGGCCGCCGTGGACTCGGTAATTTCCGCGTGGCGGCAGATCTCTTGCCAAACACACAGCATCAGGTCACCGGGATGTTCCATCCATCTGGTTTCCGGCTCCGAGCCCGTTGCAGCCACCGCTTTCGCTGTCCCGTTACGCATGAGTCAAAATCCTTGGGCCTCTCCCATCGCACGCGGGCCTTGTCAGCCAGACCGAGACATCGCGTCCGTCTCGTGCCCCTTAGGTCGCGTAATCATCCACGAACAGCCGCGATTCGCGGGGTGCAACGAACACCTCGTCTCCCACGGTATACGGCTCCTGGCGGAATCGCTCGTGCGGCAACTCGACAAACACCATGTGGTCCGCGTCGGCCAGGAGTTCCACCTTGACCACCGGCCCCGCCGATTGTACTCGAACCACACGGGCCCGCATGCCCGGCCGGCTCTGATCTTCTTTCCAAATCTCCAGGTCGTGCGGCCGAACCGCCAAACTCGCGCTATCTCCCCGGATTTGGAGTCCCGCGGGCGCATCGACCACCAGCGAACCGAACACCGCCTTCCCCGCCTCCACGCGCCCATGAAACAAGTTGACATTGCCCAGAAAGTCCATCACAAACTCGCTGGCCGGCTGATGGAACACCTCGTTGGGTGTGCCCACCTGTTCGATCCTGCCTGCGTTCATCACCACGATGCGGTCCGCCACCTCCAGCGCCTCTTCCTGATCGTGCGTAACGAAAACGCTGGTAATATGAATCTCGTCATGCAGCCGTCGCAACCAGCGGCGAAGCCCTTGCCGCACCTTGGCATCAAGCGCTCCGAACGGTTCGTCCAACAGCAGCACTTTGGGTTGAATGGCCAAGGCCCGGGCGAGCGCCACCCGCTGCCGCTGGCCGCCGGACAACTGGGCGGGATAGCGATTTTCCAGGGCTTCCAGTTGGATCAAGCGGAGCAACTGCCGAACGCGGTCCCGGATCTCTTCCTTCGGCAACCGCAGGTGCCGGGGACGCACTTTCAATCCGAAAGCGATATTATCCAACACGGTCATATGCCGGAAAAGGGCATAGTGCTGAAAAACGAAGCCCACTTGCCGGCGCCCCACGGCCTGGAGGGCGACGTCCTGGCCGTCGAACAGGATCGCGCTCTGGGGCTGGGAAACGGGGTGCTGTTCCGGCAAATGAGTCCTGACCCCTTTTCCCAGATCGAAGCCCTCCAGCCCGGCAATGATTCTCAACAGCGTCGTCTTGCCCGAACCCGACGGTCCCAACAGCGCGACCAACTCGCCGTCCGGGATCGTGAGTGACACGCGATCCAAAGCGACGAAGCTGCCAAAGCTCTTGGTGATATTGCGGACTTCGATACTCATCGCATCACATCTCTTCCGTTGCGGGCCCCGCGGCCGCTGCTTCAAATTCCCGCCGCGTGCGCCACTCGACCACTGTCTTCGCCGCGAGCGTGACCAGAGCCAGCACGGCCAACAGCGAGGCGACGGCGAACGCGGCGACAAAGTTGTACTCGTTATAGAGAATCTCGACATGCAGCGGCATGGTGTTTGTCTTGCCGCGGAGATGCCCGGAGACGACCGAAACGGCGCCGAATTCCCCCATCGCACGGGCGTTGCACAGAATCACGCCGTACAGCAGGGCCCATTTGACGTTCGGCAACGTGACCCGCCAGAACGTCTGCCAGCCGCTCGCCCCCAGCACCAGCGCCGCCTCTTCCTCTTCCTTCCCTTGCTCCTGCATCAGGGGAATCATTTCGCGGGCGACGAACGGAAAGGTCACAAAGATCGTCGCCAATACGATCCCCGGCACGGCGAAAATGATCTGGATGTTGTGCGCTGCCAGCCAAGGCCCAAACCACCCCTGAAGCCCGAACAACAACACGTAAATCAGCCCCGAAATCACGGGCGACACGGCAAAAGGCAAGTCGATGAGCGTGATCAGCAGGCTCTTGCCGCGAAACTCGAATTTGGCGATGGCCCACGACGCCGCCAGACCGAATACGACGTTCAGCGGCACGGCGATCCCCGCGACCAGCAAGGTCAAGCGGATCGCCGCCTGCGCATCCCGCTGCTGAAAGCTCTCCAGATACGCGCCCAGGCCTTTCCGCAACGCTTCCGTAAACACAGCCGCCAGCGGAACGACAAGGAACAAGCCGAGAAACGTCAGTGAGGCCGTGCAGACCAGCCATTTGACCCACGCGGGATCGCCCGCCGATCGGATCGTGGTAGCTGAGCCACCGGAAGCAAGTCGGGATTTTGCCGCTCCGCCCATCGGTCAACTCTCCGCTCGGTGATGGCGCCCACTCCACCACTGGATGCCGTTGATCGTCAACAACAGCAGGAAGGATAGGATTAACATCATCACCGCGATCGCCGTGGCGCCCGTATAATCGTACTGCTCCAGCTTGACGAGGATCAGCAAGGGCACGATCTCCGTCTTCATCGGCATGTTTCCCGCAATGAAGACCACCGATCCGTATTCGCCCAGCGCGCGGGCAAACGCTAACGCAAAGCCCGTCAGCATGGCCGGCAGGATCGCGGGTGCGATGACGTAACGGAAAGTCTGCCAGCGGTCCGCGCCCAGACTGGCCGCCGCCTCCTCCAACTCCGGGTCGAGATCTTCCAGGGCCGGCTGCAGCGTGCGGACGACGAACGGCAATCCGATGAACGTCAATGCGATCGTCACGCCCAGCGGCGAAAACGCCGCCTTGATGCCCCAAGGCTCGAGCCACTGCCCGATCCAACCGCTCGGGGCGTAGATCGCCGTCAGCGCGATACCCGAAACAGCCGTCGGAATCGCAAACGGCAAGTCGACGATGGCGTCCACGATGCGTTTGCCCGGAAAGGCGTAACGCACGAGCATCCAAGCGACGCCAAACCCGAACACGCCGTTGATCGCGGCGGCCACCAACGAAGCCCCCAGGCTCAGCCGAAACGATGCCAGGACGCGCGGACTGCTGACCGTCGCCCAGATATGGTCCCAGGGCGCTGCGGCGGTTTTGATGAACAAGGCGGACAGGGGAATGAGCACGATCAAGCTCAGGTACAGCAGCGTGTAACCCAGTGTCAGGCCAAAACCGGGAATCACGCTACGACGTCTGCGGAACAGTCCCCCTGCGGTAGCTCTCAAGGCGAATCTCCCCTCGAAGACCGAATTCCTCGGCGACAAAGTCACTTCACCGTGTAGATCTGATCGAACACGCCGCCGTCGGCGAAGTGGGTGTCGTGGGCGTTCTGCCAGCCACCGAATACCGCCTCGATACTCAGCAGTTCCAGTTCGGGAAATCGCTTCAGGTCCTCGGCTGAAATGCCTTCCGGATTGGCGGGGCGGTAAAAGTGTTTGGCCACCAAGCGTTGGCCGACCGGTGAATAGAGGAATTCCAGGTAGGCTTCCGCCACCGCCCGTGTTCCGTGCAGGTCGGCCCACTTGTCGACGACCGTCACCGGCGGCTCTGCAAGGATGCTGACCGAAGGAACGACGATATCGAACTTGTCGGGTCCGAGTTCATTGATCGCCAGAAACGCCTCGTTTTCCCAAGCCAACAAGACATCGCCGATGTTCCGCTGCACAAAGGTATTCGTCGCGCCACGGGCCGCCGAATCGAGCACCGGGACGCGCCGGAACAGTTCGGTCACGAAGTGCCTCGCTTTTTTCTCCGCGGCCGCCACCTCCGGCACGTGTCCCGGATCGCTTCGCTTGCCCAGGTCGCCAAGCTCCTTCTTGAGCGCGTAAGCCCATGCGGCCAAGTAGTTCCAGCGCGCCCCGCCGGAGGTCTTGGGATTCGGCGTGATGATTTCCACGCCGGGTTTCACCAGGTCACCCCAATCCCTGACTCCTTTCGGATTGCCTTTGCGGACCAGCAGCACGATGGTCGACGTATAGGGACAACTGTTATGCGGCAGGCGCGACTGCCAATCGGCAGGCAATAACCGCGCCCTTTCTGCGATGGCATCGATGTCATACGCCAAAGCCAACGTGACCACATCGGCCTGCAAGCCGTCAATCACCGCCCGCGCCTGCTTGCCCGCCCCGCCGTGCGATTGCGTGACCACGACCGTCTGCCCCGTCTTCGCTTTCCAGTCGTCGGCGAACACTTGGTTGAAATCCTGGTACAACTCGCGGGTAGGATCGTACGAGACGTTCAGAATCGAAACTTGCTTGCCGCCTCCAGGAGACGCCGTCGGCGATGACGAACATCCGCAAGCGACGCTGATCAGCACCAAGGCTACGATCCGACAGGGGCTACAAACCGAAGACACGCTGTGCATAGCTTTATTCCTTTGTCAATCCATTTCGCTGCGTGCAAGAGGGAAGTCTTGTCACGCAGTCGGCTGCGGGATGGCGGGAGAACGGCATCTTGCCATGCAGCCAACTGGGCTTAGGGGAGTCGGGGGGGGGGGTGTTATATTATTTATTGGTTTTGGGTAGAAAAAAG
>Ga0351867_10048_pt1 | contig 41410 bp, 42 predicted proteins | sample TotcelHFGM3001M8_FD_206779 | JGI IMG/M metagenome (GOLD analysis project Ga0351867, IMG submission 206779) | Enriched cells from coal bed in the Powder River Basin, Montana, United States - Total cells FGM rep2 HSBNCT.FGM.300.1.M8 ...
GGCAACTCGCCGTTCGCTGGTTCAACCGTCTGTACTACGACGTTCGACGCTGGAACGAAGACTTCATCGCGTTCCTAAGACCTTTCCGATGTCGCCGAGACGCAAGGCCGAGCCGTTTTTTGAACGTCTTGAGGAGTACCGTGCGTCGCTTCGCGGGAACTGGAGTCCCGTAAAAAAGGACTTGTGCTCCAACCTCCGTATTCTAAATGCGAGGTTCGCAAAAGATTTCTCCTGGATGCGAGAAGACGGCGGCGTCTGGGACTACGATCGCATCCGCGAAATTGTCAATGATGCCTACAACAGCGAAATGGGCGTCATCGGGTGCGCCCTGCAGATTTGCGATCAGATCGACTGGGCTTGGCGCAATCGCAGCGACTCAGGCCGTCAAGAGATCATGGACGTGGTGTCCCGCTACGAGTCCGAATCGCGACAAATCGTAGGGGAAATTGACAGACTGGCGGCCGAACTGGGCATTCATCTGCTAAGCGTGACCGAGTACGAGGAAGCCTTGCACACGCAGGGCTCGGCAAATCCCGAAATCATGGTGTTTGGAGAAATCATGAACGAGACCTACAACATCAACAACCAGGGCGGCGTCATCAATCTTAAGTCCACATTGCACAACGTCGTACAAACGATAAACAACGGCACGTGCTTGCCCAAGCAAGAACAAGAGGAGTTGGCGAAATTGGTCGCGCAGCTTCAATCCGAATTGCAGCCAATCGCGGAAGCGCAGCCACGTGCGGTAAAGCGAATCACCACTTCACTGGAACAGATCACCAACGAGATCACTGCCGATGAACCGGATCATGACTGGCTCAAGACATCGCTTGATACGTTCAACGGTGCTTTGACCGCGGTGAAGAACGTCGCTCCGACCGTCCTCGATATCGGCGCCAAGATCGCCGCGATCGTCTCGCTTGTACTGTCGTAGATTGACGCGGTGTAGGCTAACCAAGGGATGCAGGCGAGCGGAGTACCGCCGCCTGATCCCAGTCGTTCGGCGACCCTAATCATGACACTTCACAAGGACCAACTTCTTCGCGTACTTCGGATCGGCCATGATACATCGATGCGTGGCGAAGGAATCTCGCTTCGTGACGCATTGGCGCGATGCGATTATCGACGCATTCGCGACCAGTTCGGTCCAACGGACCTTGTGCCTTTGCTTGCGACCGATCCTGGCCTGATTCGACAATGGCTTGCGTACTGCGAAGACAAACGCACAAGTGGTGGGTTTTGGGTGTCAGAAGACAACTGCGAGGTCGGCTCACTGGAATCGCCGGAATCCAATGCCCAATTTGATTCGATCGCATGCGCGGTCGCCGAATTCGTCGTCCGCGAGCTTGACTATTGGTCAGCTGTGGGTGACCGCCGAACAAGCCGATCCACGGGAGCGGCGAAGTTGGGCGGATTTGAAATGGACAATCAGTCGTCGCCGCCCCGTGATCGGTGACGTTCGTCTGGGCGATCTGCCCGGCCCCGCCGGCCCCGCCGGCCACCACGGCCACCACGGTGCTTGCCACCGTGGCGCTCGGTCTATTCACCTCGACCGAACGTGCCGGCCGATGTTCTGCGCAAACTGGCTCGCGAGGCCGGCACGCACATCTACTGCGAGGCCGAGGAGCCCCTATACGCAAATGACCGTCGGATCGCTTTGCACACCATCACGGGCGGCCCCCGCAAGGTGGTCTTGCCCAAGAAGTGCCGCCGCGTCACCGAAGTGTTCAGCGGACGCGTGGTGGCCGAAAACACCGACCGTTTCGAGGATTCGCTCACGCCGCCTTGTACTGTCTTGTACGAAGTGGAGCAGTGAGTCGCCACCCACGCGTGCGGCGATTCAATAGTCCGAGGACTTGCGAAGCGATTCCAGTTCGGCGACGGCATAGACGCGGCGCTTGTCCTGGAAGTAGCCGTATTCGGCTTTTTCGACGTCGGTCCAGGTGTTGTGCTGCGTGTACGAGCCGCAGAAGGGGACGAGCAGGTCCAGCCAACAGGCGAAAGTGCGTTTTTCCTGCTCGCTGACCTGAACGTTGTAGTGGGCGGATTCAAAGTACTCCATGATGCGGCTCTTGCACGCGCCCGTGTGGTACGGCGGGAGCATCACGGCGCGGCTGCGAGGCTTCAGCCACGTCATCCACGGGTTCTTGTCGGGATGGCCCGAGGTGGTGATCGTGACGTACGACTGCGTGTAAGCCCGTTTGGGGTCCCCACGGCCGGCGCCGATCAGAGTGATGCTCTCCGGTTTCGCCAACTCTCCCGTCAGGCTGAGCTTGCTCTCCCCGATTTTCGTAGCGTTGTGGCAACTCACGCAGTGCCGGTCGAAGAGGGGCTGGATTTCCTGGACGTAGCTGAAACCGTCGACCGGCGCGTCGGCGTCGAGCGAGCGCGGAGCGTTGACCCCGAGGTAGTTCTCGACGCTGTCCAGCCACGACTCGGACGCCAGCCGCTGGACCAGCGAATGCTCCTTGCCCGCGAGGGACTGAAGTTTCTGCGGCCGCTTGGAGAGCGCCAGCGTGGTCTTCAGGGCAGTCGCCGGTTGGGCGCCCGCATCCGTCTTATGTTCGTGGCAGCCGATGCAGGAGAGGCATTCGCCGTTTTGGAGTGTCGACCAGCTACGCATCGACTGGATGGTGTAGCCCTTGGCGTCGAGCACCTGGAAGTAGACCGGTGCGTGCGCGGGCACCTCGAAGCAGCAACTGCCGTCGGCCTCGATGTCGACTTCGCCCAGCACGTGCTTGACGTCCCAACTGCCGCTGTTCAGCGAGATCGGTGTCTGGCAGAGTCCCGTCTCGCACTCGCCCCCGTTCTGCCCGTAACCCATGCGGGCGACGCGGTACTCCAACGCGACGACCCGCAGCTTTTTCGCCGTTCCCCGCGGGATGCCGGCGAGCCCCGGGCCTTGATAGACGTCCTGCATGGTGTAGATCCCCTGGTTGTCGCGCGGGCGGACGAGCGATGCGCGCACGGGGGGCGGTGTGCGGGTCATCACGGGAATCACCTGCCCCGTGCCTTGCCAATCATCGAACGCCAGCAACTCGCGCACGCCGTCCGGCTTCATGTAATAAGCGCCCAGGGGAGGATTGAAAGGGCCGAAGGGAGGCAGGTATCCTTCGGGGCAGAACGAACACAGGTAGTTCTCCTCGTCGAACGCATAGGGATGCGAGTACTGCGGTCCGAACTGTCCGAAAACGTCGATCTTGAAATCGAGGTAGGGCCTGGCCGGGTCGGGCGGCTCGGGCCGGATGAAATCGGCAAGCTCCCGTCCCGGGGCTCCGTTGAGCTTCGTGTTCACAAACTCGATCCCACGGCCCGCCTGGATGCCTTGGCGGCGGTCGATCAGGCCGAGCTTTCCCTTGTAGATCGAGTGGTGCCCGGCGATCACGGCGATCGCCTTCTGCGATCCCGGGATGCCCCGGGCGTGGATGATCGCCGCCGGGAACATGCTGTTGTTCCCGTAATATTCCATCTGGGACGTGCCGTCCGGGTTCATCGCGATGAGCGGATGGTTGAACAGCGCGCTGCGGTCGTTGTACTCCCAGCGAGTGAAGACGACACGGCCGTCCTCCAGGACCTGGGGCTGGTTTGTCATCAACTGGTCGAACGTCAGGCGGCGGATATTGCGGCCATCCGCATCGCAGCCATAAATGTTCCCGCCGGCGCGGTACCAGCAGTCGCTGATATGCATGTCGCGCGTCGACGTGAAGACGATGCGACCGTCGGGCAGGAACGTCGGCTCGCAATCGGCGACCGGCAGTGGCTTGCCGCCTTTGAGGATGGGGAACGTGATCTGCTTCACCCGGCGCGTCGCCATGTCCATCGTGTAGAGATAGTACGAGTCGGTCTCGAAATTGTCGCGCATGGAAAAGACAAGCGTCCGAGCGTCCCACGAGAGGTTCGGATAGCAGATAACCCCCTCAGGCTTCTCGATCAGCACCTCGTGTTGGACCGTTCCGTCCTCCAGCAACGTCCCCATGCAGAGCTGTCCGCCCCGTTTGAAAGCGGGCGTGTAGTCGCGAATCTGTTCGTCGGGAATGTCGTATTTCCCGACGAGCCCCTGCATGCAACCGAAAACGAAGTGCTTGGCATAGATGAACTGCGTGGCCCTCGCCCGGACCGCTTCGAGCCGTGCCTTGCGCCGCGCGGCGCAGGCGTCCAGATACAACGAACGCCAGGCCGGATCGCACCCTGGCGCCTTTTCGCCGACAAGCCGCTCCAGCCGCTGTCGAAGCACGTTCACCGCGGGATCTTCATCGGGTACCTGCTCCAGGACCTTTTGCACCATGGCGTTCTCGCTGTTCGCGTCGCGATCGGACGTGAAGACCCGGGCGACATCAAGCCCAACGTCTTGATAGAGCCAATCGCGCTGGAGGCGATGGCGAGGAAAGGCGACGTCGGGCGGGTTCGGGACGGGATAATCGGCCGGGCGAGCGTCGTAGCACGTGATTTCCGCAATCTGCACGTTCAGGTTTCTGCCGTCGCCGGCCGTCGGAAGCCCGAGCTTGCGCGACCAGGGAATCTGCGCCTCGAACATCCACGGCCCGGGATATCGCTTCTGGTACGAGTCGTTGACGCGCACTTTCAGGTAACGGGTCGTGACCGGCGGCCATTCCACAAAGGCGGAGTTTGAATTGGACGTCGCGGGCAACTCGCATTTTTCGGCGAGCGGCTTGATCTGCTCGCGGCCTTGGGCGTCGGCACAGGCCGAGATGCTCACGTTCTTTGCCAACACATAGACCCAGGCGTTGCGCGCCACGAAACGGACCCCCGAAACCGTATGTTCCGTCCCCAGATCGAGCACGAAAGTGGCCGTCACGGGCGGCGCCGCCTGGGGCGGAAAGACCTGCATGTCCTTGCCAGTTCGCGTATCGTCGAGCAGGCAGGCGTAGGTGCCCAGGTCCCCGTCGATCATCTTCCCGGGCGCATACTTTTCCGGCGGGTTTGGATACCACTCCGCATCGGTCCACACGGCAACCGGCCGGAACTCGGCCGCCGCCAGCGGGCAGGCGACCAGAATCAACAACACGATGACTGGGATGGCTCTTGTTCTCATTTCTGCGGCGGCCTCAAACTGAACACAGGCGATCACTCCCTTCACCTTGCGGCACGCTTGGATCGATCTTCGCGTGACTGCCCGGCCAGACCCACGCGGCATCGTCGTACCACCGGTTTCCTCATTAACGACGTGAGCCTGCCCGAGCCCGCAGCGCCGCATCCAAGCGTCCGATGGCAAGGTCCAGATGGGCGGCGGCGCGCTGCAGGCAGGCGTCGACTTCGTCGACGTAGCCGTCGGCCGAGGCGGACCACATGCGGTTGATGGTCCGCTCGGCCAACGCGAACTCGGTCATCACGGCGGCGAAATCGGCCAGGCCAAAGGCGTCGATCAGCGATTCCCGCAATTCGGCGAAACGGGCCAAGTCGTCGGACAGCCGCTCGTCGATCTGCCGATGGACCTCGTGTACCGGCAGCCTGCCGTCGGCGGTCTGCCAGACTTGCACTTGCGCCCGCAAACGCGGCAGGATGGCCGCCATCTCGGCCACATCGCCCGCGTGTTGTTCGCTTCCAGTGCGCGCCGACCGCCGCGTCGCGCGAAGCACGACGACACCCGCAACAGCAACGCCCAACGCGAGCAGGTACGCGGGCCAGGAGATCGTGGACCAAGGCCGTGCGGGGATCTCCGTGCTGCGCACCGCCAGCAGCGCGCCGCCGAGAAACCCGATCCACAGCAGAACATGGCCGCACCAGCGAGGCAGGTTCATGATCCCATTCCCGAAAAGATCTGGTAGAAGGCATATCCCACACCGACCATCGCTTCGCCGACGATCAACCCGGCCGCGATCGGCACCCCGGTATGCTCCGAAAAATGGCGACCCAGGTAACGGTCTGCCGCGACGCGGAGCAGGTTTCCCAGGGTGTAGGTCAAGACAATGTCGAACGGCATGTAGAAGCCCAGCCCGATCAAAACGCCGATGCCCCCCAAACCGCTGAATGCCAGCGCGCCGCCCAGTCCGGCGCCGGCGACGTAGCGATACGTCGGAACGTTGTCGCTGACGATGCCTTGAATCATCGACGCCAGCGCTTCGCCCTGCGGAGCCGGCAGACTGGCACTGCCCAGCGTGTATTGCTTGTGCAGTACGAAGATCAGCCCGATCACGATCAGCGGCCCAAGCCAACAGCCGATGAATTGCGCGATCTGTTGCCGCCGCGGCATCGCGCCGATCAGGTAGCCGGACTTCAAGTCCAGCATCATATCGCCCGCCTGGGCAATCGCGACACAGATCGCCGCGCCCACGATCACGGAACTCAAAATGGCGGCGGGACTGCTCATCCCGGCGCGGGCGATGACCAGCAGGATTGTCACGGCGATCAAGGTCATCCCCGACAGCGGCGACCAATTCGTTCGGCCCAGGCATTCGGAAACGATCACCCCGGCCACCCACACCCACAGCGTCCCCAAGACGGCCATCAGCACGGCTCGCCACAGCGCCATTTCGCTGCCCACCGATTGGTAGCAGATCGCGGCCAAGACTACGACGCCGGCCGCAATGGCGTAGTACAACAGACGAATCGGCAGTTCGTCCGAGATCGCCGGCCCGCCGTCCGGGCACGCGCGGCCGGCGTCCTGCAGCGATTTGAACGCGCTGCGGATCATCGGAAAAGCGGCCACGATTCCGCCCACGGCCGCGCCGATCAGCATCCCGATCCCCGTCGGCCGATATAGATTGACGCGCAGCAAGTTGGGATTGACCAGCATGTCCGGTACGTCGCCTTGACCGACATACGCCAACAGCGGAGCCAGGAACCAATAACAGATGAAACCGCCCGTGCCGAACCATAAGCCGCCTTTGCCGGACAGAAACCCGACGCCAATGGTCATCAGCGACAGGAACAGCGTCACGTTCAGGTAGGCGGGCAGTTTGATCTGCGCACCCAATTCCCAATCCGGATGGTCGCTGCCGGTCAGGCGGATGGCGAGCAGATAAAACAAGCCGGAGATCACTCCGGCTCCCAACAGAAACGCCGCTTTGCGCAAACCCGCCCCCGGCGATTTTAAAATCGCGGCCACCGCAATGCCGCCCGGATAGGCGAGCCGGTCGAAGTCGATCATCTGTTTGCGCAACGGAATGATAAACGCCAAGCCGAGCACGCCGCCGGTGATGCAGGCCAGCACCATCAGCGGGATGTTGAATTGCGTCAAGCTCGCGAACTGGCCGGTCGGATCGCGATCCGGAGTGGAGAGAATGAACAAGGCCGGGATCGAGAACATCATTCCGGCCGACGCGCCGTTGACGGCCGAGGCGATGGTCTGGTTGATGTTGTTCTCGACGATGCTGGTTCGCCGCAAGATGCCGCGCAGGATACCCCAGCCCAGGATCGCCGCCAGTTCGGAACCTTCGATCGAGAATCCCAGGATCAACGAGGCGTAGCCAATCGAAACGGCGATAATGGCCCCCAGAAACCAGCCGACGATCACCGCCGGCCAAGTCAATTCCGGGTAGGGGCCGCGGTGGACGGGGCGGGACGCCACGGTCCGCGGGTGGTCAGACGAATTCTGGCCGCTCATGGTAGACGCTCGCATGTTGTTATGTCGTTGTTCGACCATTTTGGAGAGGGTGTCCCCGCTCCCGCATCCGCTGGTTCCGCAGGCGGGCCAATCCTTGGCGTGGACGCCAGTATAATCCATTTCGCCGAGCGTTGCAGCGCGCCGGATCCTCGTGCTCGGCAATGGCAGCACAGGAGAATGCGGCCCAGGCCTCGCCATTTTTTGTGCTCTTTGTGCCCTTTGTGGCTTTTCCTGATTTGAACCTGGCTGTGGCACCCTCTCGAAACACCTGGCGGACTGCGGTAGCATTTGCAGTAGCACAACAACCCAACACGCCGTGGAGTAGCCATGAAGCCTGTCCCTGTTCTTGTCCTTTTGCTGTGGACTTCGATCGCGACCGCACAAGCTGCCGAGACACCTGCGGCGCCGGACGTTGATCCTGCGACGTTGGACAAGTGGTCCGCGCCGTACCGCGGCTGGCATCACTATCCCGAGCACGTGATTTCGGCCCAGCCGAAGATTCCCGGCCACGAGGGGTTTCACAGCACGGACGTGCCCTGCGTCTATCAGTTGCCCGGCCAGCCGGACAAGTGGTTGATGAGTTTCATCGCCTTCAATGACCAAGGCTACAACTCGTTCGTGGCCGAAAGTGCCGACCTGATCCACTGGACCAATCCACGGCTCGCGATGGGCTTCGGTCCCCCGAACGAGTTCGACTTCGGCGGATGCGTCATCGGCGCGTTCCTGTACGAGTCGTCCGACATCCGAGCCCCACGATTGCTCAAGCAGCGCGACGGCAAGTATTGGACGCTGTACGGGTGTTACCCGCGGCAAGGCGGTTATGAATTGCGGCCCGGGTACGAAGGCGTAGCTTACAGCGACGATGGCTTGGCATGGCGGCGAGCCAAGAATGCGCCCATCCTGGCCGTCCAGGATCCGGACTGCGGGACGTGGGAAAAAGACTGCATCTACCAGCCGTGGCTGATCGAGCACGGCGGCCGGTTCTTCAACTATTACAACGCGGCCAACGGCGGCGGCGAGCAGACGGGATTGGCATTTTCCACCGACTTGCTGAACTGGGTGCGGTATCCGGCCAATCCGATCGTTCGCACGCGCCCAGGAAACTATGACGAGCGCTTTGCGTCCGATCCCAAAGTGTTCCGCGACGGCGACCACTGGACGATGTTCTACTTTGGCGTGGGCCGCGGCGGTGCTCACATCATGGCGGCGTTCTCTCGCGATCTGTTGCATTGGACCGCTCACCCGGAGCCGTTGTACAAAGCGGGCGATAATCCCAGCGGGTTGGACAAACAGTACGCCCATAAGATCTCTCTGGTGTACAACCCGCGGGACGATACGTTCTACATGTACTATTGCGCCTGCGGCGGCCAAGGCCGCGGCATCGGGCTGATCACCAGCAAGCCACTTTCGGCAGATCCGGCGGAGGCCGCCCCATCCACAGCGGCCCCCTGACGGGCTGGCGGTGCATGAGCCAATACTATTCCGCCGCGCGGCTCTTCTTGACGTCTTCTTTCGCCAACGCTTGCGAGGCGGCGGACAAGCGGGCGAAGGGAACCGTGACGCGCTGGCCGTCGCGTTTTTCCAGGACCACGAAAGGGTCCTTCTTGGCCGCGGGATCGCCGTAGCCGAAATCGACCAAAGCCGCTTCGATGGTGGTCCCCCGATCACTGGTCCACGCGCGAAACGCCGGGGCGGCGACGGACGGAACTGGGGTGATATTCTCCGCCTGCAACCAGTCGCCAGCGAGCTTTGCCGCGGGCGTCCCGGGGTTTTCGGCGATGATGCGGTTCAGCGCCGTGACGGCGCGGCGCTGGCCAGCCGGTTTCTGTAACAGATCGCGGGCCTCGTCCAATTGCTCGGCCAGTTTCAGCGTGTCGCGCAAGCTGGGGTTCGTTCGAGCGGCATTGGCGGCGGCGACAATGTCGTTTCTCAGCGGCGGCAGGGCGCTGTAGATCCGCTTCGTCTCCGCCAAAGCCAGGGCACCCTCCAATCGCGAGTCCTCTTGCCCGAGCTTGTCATTGGCTTCCGTCAACGCCGTGCGGCCCTGCTCGACGAGCTTCTGAGCAAAGCTATCCGCTTGCACGGCGGGCTGAGCATAGCTGCCCAACTGGCCCAGCGCGCCAACCTTGCTGATCTTGCTGAACTCGCGAACCGCACCTGCGGTATCGCCGGCATCCAGCAGTTCCTGGGACTTGTCCAGCGAACTCTTGAGGATCTGCAGCTGCTGGTCGTTGTAGACCGTCCCTGCCTGACTCAACACTTGTTCGATCATCAGCGGCAGTTCCGGGCCCGGCAGACTACCGCTACGGGCGTACAGTTGTTTGCCGTCGGCGCGAACAACATACACGATCGGAATAGAACTGCCTTGGTGCCGATACTGCGAGGCCCACTTGCGCCATTCTTCGCCGTTGGTTTCGATCTTCAGGGGGATGAACCATCCCGCGTAGCGCGCCAGCGACTGGTCGGTTTGCAGTCGATTCAGGAGCGCCACACAGGGCGGTCACGTCTTGTTCCCAGCCAAGGCGAAAATCGGCCGGCCGGTGGCTTGCGACAACTGAACCGCTTGTTCGACCGACTGCGATTGCGCCCAGACCACGGACGGCAGCCCGCAGGACAGACCGCACGAGATCACGAGGGAGAGGGCGGAGTACCGGATCATAACGAGTTTCTCCTGCTAGGGGTTCGCGGCGAAAGTCAGGACGACGAATCACCAAGTATTATAGGCGGAAAGTTGCGGGTCGCGAGGCGCCTGGTAAAATCAACCGCTGGTGCCAACGTCTTTTCCGTAAGAGCAACGGGAGGCTCTACAATGTCCCAGACGAGTTCCGGCAACGTCGCCATCGCCGTCATTCCGCAGGCCAGCGGCAGTTGGGTTTGTGAGGCCACGGCGTCGCTGGCGGGGCACACAGGTCCGGCCAAGAGCTACCGCGGTCAGACTTCGAAGCACACGCCATTGCCCTTGCCTTGGAGGACCTAGCTCAAACGTTTCGGAGGGAAGCCGAGGCCGAGCAACAGGGTGAGTGGGATGCGGTCTTCGTCTGGTAGGCGTGGGAAATCCACTTCCCGAATCTCCGAAAGCTGACGAGGATCGTCCCGGCAGCCTGCCGTTCGCTCGGGCCGAATTGGAAAGCGTCGCAGAAATGCTGCCCGACGGCGCGGCCCGCACGTTCTTCGAACACGACGCGACTCGGCAATCGCTGCTGGATGCCTTGCCCTGCGGCAGGCGCAGCTCTGGCTGCGCGATGCGACCAACGCGGAACTGGACGCCTACTTGAGCGGCCACGAAACCATCGCCTTGACCCGCCCATCCCAATCTGAACGGATGCTGCTCTCGGCCGTCCACGCGTTGCTCGGCCAGGTCCTGAAAGGCGATCGGAACGACCGACTGCCGTAGAAAATGTTCCAGGAACCGTTGTTCTTGTCTCGAGGGTCTCGTTGGCTCCCAGGTCCGGCATGGGCCGCAACGAGGAACGTTAGGCATTCCTGGCGAGCCACACGGAAACAAGATTTGCGTAGTCGAGGAAGGTCAATTCGCGCTCCCTCAGCTTCAGTTCCCGGCAGAGCCGCGGCAATCCTCTCTGAAACAGAACATAGCGTTGGTGGGTCGCTGCCCCCCCCCGCGAGCGCGCGGCGTTGTGACACGCTGCTGAGCCAATTGCGAACTATCCGGATCATCGTCTGGGGGTCATCATTGTGAGCCTCTCCCAGGGTAGCGGCGAAAGAAACGGGAGGGAAGCCGGACTTTCGAGCGAGGCCTGGGACTGTCGGAATGGTAGGCGGGGCCGGGAATTCGGATCGGCAGGCAATCCTTAAGAACGGGAGGCACGCCACTGGCGTCCGAAGCCGTTGATCATGGCTTGGCGTACGGCGGTGGCGACGTACGGCGGTGGCGACGCTAGCTCGAAGCGCCAGTTTTGAAGTTGCGCACTTTTCGAATTCGTACGCCGTAGGCGTAATACACCACAGCCTAGGGTCGCGGTACTCCGCGACCCTGGGTCACCTGGAACCAGAGGCCATCGTACCCTGAAGGGGTACCACACACCGTTGTGTGTGCGACCCTTTCAGGGTCGGCGGATCGCGGCGGTATCGACTACCCAGGGTGGCGCTCCGCGGCTGCGCCGCTGCGCTGACCCTGGGCTGTGGTGTTTGACCGCTTCGCGGTCGGCCAAATGCGCAACTTCAAAACGCGCCAGCGAGGATGGTTGAGAAGAAGCCTCTGCCGGGGTCGGAATGGCAGAGACGCCTCGCGGGGATTCTGCGTGTGGCGAGCGAAGGGGAACGACGAGAGCACCGCGCTGTGGCGTCGGTCTGCCGTGCCTTGCCTGGTCGCTGGCGGCAAGTGCGTCACGATCCGGGGCACTTCGCCGGAGCGGAAGGTAGTACTCCGCGCAGCGTGAACGGTCACGCGTCAAAAATCGATCGTGAACGTGGTCGTCAGGCTCAGGGCTACGTGGTGTCTTGGGGCTCCATCTTCTCGATGTCCACCACCGGATTGAACAAGCCGAGCAGTAACAACAGGCAGAACTCGTCGTAGTGCAGGTCCCGGTTGCCGGCCCGGTCCCGAGCGCAGCCCGCGTCGTGCAGACGTTCCAGCAGCGGCGACAGCTTCTCAAAGTACTTCAGGCCCGTCACGTCGGCGGCCATGACGTCAGGTTTTGGGGGACGGCCACGGCGTGGGGCCGGCGGCGAGTCTGCTTCCGGCGCCGCCGTCGGTTGGCGGAGAGTCCACCTTCACCGCACGGGGAGCCACCTCCTTCGCTTTCCGGCCGCCGCGTCTGTCCAGCCGTTTCTGCCGTTGCCGCCGTTCTTCCTTCGTAAGGGGCGGTCGTTCGTCCACCATGAGGGCGCGCCAGCATCGCGTCCCGGAGTGGACTGCGGTCCACCAATTCATCGAACATGGACTCCACGAAGCCGTCGAACAAGCGGTCTGCGAGACCAAAGAATCTGACCCTTAGCTGGGCCCCAAACCTCTGAAGCGTTCCGCCCGAAGCATCGCGTGCGCATCTCCTGCTTCGGTCTGATCCAACCAGCGATGCGTTTTCGGTCCGACTTACACGGTCGCCGGCAATTGGAACCCTTTACGGCGAGGCCGGTCCAGAAAGCGATTCGCCTCGGGGCTGTTGGTGAACCGCTCGGCGACCGGGTCCCAGGCCAGTTTCTGGCCGGTCTGACCGGTGAGTTCGCTGACCCAGCGGGCGATATTGCCCAGGTGGCAAACGGTGGCCGAGCGATGACCCGTTTCGACATTGGCCACCGGATCGCGGCGGTCCTTGATGCAATCCAACCAGTTCTGATAGTGATTGGTGCTGCGATACAGCTCGACTTTGGGCTCCTTCAGCGGTTCGGCGGTCAACTCGGCAGGATCGGAGCGGAAGTTGCCGCGAGTCACGGTCAGGGTCCCCTTTTCGCCGACGAAACGGACGCCGCTGTTGCCCGGGCCGCCAGCCAGTTCCATGACGATGTCGCCGGCGTATTTCATCAGCACCTTGGGCGCGTTGGGTCCCCGGTGCCGGCCGCCGGGTTGCTCGGGCGTGCTGATGATCGGCCGGAACGGTTCGCCCTCGACCCAGACCTCGACGGGACCGCTTTCATCCATGCCCAAGCCCCACTGGGCCATATCCAAGCCGTGGCTTCCCCAATCCGTCATCTCGCCGCCGGAAAACGGCCGGATGGAGACCCAGCTGGGATTGCTGCGGTTGTCCCAGATCACGAAATTGTACGGTGGCTTTTCGGCCGGTCCGCACCACATGTCCCAATCCAGCCCTTCCGGGATCTCCTGCTCTGGATGCTGGGGCTCCATGGGACTGCAGTAGTTGGACGCCAGCACGCGGGTGACTTTGCCGATCGCCCCGTTTCGCACGAAGGTGCAGCCGGTGTATTCGTGCCCGCCGGAACGCTGTTGGCTGCCGGTCTGCAGGATCCGCTTGTACTTGCGCACCGCCTCGACGATCCGCCGCCCTTCGACAATCGTGTACGTCAGCGGCTTTTCACAGTAGATGTCTTTTCCCGCTTGGGCGGCGTGGATGCAATTCAGCGCGTGCCAGCGCAGCGGAGTTGCCACAATGACGGCGTCGATATCCTTTCGCTCCAGCAGCTGGCGGTAATCCTGATAGGCATCCTTGGCGCCGACCGCTGCGGCAACCTCGCGGGCGCGGGGCAGGTAGACATCGGCGATGGCCGCGATCGCGCACTGGCGCGAAAAGGAGCGGACCAGCGAGCCACCCTGGTTCCCCACGCCGATACTTCCCAACACGATGCGATCGTTCGCCCCCATGACTCGGACGGGAACGAAATAGGGTGCCGCAACCGCTGCCACACCGGCCGCAGCGCCTGTGTGCAAGAAACCGCGTCGCGTAATCCTCTCACTCATGGTCGTTCCCCCTTCAACAGTCTCGTGCGCTGGGTGAACCTCGATCGAGGGTGGCACATTGCACCTCCGCATCGAGAGCATAGGGCACGGGAAGGCTCGCCGTCAAGTCAGTGGGGCAGCTTGCCGGCCCTCGCGGATGGCACCGGGGGTAAGCGACGGGAGCCTGCCCCGGCAGCGTCACGGCGGGCTCCGACGATATTGCCACCCATGTTTGCGCGTCAGCGGTGCCGGTTCCAGGCTGCGGCCAAAGGGGCCGTTGCGAATGGAGCCAGCGGGGCGATGCCGAAGGTGATCTGCACCGCATGATCGAATAGGGATAGTAGCTCCACGGGAAACGCCATGTAAAGACATCCCAACACCACGAGATAGCCGGCCAAACAAGCGAATACGGCGAGGAGCGAAACCAGCCTGCGGCGGCCCACGGCGATAAAGGCGGCAATCGTGCTGGCGAAACAGACGGCTCCCACCAGCACGCACAACGCTTCTCCAACACCGGCCGACAAGCGGTCTACGCTGTAGGCGAAGGCCAACAGCAGCCCGCCGAAACTCAATCCGCCCCAGCAGGCAAACCAGTGGCGGCACAACGCCAGCGAAGCGCCCAAACCGACAGAGGTCCACATGTACAGAACACCCAACGACGCAGCCCACAGGTCGTAACTGGAGAGTCCTTGAACTTTCCCGTAATCCGGGCTCCAGATGGCCCGCGTCACCACGTCGCCGACCAGCAGGATCGCCGCCGCACTGGCCACGGCGACCCCGGCACTGCGGAGGACGGCTGCCGACAGGCCGGCGTCCGGCAAGGGACGTGTCGCCGTAAACGGCTTCAAGTCGAAGCCGTTGGTGCGGCTGCCCAGATACACGCCGACCAGCGGCGATGCCACCACCATCAAAGACGTGTACGCGTTCCAGGCGATCGAGACCTCGTACAGCGCCAAATCCAGCAGGCCGAAGCAGGCCCAGATCGCACCCAGCATGCCCGCTAAGGTCAGCGGCACCCAGCGGCCCTTGGTCCGCCACTCGAACCAGAACTGAGCGGACGCGGCCGAGCGGAATCCGGCAACCGTACGCCCGTTTCCGACGCGTCGCCTCGCCGCATCCGCCGCCGCGCCCCACCGGCGGCTGAGCCAAGCCAAACTCCATGCGTCGCCCCGGCGCTCCCGCGCAACTCCGTTGACCGCCATCAGGTAGGACAAGCCGACCACGCCAAGCCACACAACAATCCCGATCGCAGACACTTGCTGCCAATCCTTGGGGAATTCAACGCGATCGAACGCGAAAGGGCGGCCTGCAGCCACCCGCCCCAGCGCTACCAGCGACCCGCAGCCCGCAGCCGCGAGCAGGCCGAACAATCCGCGCGATGGACCGAGGCACCACAGCGTTGCTTGGCAGACCAGATAGGCGGTCGCGGAACCAACGGCCGGGAGCACAAGCGGCCAATTGGCGTTCAGGGCCGCGTTGAAAACAACGGCGGCGGTGCAGTACGTCGCGGCGGCGGCCAAGGCGCCATTGGCCAGCGACCAGGCGACCAGCGTTGTTGCTCGTACGGGCAGCGTGTAATTCCGCCGCAGCGAGGGCCACGAAGCCACGGCCAGGATCAGCGGCATCAAGAGCACGAACGGAACCAGCGCCGGTCCCAAGTGGGCGCCGACGTCCGTCCAACGAAAACCGGCGGGAAAGTGCATCCGCGACATCACCAGCACGCCCCCGCTGGTCAGCGCCAGTAAAGTCGGCACGAACCAGAGCATCCCGCGCCGCCAGTATTCCCAGGTCAAGGCATAACCGACCGAACGGATCATCATGGCTGACTGCTCCCCGCCGCAACGCGTCTGGTGTAGGCCAAAAAGATCTCTTCCAAGGACGGCGCACGCTCTTCAACGATCGCGGCTCCCGCCTCTGCCGCGGCCTGCCTGCACGGCGTCCCTTGGCCGTTGTCCAGGCAACTCCATTCGGCATCCCGGCCGGTCCATCCCAACGCCCCTGGCCACGCCGGCGGCGCTGCCGGGACCGCGGCAAAACGCAATGTGAGCGCACGATGCCGGGCGAGCAAATCGTCCAACGGCTCATTCAGCATCAATCGGCCGCGATGCAGCATGGCCACCTGATCCGCGACTCGCTGGACCTCGTGCAGCAGGTGCGAGGACAGCAGCACCGTCCGCCCTTCGTCGGCCACCGTGCGCACGATGGCCGACAGGATATCCAGCCGCGCCCCCGGGTCCAGGCCGGACGAGGGCTCATCCAACAGCAACAGATCCGGACGGTGGGCCACGGCAATCAACAGCCCGGCCCGCGCCCGCTGGCCTCGCGACAAGGTGCGGATCTTCTGACCGGAGTCCAGTTCGAACAGCTCGAGAAGTTCGCGAGCCAAACGGTCGTCCCAACGCGGATAGAACGCCCGCGTGTAGCTCATCAGTTCGCCGATCCGCATCCACTCCGGCAGATCGCGGTCCTCCGACAGGTACCCGATGCGGCCCAGCACCCCCACCGGGTCGCGCACGGGATCGCGTCCGAACACGCACACGCGGCCGCGCTCGGCCCGATACAGCCCCAGCAGATGCTTGATCAGCGTCGTCTTGCCCGCGCCGTTCTCGCCGACCAGGCCGAACACGGTGCCGCGTACCACACTCAGCGTCACGTCGGCCAAGGCGACCGTGCGCCCAAACGCTCGCGAAACCGCTTGCACCGTGATGATTTCGTCACTCATGATGGCCCCTCCGCTGTTCGGGATTCCTGTCGCGTTCCTGCGCACATCAAAAACTCGCGCTGCGGCGCCGGATCATATCGATCAAGCTCTCCTCATCCACTTTCATCTGCCGCGCTTCGGTCAGCAGCACGTCGATTCGTTCCATCAGCAGCCGCTGCTGTTCGCGGCGGGCCAGCGGCGAGACGCCGTCCGCCACGAACACGCCGGCTCCCTGGCGGCTGGTCACAAATCCGTCGCTCTCCAGCTCGCGATACGCCCGGGCGACCGTGTTGGGGTTGATCAACAACTGTTCCGCCAGCTTCCGCACCGGCGGCAACTGGGCGCCGGCCGTCAAGCGGCCCGACGACACCAGGTATTTGATCTGGCGGACCACCTGGACATAGATCGGCACGCCGTCTTGATCCGAAATGCGCAGCTGCATGATGCTCCTGACCGAATCGAGGACTGTATCACTGTATTAAATATATAATACACTCGCTGGGCGGTGTCAAGAGGTGGAATGTAACGTTTCGGCTGACACCGCCAGGCCCGGGCAGTCCGGCGCATCGTGCCAGACTGGAATCGCGCGTGACATCCGCTACAATGCCGGGCGGGACCGTTTGAGCAACACGACATTCCAAAGCAGAAGTCGGTCCATCAAAATCGCGAGGTTTGCCAATGAGCGACCGGATAGCAAGAACGCCTCTGTATGAGTGGCACGTGGCGCAGGGGGCACGGATGGTGGACTTTGCCGGATGGTCCATGCCCGTCCAGTACACGTCGATCGTCGAGGAGCATCAGGCGGTACGGCGAGCGGCCGGCCTGTTCGACGTCTCGCACATGGGAAGGCTGCGGTTCGACGGCCCGGACGCCGGCCGTTTTCTGGACCGCGTGCTGACACGCCGTATGACCGACCTTCCGCTGGGCAAAGTCCGTTATTCGCTGGTGACGAACGAGCAGGGGGGGGTCATGGACGACATCCTCGTGTCGCAGTTGGAAACGCCCAGCGAGCGGCGATATTACCTGCTGGTCGTCAACGCCGCAAACCGCGAAAAGATCGTCGCTTGGTTTCGCGCGCAGCGGATCGCTGCCGACGGCGATGTGGACATGGCCGACCGGACGTTCGAGACGGCGATGATCGCTCTTCAAGGCCCGCAGTCCGTCCAAGTCCTCAAAGGGCTGGTTAAAGTAGATCTCGACCGAATGGGCTATTATTCGGGGGTCGTCACCGAATCGTTTGATCGCCCCTGCACGGTGACCCGCACGGGCTATACAGGCGAAGATGGATTTGAGTTGATCGTACGCGCGGAAGACGCCGCCGAAGTCTGCGAGAACTTGTTCCGCGCGGGCCGAGAAACAGGGCTGAAGCCCGCTGGTCTGGCGGCGCGGGACACGTTACGCTTAGAGGCCGGGATGCCGCTGTACGGCCACGAACTGTCGGAAACGATCAACCCGTACCAGGCCGGGTTGGGCTTCGCCGTGAACCTTGCGGGACGCACGTTCGTCGGCTCGGACGCTTTGCGGCGACTGAAGGAGGATCTCCATCAGCCACGTAGAATCGGATTGGAGTTGGCAGGACGCCGCGTGCCCCGTGAGAATTATCCGGTCGTCGCGGGCGGACTGCCGATTGGTGCGGTCACCAGCGGGACGTTTTCACCGACGCTGGACAAACCGATCGCCATGGCTTACGTGCAGCCGGAAGTCGTTGGTGCCGAGTTGGCTGTGGACATTCGCGGGCGGCTGGAACCGGCCCGCGCCGTCGAATTGCCTTTCTACCGGCGTCCGTCGCCAGAGTAATCTGAAGTCAGATCTGTTACCTGTTGAGAAGTAAGGAATGCAGCCGTGAAGCCAGAAGAGTTATTGTTCAGCGAGACGCATGAGTGGGTTGGGATCGAGGACGAGGGGGGCGTCAAGGTAGCCACCGTGGGGATTTCGGCGTTCGCCGTCGAGCTGTTGACGGATTTGGTGTTCATGGAATTGCCGCCCGTCGGCAAGCATGTCGCCGCAGGCGAAGAGTTTGGCGAGGTCGAATCGGTCAAGGCGGTCAGTCCGATGTACAGCCCGGTGGACGGCGAAATCATCGAAGTCAACCGCGCGCTGCCGGACCGGCTGGACATGCTAAATCAAGACCCGTACGGCGCGGGCTGGATCGTCAAGATCCGCCTGACGGACGAAACGGCGTTAGCCAAGCTAATGGATTTCGCTGCTTATGAGAAACAGTGCGCGGAAGCAGGGCAGGGGGGGGGGAGGCTGAAGGCGTGGCCTGCAGGCGAGCGCCGCGTGCGTATCGCTCGTTTCACGGCAAGCCGAAGGCTCGAACAAATCGGAACGGCAGGGCAGGGCAGGGGAGCGCGAGGATGGCATACTTGTTCAACACGGCGGAGGATCGCCAGGCGATGCTGCAAGCGATCGGCGCGGCATCGGTCGAATCGCTTTTTTCATCGATTCCGCCGGAATACCGTTTGTCGCGGCCGCTGGACCTGCCGCCGGCAATGACGGAACTCGAATTGACGCAGCACATGGCGGCGCTGGCCGGGCGGAATATCCATGCCGGCCAGCGGGTGTGCTTTCTGGGCGGAGGCAGTTACGATCACTTTGTACCGGCCGTGGTCGATGCAATCGCCTCCCGGGGCGAATTCTACACGTCCTACACGCCGTATCAGCCCGAGGTCAGCCAAGGCAATCTGCAGGTGATGTTCGAATACCAGACGTTGATTTGCCAGCTGACGGGCATGGACGTGTCCAACGCCAGCCTGTACGACGGCGGCACGGCGGCGATCGAAGCCGTGCTGATGGCCATGAGCGTTACGCGGCGCAGCGGCAAAGTGGTCGTGGCCGGCGGAGTGCATCCGGAATACCGCCAGGTTTTACAGACGTACCTCACGTGCTTGGATACCCAATGCGTCATGATCGGCGCCGATCGAGGAACGGCGGACTTGGAGGCGTTAGCCGCGGCGGTCGACGATCGCACCGCGTGCGTACTGATCCAGCATCCGAACTTCTTCGGTTGCTTGGAGGACGTTGCTGCCGCAGCCAAGATCGCGCACGACGCCGGGGCGCTGCTGGTCCAGGCGTTCGACCCGATCAGTTTGGGGGTGCTGAAGCGGCCGGCGGATCTGGGCGCGGATATCGCCGTGGCGGAAGGCCAATCGCTGGGCACGCCCATGTTGTACGGCGGTCCCTATTTGGGAATCATGGCCTGCCGCGAGCAATTCGTCCGCCGTTTGCCGGGCCGGATCGCCGGGCAGACCACCGACCGCGAGGGACGGCGCTGCTGGGTGCTGACGTTGCAAACCCGCGAACAGCATATTCGCCGGGACAAGGCGACCAGCAATATCTGCACGAACCAGGGTCTGATCGCCTTGCGGGCCGCGATCTATCTGTCCGCACTCGGACCCCAGGGCTTGCGCGAGACGGCCGAGTTGTGTTTGCAGAAAGCTCGCTATGCCGCCGAGCGGATTGTGGCGTGCGAACGGTTCGAGCTGGCGTTTGGCGCGCCGACGTTCAAGGAATTCGTCGTGCGGGACACAGCGGGCGAGGTGGACCAATTGTTGGCCGGCGCGAGCGCCGCCGGCTACTTGGCCGGCGTGCCGCTGGGAGGCTGGTATCCGGACTTGGACGATTGTTTCCTGGTCGCCGTGACCGAGGCGCGCACGCGGGCGGAGATTGAAGCTCTGGCGGCGGTGCTATCGAAGTCGTGAGCCTGTTGTCCTGACGCCGGACCCCGCCCTGGAAACACACGGGCAATCGGCTATAATGCCGCGGTTCTCCCGTTTCGGTTCAGGCGGCGAGTGAAGGATGCGTAACACACGAGCGACCGATTTGCTGTTTCAGCTGTCCAAGCCGGGCCGCCGCGCGGTGCGATTGCCGGCTTGTGATGTGCCCCAGCGGCCGTGCCACGAGCTGATTCCCGCCGATTTGCTGGCGGACGCTCCGCCGCCCTTGCCCGAGGTCGCCGAACCCGACTTGGTGCGGCACTTTACCAACCTATCGACGCTGAACATGTCCGTCGATACGCACTTCTATCCCTTGGGCTCGTGTACGATGAAGTACAATCCCAAGCGGAATGAACGGCTGGCGTCGCTGCCGGGCCTGGCCGACCTGCATCCGTATCAGCCGGAGGATACGTTGCAGGGACTGCTGCAGCTGTTGTTCGAGTTGCAGCAAATGCTAGGCGAGATTTCGGGCTTGCCGGCGGTCTCGCTCCAACCGGCGGCCGGTGCGCACGGGGAGCTGGCGGCCTTGCTGGTGGCGGCGGCGCATTTTCGAGCTGTCGGCCAACGGCGTACGAAGGTCCTGGCCCCCGATACGGCGCACGGAACCAACCCGGCCAGCGCGCGGATGGCCGGCTTCGAGCCCGTGGCCATCAAGAGCACCGCGGGCGGACTGGTCGATCTGGACGATTTAGACGCGAAACTCAACGACGATCTCGCCGTGCTGATGATCACCAATCCGAATACGCTCGGGCTATTCGACGGCCAGATCGGGCAGATCGCCGAACGGGTGCATCGTCGAGGCGGCCTGATCTACCTGGACGGCGCCAACATGAACGCCATCTTGGGCATCACGCGTCCCGGCGATTTTGGGGCCGATATGATGCACTTCAATCCGCACAAGACGTTTTCCGGCCCTCACGGGGGCGGCGGGCCTGGGGCGGGACCGATCTGCGTGACCGACGAGTTGGCCGCTTATCTGCCGGCGCCGATCGTCGCGTTCGATGGCCGGCGTTATTACCTCGATGATCGGCGCCCGCAATCGATCGGCCGCGTCCGCAGCTTTTTCGGCAACGTCGGCGTCCTGGTCCGCGCCTATTGTTACATCCGGACGCATGGTCCCGAGGGGTTGAAGGCGGTTGCGGAGAATGCCGTGCTGAACGCCAACTATCTGCTCGGCCGCGTCAAGTCTGTCTTGCCCGTGCCGCAAGGCGACCGGTGTATGCACGAGTTCGTGGCCTCGGCGGCGCGGCTGAAGAAGGAAAAAGGTGTCTCGGCGATGGATCTGGCCAAGCGTTTGCTCGACGAAGGCTTTCACGCGCCGACCGTCTATTTTCCGTTGACCGTGCCGGAAGCGATCATGATCGAGCCGACGGAAACGGAGAGCAAAGAGACGTTGGATGCGTTTGCCGAGACCCTTGTCCGCTTGACCGAGCAGGCGCCGGACGCCTTGCACGATGCGCCGCAAACGGCGCCGGTCAGCCGTCCCGATGAAGTTCAGGCGGCGCGAAAGCCCGTACTCCGATGGAATGCCGGCTGATTTTCGATCCGCCCGCCGACGGGGCGTGGAACATGGCCATGGACGAAGCACTGCGGGAATCCGTCGGCAGGGCAGGGCAGGGGGGCTGTCTGCGGTTCTACGCTTGGCAGGTGCCGACGATTTCGCTGGGCTACTTCCAGCACCATGCGGATCGCCGAGCGCACGAGCCCAGTCTCGATTGCCCGCTGGTTCGCCGGGCGACAGGCGGCGGAGCGATCCTGCACGACCGGGAGTTGACTTACAGTTACACGACGGCCGTCGGGACGCATGTCCGCTCCGGCTTGGCGCACTTGTACGAAGTATTTCACCAGGGATTGATCGATGAATTGGCGCGGCATTCACTCGCCGCCCGAATGTGTCGAAATCCGGTCTCGCGCCCTCGGGAGGAGGAGCCCTTTTTGTGCTTTCAACGGCGTGCCGAACGAGACGTGTTGCTGGGGGACGTCAAGATCGCCGGCAGCGCCCAGCGGCGGCATCGGGACACATTGTTGCAGCACGGCAGCGTGCTGCTCCAACGCTCCGCGGTGGCCCCCGAGTTGGAAGGAATTGAGGAACTGTCGTCAGTCAAAGTCGATCCAAGAGAATTAGCCGAAGGATGGTCTCGTCGGGTGGCGTCGATTCTCGGCTTGATGCTACGCCTTGATGTTCCCTCTGCCCAGGAACTGGAAGCCGCCCAGCGATTTCGTCAGGCTCAATTTACGCATGCACGATGGACAGAGCGGAGATAACCCAGTCGCTGTGGGCATCCCATTTTGACGGCGGGAATTCGGTTTGATATCTTGTCGAAAAGAAGTTAAGGTTCACCAAATTCGTTTTCACCAGCGGCTATCCCAGATGGACAACCGGTTCGCTAACGAGTATCTATAGGCGTTCGCTTGGAGCCTGGAATCGGCTGTGCGGAGGAAGGACAGGGTATGAAGGTCAAGCTCAAGGTGGTCAAGGGTCCCAACGCGGGACAGGAAGTAAAGATCCCCACCCCCAAATGTGTCGTCGGTCGGGGCGAGGATTGCCACTTGCGACCCAAGAGCGATGCGATCAGTCGCCGGCATTGTGTTGTCTACGTCAAGTCCGGCGAACTGATGGTCCGCGACCTCAAGAGCAAGAACGGCACGTTTGTGAACGGCGAGCGGGTCGAAGGCGATCGCGCATTGAAGGCCGGCGACAAGATTCAGTTCGGACCGCTCGCCTTTGAAGTTGTCATCGACCGCAGCCTGGGTGGCGAGAAAAAGCCCAAGATCACGAGTGTCAAGGAGGCAGCGGCCAGGACGACCGACGGCAAAGATACGGTGATGGTGGATGACGGCGATATCAGCGAATGGCTGGAAGAAGCCGACCAAGAGGAGCGAGTCCGGCGCCGGATCGATCCGGAAACTCGTCAACTGAAGTTGGACGAAACCGATCAAGTGGCAATGCAGGAGAAGCTGGGAGCGTCGGCGCAGGCCAGCCAGGCAAATCAAGATTCGGCTGACCAGGCGGAAGCCGCGGCCGGCAAGCCCAAGGGAAAGAAGGCCTTCGGCAAGCTGCCGCAACGGCCCGAAGTGGAAACCAAGAATTCCCGTGAAGCGGCCTCCGAGATGTTGAAAAAGTTTTTCAACAAAAGGTAGTCCGCCCAATTCTGACGGAGGGGACAGCAAGCAGGTGCCCAGCATTCCCCGCGATCTCATTTCGCGTTGCCTAGCGGGAGACGATGCCGCCGTCGTCGAATTGGTCGATCGCTATCGCGACCGGGTTTTTCGTTTCTGCTATCGGATGCTGGGGCAGCATCAAGATGCCGAAGATGCCGCACAGGAAACGTTCGTCCGCGTCTTTCGCAGCCTGGCCGGCTGGGACTGCGGCCGCGAATTCGAGCCTTGGCTGCTGGCCATCGCCGGAAATCGCTGCCGAACGATGCTGGCGGCGCGCAAGCGAATCCCGGCGACCGGTTTGGTAGCCGAAGAACAGCTGATCGACTGGAGGCCCGACGGCGCCTTGTTGCGATCGCTACGGGAAGAGGTCCAGGCGGCCTTGCTGGCTTTGCGTCCGGAATACCGCGAGGTGTTCGTCATGTTCCACGAAAACGGACTCAGCTACGATCAGATCGCAGACGCCATTCGGCGCCCGTTAGGGACGGTCAAGACATGGATTCACAAAGCACGTCAGCAGTTGATGGCGCAACTGCGGCAGCGGGACGTAATGGGAGCACGTTAGCATGCGATGCTCGCAATTTGAAGAACGGTTGCATCGGGTATTGGATCGGCGAGAAGAACCCGGCGAGGATGCGCATCTGGTACGCCATGCCCGACGGTGCGCGGAGTGCCGCGAGACGCTCGCCGCATGCACCCGCATGATCGACGGACTGAACCTGTTGGAACTGCCAGGCCCGGATGATGATTTCTCGCTACGGGTCCTGGAACGAAGCTCGGTTCATAAGCCCTTTCCCCCCCCCGTCCATCGCCGTTTTCGCAGCGCCGGGGAAGCGATCGCGGCGGCTCTGGCGCTGTCGTTGTTGCTTTCGGTAGCGTGGCGGACGGACCGCACCGGAATCCCGCCCGCATCACCTCCGATGACGGCCACGGCGTTGCCGGACGATTCGCAGAAAGCCGACGACTTTGCCAGTCACATCAATCCAACGCCTCAGGACGGCCCCGGCTCGCCCGTCTTGCTGACCCTCGATCAGCAGCAGCCTTTCACCTTGTTCGTCCGCTGGACCGCCACTTGGAATGACGCGGCGTGGCGCCCCGTAGACGGCTTGGCCGACGGCCTGAATCCTATCACGGTGCCGTTAAGTGTCGCCGTCGAGGAAATCCGCCGGACGATCCCGCTGAGCCTCATCGACCCGCCGCTCGCGCCGACGACCGATTCGGTGCGCCGCGAAATGCGGCCGCACAAACCGCCGGTCGTGTGAGCATTGGCAGTTTTGACCACAACACCGCCCTCCTTCCAACTCCTGCCTCTCGGTTCTTTAGCAAACTCTTGCCATATTTCGCACACTTCCTGGACTGCCCATTTTTACGTGCTATGTTATCTTTAACCGGAATTCTCGCCGCAGCTTATCAAACCCTTTCAAATCTTGTTGGCGTTATCGCCAACGTCCTCGGAGGATTGTGCCGTGAGCATTGAAAATTCTGTTGGCATGCTTGAAGTCCAAATTGAACGCCGCGCGTCGCTGGCTCGCCGCCAAGGTGGTAATGACCGTCGAAAAATGCCGGTCGCGATGACGGAAGAGCGGCGAGGTGGTGAGCGGCGCAGTGCGCCGCGGCGGCGGCAAATCGATCCTACGACCTGCGAACGGGAATACAGTGGGGACGAAATCGAGTTCATGCGAGCGATGGACTCTTACAAGCGAACCAGCGGCCGTATGTTTCCCACATGCAGCGAGGTCCTCGAAGTCGTTCGCTCGCTGGGGTACGCAAAGGTCACTTCGTCCCAATCGCTGTAGCAGGCTGCATCGTAGCCGGGGCGGCTCAAACGTAGAACGGAATTCATTCCGTTCTGCCCGCTTGACGAGTCCCGGCAGTTCGTGGGGTCTGGCGCATTTGTCGAAATTGCTCTTGCCACGTCCGCCGTTTGGAACTAACTTCCCCCTGCTTATCTCTGCCGCCCCAGGGTATGGGGGTCATGGTTCTTGTTTCTGGATTGCTAGCAAGAAGGCACGGCTGCCGTGAGTGAATCAGACCGTTTGACGAAGTTGGGTTTTTGGCGGATCGTCACATTGGGCTTGGTCGCGCTGGCCGCATCGGGTTGCAAGGTGGCGGCGGACGGCCAGAACTTGCAAGGCGCAAGACTCTACCAGAACGGTAATTACGACGTTGCCATGCAAAATTTCCAGAAAGCCGTCGCGACCGATCCGACGAACGCGGACGGGTATTACAACATGGCCTGTACGATGCATCGGATGGGAAGCACCCGCAACGATCAAAACACATTAGGCCAGGCGGAAACTCTGTACAACCAGTGCCTGGACATCGATCCAAACCACACGGACTGCTATCGCGGCTTGGCCGTGCTGCTGGTGGAAACGGGACGGTCGGACAAAGCGTTCAATTTGCTGAAAAACTGGGCGCTTCGCAGTCCGCAAGTGGCGGACGCACGCGTCGAATTGGCGCGGCTGTACGAAGAATTCGGCGATCCGGAGTCGGCCAAGTCCTATTTGACCGAGGCGGTGGGCTTGGATCAGTACAACGCCCGCGCCTGGAACGCGCTGGGCCGGCTGCGGGAACAGACCGGCGAATATACCCAAGCGTTGGCCAATTACCAGCGTTCGCACAACTTGAATCGCTTCCAGCCGGAGATCATGGAGCGGATGGCCGCCTTGAACCGCACCATCGCCAGCCAAGCGGGCACACTCCAAGCGGGCGATACGCGAACCGTGAACGTCGGTACACCTACGAATCGCTAAAAGAACGAACGCCAAGCAAGCCTCTCGCCATTTTTGCCTGCCGACTTCTCAGCTCCCGTCTGGATGTCTAAAATCTGGTTTTTCCAGTTAGGCAAGCAGACACAAACAGAAAAGCGGATCCGACGCGGGTCGCCGATGCCAGTTGCTTGGTGTTTCACGGCCTGCTTTGGGGACTGTCTGGGTGAATTGTTTCTGCCTGCGCATCCTAACCGCCCCAATTTGCCAGGAGATTGAGACGACGATGAGCGACCGCGTTTACAATTTTTCGCCGGGTCCAGCCGTGCTGCCCGTGCCGGTTTTGGAACAAGCACAGCGAGATCTTTTGGCGTTGCCCGGTGCCGGGGCTTCGATTCTTGAAATCAGCCATCGCAGCAAGGCGTTCGAAGGGATTCTGGCGGAGGCGAAAAGCCGGCTGAAATCCCTGTTGGGCATTCCGGACAACTACCAAATTCTGTTCCTGCAAGGCGGTGCCCGGCTGCAGTTCTCGATGATTCCCATGAACCTGCTCCGCGCAGCAGGCACAGCGGCCGAGTACGTGGTAACAGGCTCGTGGAGCAAGTCCGCTCTGGAAGAGGCCAAGAAAGAAGGCCCGGTAACAGTCGCCTGGAACGGTAAAGAGACGAATTACGACCGCCTGCCAGCACTCGGTTCGCTGCCGATCAATCCCCAGGCGGCGTACGTCTACATCGCCTCGAACGAGACCATTCAAGGCATCCAATTCGCCACGGACCCCGATATGGGCGATGTGCCGTTGATCTGCGACGCGTCGTCGGACTTCCTGCACCGGCCCGTCGACATAAGTCGTTACGGAATGCTGTTCGCGTGTGCCCAGAAGAACGCCGGTCCGGCGGGCGTCACGATCGTGATCATCCGAGACGACTTGCTCGCACGCGGCCAGGACAGCCTGCCGGGATACCTGAACTACCGCGTTCACGTGGAAAACAATTCGTTGTGGAACACGCCCCCCGTCTTTGGGATCTACGTATTCGGCCTGATCGCCCAGTGGCTGCAGGAAGAGATCGGCGGGTTGGACAAGATGTACGCCCTCAACCGCCAAAAAGCTCAAATGCTGTACGAAGTCATCGACGCGAGCCAGGGTTTTTACCGTGGTCATGCCCAGCCGGAATGCCGGTCGCTGATGAACGTCACGTTCCGCCTGCCCAACGAAGAACTCGAAAAGAAATTCCTCACCGAAGCCGCAAAGCTCAAGCTGTGCGATTTGAAGGGACATCGCAGCGTCGGCGGAATGCGGGCGTCGATCTACAATGCCATGCCGTTGGAGGGCGTCCGGACACTGCGCGACTTTATGCAGGAGTTTTCGGCAAACAACGGCGCTTGAGCAGAACGGGGCAGGGCAGGGCAGGGGGGCATTCACCAGCAGCCAAAGCGGTGTCAAGCCACCGCACTGCAGAACACGTGAACAGGGCAGGGGGGGTACTCGCCGATCAGGCGTCCCATCGTGAAACGCGAAGTATAAAATGAGGATCGACTTAAGATGGCCAAGATCATCGTTCTGGACAAGATATCCAAAGACGGGCTCGCCTTGCTGGATGCCGCCGAGGGCGTCGAGTACGAAGTGCGCACGGGTTTGAAGGGCGAGGACCTGCGGCTGGCGCTCGCCGAATTCGACGGCGCGATCTGCCGGAGCGGCGTCAAGATCACCGCCGAGTCGCTCGAAGGCAATCGGCGTTTGAAAGCGATCGTGCGCGCCGGCGTGGGCACGGACAACATCGATCGCAAGGCGGCAACGCGGCTGGGGATCGTGGTGATGAACACTCCCGGCGGCAACACGGTGAGCACTGCGGAACATGCCTTTGCCTTGATCCTGGCCTTATCCCGCAACGTCGCGGCCGCCAACCAGAGCCTGATCGAAGGTCGTTGGGATCGAGGGGCTTACATGGGGACGCAATTGGCCGACAAGACGCTGGGCATTGTCGGGATGGGGCGCATCGGAACGGAGTTGGCGAAGCGGGCGCTGGCGTTCGAGATGCGCGTGATCGCTTTCGATCCTTTCCTGTCGGTCGAGGTGGCTGCCAAGATGGGCATCGAACGTGTGGAAACGGTGGCCGAGATGCTGCCGAGAATCGACTATCTGACGGTCCATACGCCGCTGACGCCGGAAACGAAACATCTGATCGGGGCCAAGGAGATCGCGTTACTCAAGCCGGGCGCGCGACTGATCAACTCGGCCCGCGGAGGCATCTACGATGAAGCGGCGTTGGTCGAGGGGCTGGCGAGCGGCAAATTGGGCGGCGTCGCCTTGGACGTTTTCGAACAGGAGCCCTGCACGTCCAGTCCGTTGTTTGGAATGCCCAACGTCGTCTGCACGCCCCATCTGGGCGCGAGCACGAACGAAGCGCAGACGCTGGTGGCCGTGGAGGGCGTGCAGCTGCTGATCAATTTTCTCAAGACCGGCGAAATCCGGCATGCGGTCAACGTGGTCGCCATCCAGCCGCAGACGCTGGAGGCGCTGCGCGGCTACCTGGACGTGGCTTATCGCTTGGGCCGTCTGATGTCCCAAGTGCATGACGGTGGCCTGGAAGCCTGCGCGTTGGCTTATCGCGGAGAAGTGGCGGAGAAGGAAACCCGCTTGCTGACGGCCGCGTTTTGTGCCGGCTTGGCCGAATCGGCGATGGAAGAGGAAGTCAACATCGTCAATGCCGAACTGCTGCTCCGCGAGCGGGGCATTCAGATCCAGGAGGAAACGCAGCGCCGGCCCAGCGTGTTCAGTTCGACGGTTACGGCGACGCTGACCGGCAAGGGGCAGACGTTCACGGCCGCCGCAACGGTTTTCGGGAATAACATGCCGCGACTGATTCGGCTGGATGACTGCCGATTGGAAGCGTATCTCGATGGAAATTTGCTGGTCTTCGTGCATCACGACGTGCCCGGCATCATCGGCGCGGTAGGTACTATTTTTGGCAAGCACGGCGTCAACATCGCCCAGATGTCGGTGGGACGCCGCAGCGACACGCCGGGGGGAGAAGCCATCGGAGTACTGAACCTGGACGGTCCGCCGCCGCAACAAGCGATCGACGAGGTCACGGCGGTGCACGGGCTGCTGAGCGTACGAACCTTCGCGTTGCCTGCCGCGGGCAGATTGCCGGCGTGGCTGCAGTAACGGCAGGGCAGGGCAGGGGGCGCGTTCTGACATGCTGGACGCCGTAACCGTGGTCATCCCCGCGTTGAACGAGGAGCAATCGCTGCCCTTGGTCCTGGCCGACTTGCCTCCCGTCGGCCGGGTCATCGTGGTCGACAACGGCAGCGGCGATGCCACGGCGCAACTCGCAGCCCGAGCCGGTGCAACGGTCGTGTTTGAGCCACAACGCGGCTATGGCGCAGCTTGTTTGCGCGGCTTGACTGCCATCGCCACGGGGATTCAGCAGGGCCGAATGCCCCCGCTGGTAGTCGTTTTTTTGGATGCCGATTACAGCGATCATCCGGAGTTGCTGCCGCAATTGGTCGGGCCGATTCTGCGAGACCAAGCGGACTTGATGCTGGGCTCCCGCCTGGCCGGCCGGCGTGAACCGGGGGCGATGCCTCTGCAAAGCGTATTCGGCAACCATTTGGCCTGCTTCTTGATGCGGTGGCTGTTCGGCGCAACGTACACCGACCTGGGGCCGTTCCGCGCGATTCGGTATCGATCGTTGTGCGAGTTGGAAATGGCGGATCGCGGCTACGGTTGGACGATCGAGATGCAGATCAAAGCCGTCCGTGCGGGCTTGAGGATCGAGGAGGTTCCCGTTTCCTATCGGCGGCGGATCGGCCGCAGCAAGATCAGCGGCACCGTGGCGGGCAGTGTCCGCGCCGGCGGAAAAATCTTGTGGACCATCGCTCGTTACGGCTGGCCGCGGCGCCGCCGGCACGCCTGCCACGTCCGGACGCCGAAATGACTCCTCGCCTGACGCCCACTGCGAGTTGGATGATTTGGCTGTTGCTGGGTGCCGTCTCCGGCGGACTGTACGCGCTGATCGCGCGGCTCAGTTCCCGGTTTGAATTCTCGCAGCCGTTCGCAGAACGTCCGATTCCTGCGGTGGTGGGGCTGTTCGGTGCCGCCTTTGCTGTGTATCTGCTGGCGGCCATCATTGCGGCTCGCCGGCCCGTCGGCCGAGCACAGCTGGGATGGATTGCCGGGGCGGCGATTGCTTATCGGCTGATCTTGTTGCCCACGGCGCCGATTCAAGAGGTCGACATCTACCGGTATCTGTGGGACGGGATCGTCGTCAGCCAGGGTATCAATCCGTTTCGGTTTCCGCCCCGGATGGTGCGCGAGGCGAGGTTCGCGGATGCGACGGATCGCCAACTGGCGAGGCTCGTGCAGATCCGCGACGCCGACCCGCACATCCGGGCCCTGCTGGATCGGGTTCACTATGCTGAATTGCCCAGCGTCTATCCGCCGGTCAGCCAAGCCGTGTTTGCGGCGGCAGCTTGGACCACGCCGCCACGGGCTTCCATCTCCCAACGAGCGCTGGTGCTGAAGATCTGGTTACTGGCGTTCGATCTGGGGACCATCGGGCTGGTGCTGTTGATGCTCCGCGACACTGGCCGCCCGCTCGGGATGTTCGTCTTGTACGCTTGGTGCCCGCTGGCGATCAAGGAGTTTTCCAACAGCGGGCACTTGGACGTGATCGCCGTGTTTCTGAGCACGCTGGCGATTTGGCTGGCGGTTCGCATGGCGTCGTCTGCTCGATCGCGGCAGGACACGAAAGCAAAGGAAATCCGTTGGCCGTTCAAGCCCCTTAGCGTCCGCGGCGGTCTAGCGTTGGCCGGCAGCCTCGTTCTGGCGTTGGCGGTTGGTGCCAAGTTGTATCCGATTTGGCTGTTCCCACTCTTCTCGGCGCTGATCTGGCGGCAGTTGGGTTGGAAGTGGGTTTGCACCTCGGCAGCGGCGTTCTCGGCGGCGGTGATCGTGTGCCTGTGGCCGCTATTGCCGGATTTTCCTGCGCACGAGCCGGAACGGGCCGGCGCAGATCATGCGGCGGAAGGAGCGACGGCGGTCGCCGCCGAAGATCCGGGCCGAGGGTTGCGGACATTCCTCACCCGTTGGGAAATGAACGATTTTCTGTTCATGCTCGTGTTGGAAAATGTAAGGGCAAGCGATGCCCAACGTATGGGACCGGAGCCGTGGTTTTCGGTCGTTCCGGAGAGGCCGCGCGAGATGTTCATCGGCCGGGTCGCCGAGCGGTTCGCCTACGATCCCTGGCAAGCTTCCTTTGTCGTCGTGCGGCTGGTTTCGCTGATCGCCACATTGGCCGTTGCAGCATGGTGCGTCCAGCGAGCGCTGCGGACTGCGGACGTCGCTGTCTGGCTCGAGTCCGCCTTTCTCACCTTGGCTTGGTTCTGGTTTCTGTCTCCGACGCTGAACCCGTGGTACTGGACGTGGATGCTGCCATTGCTAGTGTTTGCGCGAAGCCGGGTGTGGTGGGGCACCAGCGGCGTATTGTTGGTGTATTACCTGCGATTTTGGTTCAGCTACCAGTATTCGGGCACCCCCGTGGCCGGCACGCCGTACGCTGGCGCCGCGTTTTTCGATTACGTCGTCACGTGGCTCGAATTCGGACCTTGGCTGACATGCTTGACCCTCGCGCACGTCTGGCGGCGATATCGGCTTTTGTCATGGTGACGGCCAAAAAGTGCTATTCCCGCTAATTGCGGAAAACGCTAAGATGCGAGTGGACTTGACGAGTCTCGACTCGTTGCCAACCCGTCAAAGCGTCACCAGCAGCGAAGTTTTCACCACGAAGAAGCATGGCGGGTGCAATCCGGCGCAGACTTAACGGACTCTGTTTCCTCTCCAAAAAGGAATCTAGTCATGTCGGATGCCGCGGGGCCGCTAACGGAGCGCATCGATTCAGCCATTCATCGCAGTCCGTACTTAGTAGGCCACACCGTTCGCATTGAAATGCGCCCCGGACGTGTAGTGCTTCGCGGGGTGGTCCCTTCATTCTATCAGAAGCAGATTGCCCAGGAGGTAGTCCGCTCGGTGGAGGGCGTTGAGCGGATCGACAATCAACTGCAAGTGGATTGGTCCGAGATCTCGCTCGGCTGGGCGGAAGCCGTCGTCTGAGGTCGCGTTACCGGCTGGACGGTTAGCAACTGCACGGGTAGCAGTACGGCTGAATTCAGGCCAGCGTCACATCGACGAATCGCGCCCTGGCTTTCCACCTCGTCGCGCAGCAGCCACGTTCACGCACAAAACCCCCAACGCGACGCCGGGAGCATTTTCGACCCGCTTCGCGGCCGTCAGGCTAGTTGACCGAAATCGTCAAGATCACTAGGCTGGGCTGAGAAGATAGTGGTTTCAATCACGATGGAGGCGGTGCGATGACTAGTCAATTGGAGCACTTCCGTATTAAAAAAAATGGCGACTTGATTATCGTCACACCGACCGTCTTCGATTTTCTCGATCAGGTCACGAATTTTGAGGCCAAGCGGGAATTGATCCGCTTTGCTCAGACCGAAAATCCCGCGAAGGCCGTCGTAGATTTTCAACATGTGCAGCGTTTTTCGACCGAGTTCATCGGCACGCTGTTGAGCTTCAAACGGCAGATGGGGGCGGACGGGAGAATTGCTTTGTGTGCCATGCAGCCGGTGCATCGCGATATCTTCCGCGTGCTGAACCTCGATGGCACCGTGTTCGAAATTTTTGAGACGTTGGAAGAAGCGGTTCAATCATTTCGCTAACTTGGCGCCCTGCCCTTTTCGAAAGAACCTGTTCATGAGCGATCTTCATCCTATTTTGCTAGTTGAACACATCAGCGACGTGGTCGTCGTCACCTTGAAACCGGACGATTTTTTTGATCAGCAGACCATTTCGACGGCCAAACGTGAGTTGTTGGAGTTGGCGAAGACCGAGCAGCCTACCCAGGTGATCGTCAGTTTCCAGAACGTCCGGCGTTTTTCCAGCGCGTTCATCGGAGCCCTGGTAAGTCTCCGAGAGCACCTCCGCTTTCATCATCCGGAGGCCGAATTGAAGCTGTCCAGTCTGCAGCCCGCACATCGTGAAGTCTTCCGCTTGGTCGATCCCCATCAAGCCCTGTTCAAGCTGTACGAAACGGTGGCGGACGCCTTTCGAGCATTCCAAGCGCCAGCCGTTTGGAAAGAAGAGTAGGGCAGGGCAGGGCAGGGCAGGGCAGGGGGGACCACAACATGCGAGCTTGCGTGCAACGGGTCAGTCAGGCCAGCGTGAGGGTGGATGGTCAAGTCGTCGGGCAGATCGGTCGCGGCCTGTTGGTACTGCTGGGGGTCACGCACGACGACACGCAAGCCGACGTGGATTACCTGGCGGAAAAGACAGCCTGCCTGCGAATCTTCGAAGACGACGCCGGCAAGATGAATTGTTCGTTGCCAGAGATCGGCGGCCGAATGCTGGTGGTCAGTCAATTTACGCTGTATGGCGATTGCCGAAAAGGCAAGCGACCCAGCTTTACCGCCGCCGCCGCGCCCGAATTAGCCGAACGTTTGTACGAAGCGTTCGTCGCAGCCGTCCAAGGTCTGGGCGTGCCGACTGCCACCGGCACCTTCCGGGCGCACATGGACGTCGCCCTGATCAACGACGGGCCGGTGACTCTGCTGCTGGATAGTCGACGGACATCCTAGCCGCACCGGCCTGCTCCCACCATTGCTGGGTGGCGTCGCGGATCTCTGCGGGCGGCACGCCCAATTGTCTCATCAGGTACGGATCACCGACTATCAAGGCCACCAGGACGGCGAGCTTGCCGTACGTCGATACGTTGGCCCATAGGCTGTGCGTTGTCCACAGCTTGATCGCCGTGCCGAGCGAGTTTCTGATCCGCACTCTCCCCCGCCGAACCTGGACGCTGGACAGTTCGTCCAGCACCAGATGCGACAGGAATCCCAGCACCACCGCCCCCGACTTGAACAGTCGAATTGGCAGATCGGCGCCCGAGACCAGTAGGAACGTCGCCAACCCGGCGATCGCCGCCGCGGGCAAGCTGTGCCACATTCCCCGATGCACCGTATATCCTTTGAACAGATCGCCAAGCCCAAACCGGACGGTGAGGTAGACGATCGCCGTGGCCAGGACAAATTGCTCCCGATCGAACCCCAGTTGCGCAAACCGCGGAATCATCAGCGCGGGGACCAGGGCCGCCGTCAGCGCCGTCACCTCGCGAACCGGCACGCCCGAGTCGCTGTCCAAGTCGGGCAACATGCCTGCCAGGCTACATAGCCCCCCTGCCACCAGACAGCTCGACAACGGAATCTGGTTCGCATAGCCCGCCGCCCCGTAGCCGATCCCCAGGAACGTGCTGAGCGTGATGTGCGTTTTGAAGCCGGCCATGATCAGGGGGCAGGATCCGGGGAACGGACGCTCCGAAGTCGATGAAGGAATACCCAGCCGCAGAGCGTCGGGTCTGCGTTAAATCAACAGTCCCCTTGCCCTGTGGAAGGCGAATAGTTCGGTCCCTGGCGCGCGACGCTCGACTTACCGCACAGGGAGGGCACTATACCGTGAGCCGTTTCACCCGCCAAGGGCAATCGCCCCGTTGACGACGACTGACTGTAAATCCTAAGACGTTTTGGAACGCGAACGACGAGAACAGAGGAGAACAGAGGAGAATTCGCCGATCCCGCTGGCGGCGCCGCGGCTTGCCGGCGGTTTGTTTTTCAGGAACTGGCGAGCCGGCTAAATGCCGCGAAATGGCCGTTTGCCATCGAAAACCGAAACTACGGTTTTCCCGGAAAAAAGCCCATTCCTTACCGAACATAAGAAACATTATCGGACGTTCCGGTGATGGCAAAACCGGCCCGCCAGCCGGCTGGCGTTCCCGCCTTGGGCCGCCGTAATGCGTCGAACGAACTCCCAGGATCGCGTCTGACGAGCGCGCCGCGGCAAGTCCGACTTAAACCTCGTGCGGCCGTCGACGCCGCAGCGGCGAGCTGCCGGATGGCGGCGAAAAAAAGCCGCATGACGGCGAGCAGAAACGCCGGTTGCGACATCGTCCCTATCTCCAAGAAATGACCGGCCCTCAAACAAGAAAAAACGGGATTCAAAAATCTCGCTGGAGGACCGAAATTCAGTGCGCGTCCGAATCTGTTTCCAACGTCGCCGGCGTCTCGAGAAAAACTCCCATGCGACGAAACTTTTCGTACCGGCTTTGCAACAGCTCGTCCAGGGGCATCGCGAGCAGCTCGCGCAGCGTCCGGACCAAAAAAAGTTTCAGCCGCGCGCCCATTTGATGATGATCCCGATGGGCGCCGCCGACCGGCTCGGGGATCACACCGTCGATGATGCCGAACTCCAGCAGATCCTTGGCCGTGAACCGCAGCGCGCGCGCTGCGTGCTGGGCGTACTCGTGGCTCTTCCAGAGAATGCCCGCACAGCCTTCGGGACTGATCACCGAATAGTAGGCGTGCTCGAGCATCGCCACGCGGTCGCCGACGCCGATGCCCAGCGCTCCGCCGCTGCCGCCTTCGCCGATGACGACGCAAATGATCGGCGTCGGCAGACGGGACATCTCGTACATATTCTCTGCGATCACCCAGGCTTGCCCGCGCTCCTCCGCGCCGACGCCCGGATAGGCGCCGGGTGTGTCGATGAACGCGATCACCGGCAAGCCGAACTTGGCGGCCAGCCGCATCTTGGCCATCGCTTTGCGGTAGCCTTCGGGATGCGCACAGCCGAAGTAGCACGCCGCCCGCTCCTTGTAGGTTCGGCCTTTCTGGTGCCCGATCACCATGACCTTGTACTGGTCCAGTTTGGCGAACCCGCTGAGGATGGCGCGATCGTCGCCGAAGTGACGATCGCCGTGCAGTTCCACGAACTCTTCGAACGTCAGCGCCAGGTAGTCGGACGTGTAGGGGCGGTTCTTGTGCCGCGCGACCTGGACCGTCTGCCAGGGATCGAGGTTTTCGTAAACCCGTTTGGTCGCCTTGACCAATTCACGGCGCAAACGCCGGATATCGTCTTCCGTTTCCGGACGGCCGTCGGCGGACCGTTCGAGTTCATTCAGACGCATTTCGAGTTCTTGGATGGGCTGCTCGAATTCCAGCCCCGGCGCGAGTGCGGGAGTCTCCATGAATCGTAATCCTTATTCCTCTTCCTGCAGATCCCCGTTGGGGCGCTGCGGCAATTGTTTCAACGAGTCGGCGTCGGTGACGGGCCCCAACTGCAGTTCCGAGAGTTTGTGCTTGGGAGGTTGCGGTTTTTTGTTGAAAATCTGGACGTCGCGAAACGCCTGCAGAACATCCCACATCGACTTGGGACGGGTCTCGCGTTTTTTCCCCATCATTTTCTTGATCAGGTCCGCGCACTCGCGGGACACATTGTGGTTGTAGACGATCGCGGACGGAACCGAGGCTCGCAGGTGCCGTTCCAACAGCTCGTTGGGCGTCGAACCCGTGTACGGCGGCCGGGCGGTCAGTAACTCGAACAGCACACAGCCAAAACTGTACACATCGCTGCGGCAGTCCAGCGTCTCGTTGCGGATCTGCTCCGGCGACATGTAACTCCGCGTACCTTTCACCGGCTGTTTCACGCCGAAAAAACTCAGCAAGCCGCGTTTGGGCCGCTGGGCGATGCTGAAGTCGATCAATTTCACGTTGCCGTTGTCGTCGACTAAAAAGTTGTCCGGCTTGATGTCGCAATGAATCCACCCCTTCTCGTGCAGGTAGTGCAGGGCGTGAGTGGATTGATTGATGATCTTGTCCGTCAAATAAGCGATCGGTTCCGGGCCCTCGCGCAACACCTGCTTCAGATTCAAGGCGCTGCACAGTTCGAGGACCAGAAAAGGTGTCGCGACCTGGCTCTCGAATTCGTAGACGCGCACCAGATTGGGGTGATTCAAGTCCTTGGCGACTTCGAGTTCATGCCGCAAATAGCCCAATTCCTCCCGGTCCCGAGCTTTCTCCGTCCTAAGCATCTTGAGCGCAAATCGCTCCTTGGTCGCTTCCTTGACCGCTTCCCAGATCATGCACGAGTGCCCGGCGCGAATGAGTCGCGTCAGCCGGTAAGCACCGACAAAATCCCTAACCTTGGTCATATGTACACCCTCAATTGTCACGGAGGATGGAGAACCTTCAAAACGCCAACAGTCTATCGGCTCAGCAACCGCTCGTACAGGGCGCGCAGCCGTCTGGTCATGTGCTCGTGGCGGAATTGCTCGGTGAATCGCTCGCAGCCGCAGCGGCCGAGCCGCGCGCGCAGCGGAGCGTCGCTCGCCAAACGGATCAACGCCTCGGCCAGCCGTTCGATACTCCGCGGCGGCAGCAAAAAGCCCGTCTGGCCGTCGAGCGTGACCTCGCGCGCCCCATCCACGTCGTAACTGACCACCGGTTTGCCCGCGATCAGCGCCTGGGGCAGGGCTCGCGCCAGCCCTTCGCGCAAGCTGACATGCACCAGCGCGTCCATCGCCCCTAGCAGTTCGGGGATCCGCTCGGGCGACACCAGCCCGGTAAACTGAAAATAGCCGTCCAGCCCGGCGCGGCGAATCTGGTGCTCCAATTCGCTGCGGAGCACCCCGTCGCCAACCAGCAGGAACCGCGACTGCGGGCAAGCCTTGACCACGCGGGACGCTGCGGCGATCAAGTACTCGTGGCCCTTCAGATGAAATAGCCGGGCGATTTTGCCGATCACCACGTGCTGGCCGGTGTAGCCGAGTTCAGCCCGCACGCGTCCGCGGTGCCGGCCGGCGGTCAAAAAGGGCTCGACGTCCATGCCGCTGTACACGGTCGTGAATTTCTCCCGCGACGCGACGCCGGCATCCACCAGCATGTCGGTCATGGCGTCGGCAACGCTGACCAGCAGGTGACAACGCCCGGCCGCGTAGGTTTCACACCAACGAAACAAGGCTCTTGCCGCCGCGTGCTGGTAAGGATGAAAGGGCGCCCCATGAACCGTATGCACGATGGCGGAAACCCGCAGGGAGTGCGCGGCCAGCCGGCCGAGGATCCCGCCCTTGGCGCTGTGCGTATGCACCACGTCCGGCCGAAACTCGCGCAGGATCCGGCGGACGCCTCGGTATGCTTGCCAATCGTTCCACGGATGGATCGCGCGCCGCAACGAGGGAACCAGGGCCAGCGGCACCTCCCCTCCCCTGCCCTGTCTCAGCAGCTCGCCTTCCGGCCCTAACGACGGTCCCGTAACCAACAGCACGTCGTCTCCGAACAACCGGATCAGATCCTGGCAGCACAGCAGCGTGTTCTCCTGTGCTCCGCCGACGATCATGCGAGTAATGACATGTGCGATCCGCATCGTGCGTTACCAGCCGTAGTCTACGCTCACCAGAAACAATCCTTGCGGCGGCGCCGTCATACCGGCGCGCCTGCGATCCTGCGCCGCGAGCACCGCCGCAATCCACGGCGGTTCCCGCCGTCCGCTGCCCACTTCGACCAAACTGCCGACCAGGTTCCGCACCATGTTGTAGAGGAACCCGTCCGCTTCGACCTCGACGTTGACCCGCTCCAAGAAATCCCCGCTCCGCCGCTCGATGGTCAACTCGTAAATCGTCCGCACGCTGCTGAACCGCGGCGAGCCGGCGGCCTCGAAGCTGCTAAAATCGTGTGTTCCCAGCAGTGACTGGGCAGCGGATTGCATCGCCTCGACATCCAGCCGGTGCGGGACGTACCAAGTGTACGCCCGTCCGAACACGTCCCGAATCGATCCGTCTTGGATCACGTAACGATACCGCTTGCGAAGTGCGTCGCGGATCGCATGAAATCCGTCGGGTGCTTCCCGGACCTCCCGAACCACAATGTCTCGAGGCAGGTTCGCATTCAGCGCCTTGCGAAACACGTCGGTCGACAAACGCGTATCGCAGCAGAAGCTGACCGCCTGGCCGATGGCATGCACCCCGGCATCGGTCCGCCCGCTAGCTGCCCCCCGCACGCTCTGGCCCGTCACCTGCAACAACGCGGCCTCCAACTCCGCCTGGATCGTGCGGCCATGGGCCTGCACTTGCCAGCCCACATAGGCTGTGCCGTCGTAAGACAGGATTAGTCGAAAGAAACGCATGACGGGCAGCTAGTATACCCGCACCACCGCAAAGCGTCCAAGGGGAATAAGTAATGGATGCAAAGCAGCAGCCGCCCTCCGCCCTTCGCCCTTCGCCCTTCATCCTTCGTCCTTCGTCCTTAAAAAAGCCAGATTGGCGATCAGCATCGCCAAGCCGAACGTGGGCATGCCCAGGGCCACGCCAATCCCGCCATGCACGCAAACGGCCATCAGCAGGACGACGGGACGCGTGAGCCGGTTCCATATCAGCACGCCATAGAACGTTTCCCAGAACACGGTCACGTGAGTCAGCAGGGCGAGCAGCCACGGAAAACGGACCAGCCACATCACGTCGCACGTTTGATATTCCAGATTGGCGATGGCGTACCACACTGCGCTGCCGTCCCACCACAGTTCGCCGCGCATTTTGCCGATGCCGCCGAACAAGTAGATGATGCACAAGTGCAACTGGATCAAGCGGATCGCGATATTCGCTCCGATGCTAGTATCCGGCGCGCGCCCCCCTGCCCTGCCCCGCCGCAGCCAACGATCCAGCGAGTAAGCCGCGCCGCTGGGACCGATCGCCAGGTACATCGCCAACATGGCGTTCACCTGGTCCAATCCAAACAAGGCCCCGGTCAGGCGATGACAGTAAGCCAGCGTGATCAGCCATGCCGCCACAGCAGCGATGCGCGTGAAAAGTCCCAGTGTCAGCATGACGAATACTAGCAGTGCCAGCACGTGCAGCACCCACAGGAGCGATGCGGAATCGACATCCGCCAAATACGTCCACGCGTAGCCCTCGCGATTCAGCTCGCGGGTTACATCGGCCGTCACCCAGCTGTAAGGGCCTAGAAAAGCTTCAAGATCCAAGGCCCAAACCAGATGCGTATAGACCAGCATTCCACCCGCCAAGATGCGGATCAGCGCCAACATATGAGGCCGTGCAGGCGTGAACCAGAAACGATCCCACGCCTGCAGACAGGCGACCAGCCACGTGCGGAGTCCGGTGGCCAACGCATTCAAGGCAACACCTCCGCCGGTTCGACGGCCATGTCGTCGGGCAAGTCGCGATACAGACGGGGATCGTCCAGGCGCAGCCCCTGCTCGAACTCGAAAGGCGTCGGCTGCCGATGCTCGACGCGAAACAAGTCCACCCGGCTGGCGTCATAGACGGTGCGCAGATGCCGTCGGTAGGAATCTCGCAGCAACTCGTACTGCCGTCGCGCCTCGCGCCAAGCGTCCATTTGCTCGCGGTCGCCGACGATTTCCGGCGGCGGTACGGGGGGGGCGTAACGCGAATTCAGCGACTCGCTGAGCATGAAATGCCGATGGTACAACAGCCGCGGCCGTTGCCGTCGCGCGTCGGGAAAGATGACTTCTTCCGCGCCGCGCCCGTCTTCGAATTCCAAGCGGGCGCGCATCAAATGACTGGGGCCCGGATTCGGCGCAAAGAAGAAATAGCCGTGATTCAAATAGGCGGCGTCAATATAGGCCCGCAGCGCGTTCATCGCGCGGATGGCAAACGGCGACGCCGTCCCCGGACCGGACGAGGTCGCAAACGTGAACGGAGCGGTGAAGACCGCCGTCAGATGAAACAACAGCAGGAGACTGACGAACACTCGCCGCCCCGGACGCCACGGGGACGCCGGGCTCCGGGCGGCGGTCTTGCTCACACGGCTCATCCTGCCAGCTCCGCGGACGGCTGGGCGTTCAACGAGACAGTTATTTCTATTTCCTCGCGGGTCTCTACCGGAACGCCACCCGCTCGTCATCGAATGTAAACGCCAGACTCGTCTGCTGGCCGCCGACCAAGTCGATCGTCTTTTCCTCCGAGACCTGGCGACCGTTCCGCACGACCGACACCTGCACGGTGTAGCCGCTCCAGGTTTGCCGGGCGTCCAAGGCCGCCGTGCGGTACGTTCGCACCGTTCCTGTGGCCGTCGTTTCCTCACCCGCCAAAACCACCGTCGCATCCTGGGGAACGTGCAACGTTAACGCCGTCTGGACTTCGCCCGCAGGCTCCAGATCGAAGTCGACGTTCGTCGCTTCCCCCGCTCGCACTCGTACGATCCGGGTTTGTGAGACCAATCGGCCATCACGGTTGATTTCCGCGCGCACTTTGTAGAGGTAATCCATGCCACCGACGAGCCCGGGCGATATATATTGACGTACCGAACCCGTGGTGGTCGTCGCGCGGCCGTTGACGAACA
>Ga0351867_10051_pt1 | contig 40685 bp, 43 predicted proteins | sample TotcelHFGM3001M8_FD_206779 | JGI IMG/M metagenome (GOLD analysis project Ga0351867, IMG submission 206779) | Enriched cells from coal bed in the Powder River Basin, Montana, United States - Total cells FGM rep2 HSBNCT.FGM.300.1.M8 ...
AAAACTTACGTGGCTGGTGGCCGGCCTTCGGGTTACCTGCCTGGGATTGGCCGCCCTGTTGCTGCTTCTCGCCCCGGCGCCGGGGCAATCCACTCGGCTCTCTGGGGAGTCCCCAACCTCCCTGCCGGGTGAATCTCAGGTGAGGCCGGGGAATCTTTCTCCACCGGGTCTCCGGTCAGCCGCTGTGGACCGGGAAAACCTCGACCATCCGGCCCGCCCCCAGGTTGCCAGCCTCCCGGCTTCCGAAATTCACCGGAATATAATCGTCAGACCGGCGTCCCTGGGCCGGCTCCCGTGGCGCTGCCCTCTGCCGCCGGCCTCCGCCTTCCACTTGCAAACCAACCTACGAAAATATCTGGAGACCTGGCCAACGCCTGGGTCTACGACCACCGAAGCCTGGCCGGAATATGTCCCCGAGGAGGGGGAAGAAGTTGATTAGCACCCCGGTACAAGGGGCGCTGAACGCATCTTCAAACTTAACACTCATACTAATTTGATGCCAAAAGCCGGGTATTCAAATGCGAAGGCTGCGGTGGTTGCATTTTCTTGGTGGCACAGGCGTCTCGCCTGTGCAGACCCTCGCCACCGGTGGCTTCAGATGCACCCGCCGCACAGGCCGTCGATATCCCCGGCGTGCAGGTCGCAGAAATCCTGCCCGCACTTGGTGCAGTCGTCCACATACGGCTCCAGGCAAAAGTCGCACTGGCGCTCCCGCTCCATCCGGTAATCGCCGGGGGACTGCCCCTGGTCGCGGTTGTGGACAGCCTTCACATGCGCCAGGATCTCCGCCTCACTCAGTTCCCGGTCCCGATTCCATCTCGACTGTAGCTCGCAATGACTGCAGGTTGCGCGGTGCCGCCACATGGTTTCGTCCTTTCTCTTAATTCCAGCCGGCTTCCGGGGCGCGCCTCAATGCGGCGCCAACGCCCGGCGGGCCGCGGCGATATCCGCGTGAATCTGGGCCGCCAGGGCCTCCAGGGAGGGGAAGCGCTGTTCCTCCCTCAGGCGGGTGACGAATTGCACCTCCAGAGATTCGCCGTATAGGTCGCCGGAGAATTCCATCAGGTGGACCTCCAGGGAGAGTTCGGCATTGTCAAAGGTGGGACAGGTGCCGAGATTGGCCACCCCGGGCAGGATGGCGTCGCCCCGGCGGACCCAGACGGCATAGATGCCGCAGGCCGGCAGCAGTTCGTTGGGGGTGAGGATGTTGGCCGTGGGCACTCCCAGGAGCTTGGCGCCCCGGCCCTTGCCCCGGACCACCCGGCCGGTCACCCCGTAGGCGCGGCCCAGGAGGCGTCCGGCCTCCGTCACTTTGCCCAGGCGCAGCAAGGCCCGGATCAGGGAACTGCTCACCACCGCGCCGTCTACTTCCACGGCCCAGACCACCTGCACGGTGAAGCCGTGAACCTCCCCCATCTCCTTCAAAAGGTCGATGTTGCCTTCCCGGCCCCGGCCGAAACAGTAGTCATGGCCCACCACCACTTCCCGGGCCCTGAGGCGGTCGCAAAAATATTGCTTCACGAATTCCCGGGCCGGCAGCGCCGCAAATTCCCGGGTAAAGGGCAGGACCACCACCGCATCCAGTCCGGATTCGGTCAACAGTTGCAGCTTCTGGTCCCGGGTGGTGAGCATCGGCAAATTTACTTCCGGGCGCAGCACCTTCACGGGGTGGGGGTTAAACGTAACGGCCACGGCCTGTCCCCCCAGCTCCCGAGCCCGCTGACACACCCGGGCCAGGATGGCCCGGTGGCCCAGGTGGACCCCGTCAAAGTTGCCGATTGTGGTCACCGTCCGGGAAAAATTTGTCTCCCCGGGGGGGAGATCATCATAAACCATCAATACGCCGCCTTTCGCAATTTGGCCTTGACAATATTATTCGCAAAATTATATATATTTCAATTGGAAATTGCCAGGGTGAAGCGTGGCAGGTTATCCCCGGCATCCGGCCGAAGTGGCGGAACTGGTAGACGCGCTGGGTTCAGGGTCCAGTGAGGGTTTCCTCGTCGGGGTTCAAATCCCCGCTTCGGCACCATTAGATTAAATAGGCGTAATCTCAAGGGTTACGCCTTTTGTTTTGGGCTTCTGGCCGAATCCTGACCGAACATTTGACCTAACCAAGACAAAATAGAACCGATTTCCTCAATGATTTCAAATCGGTCCATTCGGTCAAAACTTGGCCGAAATGTGGACGGCGAGGATAACCCTGTCCACATTCATTGCCCCTGCACCAGCGTAAAAGGATTCCCCGGTTTGCCCTTGGGCCGTAGGGCCTTATCCAGGCGTTCCCGCCCCTCCCCTGGTACCCAGTGACCATAGATGTCCACGGTCATAGAGATCGAGTGGTGCCCTAACTGCTTCTGGACATAAGCCGGAGAGATGTGGGCCATGAGTAAGATGGTTGCGTAGGTGTGTCTAAGGTCGTGCGGGCTGCGGGTCCGCAACCGGGCCGCCATGCACCCCCGGCGCATAGCAGTTTGCACCATGCGTTGGGTGATTCCCGGGAACAGGTAATGGGGAAGAACCCCCGCCGCCAGGCAATCTTTCCTCAGCTTCTTGATGTGCGTGTCCAGCTTGCCCACCAGAGTTTCATCCAGATCGATATGCCTCTTGCCGCTCTTCGGTGGTCCGAAACGGCCATGCCTGGTGGTTTCGGCTACATTGTACTGGCAATTCCGGGAATCCAGGTTCTCCCAACACATCGCCAGGGCTTCTCCCAGGCGCATACCAGACATGGCCATGACCTCCAAGATCAACGGAAACGGCTCGGGCAACTTGGCCCAGGCCGTGGAAAAGGTCGGCGAGCAGGGGGTCAATTTGGACAAAAGGGCCACTTTGGTCTAAATAATGATATCCGCTTCTGGAGGGATCGCCAACAAACAATTAGTGGAATTCAAACCTTATCTTCACAAATGTTCGATATAGTTTATGCAATCTCCTTTCCCCTTACAGAAGCGGCTGGGCCGATGGCAATCCAGAAATTCAGGCGTTTTGGTATCGCCCAGCCCTTCCCCTTTACAATTAGATTCCATGGAGGGTCGAGTGATCCTTTGTGAAAAGTTCAGACTTAACCAACCATTTTGAGGAGATGGAGCGCAAATTTATGCACACCCAGATCTGTCCCAGATGTGCTGGTGCCGAAATGCTTACCGAACAATGTCCGTTATGCCATGGACAGCCCGAGAGATATCCTGGTGGCTGCCCGCTATGCGACGGTGAGGGTTGGGTGGAAACCGAGTGTCCACAATGTGGGGGAACTGGGCAAATGGAAGCTCGGGATTATTTGAACGGGGGGCTATAAGACTTGAGATGCCGCATAATCCCGGCATATAAGGATTTGAAGCCATGCCTGAGATTGATGGAGTCAAAGAAAAAACCGGTAAACACCCTTACGGCGATGCTGGTCCGCTAGTCCTGCCTGGCTTGTTGCCGATCGTCTGGAGGGGAGATTCTTTGTTCTATCCCAATCGACGTTCTTAACAGATTACTTTCGGCAGTATATCAAGCTGACCTTTTTGGTCCCCCACCTTAGCCGCCTTCTTGTTCGAGTCAGGCATGCGTCCTTTCATTTTTAAAGACAAAGATGCCGTTTTTTGATAAAAAGATGAGGGTGCGACTTCCCCTGCGCTAATTGAGGACCACGCCTATGTCTTCTGCGCCGCCATTACCCTCAAAGCAAAGCCGTCTGACCGATGATTTCTTCTATTTCTTCCTGCGCTTGCGCAAAGACCGCATCCGAAAGGTCGTGGCCGATATCAATAACCGCTACCCTGAGGAGACATTGGAGCAGCGGGCCCGCCGCCTAATGGACGCCCAGACCCAGCTTTCTTTCCTGGGAGGGTTGATCCTCGATTTGCCCGCAATGATTCCCTATGTCGGACAGCTCGTGAAGGTCCTGGGCTTTGTGGGGGGGACTTCTGCTCTGGTGCGCATGCACCTCTACCTCATCCTGGAGATCGCTCTCCTCTATGGCAAGGATATCGACGATGAGGCACGGGTTCCGGAGATGGCCGCGGTGGTGGCCGGCACCGGCGTCGCGGTTGGCGCTCCCTTCATGGCCGACGCCCTGGGGTTGCATCCCCTGGTCTCTATGGCCACCGGTGCGGTAGCCGCCTTGACCGCCTCCCGCTTGATCGGCGAGAGCGCCATCCGCTACTACCGCCAGCCGCAGGAAGTTACCTCGAACCCAGCTGCGGAACCATCCACCTGAAGGCTACAGGGTGTCACCTTTTAAACCCTTATTCGCTGACTCCATAATTATTCAAATCCTAGCCTTTCCCTCATAAATCTTTAACAATACTTGATTATAATTGACTCGGGAGAAATGACCTTCCCCCGGGGAGAACCGTTCCGCGGGTGCGGTAAAGCCCTCTTCTATAAAAATATCAGATAGTGGGCTTTCCATGATCTCGGCTCAGAAATGGATACTATGGAGATTAACGATTGTGTGTTGGAAGCGGCCGCAGCCATAGGCGCTCCCGGTAGGGTGTGGTTGTTCTTGGACAATTTCGGCTATAACACGGACTCTGGAGAATGGTTTTTTGAAGTCTCAGGTTGTGATAATCCAATATTTCTCGCAGAAATGAGGGCGATGAAGGCGTGGGCTTTGGAGATCTGCGACTGGCTTCAATATCAGTACTCCGAGGGGCCAATTCGCGTCCAAGAAAGAAACGCTTAGAACAAGAGCACCTTTCATGACATTATCCTCCAACCGACAATCCGGTCGACTCTTTTTATCACTTCTAATCTTTGAAATTATGATAAGGGCAAAGAAAACAAAGTGTTCCTAAATTCTATACGAGGATAACTCTATGCATATTCTCGCCTTTAACAGCAGTCCCCGGGATAATGAGACCAGCATAACTGAACTCTTACTGCAAAAGTTTTTAGACGGGGCCAGGGACGCTGGAGGCACCACGGAAACGCTCTATCTTACAAATTACCAAATCAACCATTGCCTGGGTTGCGTGAGTTGCTGGGTTAAAACCAATAGCCGTTGTGTGCAACAAGACGATATGACTGAAGAACTTTTTGAGCGTTACCATGAGGCCGACTTGGCGGTACTTGCAACGCCGCTATATCACTTTAATATGAATGCTCGGATGAAGATGTTCATCGAACGTACCTTGCCCATTCTGCATCCTTTGTTCGTGCACCTGGGAGAGCCTACAGCCCATCCCTACCGCGTTGAGAAGATGCCTAAAGTGGTCGTTTTGAGCGTCTGTGGCTCTCTGGAACAAAAGAATTTTCAAGCTCTAGCTCTTAATATGCAAATGATCTTTGGGTCCCATCTGCTGGCCGAAGTCTACAGGCATTCTTCGTGGGCTCTGAACCTTCCCTCTTTGGCACTTCAAACCGAACAGGTGCTGTCCGCGGTGGCCAAAGCCGGGGAGGAAGTTGTGCGCGCCGGTAAGGTAAGTCAGGCTACTCTGAAGGCGGTCAGCCAAGATCTTGCACCCCGCGAGCAATTAATCAGCTTAGCCAACAAATGGCGTTAATTTTAGGGGGCTGGGCCCAGTGTTGACCTGAGATTCCCAATGAGCCTATACATTCTTTCTAACTTAAATATCAGAATGCTCAAAATCCTTGGGGTTGCGAGTCTTGGCGGCCTCCCAGGTGGTGTGAACCTCTTGGTATCTGCGGCCCCTCAGCGAGCTTTCCGGCGCCTCGACTCGGTGGCCCTAAACGCAGATGCCTCGCCACCATAGGCCCCGTTACCAGCTATCCACCCGAAGGCTACAGGGCGTCACCTCTTAAACCATCTCCGCCGACTCCATAATTATTCAAATACTATCCTTACCCTCATCAATCTTTAACAATACTTGATTACAATTCAACCGAGGGGTATGACCTTCCCCCGGAGAGAACCGGTCCGCAGGTGTGGTAAAGCCCTCTCCTAGAAGAATCCCAGACAGGTTCCTGCTTAGAAACCCTCTCACGTCGCCGGAGAACAAAAGAACATGGATTCATTTACTGCAGACCCAACCATTTTCCCACTCGCCGACGCCACTGATGAGGAATCTACGGGAGCCTATTCAGGTTCGAAAAGGTCAATTAAGATTGTCGCCCGCCAGGTGAACTTCTTTTATGGCAAACAACAGGCATTGGCGAGTAATAACTTGGAAATTGCCCGCAACCGGGTAACGGCCATCATCGGGCCCTCCGGCTGCGGCAAATCCACCCATATCCGCATTTACAACCGTATCTATGAGCTTTATAGAGAACAACGAGCTACCGGGGAGATATTGCTTGACGGCAAAAATATCCTGGACCCCTCCTATGACCTCATGGAACTGCGCCGCAAGGTGGGGATGATCTTCCAGAAGCCCACCCCTTTTCCCATGAGTATCATTGACAACGTGACCACCGGGCTCAAGATGCACTATTGCCTGAAGCGGGGCGAAATGATGGACCGGGTGGAAGAGGCGTTAACCCGGGCGGCCATCTGGGAAGAAGTGAAGGACGACCTGCATCGGCCGGGGACGGCCCTGTCCGGCGGCCAGCAGCAGCGGCTGTGCGTCGCCCGGGTCTTGGCCATGGAACCGGAGGTGTTATTGATGGATGAACCTACCTCGGCCATTGACCCCATTGCCACGGCCAAAATCGAGGAATTGATCCATACGCTGAAGCTAACCTATACCATTGTCATAGTGACTCACAATATGCAGCAGGCGGCCCGCATTTCCGACTATACGGCCTTCTTCTGGCAAGGGAAGATCTTTGAGTCCGGCCCGACCCAGAAAATCTTTAGCAACCCCTCGCACCGGAAAACACAAGATTATATTACCGGCCGTTTTGGTTGAACCCATCGGCATGCAAAAACTGCAGGTGAGGGATCTACAGACCCTCAGTGGGGCCTAACATGGGAGAAATCCAGGTTTCCGTGGCCATGATCGTCATCATCTATGCCTTCATGATCTTGGTCTACAAGAAAGGCTGGTGATGGTCTGATAATCAAATGAATTTTTAATCTTCCTGTAGCCAAAAGTGAACATTGGCGTGAGACAATACCTCAAAGGCTTGGGGTAAGAAAGGTTCCAGCCCAAAGTGAGATATGGTGAACCACTCAGATTATCTGGTCGAGGCGGCAGAGGCGTTGGAGGCTCCCGGGGAGATGTGGCTCTTCCGCGACAAGATCTCTTACGATCCCGCCAGCCGGGAATGGCGTCTTACCGGTTCTGGTTTCACGGGACTGAAGTTTGTGGGAGAAACCAGGCACTGGATTTTCAGAATTTGCGGCTGGCTCCAATGCAAATATCCAGAAGGGCCTATCTGTTCTATCTGACAGCCATCCCCATCGGACGATAAGCTGTCTTCTGTGAAGGAGGGTAAAGGACCATGAATCCTGCCATATATGAATCAGCCGCTCGGGAAAAGCAGCAGGCCATAGAAAAGGTGTGCATTGAATTACATAAGATGTATTGGGAGTTGGTTGGCAAAGAGCCTGACCCAGAAGCAGTGAGGGCTGAGGCTGAAAATCTTGTTACTAAGCTTGGTCCAGATTTTGAAGGCTTTAGAGAGTCTTAAATGATTTCGTGATTCTCTGCCGGGGTGCCTTTGGTCTCGGGCGCAATTTCAAAGAATACTCCCTGACAATGTCACCAACTTGTGTTCGCATCTCATCTAAACAGGTCTTGCCACAGACAGTAATCTCATAGTATTTACGCATTCGCCCTTTATATACCTTGAGACGACTCTTCAAAAGGTCAGACTGTTCGAGAGAGTGGAGCAAGGGATACAGGCTTCCGGGACTGATCTCATAACCTTGAGCGCGCAAATCATTGCGTAACCTGCCGCCGTAGACTGGCCCCACGCTGGCCTGGTATAAGACGATGACTTTTAGCATTCCATTCAGGAATGATTGAGAGATCTGTTTTCGATAATCCTGGTCCATGGTGATGGGATAGTAGCCCTAGCGGCTATTTCACAAGAGTTTTAGGGTCGGCGAAGGAAATCCCCAGATTATGTTTGGGACAGACTATCACATATCTGAGGTAGCCGTCTCAAAGAGCTTGGGCCAGTATTTTCCCGACTTCTTTTTATAACCCTCTGTGTCCCAGCTCCTTTTTCTTGCTCTCCCGATCCGAAGAGAGCTATTGAGGACCGGGGTTGGATCGTTGAAACGGGGAACCTCTCAGGAGGTGACAATGGCATTCAGGACGACTCCCAGAATGGTGGAATAGAAGAAAAACGAGACCACGCTATGGAGGAGAACGATGCGCCGTTGGGCCGGCGAGGTGATATCCACATCGCTCATGGCGTAAGTCAGGCCCATTGTAAACGAAATATACATGAAATCAAGGTAGTTAGGTGGCTCATGCCCAGGAAAGACAAAACCCTGGCGCATACTCCGGGGCGCCCAGAATCAGCTGCGGCTCCAACGACGCGGTTTCCGGGACGTTGGAGAGACAAAGCACGTTATCATATCGGGTAGTAAGGAGGTAATCCTCCAGGTTCGCCCCCGGAACGTCCTGTTGGAGCAGTTCATATAAACCCTGGTGAGGCGCGGCCGGGAGAAACTCGGGAAGACTCCTGGAAACGTCATTTAATTGATTATAGGGAGTGGTGACAGCCAGCATCAATTTGGAGTGGCTGCAAGATATTATGGCCTCCGCAAAAATTTTCGATCATGGCTATGTCTTTCTCCTATCCAGGGAAGGAGTTTTGCTCACTGTGCCCAAAAAAGAATGGATCATGACCCATAACATCTTTTTTGTGGCCACTATTACCGTCAACCCCGAACTACGGCGAGTCGGCCAGAAAATGATCGAGGGAGAGGAAGGCTTTGTCCATATTAAAGATTTTATCCATAACCAAGAATCCTGGCTTTATTTTGCTCCTTTCCCGGTCAGTGGTTTTTCCGTGGGAGTAGTTATTCCTGAAAACGAACTCCTGCCGGCCTGTACCGCTTAAGCCAACGACTAATAGTTATCTGCCTGGTGGGATTGGTATTTTTAATGGCAGGGGCAATGGTTATTTCCCGGAAGATCACTCGTCCTATCCAGCTCTTGGAACGTTCAGCGGCCGCCCTCCCACTGCGCTCTTCCCATTCTTTAGCGAAATCATATTTCAAGCGGTGGCGAACGGCGTCTTGCAAAGATTGCTTTTCCAAGGGGGACAGGGTAGAGGCGCGTGAATTCATGCGAATCTTTTCTGGCGTGAAATGAACTGCAACATTTTTAAATACCTGGCTCAGCGCCCGGGATATTAATAATGAATATCAAACCGTCTGGACGGAGGGGACCAATGCGGGAGTGGCACTGCTTCTCTTTGACTGGGGGACGATCCATCCGGTGTACACTTTCTCACCCAGAAACCATGTCTCTGACCCGCCACTCAACGGGGTGCAAATGATCACTCTGCTCACCGGCGACCTGAGACCGGATTAATGGATGGCGTCGATGGCCTTGACGCCGAGTTCTCTGATCTGGAGTGGCAGGCTGCAGAACCCCAGGCCTTCAGAATGCTTCTGACCATCCGTGATCCCCCACTTGACAAAGTCTTTCAGGGCCCCGGCTTTCTTTTGATCCGGGTAATTGCCATACAGCAAAATCCAACTATAGGTCACAATGGGATATGAATTCTCACCCGGCGGATCAGGGAAAAACATGCGGAGATTCTGCGGCATGTCGTTTTGAGTGTTGGTCAAGGTGGCTTGGCCGAATTTTGGTGACGGTTCTATAAATTTGCCTGCTTTGTTCTCCAGCGCCGCCATGCCTAGACCCGCCCGTTGGGCATAGCCGTATTCTACGTAGCCGATGGCGCCGTCCGTAATTTTGATCCGGCCCGCCACTCCTTCATTCCAGCGCGCCGACATGGCATGAGCCGGCCACTTAACGACCTTGCTGACACCGGGGCCGCGATCCCGCCAATCCTTACTGATGGCGCTCAGGTGATTGGTGAAAGCAAAGGTCGTGCCGCTGCTGTCCGTCCGGGTTACCGGAATAATATCGAGGGATGGCAGGTTCAGTTCAGGATTGGCCTGTTTAATCCTCGGATCATTCCATTTTTTGAGGTCGCCTGCGAAGATGGCCACATACACCTCTCGGGGCAGCTTCAAGACTCCGTTTACTCCTTTGAGGTTATACGCCAGCGCCACAAGGCCTGCGGTTGCCGGAATAAGTTTCACGCCCTTTTCGACTTTGGCCATTTCTCCGTCGGACATGGCGGCATCGCTGGCCCCGAAATCAACCTCCTGTTTCAGGAACCGCCTGACACCCTCACCGCTGCCCACCGGCTCGTAAAAGAGGCTTAAATCTTTATGGGCATTTTGATAATCTTGAATCCAGATTTTGTACAAGGGGTAGGGAAACGTCGCCCCCGCCCCGGCGATCCTGATCTTCGTGGGTTTATTCTCGGTGGCCGGCTGGCCGCAGGAAATTATTATCCCCAATAAAAAGACCATTATGACCGTGGGTATACGCTTCGCCAACATGGAATCACCCTTCCCGTTTAACTGAATTCGCCGCTGACGTACTGCTGGGTTAATTCCTCCTGGGGGTCAGAAAATATCTGGGCGGTGAGACCAAATTCCACCAGATACCCGGTTCGCCCCCCCTGAGAGATATCCACCGAGAAAAAGGCCGCCTCATCCGCCACCCGGGTTGCTTGCTGCATGTTATGGGTGACGATGGCGATGGTATATTTCTCTTTCAGTTCCAACATCAATTCCTCGATTTTACGCGTGGCAATGGGATCCAGGGCTGAGCAGGGCTCATCCATCAGCAGCACCGTGGGCTCGGTGGCAATGGCCCGGGCAATGCACAACCGTTGCTGCTGCCCGCCGGAGAGGGACAGGCCGTTATTTTTAAGCTTATCTTTAACTTCGCTCCAGAGACCGGCCCGCCGCAGGGCGTTTTCCACCTTCTCGCTGATATCACCCTTATAGTGGTTAAGCCGCAACCCAAAGGCGACATTATCGTAAATGCTCATGGAAAAAGGATTGGGCTGCTGAAACACCATGCCAATATGGCGGCGTACACTCACCGGGTCTATGGAGGAATCATAGATATCTATCCCATGAAACAAAAGCTGTCCCTTAAAGCGAAAAGACCTGATCAGATCGTTCATGCGATTGATGCATCTAAGGACGGTGCTTTTGCCGCAGCCTGAGGGTCCGATAAAGCCGGTGATATGATGTTTCTTAATGTTGATAAGGCTGTCCCGGACTGCCAGAAAATCGCCGTAATACAGTTCATCGATTCGGCATCTGATGGCAACCTTGGTGTGATCGACCTCGGTCGCGGCAGATCCCCCGGATTGAATAGTTTTCCGCTTGGGTGTCATTTATTTTCTCCTTGATTCTGTTGCCTGCCAATCATCTTGCGGATGACCATGATCATGGTCACGAGGGATTTCTCCCGTTGGGCTATCGCTCTACTGATGAGGTTCAAAACCAAAACCATGAAGACCAGGACGAGCGATGCCGTCCAGGCCAATTCAATCTGGTTCTCGTATGGCATACCGGAAAAGTTGTAAATTAAGACCGCCAATGAGGCCGTAGGTTGCATGGGATCGATTTTTCCGCCCTGGAAGAGCCAATACTCGCTGAACAGCGCCGTAAACAGGAGGGGGGCGGTTTCCCCTGCGGCCCGGGCCACGGCCAGAATCACTCCCGTGATAATCCCCGGCATTGCCGTGGGGAGCACTACTTTGGTGATGACCTCGGTAGAGGTGCAGCCTATGCCGTATGCCGCATCTTTCATAATCCGGGGCACCATTTTCATGGCCTCTTCCGCGGTTAACATAACCGTCGGCACCATGAGCAACGCCAGCGCCACACCGCCGGCTGGAGCCGAATAGGTGCCGGTAATGAGCACCACCGCCGCATAAGCAAAAACCCCGGCGAGGATGGAAGGCAAACCGGTGAGGGTCTTGGCGCAGAAACGGGCTATGGCTGCAATCCTGCTGTCCGGCCCTAACTCAGCTAAGAAGACGGCCGATAAAATCCCCAGGGGCACGCTCAGCAGCATGGCAATGCCTACCATGACCAAGGTCCCCACAATGGCATTGCCGAAGCCGCCGCCCATCTCAAAAGCCGTCGGCGGCAACTCGGTGAAGATCGACCAGGACAGCCGCTGACTGCCCCGGATAATCAGCATGATCAGCACAGAGAATAAGGGCACACAGGCTAGAATGGCCATGCACCAGGCAAGAATGCTGAGCAGGTTGTTGACCAGGGATCGCGGCCCAAAAAAATCTTTTTCCAGCTCGGCTGGGGCCAACTCTTCATGCACCATGCTTAGGGCAGACGCCTGCTTCATCTTAAACGCTCCGATGCTTGCTGGTCCAGGTTATGATGGCCTGGCCGATGACATTCACGATGAGGGTGATTACCAGCAAGACTATGGCCGCGTACATGAGGGCCTGGGTTTCAGTTTTGCCGGCTTCCGGGAAGTTCAAGGCCAGGAGCGCCGCCAGCGTGTTCGCCGGCGAGAACAGGGACAGGGTGATCTGATTGGAGTTGCCCACTAACATGGCCAGGGCCATGGTTTCGCCCAGAGCTCGACCCAGTCCCAGGACCAACGCCCCAAAAATGCCCCGGGAAGCGGTGGGCAGAAATACCTTGAAAATCGCCTCCCAGCGGGTGGTTCCCATCCCATAGGCCGCCTCCTTTACCTTGTAGGGAATGGCCAGGAACGAATCCTGGGAGACTGCGGCCACCGTCGGCAGGATCATAATGGCCAGCACCAGGGCTGCCGGCAGCATCCCCGGCCCCGCCAGGGTGGTGCTAAAAAACGGCATCCAACTGAAATGACCGTATATCCAGTCGCAAAAGGGCCGGATGAGCGGAATGAGAACGAAGATCCCCCACAAGCCATACACGACGCTGGGAATCGCCGCCAACAGTTCAATGATACTTTTGAAAACCGCTTGCAGCGCCGCCGGCAGGAAGTCCTGGGTGAGAAATATGGCGACAGTCACCCCAAAGACACCCGCGATGAGCAGCGCCAATAATGAACTGTATAGGGTGCCCCAAATCTGGGGCAGTATGCCGAACGTCGCTTTATTGGCGTCCCAGGTTTGGGAATAGAGAAAACTCAGCCCGTGCTTGCCTATGGCTGGCAGGGCCTCTTTGCCGATCTCAAACAAAATGTAAAATAACAACAGAATAATAGCCAAAGTGCAGACCCAGGTAGTACCTCGAAAGGCCTGATCTGAAAATGTTTCCCATTTTGAGGGTGGAGCTGATATTGAATCGCCTGAAAAAACGATTCTCACAAATTGTCTCTTTGCCATGAGGGTTCACCTATATCGATTCTCAAAAATCTTTTTTCTTCCGCTGGTTCTCTTTTTGTCGGGTTCATTTCAGAAGTTATACCAAGCTGCCGTCAAACAAGTAATAATCCGCATTGTAGGGGCGGTTCGCGAACCACCCCTACGGTGATTGCATTCATAAAAGCCAGAATTACCTATATGACAGCAACTTGGTATTATTCCTTCTGAAAAATCGTTCGTGAATCTTTAGGGAAGTGGGGGACTAACCCTGGAAGTCAGAGTGTAATTGCCCCCGGCAAAACTTTGACGCACAAAACTTATTGGTCTCGCTCCGGCCGGAAAGAAGGAGGCTTCCAAAGATGTCCGGCGGCCCTTGATCCATCGAAGGCCGCCGTGGTATGGGTTTTTAAGAAACCAGTCGCTATTACTGGATGTTCTGTGCGGCCTGGCTCACCGCTTGCACAACATTCTCCGGCAACGGGATATAGCCCATCTTGCTGCTGATCTTCTGTCCCTCTGTCAGACAGTAGGCAATGAGCTGCTTGAGGGCTTCGGCTTTTTTCGGATCATCGTATTTCTTGTGGAAAATCATCCAGGTGTAAGTGGCAATGGGATAGGAGCCTTCGCCTTCAGGGTCGGGCAACCACACCCGCATATCCGCCGGCATGACGGCCTTTGCCAAGGCTTCAGCGCCGCTCTTTTCGCTGGGCATCACGAATTTTCCGGCTTTATTCTGCAAAGCCGCCATATTGACTTTAGCCATCTCAGCATAGCCATACTCGATGTAGCCGATGGCGCCGGGGGTCTGTTTGATGGTGGCCGTCACGCCGTCATTCTTGGGTGCAGCCACAATCTTATCGCTGTCCGCCCATTTCACCGTGGTGCCAAATCCCGGCCCTTTTTTCCAGGCTTCACTGATGGCGCTTAAATGCTGCGTGAACACAAAGGTCGTGCCGCTGCTGTCGGCCCGGCGCACCACCGTAATATCTAAATCGGGAAGCTTGATGTCAGGATTGTCTTTGGCAATCAGCGGGTCGTTCCATTTTTTGATTTCGGCGTTAAAAATCTTGGGGTAGACCTCCCGGCTCAGCTTTAAGCCTTTGGGATTGCCCGGTAAGTTATAAGCCAGGACAACGGTGCCCGCGGTCATCGGCAACAACTGCACGCCTTCTTTTACCTGGGCCATTTCCTCATCTTTCATCGCGGCATCGCTGGCCGCAAAATCCACCGTTTTGTTGATGAAATCTTTAATACCGGCGCCGCTGCCTTTGGCCTGGTAGTCCACCAGGATATCCTTGTTGGCTTTGCTGAAGGTTTTGAACCAGTTGGAATAGAGAGGAAACGGAAAACTGGCCCCGGATCCCACCAGCCGCAGTTGCTCGGCCAAAGCCACCGAGGTGGTAAACCCCATCACCACTGCCAAAATCATCATCATGGTTAACAATGGTAAGGCGCTGCGAAAACTTTTCTTCATGGATACCTCCAACTCAGCATAAAGTCATTTCCGATGAAAAGTTTGCCCGACTTTGAGGGAAACCGGCCTTCCCCAGCCTGATGATCCTCTCTTAACAGGAAGAAGCCATAGACGTCTTTGTGGGCAAGTGCCCGGTGGACCTTGGAAACCCATTCCCTCGGGCCAACTCATCCTCTTTTTTTATTATAGAAACCGGATAATTTACTTTGATTAGAGGAAGGTTAGTTTTTGATTAATTTTTTGAGCCCCGATCAGCTCAGGTAAAGCAGGCTTTGCCGATGGGTTAAAGGCAGGATTTTAACGAAGTTAAAGACTCGGCAGGTGCCCAGGGAAATGGCTGTTTTCTGGTTTCGTTCCAGGAGGCGGTGGCAAGGTTTGCCATAGTCGAAGAAAAATGGTGGGAAAAAGATCCTTTTGGGCCATCTAAAGTCTGTCAACCCTTTGGCGCCTCAGGGAAATTCTAGATATTCCGTGCCGCAGTCCCGGCATTTCACCTCCATCAACCAATAGCGGCCTAAAAAACCCAGGATCGCCCCAATCATCAGACAGATAAAATACCACATTGATCCACCTCCTGACGCCTCCTCCTTAAATCAGGGCACCGACCAACCGGCTCAGGGCCACTTCCATCAGGGTAGCGGCCACGGTGGCGGTCACCTTCTCCACTACCCCCTGTGGGTCGGCGGCTGGATTGTTAGCCCGATTACCCCCCGAATTAGGCTGCGTCAGATACCCCTTTTCCTGTAAAGAAGAGAAAATCTGCCCCTGCTCAGTGAGGCGGGGATCATAAAGGATCAGGACGTTCCCGGTGGTGGGATTGGCGGAGACTTCCTCCACCCCGCTAAACTGCCGCAGATGTCGCTCCACTTCCTGCGCCCTGCCTGCCGCCCCTTTAACCTTGGGGATCTTGATCCGCAGCCGGCCTTCCAGGGCGTGCACGTATGAGCACTCAACATTCATGGCAATCAACCCCTCTGACTTAACTATTCTTTTTTGACCTAAATTATTACTGTTGAATGTTAAGATTTAATATTATTAATGTTAAATTTTGGTTAATTTTGTCTAATGCCTTAAACTATCAGGAAAATACCATTCCTTCGCCTAACTTCTCTCCCGGGAAAAACCCTTCCCAAACAATCCGGTATATGGCAAACTAACAACGAATGACTCAGTCCATGCCATCGTCTGCACCGTATCATGCCAATTTTCCTTTGAAAGATTCTGTTTACCATTATTGCCAGCGGCACCAAAGGAATGGCGCAGGAAATATCTACTCAGAGATTGGCTAACGATATTCGAGAAGCAGTGATCAAACCTGCCTTCATGGATGAAGAGCTCAAAGCGGATGACCGCACCTTAATATTTATCAACCCGATGGAAAACCTCATGGTGGGCGGTCCGGCGGTCCATTCCGGGCTAACCGGCCGGAAAAGCGACGTGGACACCTACGGCGAATATGCCCGGCACAGCGGTAACGCCCTCAGTGGCAAGGATCCCATGCGGATTGACCGGATAGGGGCGTACGCGGCCCGCTATGCTGCCAAAAATTTGGTGGCGGCCGGTCCTGGCGGAAGCCTGTGAGGTCCAACTCAGCTATTCCATCGGCTTTTCCCGGCCGGTCAGCATTCAGGTGGAAACCTTCGGCACCGGCAAGCTCTCCGATGAAGAACTCTCCGCCCGGCTTGAAAGGCATTTCGATTTTCGCCTGGCCGGGATTTTGAAAAATTTTAACTTGAGACATTTGCCGTCCCTCCACAAAGGGCGGTTTTACCAGAGGCTGGCGGTGTACGGCCATGTGGGGCGGGTTGATCTCACCTTACCTTGGGAAGCCACCGACAAGGCTGATATGCTCAAAGAAGGGTAGATGCAAGCTTCACCGGGGGGTGGGCTATCGTTTCAAAGGCTGACCCAGGATTTCAATCATCCCAAAAGCCGCGACAGGCAGCCCAGGTATTTCTAAAATTAATCTATTTTTAACATTCAATTAATCATGCCTTAATTTATGGGGGGTAAACTGCATGCATTAAGAAATTCATCGTGAAGTTAGCATCCAAGAGGATTAGATAGAAAGCCGAGCATGGTCAATGAACTGCAGCAAAAGTTTTTTACTCTCCTTCACGGCAACCGCCTGATTTATAACACCTGTTGGGAAGATCCGCGCATAGACCGTCAACTTCTCCAGCTTGACCCGGAAAGTTGCGCGGTGGTCATCACCAGCGCCGGCTGTAATGTGCTGGATTATCTCCTGGATGGGCCGGGAGAGATACATGCGGTGGACGTAAACTTCCGCCAGAATTCCCTGCTGTGCCTTAAAATGGCCCTGATCGAGCACGGCAACCACGAATTCCTGTTCGGTCTGTTCGGCCAGGGCGGCTGGCCAGGCTACCGTGACATCTACGCCGCGGTTCGACCGGTGATGCCGGCTTGGGCCCAGACATTTTGGGATGCCAAGATCGGTTATTTCACCCCGAAGGGAGTGCGCCAATCCTTTTATTGGCGGGGCGCCGCCGGAGATTTCGCCTGGATCTTCAATAATGTGCTGTTGAGGAAAAGCCGCCTGAAGCGGCTTTTTAGCAAACTCTTGGCAGCCGAGACCTTGGAAGACCAGGAACGCCTTTACGAACAAGTGGAATCCTACATCTTCCGGCGAGGCCTCACCTGGCTGCTTTGCCAGCCTGCGGCCATGGCCTTTATCGGGGTACCCACCGCTCAGCTGCGTCTCATTGAAAATCAATACCCCGGAGGATTAGTTTCTTTCATCCGGGACAGCCTCAGGCGCGTCTTTACCGCCGTGCCTATTCAGGACAACTATTTCTGGCGGGTTTATCTCACCGGTTCCTACTCTTCAGAGTGTTGCCCCGGTTATCTGCAAATCAATAATCTCCAAACGCTGCGGGAGCGTATCCACCGGGTCCAGGTGCATAACACCACGGTCACCCGATTCCTGCAGAGGAATCGGCGGGTTTATAGCCACTTCGTCCTCCTGGACCATCAGGACTGGCTCGCCTGGCATGATACTGACGCCCTCTCGGAAGAATGGCAAGAGATATTCCGCAGCAGCCGGCCAGGAACCAGGATTCTTATGCGCTCCGCCGGGCCAGATCTCAGTTTTCTCCCAACAACCGTGACTTCCCGGCTGCGGTTCTTTCCCCATCTGAGCCAACATTTTCATCAACAAGACCGGGTCGGCACCTACGGGAGTCTGCACCTGGCTGAGGTGTTATGAACCTGCCTTCTGCCTGTGAACTTGACCGGGAAAAACTTGCCGACATCGAGCGATATTACCGGACACATGCCCGGATTTACGACCTCACTCGTTGGACCTTTCTGCGAGGCAGGGCAGCCTTGATCAAGCAGGTGGCGGCGAGTTTGACCCCCAACCGCATCCTGGAAGTGGGCTGCGGCACAGGCACAAATCTCCTGCACCTGGGGAATGCCTTCCCCCGGGCTCACCTCTGGGGCCTGGACCTATCGGCGAACATGCTGGCGGTGGCCCGGAGAAAACTCCGGAAGTTGACCCAGCGCCTTACCCTGGTGGAAGCCGCCTATGATCAGCCGGTGGCTGCGGCCACGAAGTTTGATCTGGTGGTCTTTTCCTATGCCCTCTCCATGTTCGGTCCGGGCTACGAAAAGGCCATCATGTCCGCAAGCTTAGACCTCGCGCCCCATGGAGCCATCGCCGTGGTGGATTTTCACGACTCAATCTCCCAGGGCTTTAAGAAATGGATGGGGCTAAACCATGTGCGCCTGGACGGCCACCTTTTACCTTGCCTCAGGAGCCTCTTCCCTTCCCATAAATGGGCCGTTCGTCCTGTTTACGGCGGTACCTGGTCTTATTTTTTCTTCCTTGGCCAAAATCCGTAAAACCTGAAGAATAATCAAGACATTCCCACCGCCTTTTCTTCATATATTTTCCAGGTGGCATGGAAGGCGGTCTCGAAGGAGCGCTGCTGCATGTAGCGGCGCCCGGCCTGGCCCATGCGCTGCAGCCGTGCCGGTTCATTAATCAATGCAGTTATCGCTACCATCAGGCTATCGGCATCATTCCCGGGGACGATGAGCCCTGTTTCTCCGGGTATGATATTTTCGTGAGGCCCCCCAGAATCGCTGACGATCACCGGGATTCCGGAAGCCTGGGCCTCCAACACCACGTTGCCAAAAGTATCTGTGGTGCTGGGAAAGACAAACAGATCGCAAGAGGCAAACACCGCGGCCAGATCTTCTCCTTCCAGATAACCGGTGAACACACAGGGAGTGCCTGCGAGCTCCTTCCGCATCTCTTTCAGATAAGGGCCATCTCCGACGATGATCAGATGGAGGTCGTGGTGGCTTTGGAGTAACGATTTGAATACCTGTCCCAGCAATTCAAGGTTTTTTTCCTTTGACACCCGGCCCACATATAACAGTTTTTTGCCATCGTCGACGTCAAAGCGGCTTTCCAGATAACCGTTGCGCTTGGAGGGGTTAAACAGGGCCAGGTCCACTCCCCGTGGAAAAACCTGCATCTTATGACCGTCAACTCCATGTTGTTGTAATTCTTCTGCGGTGCTATGAGAGGGCACGAAAATGACATCCAGCTGATTGTAGAACCAGACGATATACTTCCACATAAATTGGCTGATGGCGCTGTCTTCCGTAAGGTATTGGGCATACTGGGGCAAGGCCGTATGATAGGTTCCCCACAACGGCAGACGAAGCATCCTGGCGATGGCCATGGCCGTGAGACCCATGGGGCCCGGAGTCGCGGCCTTGATGTGGGTGATATTCTGCTCATAGCAATATTGCAGTATCTCCAACACCGGCGGATGGAATAATTTCTGTTCGGGATATTCCGGCAAATGGAAGACCCCGATGGGATTGAAATTTCGAATCCCTTTCTGATGCGGACGGGGCGCCTTGTCGCAGGTGATTACCGTGTAATCTTTGTTAGCGCGATTGGCGGCATCCACCTGCCGTTTGATGGTGAGGCTCACCCCATTCACCTCATAAAATGTGTCCGTGAAGTGAGCCAGCCTTATGGTGCCCATCTCTTCATCTTTGGCGGGCTCTTTTGGAAAAAAGCTGCTTATGATCTTTTCACCGAGACACCGGTCGCTTGAAAATGAGGCGTAGGCCGCAAAATAAGGGGCCAATCCTAAGTAAATTAAACCGCTGGAGGTGACGGAATTGACCAAATCCACCACATTCGCCCCTAAGAGGGCTTTCCGGAAATGTTTATGAAATTGCTTGAGAATATTATGGGAGATATCGTTGAGTATTTGCATCCACTGTTTTTCAGGATTACCATTGGATTCGGAATAAATAATCTTAGTCGCTTCATGGGTAATTAAAGACAATAGAGTGTCATTTTGTGAATAACCATTGAAATAACTTCTAATTTTATTTCTGATATAATGAAATGTTGTTAACGACGTGCTTTTATCTAACTTAACCTGAAGGTACTTTTCGAAGAAATTAATGAAAACATTCGAATTAGCGTATTTTTCTAGTCCATACTTGGTTTTATAAAATTGATAGGCAATACTATAAAGATTGTGGGCCAGGGTTACCGGGGTGGAAGCCTGCCCCTTAGGTTGAGCTTTGCCTTGATTCATCCCCTGGAAAAAATGGTTTAGCGTGGAAGCGCCTTTGACTTGGGTGAACATCCTGGCAATATTGAGAGAACTATGGTCGTCCGAGCCACCGGTAAAATGTTTTTGCCACGGGTTAAAGAAGGCCGGAGTTATCTGATGCTTCTCCTGCAATAACTCAAGGTCTTGGGGAGTCAGAAGGGATAAGACTATTTTGAGCCAGTCATTCAGTTGGGTATCCCGCCCGCCATTGAATTCAAAGTTCTTGAACAGCAGGAGAAATTGCTCGAAGTGTTCTAAAGTCAGGCGATTATTCACCGCCCAGAGAGGATGGGCCAGGCTATGACTGATTTGGTTTTCCCTCAGATAAGCCACCAAATCATGAATATTATCCCGGGCTTTTTGAATATCTTGATGTTGTGGTTCATTGATATCATAAACTAACACATGGGCTTTGCATCCATCCTCCGGGAAATAGGTGGTGACTTCTTCACTGATAAACGTGTCGGGCAAGGCGGCAATTTCCAAACAGCCATGAATAGTATTATGGTCCGTGATGGTTACCCAAGACATGCCTCTCGCTTTGGCAATGCGGTACAGTGTTTGGGGTTGCGTATAGCATTCATGGCAACCCAGTTTTTGGAGCACCCATTGGGATGGCCGGGTAGAGTATCTGGAATGAACATGCAAATCGATTTTCATGATTTCCCCCTTTTTATGAGATATTCATTCAAAATCATACTTCCTTCATAGCCGATATTTTTTCCTGACCGTAATAAGCCAAAAAAGATTTTACGCCATCCTTACCCATATGACGCTCCAATAACGGAATCGGGGTTTGGGTCAGGTCCACCAAAATTAACGCATCCACAACGTCACTAAAATTAGGGTCTTTATTAAATCCTAATATTTTTCCACCCAACCTCAAATATTGCTTCAAGAGGATAGGAATGCCTTTATTCATAACTTCGATATCGGCTATGAGGTCTGAAACTTCATTGACATCCTGAATAATTCTCATGGCTCGAAAATCACATCCATTAATAGGCCTGGTCGGGTAAGGGTTTTTAGGTTTTACTAATTTGGCGAGATCGGGGAGATAATTATTAAATTTTAATGTTGCTACCATAAGCTGTTGGGAAATAGTATGATATTCATTGTTAATAGATACTGGACCAAAGAGAAACTTATATTGGGGGTTATTTACCACAAACCTGCTGATGCCTTTCCAAAGCAGCAGCAACGGTAAATAATTTTTTTGGTATTCTGGTCGAACAAATGACCTTCCCAGTTCGAGCGCCGGGTTGATTTGGGCCAATAAGGCCATGCCGTATTTAAAAAGGGTGCTGGTATAAAGCCCCCTTTTCCCCAAGCGTTTCAGGATATAGTCCGTTTGCCCCAAACGGTAAGCCCCCACCAGCTCATTTTTCTTCCGGTTCCAGATAAATAGATGGAGGTAATACCGGTCAAACTCATCCAAATCAATCGAGTTTCCCGTTCCTTCATGACTGCTGCGGAAGGTATACTCACGCAGACGGCCAATCTCCCGCAATAAATTGGGGATTTGGCCGGCATGCGCATAACAAACCACAAAATCTCCGCTTTCCACCAGAGTCTGGTCTTCCGGCAGGTGATTGGCTTCGGCATTTATCTGAGCCGGATTCTGTTGAGATATTATTGGCCGGTTTACCGGTCGCTTCAGCAATTTTTGGGGTCCATTGCCGTTCTTCCTGCCATCATTGAGTCCGCCTTTCAGGATATAAGTCCGTAAGCGCAGATACGCCGTCATCTCCTCGCTGGAGGCGAACGAATCCAGTTTTTCAAAGGGGATGACTTTCCCCACCTTCAAGCTGATCGTATTATCCTGCTTGTTAAAAAATTCATGAGGTAATAGGGCCGTACGCAATCGTGGGTGGACGAGACCCAGAAGCTGAAATAACAGACTGTTGGCTCCCTTAAAAAAGACCGGCAAGGCCGCCGCCCCGGTTTTCTTGATAAGCCAGGACACAGAATCGCTCCAGGCCGGATCGGTCACTTCCCGCCTTTGCAGGTCAAAGTGTGCCACCTCGCCGGCTGGGAAGATTCCCACCATCCCCCCATTTTCCAGCCAGCGGATGGCCTCTCTCAATGGCTTAATATTAGTTTTAACGGCGTTGTTTCGACCAAAAGGATCAACGAAAATGCATATATCGTGCAACTCAGGAAAGCATCGCAGTAGATAATTGGCCATGATTTTTACGTCGCTGCGCAAAGATTTCAATAATGAAGCCAGGATAATTCCTTCTATGCCGCCAAAGGGATGGTTGGCCATCACTACCAGGGGACCGGTGGTAGGGATGCGAGACAGATCATCATAGTCGACTTCATATTCAACCTCCATCTCGTCCAGCAATCTCAGTAAAAATTGACCGGATTCCACACCGGATAGTCTGGAATAAATACTGTTAACTTTATTTAAATAGAAAAATCTCCCCATATATTGCTTAAGGGACACGATTATTTGTTGCTTTATTTTTGACTTAGTATCCGGACGTAAACCCAACATAGCCATCTTAACGATCCTCTTTATGGATAATTTGTCGCCATAATATTTAATCTATACGTTTTTTGGAAACAAGATTACTAATATAGATAGCAATTAATTGTTAGATTATAATTAAAAATTAGTTATTTTTATGTTTGGTTAAATAAATTAAGGTCGGGAAATAGGGGGCGCGAAGCTGCTTGGGAACTTGATCTTAATAAAAAAATAATGAATTGCTTACCAAATCTAAATTAATGTTAATGGTCTGCTCCATGATAAATAGACCATTTTTACCGCGAAGATTTCGCTAAGATAAACAAGCGGGCGCGGAGGATGTCCTCGATGAAACGGCCCAGACCGGCAGAATGCCTTTGCCCTGCAGCACGCCGAGCTGGGACGGCCGTGGGTGAAGAAACCCGTAAGATTGGCATCAGCGAGCAGACCTCATTTCGGTGAAAACCGAAGTATGGGTGAGGCATTCTGTAACGCATGGAGAAAGACCTTGGTGAGGTGAACGCAAATTTTTTTAAAATCAATTTCTTTCAGATTTTCGGAGTAAACTCTATCTGTAAGACTGATCCACTATTGATTAACGGCCTATGGATCAGGCCAACATAGCCTGATAATGTTGCGGAAGGGGGAAATGCGGAGGCAGTTTTCTTGGGTATCGGCATTAATGATTGTTTATCGGATCACACAATGATCATCGGATACGCAACAAATACCGATATGACCTTAATATAAAAGGTATTATACTCACTGATGAGGTTTTCAAACGTAACAGATATGAGCTTGATTTTTTATGGAAACTATAGATATTAGGAGGATATTATCAAGTGGTTTTTTTCGATTATACAATTATAATAAAAATACTTTAATGCATGTAAGTTTATCAAAAAGCACTTTCATCTTTATGTCCCTCCGATTTAATAGAATCTCATAAACCGCGGGATGAGCCTCTCTCGCCCGATCAGCCACCCGAGATGTGGGCCCGGCGATGTCATCATTAAGGCTGTTTGAGTTCTCCAAGTTTCCGGGCCCGTTCCCTGATTGCGGCAATTATTTGGGGCATGGTGGTACGCGTCCCCTGCTTGACCAACCCCCCCGGAATAGCGCCGCCCGGGTCGGTACACAGCTTATAAATGACCTTGGTTTTCGTGGCGCCAAAGGGTTCCAGCATCCATTCGCCGGAATTTTCGTTGAGGTTGCCGGTCACCAGCGACCAGGAGCTATGATAGCGATGCTGGGCCGCCCGGGTCTCATCATGCTGCCCCTTGAGAATGTACCATCTGTTGCTGCAAGGCCAGGGGAAATCCAGATTGCTATAGCTATATACAGTATATTTCCCGCCGGGAATGCGATAGGTGGTTGGGTCCGCCGGGGTAGGGCCAAGCAAGTGCTCTACTTCCTCAGCCCGGCTCGGTCTGCTTTTCACGATCAAGGGAACCTTTTCGGCCGCCACCGCCATGCTGTTGAGGGTCCGTGGCATGAAATACTTAAAATTATTCACATCGGTTATCACCTGCCAGACGATCTCGGGGGAAGCATCGATAATTCCTATCAGCTCGCCGTGTTTAAGACAGGTACCCGGCTCGGCTGTCGCAGTTACAATGATCTCCCCCAATTCTAATTTGTGGCGCAGATCATCCTCAGTCCCGGCGCAAAGATGAGAACCTGGGATAAGAATTATCCCCATGCACCAGAGAACACGCCAGGCTCCCAGGAACGCTTTTCTTAATGAGCTTACTGATAACTTCATGGCAAATCCTCCCCTCAGGCAGACGTTGGCATGATCATAATTACTATCTTTAAAACCGGGAATAAGCGATGCTATCTTTTTCAAACTCTACGCTAACCTCGTCAGTCAGAGAGGCACGGATTTTTGGTATAATTTCAAAAATGGTGTCCGTAGTTACCCGGTAATCTTGCTGTGTAACATGTTCATTTTCAAAGGCAAACTGAGCAACCTGTTGAAAGAGATATTCTATATCGGCTGGCGTGAATCGTGATGTCATCTTTATTATACGATTAATGTCTACTATTCCGGTATTCAATTTAGAAATGTAGTGTTCCAAAATAGTTGATCTCTCATCCTCAGTCAGAGCGCCCACTGGAATAATACAATCAAACCTTCCTGGACGAAGCAGTGCAGCATCCAGCTGTCTAATATAATTGGTAGCACAGATAAGTAGTATGTCGTTTGCTTGATTTTTAAACAATGGAACCTGCTTTAGAAATTCGTTTGTAATTGATTTATCTACTCGGCTTGCCTCATCACGGCTGCCGGCAATCTCTTCAAACTCATCGATAAAAATAACGACTTCTTTCAAGTTTCGGGACTTTTCCATTATTGTTCGCAGATTAGCTCCCACCTTTTCAGTGCCGTCAACCATTAGCATGCTGGGGGCAATCTCAATAAACCACCAGGAAAGGGCTCCAGCTATTGCTTTGGCAAAATGAGTCTTTCCTGTGCCAGGCGGTCCAAAGAAAATAATAGCCTTTGGAGGAACTACTCCATGTTTTTTCGAAAGATTTTGCCTGGTCAACGGAAGAATGATTCTTTTCTGAACTATCTGCTTTGGAGGTTGGGACTCAGAGATGGTGTCCCATAATTTTTGGCTCATGGTCTGAGCTCCCATCTCATTCAGGATATCCCTTTGTTGATAGGCTAAGTATTCCTCCTGGGCCTGCTCCATATTTTCCAGAAAATCAATGCATGCGACCCGCAAGCCTACATCTCGGCTTAGTTTTTCAGACATAAGCCATTTATGTTGTAAAATTCTTGGCCACAGTTCAGCTGCAATATCAGAATCAATTTTAGTGCCACTAATCTCAAAGATTTTACTTACACACAATTCTGATGATATTATATTTGGTAAATCTTCGTTCACGATTTACGTCCTCTTTATTTTTATGAAATCTTAGCTGAGTTCATACCTTATGATACGTCAAAGCGTCAGATGATATTTTCCATTGTGGTCTCATAAAAGCTATCTTCACTCAGTTCTCAAGATATGAAAATTGATTAATTATGAATGAGTTGACGTAGGGGCTTGCAAAGATTGATAAAAAGACATTCCAAATATCTTTTTTTAATTATATTACCGGTTTTTTTTCTGCTGATCAAGTTAGAATTTTGTTAAATTAAGATTCTCTACAAAAAGTAACCATATCCCAACAATATAGCAATAAAGGCTCGGGGAATCTGGACTTAAAATTGCGAACTGATCTGGCAAGACCCAGTGCCCACAGTCGACCATGAGCTGATCGACGCTCAGGACATTGCCAATCTCAAGGGCAAGATCCTTGCCTCGGGCTTGTCGATCGCGGAACTGGTCTCGACCGCCTGGGCGTCGGCATCCACGTTCCGCGGCTCCGGCAAGCGCGGCGGTGCGAACGGGGCGCGTATTCGTCTGGCGCCGCAAAAGGATTGGCAAGTCAACCAGCCGGCCCAACTGAAGACTGTGCTCCAAACCCTTGAGGGCATCCAAAAGGAGTTCAACGGCACGCCGTCCGGCGGGAAGAAGGTGTCCCTTGCTGACCTGATCGTTCTGGGCGGTTGCGCCAGCGTCGAGCAGGCCGCGAAAAACGCGGGTCACGATGTGACCGTACCTTTCACGCCGGGACGCACGGATGCGTCGCATGAGCAAACCGGCGTGGAGTCATTCACCGCACTCGAACCGGCTGCGGACGGGTTTCGTAACTACCTCAAAACCAGATACGCCGTATCGGCAGAAGCTGGTCTTTTAAATGACCCAGATAACCTCCAAATAGCTCATTTTGACCACACGGCCGAGCCGCTGTACCCGGAAAAGTGAGGAATCATGCGGGTTTTAAGCAAATCCCCGCTTCGGCACCATTTGATTAAATAAGGCGTAATCCCAAGGGGTTGCGCTTTTTATTTTGAGGTTTTGCACCGCTAGGTCCCCGGTTACTATATCAAGGGTCGGTCCCGGACGGGCCTTCGGACCCCGCAGATAGGTGAACCCTTAAGCTGAGCTTTCGCTGGCAGTCTGGTTCAGAGGCCTATGAATAAATCTCGCAATGTTCTGGCGGAGGATGCAATTGGCTGGAAAGCATTGTGGCTCGGGCGCTGAGTAACCACTACAGCAGCGAAATTTGTCTACCTATAAAATTGTGTAAGGTGGGCGCAACGCCGCCATATTTTATAACTCATAGTTATTACACAATAAATCACCTGACAGGAAGAAATGTGGGGATTTACATGAAAGAGGGAATGTCTCATCCGCCAACTTGCCTCTATCACAGGGAGACTGCCATCCGGGTATCCTCATAATTTCCTTCAATCACCTCTCCAGGCCCCAAAACACGTTTGCAATCTCCTTTCAGCTTGATTTATGATCCCACATCGATGGCGGACCACCTGCTTAGGCCCGGCTCAACTGAGTAGCGTTCGGCAATCCCGGCTGAAACCCCTTTAGCGCACCACTTACGTTATTGAGAGAAAACCTTATGCCCAAAACCAGCAGGCGTTTTGCCGCGGCGGAGGCTGTCGCCCCCGCCGGCTACACCCCGCCGGCCAACCCCGAGGCCGAGCAGTCGGTGCTGGGGGCCATCCTGGTGCGGCCCGAGGTCATGGACCGCATTGCCGACGTGATTGTGCCCGAAGATTTCTACCGGGAGGCCCATGGCCGCATCTACCAGGCCATGCTGGACCTCTACGCCCGGGGCGAGCCCGTGGACCTGGTTACCGTCTCGGCGCTTTTGAAAGAGCGGGGCAAGTTGGAGGGGGTGGGGGGACCGGTGTTTCTGGCCGGACTCAGCGAGCAGGTGGGGTTTGCCACCAACGCCGAATATTATGCCAACCTGGTGCGGGACAAGTCGGTGTTGCGCCGCCTCCTGGACTGTACCCAGGAGATCGCCGCCTCCTGCCTGGCCCCGGTGGAGAACGTCGCCGACTTCCTGGACCAGGCCGAACACAAGATTTTTCAGGTGGCCGAATCCAAGGTGCGTCCGGGCTTTTCGCCCCTGAGCGCCCTGGTGGATACCGAGATCGCCACCCTGGAGGCCATCTGGGGCCGGAAAGACGGCTCCCTCACCGGGGTGACCAGCGGTTTCACCGATCTGGACAATTACACCGCCGGGTTCCAGAACAGCGATCTGATCATCCTGGCGGCCAGACCCAGCATGGGCAAAACCGCCCTGGCCCTGAACATCGCCTTTAATGCCGCCTACGGACGCCGCCGCGGGGCCGGGCAGTCCACCGCCCCGGTGCCGGTGGCCTTCTTCTCCCTGGAAATGTCCAAGGAGCAGTTGGTGCGGCGCCTGCTCAGCAGCGAGGGCCGGGTCGACGCCTCCCAGATACGCCGGGCCGCCTTTCTCACCGGCCCGGAGTGGACCAAGCTCCAGGAGGCCGCCGGGATTCTCCTGGACTGCCCCATCTATATCGACGATACCCCGGCCGCCACCGTCCTGGACATCCGGGCCAAGTCCCGCCGCCTCAAGGCCGACGGCAAGCTGGGTCTGATCATCATCGACTACCTCCAGCTCATGCAGGGGCGGGCGGAGCTCAGCAGCCGGGAGCAGCAGATCTCCGAGATTTCCCGCTCCCTGAAGGGCCTGGCCAAGGAACTCCAGGTGCCGGTCATCGCCCTGTCCCAGCTCAGTCGCGAGCCCGAGAAGCGGGAACGCAAGCGCCCGCAACTGTCGGACCTGCGGGAATCAGGCGCCATCGAGCAGGACGCCGATGTCGTCATGTTCATCTACCGGGATGAGGTCTACCGCAAGGACAACGCCGAAAACAAGGGCATCGCCGAGGTCATCTTGGGCAAGCAGCGCAACGGACCCATCGGCACGGTGAAGATGCACTTTGAGGCCAAGTACACCCGTTTCGACGACCTGGAACAGGACGAGCCCCCCGGGGGTTATTAACCAAGGCGGGGCAGTTCGGGGGCGCGGAGGGGGGTTATAGGGCGGCCAGTGCCCGCCATAAAAACCGCTGATCGTGAAAACGCAATAGGGGCAGGTTTAAAACCTGCCCCTACATTTATTGTACCGGTTATGCCGCGGCTTAGCCGACTTTGACTTCGATCTTCCGGGGTTTGGCCTTCTCCACCTTATGCATCACCAGACGGAGCACCCCGTCCTTCATGCTGGCTTCAATCTGGCCCTGGTCGATGATACTTCCCAGTTGGAAGTCCCGTTGGAAGTCCCCGATGTAGTATTCCTGTTCCACCATGGTTTCCCCGACGCCCAGGGGCGGACTGACGGTGCCGTAAATGCTGAGATGGCTCTCCTTCAAGTCCAGGGTGACGTTATCACCGGAGACCCCGGGCATGTCGGCCACCAGGACCAGGGCCTCGGGGGTCTCGAAAATATCCACCGCCGGCACAAAAACCCGGCCGGGCCGGACCCGCTCCCCTTCGGCCGGGGCCTCTTCTTTGACTTTGGGTTGCAGTTCTTTGTCAGTCATGCGCGGCCTCCTTTATCCGATCTTCACTTCGATCTTGCGAGGTTTCACTTCTTCCGGCTTGGTCATCTTGACGGTCAGGATACCGTCTTTGCAGGAGGCTTCGGTTTTATCCCCCTGGACTGCGGCCGGCAAGGCCACGATGCGCCGGAAAAACCCGGATTCCCGCTCCCGGCGGTGATAGTTGACCTGCTTATCTTCCGCCGGAATCTTGCGTTCGCCCCGCAGGATCAGGTTGTTGTCCTGAAGCGTGATGGAAAGGTCGGCCGCCTGGACGCCGGGCAGCTCGGCCCGGACATAGATGTGATCGCGGTCCTCGGAGATATTCACCGGGGGATATACCCCCGCCCGCCAGGGACGCCCTTCCAGGCCGTAAGCATTCTGGAAGAGGCGGTCCATGCGGCGCTGCAACTGCTCCAGTTCCCCCTGGGGCTTCCACCCCGGTTCCCTGAAAAAAATCGGCATGCTCTTGCTCCTCCGTAATTATGATAAATTTCCGATCCTGTTGCCGGTTAACTAAAGTTAATTTAAGTATCGCCCGAGGGCCGGTCAAGGTCTGGGGATTGAAAAGTTTAAACTTGAGACCTCTGCGAAAGTCTCATGTAGGATAGCCGCCCTCGGCTGTCCATCCGGTATTTGGGCGCAGGCGAGGGCGCCTACGCCACATTTTGATTCGGAAGAATAGCAATAGAGACTTTCGCAGAGGTCTCAAGTTCAAGGTTACGGGTGGCCAAAGCTCCATGAATGACGTCTTGAAAATTAACCGATTATTCTATAAATAGAGGCAGCGACTTGAAGGAGAAAGGAACCTCAATGGCTTTTCCCTGGAATGACATAACCTGGGTGCTCCTGGACATGGACGGCACCCTGTTGGACAAACACTTCGACGATTATTTCTGGGAGACCCTGGTGCCCCAGGAGTACGCCCGGCGGCAGGCTATGGACCTGGCCCTGGCCCGGGACCTGGTGTTCGCCCGTTACCAGCGGGAGGAAGGCACCCTCAACTGGACCGACATCGATTTCTGGTCCCGGGAACTGGAACTGGATATCCCGGCCTTAAAGGAAGGCATCCGCCACCTCATCGAGGTGCACCCGGACACGGAGGATTTTCTCCAATTCCTGCGGCAAAAAGACAAACGGGTGGCCCTGGTGACCAATGCCCACTACAAGACCCTGAGCCTCAAGATGAACCATACGGGGCTGTTGGGGTATTTCGACGAGGTAATTTCTTCCTTCGACCTGGGCCACCCCAAGGAGTCGGTGCGCTTCTGGGAGATCCTGCACGACCGTCTGCGCTTCGACCCCCGCGGCACCCTGCTGGTGGACGACAACGCCGAGGCCCTGGCCGCAGCCCTGAGCTTCGGCATCAAGTACCCCTACTTCAAGGCCAAATCCAGCTCCCGCCAGGAGAGCGAATCCCACCCGGACTTTTTTTCCATAGAGAGCTTCCTGGAATTGATGAGTAGTAGCCAGTAGCCAGTAGTCAGTAGTCAGTAAAGAGTTTCTTGGGGTTATAGCGTTTGCCAAAAGTTCTTTCCTCTTATCCCCTCTCCCCCCCCAACGGGGGGAGAGGGTTAGGGTGAGGGGGGCGGAAAAACTTCTGGCAACGAGGATAAGCGCGGGAGTTGGCCTAATTTTGCATGGCTTACGGAGTGCGATGTCAAAACGCACATAATCTCCTGACAACAAAAACTAAAAACTAAAAACTGGCTACTGGCTACTGACTACTGACCACTGCCTCACGCCGGCACCCGCTTAATCCGCGCCCCCAGGGCCGAGAGTTTTTCCACCAGGCGGGCGTAGCCCCGGTCCAGGTGGTAGACCCGGAGGACTTCGGTGGTGCCCTGGGCCGCCAGCCCGGCGATGACCAGGGAGGCGCTGGCCCTGAGGTCCGTGGCCATCACCGGGGCGCCGTGGAGGTGGCGCCGTTCGCGAACAATGGCGTGGTTGCCGGACACGGTGATGTCGGCCCCCAGGCGCTCCAGTTCGCTGACGTGCATGAAGCGGTTTTCGAAGATGGTTTCGGTGATGACGCTGGCGCCCTTGGCCAGGGTCATGAGCGCCATGTACTGGGCCTGCATGTCCGTGGGAAAGCCGGGATAGGCCCGGGTCTTGACGTCTACCCCGGTGAGGGACCCGCCCGGTTCCACCATGATGCGGTTGCCGGCCGTAGTGAGCCGTACCCCGGCCTCGTGGAATTTTTCCAGCACCGCCGCCATTGCCGCCACCGGGGCGTTGGTAATGGTGACCTGCCCCTTGGTTATGGCCGCGGCGGCGAGATAGGTCCCGGCCTCGATGCGGTCGCTCATGATGGTGTAGGAGGCCGGGGTCAGGGCCTTGACGCCGTGGATACAGAGGACGTCGGTGCCGATGCCTTCGATTTCGGCCCCCATGGCGGTGAGAAACCGGGCCAGGTCGGTCACTTCGGGTTCCTGGGCGGCGTTGATGATGCGCGTGACGCCGTTGGCCATGGTGGCGGCCATCATCAGATTTTCGGTGCCGGTGACCGTGGGCAGGTCCAGGGTGATGTCGGCGCCGTGCAGCCGTTTGGCCTTGGCTTCGACGTAGCCCTGGTTCAGGGTGATCTTGACCCCCATGGCCTCCAGGCCCTTCAAATGCTGGTCGATGGGCCGGGCCCCGATGGCGCAGCCGCCGGGCAGGGAGACGCTGGCCTGGCGGGCCCGGGCCACCAGCGGCCCCAGGACCAGGACCGCGGCCCGCATGGTCTTGACGGTCTCGTAAGGGGCCATCCAGCCGGTGAGGCGGGTGGAATCCACCACCAGGGGCTCGCCGTCTTCAAACGTAACCCCCATGAGGCCCAGGAGTTTCTTGGCGGTGCGGATATCGGCCAGGGGCGGCACGTTGTAGAGCTTATGCACCCCCGGGGCCAGCAGCGTGGCCGCAATGATGGGCAGGGCGGCGTTTTTAGCCCCGCTGATCTCCACTTCCCCATTGAGGGGCACTCCGCCTTCAATGACGATTTTGTCCATTCAATCTTTCCGTATATGGTGGGCATGGCCCACCATCATTAAGGTTGGCTTTGGGTGCGAACTGAGTATCATTCATGGTGGGCCATGCCCACCATACATTACTTATACCAATCCTGGGGATCGATGCCGCTGACGGTCTCGCCGCTTTTTGCCTTGACCACAATGGGTGTATGATCCTTGCAGTCGACGCTCATGCCGCACTTGACGAATTGGGAGTAATAGGCCCGGTAGTCTTTGGGATAGGTGGCCCCGTATCGGTCAGGATCGGGGAGCTGGGCGTAGACGTGGTAATCTCCCGGCGGCACGGTCAGCTTATAGCCCACCTTGTACTGATATTTTTTGGCATTAAGGTGTTTATTGGTGCAATAGATCTTCTTCGTGGCCAGGTTTTCGGCGCAAATGGTCATGTCGTCCGGGATGAACTCGCTGGGGTAGGACAGCGACCCTTCGATGACGCCGGATTGGGGGGCTGCTGCCAGGCCGCTGCCGGGTGACATCAGCAGACAAATAACCCAGATCAGGCAAAATCGGCCCAAGATCATATCTCACTCTCCCATGAGGTCCAGCAGGCTAGGGGATTTGAATTCCAGGATGAACTGCCTGATCCGTTTTTCCGCCAGGCGGACGTAGTCGGCTTCGATCTCGTAGCCCAGGTAGCGCCGGTTGCCCTTCAGCGCCGCGATGGCCGTGCTGCCGCTGCCCATGAAGGGGTCCAGGACCAGGTCGCCTTCATAGGTATAAAGCTGGATGAGGCGGTAGGGCAGGGGGACCGGAAACGGCGCCGGGTGGCCGATGGACCGGGCCGACACCGCCGGGAAGGTCCAGACGCTCTTGGTGAGCTCGAGAAATTCCTCCCGGGTGATGGTGGCCCGCCGCTTTTCGGGGTTCTGCCGGGAAAATCCCGCCTTGGAGAAGATCAAGATGTATTCGTGCACATCCCGGAGCGTCGGGTTGGCCGGCGACCGCCAACTGCCCCAGGCGGTGGAGGGCGAAGAACTGGCCCCTTTGTGCCAGATAACTTCACCCCGCATGAGAAAGCCGATTTTCGCCATATCCTGTACGATGTAGGCGTGCAGCGGAATATAGGGTTTGCGGCCTAGATTGGCGATGTTGACGCAGGCCCGGCCCCCCGGCACCAGGACGCGGTGGACTTCCTGCCAGACCCGTTGAAGAAATTCGAGATACTCTTCCAGGGTAAGATCTTCGTCATAGTCCTTCCCGACGTTATACGGCGGCGAGGTGACCATCAAATGGACGCTGTGGTCCGGAATTTCCGCCATGGATTCGGAAGATTTGCCTACAATGGTGTTGAGGAATTCCGGCGGCACTTGATTTTCGATATACTCGCCGGCCTCGGCCGGGGAAACCTGGGAGTAGAGTTTGCTGGCATAGAAAGGCGATGCGTCGTGGGATATTCGGCCCGGGGTGCCGAAGGCGCTGGTCCGGGTCTTCTTCTTGGCGGGATTATTTTTCATATCCAGGGGGCCGGCCCCCCATGTCCCTGATTTTACCTTGGTTTATCCAGGCCCTGTATGGTACCATAATACATTGACGCGGTTAAGGCAAGGAAAGGAAATTCTCCTCTATGGATTGGTGGTTGTTGGCCGGGGTGCCGGTGACGTCGTTCATCGTGGCCCTCTCCGGGGCCTTGATGCCCGGACCGCTGTTGACCCTCACCGTGGGCGAAGCGGCCCGCCGGGGATTCTGGGCCGGCCCCCTGATCATCGTCGGCCACGCCTTGCTGGAGTTGGCCCTGGTCCTGTTGATCCTGGCCGGGTTGGGCGTCTGGCTGCACCGGCCGCTGGTGCTGGGTCTGGTGGGTGTGGGCGGCGCCGCAATGATGGGGTGGATGGGCCTGGGGCTGCTCAGGTCCTCCCGGCACAGCCACCTGGAATTCAATCCCCAGGGTGCATCGGGCCTGAACCCCATCGTGGCCGGGGTGCTTATGAGCGCCGCCAACCCCTACTGGCTCATCTGGTGGCTTACCATCGGCCTGGGTTACGTCATGTTTTCGATGAAATACGGTTGGCTGGGGGTGGCTCTGTTTTTCGCCGGTCATATCCTGGCCGACTTCGCCTGGTACACCTTGGTGTCCGGGGCGGTGGCCCAGGGGCGCCGCTTGATCTCCGACCGCATCTACCAGGGCTTTCTGGCGGGCTGCGGCGTCTTTCTCTTTGGCTTCGCAGGCTACTTTGCAGTCCAGGGAGTGAAATTTCTGCTTAATTCTTAAAATGTAGGGGCGCACCTGTGTGTGCGCCCTCAAGCAGGGCGGACACATAGGTCCGCCCCTACAGGGAGCATCATCTCTATGATCCAAAAAGCTCTGACCGTGGGTTTACTGGAAGTGAATTGCTACATCCTGGGCGACGAGGAGACCAAGGAAGCCGTGGTCATCGATCCCGGGGGCGACGAGGCCGAAATTCTTGATGTTCTGAGCCGCAACAAACTGCAGCTGAAACTGATCATTGACACCCATGGCCATTTCGACCACGTGGACGCCAACCAGCCCCTGAAAGACGCCACCGGAGCCAAAATCGCCATCCATGTAGCCGATGCCCAGATGCTGGACAAACCCTCGTCCGAGGCCATGTTTTTCACCGGCAACCGCCTGCGCCTGTCCCAGGCGGATATCCTGCTGAATGAAAACGACATCCTCACCTTCGGCAAGTACCGGCTGAAGGTCCTTCATACCCCGGGACATACCCCGGGCGGCATCAGCCTGATTCTGGAAGATCACCCTTACGTCTACGTGGGCGACACCCTCTTTGCCGGGTCCATCGGCCGCACCGACTTCCCCGGCGGAAATTACGACGCCCTGATCAACGCGGTTCGAACCAAGATATTTCCCCTGGGCGATAACTACACCGTCTACCCAGGCCACGGCCCGGTGACCACCGTGGCCCAGGAGCGGAAGTATAACCCGTTTTTCTAGCACTGTGGGTGGCACCGGTATGTTACCGGTGCGAGCGCACAGGTTGAAAACCTGTGCCACCAAAGTTTTTACTGGCGGGTGGACTAAGGACCCGCGAGGAACGGTAAAGAGACTTCCAGCACGGGAAAGCGATCATGGCCTTTAATGGAAAACGGATTCTCTTAGGAGTGACGGGCGGCATCGCGGCCTACAAGGCGGCGGAGCTGGCCCGGCGGCTCATGGGCTGCGGGGCCCGGGTCAAGGTGGTGATGACCCGGGCGGCCCAGGAGTTTGTGGGGCCGTTGACCTTTGCCGCCCTGACTGGCGAGAAGGTAGCCACGGCCATGTTCGGGCCGGACAGCGACCCTTTGGAGCACGTGGCCCTGGGCCAGGAGGTGGACGCCATCGTGGTGGCCCCGGCCACCGCCAATTTTATCGGCAAGGTGGCCGGCGGCATCGGGGATGATCTGCTCACCACCATCATGCTGGCGGCCACCCGGCCGGTGCTGCTCTGTCCGGCCATGAACACCGAGATGTGGGCCAACCCGGTGGTGCAGGGGAATCTGGCCCGGCTCAAAGGGCGGGGATTCTTGGTGATGGAGCCCGCCGCCGGGTCCCTGGCCTGCGGCGCCGTAGGTTTGGGCCGTCTGCCGGAACCCGACCTGATTGTGGAGGCCGCCGCCCGCCTGCTCTGGGTCCCGGACCTGGCGGGGCGGCAGATATTGGTCACCGCCGGCCCCACCCATGAAGACTTTGACCCGGTGCGGTTTCTGACCAACCGGTCCAGCGGCAAGCAGGGCTACGCCCTGGCCAGGGTGGCCTGGCGCGGGGGCGCGGATGTCACCCTGGTGAGCGGCCCCACCAGCCTTCCGGCGCCCTACGGGATAAAATGCGTTGCAGTGCGCTCCGCCCGGGACATGCAGGCCGCGGTCAAGGAGCGCTTTCCCGAAATGGACGCCCTGCTGATGGCCGCGGCGGTGAGCGATTACCGGCCCACCCAGGTGGAAATCAGGAAGATTAAGCGCGCCCATGACGAAATGACTTTCCACCTTACCCAGAATCCCGATATCCTGAAACAGGTGGCGCCGCTGAAAGGCAAGCAGATCGTGGTGGGTTTCGCGGCCGAGACTCACGACATCGAGGCCGAGGCGCGCCGCAAGATGCGGGAGAAACATTTGGACCTCATTGTGGCCAACGACGTCAACCGGCCGGATTCCGGGTTCCAGGTGGACACCAACGAAGTCACCCTGATCCCCCGGGAGGGCGAGGCGTTGCCTCTGCCGTTGCTGAGCAAAGAAGAGGTGGCGGCGAAGATTTTGGACCAGGTGGTCGAGCTTCTGGAAACCCGCGACGGGGACCATGCCAAAGATGCCTGAAGACCCGGTTAAGGAATTGCGGGAACTGGTCGATAATCTATCTGATTGGCTCCGCTATCAACGGCGCCTGGGATGGCGGGGGGCGCCGGGCAAGGTCGCGCCCAAGATTCAGGAACAGGAAAAATCGGCCGATAAAGTCCTGAGCCTGGAGGAAATCCGGGCCGAGATGGGGGATTGCCGCCGCTGCAAGCTCTACGGCGGCCGCACCCGCCTGGTCTTTGGAGACGGGGCCGCCAATGCCCGGTTGATGTTTGTGGGGGAGGCCCCGGGGGCCGATGAAGATCAACAGGGGGTGCCGTTCGTGGGCGCTGCCGGGCAGCTCCTGAACAGAATGCTCACAAATTTGGGTCTGCGCCGGGAAGAGGTTTATATCGCCAACATCCTCAAGAGCCGGCCCCCGGGAAACCGCGACCCCGAGCCCGATGAGATTGCCGCCTGCCTGCCCTTTCTGGACAAGCAGATTAAGGCCATCCGGCCCCGGGTGATCGTCGTCCTGGGGCGCATCGCGGCCCACGCCCTGTTGGGGACCAAGGAACCCATAACCCGGCTGCGGGGACATTGGCAAAAGTACCACGACATCCGGGTGATGCCCACGTTTCATCCCTCTTACCTGCTGCGGATGCCCCAGGAGCGGCGCAAGACCTGGGACGACATGCAGCAGGTTATGGAGTATCTGACTGACCATGAAGATACTTAAGCATCTCGTATGGGCGATGCTGGTGCTGCTCTTGACGGCCGGGGCGGCCGGCGCGGCCGCGCCCCGGGCGGTTTTCGTGCTGCCGGCGGTGGGCTCCATTAACCCGGGGCTGGCGGAATTTATCGTCGAGGGCATCCACCAGGCCGAACGCGAGAACGCCGCGGCCCTGGTGATTGAACTGGACACCCCCGGCGGTTTGGAAACCTCCATGCGCCAGCTCGTCCAGGCCATCAGCAACGCCAAAGTTCCGGTGGTGGTTTATGTCTATCCCCGGAGTGCCCGAGCCGCTTCGGCCGGGGTCTTCATCACCATGGCGGGGCACGTGGCCGCCATGGCGCCGGGAACCAACATCGGCGCGGCCCACCCGGTCTCGGTCGGCATGGGTAAGATCGACAAGACCATGGAGAAAAAACTGCTCAACGACATGGTAGCCTCGGGGCGGTCCCTGGCTGAGGAGCGGGGCCGCAACGCCGATTGGATGGAAAAGGCCATCCGCCAGAGCGTTTCTATCCCCGCCGCCGAGGCGGTAAAACTCAAGGTCGTGGACCTCATGGCCGACAATCGGGACGATCTCCTGGCCAAAATCAACGGCCGGAAAGTCGAAGTGGGAGGTAAGCCGATCGTCCTCCACACCGCCGGGGCGCCGGTCCAGGAAATCCCCGAAGGCCTGCGCACCCGGATGTTGAAGTACATCGCCGACCCCAACATCGCCTTTATCCTGATGATGGTGGGCCTGGCGGGCCTCTATTTTGAACTTTCCAACCCCGGGACGGTATTCCCCGGAGTTATCGGCGGCATCTGCCTGCTGCTGGCGTTTTTCGCCTTTCAGACCCTGCCCATCAATTTTATCGGCATCTTATTGATTCTTTTGGCCTTTATTTTTTTCATCCTGGAAATTAAGGTCACCAGCTACGGCTTGTTGTCCCTGGCCGGCTTGTTATCCCTGTTTTTAGGGGGGGATGATGTTGTTTCGCGGAGGTGAAGGAGGGGTGGATATCTCCTGGAGTGTGTTGATTCCTACGGTGGCCATCGTCTCCCTGTTCTTTATCGTGGTGGCCGGGATTGTCTTTCGCAGTCACCTGATGCGGTCCATGACCGGTGCCGCCGGCATGGTGGGGGAGCGGGGCGTGGTCTATACCCCCTTGAACCCGGAAGGGCAGGTCTTTGTCCACGGCGAGTACTGGCAGGCCGTGAGCGATGTGCCCATCGCCAAAGGAGAAGCCGTGGAAGTGTTAGAGGTCATGGAATTGAAGCTCCGGGTGCGCCGGGCTTAATAAAAGGAGGACGTCATGTTCCAGTTTATCTCCGGTTCTTTTCTCTTTATTATCGTCATCGCAGTGTTCTTTTTAATGAGCGCCATCAAAATCCTGAATGAATACGAACGGGGCGTGGTCTTCCGGTTGGGGCGGGCCTTGCCCAGAGCCAAAGGGCCGGGACTTATCCTCCTGATCCCCATGATCGACAAACTGACTAAGGTCAACCTGCAATTGGTGACCTATGACGTTCCCTCGCAAGACATCATTACCCGGGACAACGTCACCATGAAGGTGAACGCGGTGGTCTATTTCCGGGTCATCGATCCCCTGAAGGCGATCATCGAGGTCCGGGACTACTGGAATGCCACGCAGTTGCTGGCCCAGACCACCCTCCGGAGCGTCTGCGGCCAGGTGGACCTGGACGAGTTGCTTTCGGCCCGGGAGAAAGTCAACGCCCAACTGGCGGAGATCCTGGACCAACATACCGATCCCTGGGGCATCAAGGTGACCCTGGTGGAACTGCGGGCCATCGACCTGCCCATCGAGATGCAGCGGGCCATGGCCAAGCAGGCCGAGGCGGAGCGGGAACGGCGCGGCAAGGTGATCAACGCCGAGGGTGAATTCCAGGCCGCCGCCAAGATGGCCGAGGCCGCCCATGTCCTGGCCGAGGAGCCCATGTCCTTAACCCTGCGCTATCTCCAGACCTTAAGAGAGATCGCCGCCGAGAAGAACTCCACCACCCTGTTCCCCATCCCCATCGACCTGATTACCCCCTTTATCAAGATGGCCAACCGGTGGGAGAAGCTGGAGGCGTTGGAGGAGGACAAAAAATAGCCCGGGCCATGGCCGGTTGGCGTTATAAGATAAAGCCGAAGCCTCGGATGACTATTAGGGGTTGAGAAATCGATGCAATACCGGTAAACTAAAAAGGTTATAGAGAAAAAACGTCTGGCCGGCGGGGGCGCGGCGAGCCAAGCCCTGCCCGCCAACCGGAAATAGTATGGCAGGGTAGGGGATACCCCACCCGGACCGGAAAATATCACAGGAGAGGCATCATGGCCAAAAAGGAACGCAAAGAGAAAAAGGAAAAACCCTTAGACAAGATGACCGCCACGGAACTGCGCAAGTACGCCCTGGATATGGGCGAGATCAGCGGGGTCCACGGCATGAATAAAGAGGAGTTGCTGAGTGCCATCAAAGAGGTGAAGGGCATCAAGGATGAAGGCAAGGTCACCGAAAAGGTCAGCATGCGGGACTTGAAGGAAAAAGCCGCCGCCATGCGGGCCAAGAAATTGGAAGCTATAACCGCCGGGGAACCCCAGGCGAAGATCAACATCCTGCGCAAGAAGGCCAACCGCATGAAGAAACGGACCCGCAAGGCGGCGTGATCCTTGCTGACATAGGGTTGCGGGGTTTTATGAAATACTTCGTAGTACTAAAAAAGACCGAAGAGGGTTATAGCGTTTCTTGCCCCGGCTTGCCTGGTTGCTGGTCCCAAGGTGATACCGAAGAGGAAGCCTTGCACAATATCCAGGATGCTGTCCAAGAATATCTGGCGGCGGTGGCTGATTCAATTAAGGGCGAGGATGTGCGGGAAATTGATATTGCCGGGTGAATATGCCGAAAATTCCCGGCGTTAACCACCTTCAAGCGATCAGGGCGTAGGGCGGGAAAGTGCAGCGCATCCCGCCTTTCCCTCGTTCCCAAGCTCCTGCTTGGGAACGTAAATTTCCCCAAACTCCTGCTTGGGCTACCCAGTGCAATAAATAGATGATTCTCTCGCAAAGCAGGAGCTTTGCCTGAAAGGGGGTTCCCAAGCGGGAGCTTGGGAACCAGCAAGAAACGATGCACGATGCGGTTTAAGGCAAGAGCGCAACTTGCCTTAAACCGCATTGTTTTTATTACGTCGGGCCGCAATTCCTACTAAAAAGCCATCAAACTACTAGTATTTGTCATTCTGAGTGTAGCGAAGAATCTCTGTTTTGAACCACCGAGATTCGCAACGAAGCTGCGCTCCGTTCAGAATGACAAAAATTATTCTGCGTCTTTAGACTGCAACTTCGTATCAGGCGCCCGGCGGCGAGGTTTATTCGCCCTGACCCAAGCCTATTCCCAGGAGTCTTCCACCTGCGTGAGGACTGCCAGTTTGACGGCCTGGACCTTGCGGTAGACCTGATCCGGGGCCCGGAGGCGCGCTTCCACGGTGAGGAGGTCCTCCTCGATGGAAATCCCGAACAGGCGC